>Ga0209589_1000398_pt1 | contig 59276 bp, 46 predicted proteins | sample CowpeawhiteBW_FD_187525 | JGI IMG/M metagenome (GOLD analysis project Ga0209589, IMG submission 187525) | Root nodule microbial communities of legume samples collected from California USA - Cow pea white BW (SPAdes) (version 2) | ecosystem: Host-associated > Plants > Roots > Nodule | place: USA... | reverse complement strand
AAAAAATATAAAAAAGAAAAAAAAAATATATATATATATATATATATATATATATATATATATATATATATATATATATATATATCTTAAATAACGTAATAGTGATTTAATGTGCTAATAATTTTGACATGTTATACCGAAATATTTTCCAGCGTGACTCCACAAAAATGTACATTAAAACCAATGGTTATGAATCCTTACACGAAACCTCAAAATTTGTTTAGAAGGTTGCTTTGCATCTACATTATTTTCAAAAACTTAACCGCATCCCTCACCTCTAGATCCAGTGTAAACAATTAAAAGCTATTCGTAAGTACGTAGAGATGAAAATGAACTTTGAACCTGTGAATTAATGTAGTTTATTACGCATTTGAGTCGAATAAAATCTAGTTTTTCTTTTTTAAACGTGGATCAATTTCAATTCGTATTATTTGATTTATGAATTAAACGAGTTCGAATCAAGTTGAAAATAAATTGATCCATAATCCACCATCAACAACCCTTTAATACTTTTTGATAATTTTCACAAATTTTATATCATAATTATTTATTACTTTTAATTTTGTAGGTTGACAATTTAATTTTTTAAATACTAAAATTATATTCAATAATGTTTGAATGTTTAATTTATTTGTTTATCAAATTATGTAAGTTGACACTTTAATTTTTAACTAGCATCTTTATAATAATATTTGATAATATATTTGAATATTTTGAATGTATGTTATAAAATAATGAGTCAAGTCAATAATTTTGATTGTATTGTCATAAATATATAAAATAATTTAGAAGAACAAAATAGTTTTAAGTGGGTCAACCCACTTACCTATAAACTCATAGTTGGACGAGTTAGATTACACAAATTTTAACCAAGTGAACTGAGTTGAACCAACAAATTTTAACCAAATGAACTGAGTTGAGCCAACCTATATGCTCTAAGTTAACTCATTTTTACACTCATTCGTATGTTTTCATTCACAAAAATCATAAAAAAAGAAGGAAAAACACAAACCATCTGAAAAATAGATTTGGGAACACAAATCAACATCAACTCCTATCAGAACTTTGTTGGGTTGGTGTGGCTAAAACCATAATGAGGAGAAGAAGATATGGAGAAGAGAATAGGATGTAAACAAGAAGATGGAGTTGTGGGTAGTAATTTGTGTGTGGGGAAGAAGAGTTGGGAAAAAGGGGAAGAAGATGATGTTCATAGTGTGTATAGGGGGGAGATGAAATGGGTCAACCGATCCATTTTAGCCTGATTAATTGCTGGTTCGTAAAAAACGGGTTGAATGTGTCATCCTGCCCTGCCATTGATGCACTTGAGAGCTGGCCCACTAGTTCATAAATCAAAATGAGCTCGTATACAAATTAATCTGGAAATATCTAGTATTAGTTTTCTAAACTTTTGTTCTAAACTTAGTATTCTAAATATCGTTTACAAACATATCCATTAATAATGATTCCTAAGAAATATCGAAAAACTCTGTTATATTCTCACACAATTGATATATAATTTTCCTTTTCCTTTTAGACCGGTTCCACTATTATCAACATTACAAATCAACTTTGGTCTCACATATATATTACATTGATTTTCAGGTAGCCGATATTGAATGACATTTCAAAAAATGTCTTTTTTAATTTTTTTATTTATTTCTATGCATTCTATTTTTAATATTTTATAATTTTGTGTTTGGTTAAAAAAATTTAAGATGGTAATTTTTTTATTGAAAATCTAAGATGTTTCATATAAAATTTATAATTCTAATTTCTTACTACAATTAATATAAATTCAAGCTTTTGAAAGCAGACAAAAAAAAAATTCAAAACTGGAAATCCTTTTCTTAAGCCAACTGAATTTTTAATACTCCAATTTCTTTTTCATTTTCCTGTTTCATGGATGGTGTCTATTTTGGGCTGCAGTTACTGTTAAAGAGTTTAATCTATGTAATTATCTTATCCCAAAAAAATAAATTATCAGTTTATCTTATGCAGTCTTATTTCATGTTGTGTCTTTACACATCTGGAACATTTGGTAGAAGAATTCTCTTTTTCTTTTTTCGGGAATACGAAGTTGGGAATATATATATATATATATATATATATATATATATATATATATATATAGAGAGAGAGAGAGAGAGAGAGAGAGAGAGAGAGAGAGATCGTGTTGGCTAATTTAAAAAAGTAACATTCTTTTAAAAGTATGGTTCTAGAAATGGATTTTGAATAGGTTTTCCAAAGGAAACTTGTAATAAAAAAAAAAGTTAGAAATCTAACTTTCTAAATTAAAACATTTTTTTAGGCAATAACTTAATCACACATTTATTTAGTAAAAATATTTGCATTCGTTTGGATTTTTGAAGAAACCAATCAAACAAAATCCAGTCATTTTTACAAATTATAATTAGTTAACAAAATTTATAATTCCTAAAAGTCATGATACTTGAAAATGAAAAACAAAAAGAATTCTACAATACGAAACGTATCTTAAAATAAAATCCGCACTCAAATATTTACATCCACTGTTTACCATATTCAGTAACATGGATTCTTCGAGAACATGTGCAAGAAACCCGAGTCATCATCAAGCATGTTCAGTGGCCCAGCTCAAACTTTAATGTGAAAAGAAAAATGAATACAGTGATTTTTATGGTTCTGCTACGTATGCCTTCCAGTTATAGAATTCAGATCAATTTGTGTTAGTGTTATGTAACCTTTATTCAGAGTCACTGGATTTAACATTGTCGCAGTGCCCACTTCCAACAACTTAAAAGATGAATGCATGTGTGATTTGACGTTAGAGTTTTAAATTCATCATTTGAATGTAAAGTAAAATTATTGACATTATCCCTAAGATTTTTAACAAGTTTTAACTTAAATATGAATCATAACACGTTTAATTTAACTTTGATCCGATTTGAAAGAGAAACCTCCACTGAGGTGATGGAATTGGCACTCAAAATGATGAGAGATGAAGAAAGCAAATCTGATCTTTGTGGAACTACTTTATTCATTCATGAAGGTAATGTAAAATTATCAGAATGAGTCAGATTGTGTAGCTATTTGGAAACATGTAGATGTGTATATATAAAGAAAAAGTGAAAAATCTATAACTGAAGTTCACTTTAATGTGTCAGCCAATGGTGTATCTTTCGTAAAAAAAACTCAGACATTGCTATATCTTTTAAAAAGATGGAATCTTGTTTTTGTGATTCATTAAAACAGTTGCAGAAACACATCGGTTAAAGAATTATCGAATATTATACTTGTTGTGACTTTTTCTTTTTGAAGGAGTATCATGTGTTGCTGGATTGTATTCTATAGAAACTCATAGGTTTGAAACGTTCATGAAATTGCTCATATTTGTTTCTCTTCTGTACTTTGCCACGAATTGAGTTTAAGGTAAATGATAATGGATGGTAAAAATTTTCAACGTTTATGTCTCATTCACTTTTATAAAACTAATTTATGAGACAAAAATTAAATCTTAAGTATATATTATAACAGTTTATTTATATGGTGCGATCTTCAACATCGTCAATGAAAATTTTTGAATACCACTTCTCAGTTGCAAGGAAAAGAACATTACAAAGACAACAAAAGCTAAAAAGTAGTAAACACAAGAGTACGAACGAGGTCACGACACAACAGCGTACTGTAACTAGTTGTTTTCCATATGTGAAGCACTTCGTACCTTTTCAAACATGCATGTCAATTGCTTTTATGTTTTGATTGATTTCTTGAAAAATAAATGGGAGTAAATTTGAGAAAAAGAAATAGAGAAGGAAGTATATAAATAAAAAGGAAGAAAAATAATTAATATTATTTTCTTTGGTCTATATATATATTAAATTAATTTTGTATGCTTTAAATAATATAAGAAACCGATAGATGAACAAAATTGATATTTTACTTCCTTATATTTATGAATTTAGATTTTTTGTTAGATTTTTTTGTACTATTATTTTACTGTGCCTTCATAATATTGATTACCACTAATTTTAATGTTTTAAAATATATTAAAAAGATATTTAAAATATTAATATAATATATTTTTAATGCTTAACTGAGGAAAAAAAATTAGTAAAAAATTTAGACTCTACATTTATCTTCACCAAAGAGGTAGAATTTTTTAGGGATCTTTACGTGCGATTTCTCTCTCTGTCTCAGTTTAATGCATGATGATGGAAGAAAAAGAATATATATAGAAAGAGGAACAAAGTCACTTTATTTTAGCTTTTACGAGAGTTTTTTTTTTTCACATAATAATTTTTAACCGATCCATGGGTCATATCAAAAGTTCTCACAGTATTGATTACGTACACAAAGCTTTATAAAATTTTACCACTATTTGATCATTTATTAAAAAATATTAAATTACTATGTAATACACCCTTTTCATATATATATATATATATATATATATATATATATATAAATTTTGACAATAATATATATAACTAGAAATATGTCATAAAAATAATAACCCCTTAAGAATGGAGGTTAGGTTGGATTTTTCAAAATATTCGATCTATATTTAATAAATAAATTGGTTTTATAATCAAAAACTAAATTTGAATTTTTTTCAATTAATATAAACTGAATTAAATTTAGATTCAATTCATTTTGTCAACTAAATTAAATTTAGTGAGTTGGATATAATATATCACTATTAAGGCTATTAAATATGTGTTGAATTGAATTAACTTGACCTAAAATCAGACTAATTTATGTTGATCATGATCTGGTACACTCAACCCAATCTTGGAACGTAGTCGACTTGACTTGACTTATATTTGGGACTGACTTTGGTCAACTTAACGTAAAAAGACACACATGTGTTTCAGTTGTTTCATATTACTTTTTGATTTTTTTAATATTAAATCAAATAACATTGAGTTTATTGATGTCATTTAAACAAACATAGTTGATATTTAGTTATTATTCCAAATAAGGTCATGTTAAAGATCACTATGAATTTTGACATCTAAGCTATAATGATACTTCAAAGCTCATCAATCATTTGTCATTACATGAAAATTTATTAAAAAGAAAAAATAAATTGAAAGCATACAAAACACACGGGGGCACCACACTAAACCCACTAAACCCATCATAAAAATTAGGTTTCACCAAACATAGGCAAACTTAATTTATGAAAAAAAAAATAAATAAATACAAAGAAGTAAAACATTAAACCACTTATATTTCTCTCTATGAATCAAAGATAAATTAGTTAACTTATCTGAATCATTTATCATTACATGAAAATTTATTAAAAAGAAAAAATAAATTGAAGGCATACAAACATGGGAGACCACACCGAACCCATGATAAAAATTACACTTCACGAAACATAGGCAAATTATACCTATTATGAAAAAAAGTCTAAATAAATATATGGAGGTAAAACATTAAACTACTTATATTTCTCTCTATGAATCAAAGATAAATTAGTTAACTTATCGACATAATGATCCACATATTCATGATAATGTCTATTTTTACCTCTTTTTGTGTGTTTATTGTCATGAATAAATCAACTTTTTTCTAGCTTTTATCTTGTTATATCCTCAAGTTTAGTGTGTTTTGTATTGTTTTGTGTTTTAGTTGTTTTATGTTTTGCCTCTAATCTCTTCTAAGTGTGTTAAATAAGTTAATAGGAAGCATTTGTGGTGGAGGAAAACAAGCAAGAACTCAAGGGAGCATGATTGGACAAGAAAAGATTGATTTTGAAGCAAATACCCGCGTCGGGCGCCACTGGAATCACGCCCAGTACTTTAAATACAGAATGCTGTCAAACTGTCCAAGGTTGAGCGGTGTGCGCCACAAGGCTGAGCGTCATTTAATTCGTAAAACCTGGCGTTGAACGCGGCTGAGACAAGACTGAGTGGTGACGTCGTTGACATGTCAAAAAATGAGTTTTTAAACTTGTTTCTCGCGAGAGTTTGGACCATTCCTCATTTTGCACGATAGAAAAACATTTTTGGGTACTTGGAGAGCCTCTTGGAGGTTGCTAGGGGTATTGAGAAACTCTCTCACTCCTCCTTATCGATCATTGTTTCAAGTCACATTTGAACAATCTTTGTTCTGCTTCACCGCTTTTAAACTTTTTCGAAATCCTCATCAAGACCTCTCAAGATTATGAATATACTTTCTCGTCTTCTAATAAAAAATATAAACTTTTATTACCTATGAAGTTGTGGATAAAATGGTATAAAATTTTATGTTGTTATTGTTTGTTGGACGATCTATTATGGAAAAAGATATTAGATTTTAGTGAATCTCTCCTTTATAGTTAACTTGTATCTTTAATGATGTAAAAAGAATTTATACTTTGTTACCTATATAAATGGTGTTACACAATATTTATTGTATAAAACCTCTTAGGGTTCAAATTCAAATAATTTTGTGAAATGGGATTGTTCTACAAATTAAATTTTGACTACTAAAAAAAATTATTGTAGGATTGCTTAACATAAATATTCACAAAAACAATCAAGTCTTTTTATCCTATTTAGCATTGAAATGGAACATAATTCGATCATTATTGGTTATTAAACATAATCTTCTTATAAAAAAGTTAGATATATTTAAACACACGCTTAATCTAAATTTTTGTTGAATCTACTATTAACCGATGGGTAGAAATGATCATATTCTATTAGGGATTGTAGATGGACTAAAGATACTATAAAAACATATCCCAAATGTTTTTAGTTAGATTATTATTAGTTAATGACTAACCCAAATAATACTAAGATGATGACAACACGTAAAATATCTTATTACGATTATTTGGTTTCATTCTTGATAGTTGATGGTTATAATATACAATGAATTTATTTTATCAATCATGGATGTGAAATATTGTTATTAGATAATGTTTCTTTTACAACTAGGAATATTCTAAATAATAAAATGATTATCAATAAATAAACTAAATATTAAGATAGGTGTATATCTCAATATATTGGTCTTCTTACAACCCTTGTAGATAATGTTCAGTTGTGCATTTTTCAATTATTATTATTAATTGATGTTTCGGGGTAGGGACCAAGAGCCTACTAAAAGAACCTCTCCAGACTTGCGCTATCCTTCTCCACACCAGTAACTTCAGCGAAATCCAATCCTTAGCTCGATCGGCTGGGATGACGATCGGGGTACCTGTCTAAAGTACTCCGATGCTTAAGTCAGTAAAGGACCGGTCGGTGTATCGATGTATCTGCTGTAATAAATGCGAAATTAAGATTCTCACCAACCTACCTTTGGGCCCTATTTATAGTTTTCTGTGTGGGCCTGTGATTAGAGTTCCTTAATCACGGCCCAATGATCCCTTAACCAAGATTATTGACTCGTTTAACGTTAATTAACTCGATTGACTGACTGTCTGATCGTGCGACCGATGACCGCTTGGCTGGGTTAGTTATACTGTTTTTAATACGCCGACCGACAGACACATGCGAAGGACTACACAAGTCTAAAGAGATTGATCAACCGAGGGTTGGTTCATTGATAGTCGTGTTATGGTTAGGTGCTACACGTACTTGTCCGATCGACCGATGTGCCATTGAGGGTCCGTGTCGCTCGACCAGGTGTTACCGATGGACCGGTGGGCATGAACACGGTTGGCTCATGATTTATTTGTTTAACCGTTTGACCGATGGTCTTATAGTTTATTCGTGATCTGTTCGACCGATGGTCTTATAGTTTAACGATGCTACATGGCTGGTTGACAGAGCCGATTCTCCGGTGGTCCTGCAATTTATTCGTGAGGCCGTTCGACCGTTCGTCCGATAGCCTTTCATGTACTATTTCTTCAACTTTGGCTGATGGGCCTAAGAATTAGATTTGGCCGATTGACCGATGGGACATATAGTACAAATTGGTATTTTACTCATTCTATAAAAGATGGACTCATTACAAAGGCTAATGGGTAATTAATTAATCTGAAGCTTTATTTGCTCAGCATTCAAACAAAAAAGAAGTAGCAAGTTGTTAGTTTACAATTTGATGGTTCAGCAATTGGTTAGCATGACGTTAGATGGACATTGATTATCTTAAAAATCATCACATTATTGATATTTAATTGATTGAGAACGTAATTTTGCAATCATTCATAGAGTTTTCTACTTTCATGCATGGACACAAAATATTCTGACTAACGGACATAATAAATGTCCTCCCATAAAATTTAAAAATCATTGAAAAACGAAAACTCAGGCCCCTACGTAATTCCTTGGACAATGACCAGCACCTCCATAAATCAGCCCCTCGTATTGACAAATCAAGAATGAAAGCACCTCATGAAGTTTCTACGTATGTTTTCGTCCATGGTCCCCTTCATTCAACGACCAAAACACGTAACTACCCGAGGGACATTCCTAATCTTAGCTAAAGATAAATAAATCAACAACAACAGAATAAAGCAAAAACAAAAGAGGGGGTAAGACAAAATAAAATCCAAAAAGTAAAAAATATGTATATTTTAAAAGTGAAGAGAGCACATAAAGAAAAGAAGAAAACGAATAAATTATGGAAACTCCTGAGTGGGATTCCCTGCTCCTTTGCCCCCTCCCCAGAAAAAAGAGTAAACTACTCTCCGCTTCCCCTTCTCCATGCCCATCTTTTTGTCCTTTTCAACTTTTGCTTTTCGCCCAAAAATTAAATAAAATAAATATAGGGTTGACGAGTCAACTCGTCACGAGTTGCTGTTCATGAGGACGAATGTCTTTCACCAAACCCAAAACCTGCTGCATTGTGGGCCTCTTCCAAGGGTGTTCCGCCGTACACAAAAACGCCACTCGGAGAGTCTCCACCATCTCACTCACCACCGAGTCACCACCCACCAGGAGCCTCTCGTCCAGAACCCTAACGCCCTGCCCCTCCCTCACTGCCTTCCTCGCCGCGGCCACCGTCTCCGCCGTGCTCTCCCTCCCCGTTAGGAGCTCCATCAGCGCTGCCCCGAAGCAGTACACGTCGGCCTCTGTGCCTCCGTTCGGGTTCCGGTCATGTCGCAACCCGAAATCGGAGATCCGGGGCTCGAAATCGTCTGCGAGTAAAATGTTGGAGGTGACGAAGTGGCCGTGCACCACGGGCTTCGAACGCGCGTGGTGAAGGTACGCGAGACCACGCGCTATCCCAACCGCGATACGATGTCGTGTCAGCCACCCCATCTTTTCGGGGGATCCGTCGTCGACGGCGCCGTTTTGTATCTCCCACGTGTCGCTTGTCCAATCCTCTACATTGGTGTCCCCAGTTGGAAGCTCGTGTAGCCACCTTCCAAGGTCGCCGTTCGCCATGTACTCGTACAGTACCAGTTTCTCCTTACCTGAAAATTTCACCAAAATAATAATAAATATAACTATTCAATTAAATACATAAATATGCTTATATTTTCTGATTAGAAAAGGTAACTTCTTTTTTTGTCGTGTTTGTGTTTTTATATATAGAATACTTAAATTTCTTCTATGAGTATGCAAAAATGATAATAATAACTAATTTTCTCAATTGAAAAGGAATGCGTACTAATGTGTGCCAGTACTATAACGGGTAGCTTGACATCTCCCTTTCCCTTATAAATTAGGTCATGTTCCTTCAGCTAGATAAGAAACAAACTAAAATTTGGCGAGCTGTTCATACGTGGATTCAAACTAAAAATTCAGCTCAAACTTAATGGGTCCATTGAGACAACACAACCTAATTAGACAATATATTTTTGGATGACAACAAGAAAGTTTATGGTAAATACATTACGAATGTGGCAATTGTGGGAACTCAAAATTTAAACCTGCGGAAAGTACAGTGCGCACGAATTACCACGCGCAATCATAACCAGAGACGATAGATTTTATATTTGGAGAAGAAAGAAAGGAAAGAATGACACAACAGAAGGCAACATGTTATGGAACAGAACAGACAAGGACATTAGAAAATTAAAACCCGTGAAAGCCATTAATGAGCGCAGAGCCAAGAAAATTGAAAAAAGAAAACATTTTGAAACAGAGTGTGCAGTACGGCACGCTTACCAGCAATGCAGTAACCGGAGAGGGGCAACAAGTTGGGGTGCTTGAGTCTTGAGAGGTCAACGAACGTGGCGACCGAATCATCAGGATCAACGTCTCTAGCGTGTTCCAGGACCTTGATCGCCACGTGGAGGTCCCCCGGCAGCACGGCTCTGTAAACGGGTCCACACCTTCCCTCCGCCAGCAGCGAGTCTTTCCCGAAGTGTGACGTGGCGACAATGAGGTCCTTGAAAGTAAGGTTCATCAACGGCTTCTCAAACATCACCACCGCCGCAGAAGACGGTTCCTTCAGGTCAGCCACCCACGTTGACCCCGATTCAGTCTCGAAAGCGAACGGCCCTGATTTCTCCACTCTGCTAGTCACCACGTTCATCCCAAGTGGAACCGGCATCGAAATCGCCCACTTGCTCCTCTTGGCACGTTGCTTCCTCTTCCGAATAACAATGCGGAGTACCCAAATGGACAACAGAATTAGGAGAACTGCTAATCCCGCAGACGACGCTGCAGCAATCAGCGTTTTGTATTTTCGCTTCCGTTGTTTCTTGTGGGTGGATTGCGCTGAGTTTTTACTGTTGTTGGTCGTTTTGGACGCGGTGCTGTCGTAGGTGAAGTTGTTGCCAGCGTGGATAAAAGCTGATTTACCGAAACTGTTGAACTTGGTTAGGCTAGTTGATGAGGTGAAGTTGTTATAGGAGATGTTGAGGAATTCGAGGGTGGCGAGTGGAGGGAAATCAAAAGGGAAATTTCCCGTGAAGGTGTTGTTCGATAAGTCCAAGTAGCGAAGTGAGTGAAGAGAGGAAACTGGCTTTACGTCGCTATGGAGATTACAGCTTGAGAGATCGAGGTGATGAAGCCTGGAGAGGTTTTGGAGTCCGGTGGGGAGTGTTCGCAGGTTGTTGTTGGAAAGGTCGAGGATTTTAAGGTTGTGGAAGGAAGAAAGTTGGATTGAATTGGTGAACCTGTTGTGGGAGAGATTGAGCGTTTGAACGGATGAAATTGAAAACGAGGTGTTTTGTGTTGTGGGTTTGGAGGAGTGGATAATGATGCTCCCTCCGAACCTGTTACCGGAGAGGTTTATTTCCAACAAGGATGAAGTTGACCAAAACCAGCTTGGCACGTGGCCCTGTAAGGAATTTCCTGAGAGATCGAAAACCTTAAGGTTGGACATGTTCCTGAGGTAGCCCCAGGAGATTGTGCCGGTGAGGTTTTGGGATGGAAGTACTATTCTGGTGATGTGAGCTTGTGAACAGTTGGTTCGAAACCAGGAGTGAGCGTCGAAGCCAGAGACTGATTTGAAAGCCTTTGACACCAAAACGTGCTCTTCTTCACTGCTGCATGACGATTCCACCAGAGCAAATAGCGATAAGAGAATCAAGAATCTGCAAAGGGGCTTCATTTTGCGTCACTGCTTTGGTTTTCCTGTTCTAGCATGAAAGAAAGGAAAAAAAAAAAAAACAGAGCTTGGTTTGTTTGCTCTAATGTTGTTAAGGTTCGCGGCTAGTGGATATAGAGGAAGTGGGAAGGAAGCAACGGCGTCATGTTTTAAAGAGAGTTAACGGCGATTGAACATGACTCGGAAGGTGAAACTTGACAGATAATTTAATTTAACGGAAATTGAAAAGAGAGAGGGATGGATAGTCTTTTAAAAAACTAAAAATAAGTTTCAGTGGGTGATTGCGAATTATTTTATTTTATTTTATTTTTGACTTGTCGATTTTTTTTAAAGTGTTTGGGGCCATGACGTAATTGGCGAGCGTGAAGTTCTGAGATTTACGGGGACAAAGCTGGTATGGAATATGGGATGTTTTGTTGTTGGATATGGTTTGATTGAAGGGGAAGTGTGAGAATTGATTTAGAATGTAAAATTGAAATTATGATCTTCAATCTGAAAGAGTTGACAATACTTCGTACCATGAATATAAGGAGGAACACATATCCATGTTAGCCAACCTCATGTAACGTAAAATCAAATTATTTGATGTATTAACGTGTTCCTGTAGTTTAATAATGGCTCCATTAATCAGAGTAATCACCGCAGAATAATTATAGTTTGATACAATGATTCATGTTTTTGAAAAACCAAGAGTGACGTGTCTGTTTGGACTATGAGCAAGGGTTGATTATTTGGACACATAAGAAAAATAAATAAAACTCCATTGGGTACTATGGGTACTATGGAGAAGGGTCAAACAGCAATTGCAACTATTCTCTAAAACTAGTCAGATGCAAATACTAAATTACAAAAGACTTGACTCAATAATTCTGGGTCTTCCACTAAATTAGTCCTCACCTCAGTTACGAAAGCTTTTTGGTCCCTCCTTAGTGATTTTAATTGGCAAGGTTCCCGACGTAATTTATTCCAACACGTTAACAAGAATATGTAGTAAGAAAGATAGCTCTAAGTAACCAATCCAAATCAATTATTAAATATCTAAATACATGTGAAATAATTTACATGAGATAAAAAGAAAATTGATATTAGGAGATTGAAAGAAATTCCTCTTTCAGAAAATGACAAATTGCAAAGCGATGGTATTGTAATGAAATTAAGGCCAAAAGAAAGAGGCATAGAGAGTGGTTTAAAAGTATCCATTGATCCGTGAGTTGACGAGTAGTTCGGTTCAAAAATTCCAGGTGCTAAATGTCATCTCTGGCACGTGATCTTGGCTTCTTCCTTTTGCCTCTGTATGTAGTGATTCTTAATGAACTTGGAATCGTTTTGGATGGTAAGTTAAGTAGATGAAGCTATCACCCTACAAGTTTCACACTTATACTTCATCCTCATATAATTAATATAATAAATGTAATGATTATACACTTCTATGCTCGTTTAATTATAAAATATCACTGTTATTGTAATTAATAAATCTACCTAATACCTACATAACCCCGTGCTGCGATTCATGATTAATCACGCTGGCTCTTGCTTCTGGGCTGTGCTCCTCAAGGGAAAGTGGGCCTAGCAGGGCAAGGATATATGACAAAAAGGAATTGCTATTAACACCCCGTTTTTTTACTTACTTTTTTTTTTCTGAAGAGGGGACTATCTTTGAAGCTTAAGGTTTTATTAAATGTTTGCAAGATTAGTTCAACCAAAATTTTCAACAATATAAAATGTATTCACATTTTTATTTCCATTAAGAACCTTGAGATAAAAATTACCGGTCAAATCAACAAAAATATCTTAAAATTGAGTAATTGTGAGTGTGACATGAAGTTTTGGAATTTGTTGATGTGAGTTGCGTTTTCTTTTTCATTTGTTTTTTATTCTAGTCTGCAAAAACAGTGCTTGATTGATACGATATTTGGAAGTTTCACAATATGCAGGACTGGTTCGGGAGGGTGTTTCGAGGGGGGCGATTGTTCCTAATTTACATAAATTTTTTATGTGAAGAGAATAATTCTTGTTTGGTGATGAATTTCATTTCTTCTGTATAAGTTATTGAAAACTCTTTTGATATTTAAATTATCCAGATTTTACCAAATTCTAAAATCTTTAAGTCTAATTGTAAAACCTGTGCATTGGGCCTACCAATACATAGCCTTCTAGTCCATTTATCAGTTATGAAGCATTCATGGATCACTTCATTACTAAACAGATAATTTAAATATATATACTCATTGCTCGCAAATATCTATTCTATTAGGAATATCTATATATATATATATTTAGCATATATTGTAGATTTTACCTGCATATGCTTGGGAGTATCAATTTTTTTAACATCACTACCTGTGAGATGCACCAGGCCCAATCCGGTCTTCAATGGGTTCAATAGAATTTGAAACTTTTTATGGAGCTTAACTTGAATGTGATATGTGCTAGGTTGGGTGTATACAACAATCCATTTTCACAACGCTACCAAACACTAATTACTATGAAATTATTTATGAAAAAGAAAGTTACAAGAAATGCTAATATTAACAAATTTTACTATTTAAAAGGTCATCAACGTTCTAAATGATAGAGGATAGGATTCCTTCTTATTTTATTGACGTGTTACAAAATATATTGACGTTGCTAGTCGAACATAGCTTAAAATTTTTATTACCAAATCTTTGCTTATCGAAAAGAAAATAAATAAAAGAGCAAAAAAATAAAAACCAAAGGCAACTATAGTTGAACTACCATCCATTGTTTTATTAAAGCACCTTAACCCAAATTAGCACACAAAGCTTATTATTTTGAAGGCAAATACTTAAGTAGTAATATGCCCATACACAAAGGTTTTGTGCTTTAGAGAAAACCTATTGGTTTGAAAAGGATGGATAGTACTATATGTCTGCAGATAAGAGAGGTGAAGATGATGAAACCTCTTTGATTGGATAACCAGCCGCAGCATTGATGGCACATACACCATAAGGCCACTCGTCACTAACATTTCTCTTGATCAAGAGGTAACCATTTTCTCCCCATTCTTTACCCCACGAGTTCTTCACAATCCAATACTCTTCTCCACCCACTGAACCATAACCCACTATTAAACACACAAGAGTTGCAGACCTTGAATTCTTCGAGCAGTTATCACCACCATACACTCCCTGTCACAATCATTCACAAGTTATACCTACCACAACAAAATTTTTAAATTCGCATAATCTTTCTGGACAACATTATACAACATATATATATATATATATATATATATATATATATATATATATATATATATATATATATATATATATATTCAACCATTACGAGAAAGAAATATTCTTACACCACTGTAAAATTGAAGCCCGGTTGCATCTATGCTTACACTAACAGGCTGCTTACTAACACGGCACAAGAGACCTTCTTCTGTCCCATCCACAACCAGAAGGTTATCAATGCTAACAACCTTGTTTGCATTTACCTGTAAGAAAAAACCAAAACCTTAAATTAACGACAAAGATAATGTCTCCATATAAATTTAGAGTTGCCAGGAGAAATAAAGTGTAAAGCAGACCCTGCAAGAACCGTTTTTGGCCGTGTAAGGGTAATTTTCTTCTGTGTCAATGCCACCATTGTCGATAACGTAACCAAATGCATTGAAGTAAAAGCCTCCAGCACAGCCATGGCTGGCAGGGTCACAGTCCACGAGTTCTTGTGCAGAGAGGGTGACAAGATCCCCGGTAACTATTTTGTTTATTCCTTCAATGGCCCCGGTCACGCTGAAAGCCCAGTGGCTCTCTGATAACAGAGTGTAACATGATAAATCAGTACAAAATTATGTATGTTGTTTATGCTGCATAATGAAAATATTGAAGAAGAGATAAAAGTCTATGAAAATACAATAACAATATGCTTTTTCTCAAAATGAGTCTTACGGCATTCCCCTTGATCTCTAACTTCGGTCACAGCACCCTTCTCCCTCCAATCTACAGACTCAGGAAGGTTTTGACAGTCGTCATCATCCTGAACCTTCCTACTCTCCATGTTGGAGGGCATCTCTATTTGTTTCAAGTAGGTTTCCGCGAACTCCTCAGGACTCATATCAGCAAACTTGTTCAGACCCAAACGGTGCTGCGTCAATGACTTTCTCTTTGCATTCATCTCATTGATATACCTCAGATTCCTCTGGAAAATGTGGAACCTTTTTGCCTTCTCCTCTGGATTGCTGTATTCACGACCGTGCTCCTTCTGCCACACTTGGAACAGTTGCAACACTTCTTCCTCCGAAGAAAACTTGTCCAACTTGTCACGCCCATGAATGGAGTACGCACTCGGCAAAGCAAAGGAGAGACATGTGAAGGAAACCAGGACGAGGAAAAGAAGAAACAACTTGGTCATCTTCGAACTCATCACTTGCACAAACCAGTAACCAACTGTGTTGAATTATGCACTTCTTCAGTAACATATGTATTGAGTCGTGATGAGATTGCTTCATGTGACATCTTGGTGAATTATATCCCCACGTTTAATTCGTTTGTTTTTTTTTTATGGATTTTTAGGTGGTCCAATCCAATTGTGTGAATGAAGACGTACGCATTTTTTATCATTCTTCTCATATACCACCAAAATTGTCATATATGTAGTTTTATTCCCACAAATCTCATGTCATCTTATCTTTTCGTTCTAGCGAGGCTCCAAATGATATTATATAATGGTGATAAAAAAAACGTTGAACACAGTGCACAAGAAGTTATGCGGATCATGTGCGTTCTTTTGCAAATAATTGCAGAGAAAAGAGTTATGATATTTTCACAATCAACCTATCTTATATAATCATTATATAATTTATTCAAAATCTTAAATAACATATTTCTTGGTGTCTTTGATGACTGGTTTAGATATAATATTTCATTATTAAAGTAAAATTTTCATGATATATGAAAACTAGGTTTTTAAGTGATATTTTCCTGCAGATAAAGAAGAGAAAAGGCATAGAGTGGGTGGCGTTTCTCCGAGTACATTACTATACGGCCAAACCCGTGAATGAGAAGTCAGATATTCTGAGCATCAAATAAATAGCAATGAAAGGTATTTCAAGTGGCAACAATCAAGTTATTGTCACAAGAATGTGATAGAGAATTAAGTAGATATGTGTTGTGAGTTTTGAAGCCCAATTACGGATATGGGTACGAACGGAAACACTGATATGAGAATACGGTTAAACTGTAAAAATAAGGATACGAATACGTCAATATGTATACTTTTTTTTAACTAACTATATTAATAAAAAAATTTAAATACCAATATTTAAATAGTATATAAATATAAATAATATATTGATTAATATTTAAATAACTACATAAATAAAAAAAACTAAATCAATATATTTAAAAAATATATAAAAAATATATTAATTAATATTTAGAAAAACTATATTAATTATAAATTTTAAATAAATATATTTAAATAATATAAAAATATGAAAAATAAATAAATTGATATTTAAATAATTTTATTGAAAATAATTGATACTTTATTAGATGAACAATTATAATAAATGAACAAAAAATTTAAATAAAGCATAGATTTCTTATTGATGAATAGTATTTCTATGGGATAAAAATTCAGAATATTAAATAATATAATAAATTATTAATTTATTAAAAAAAACTATAAGCTTTCAACTCTTTTTGATAAGGAATCTTCAAGTGAAACGAATTTAAGAACAACTTTTTTTTAAGAAGGAGGGTATAATAGAGGACTATCTCCTAAACTTCAAGTGGTACAAATTTGAGAACAAATTCTCTTTAAAAAGGAGGGAATGATAGATGATTATCCCAAGATTTCATACAAAAAGAACTTGAAAATGAACCTTTACAATTTAAAGGACCTATGAGAAGGGCAAGGAGCAAAAGATTGGAAGATCAAATCTATTCAATGCTTCTGATTCTACAAGCAATAAAAAATTCAAAGGATATGAAGATCATGACTTGGAGCACATTTGAATAATAGTTTGTAGGAAGATTAATTTATGTTTTTAGACTTTGGACTTTCTTTTATAAATTAGTTTATATATTTATGTTCTTTGGGTTAGGCCTTCTTGTAGGGTTCCCAGATTTTCTTAAACTTATGTACCTATATATAGAGGTACCAAAAATTAATGTAGACACTTTTTAGTGATATATTGAATTTGATTTCATTAAAGTGGGGATTCTCTTTGTTCTCTCTTTGTTCTTGGCTTAGGCTTCTGGTTCTTATCAAAGATTACATCTTTGTGACGAATCTTCACTTGACTTATCATCTGCTAGATTATGGCGTCTTCCATCTCTGTCTTATTTTGCGTTCTTCTCTGATTTATTCTCATTGTGTTTTTGGAAGATTCAAATTCAGAAACGATAGTACTCTTTCCTGAATAGGATCATATCGCTTTTTCTTCTTCTTTATCTTCTTCATGACAAAAAAGAAACAATAGTAATAGTATGTGCTGCCTTTACACCATGTCCTCTAGGCAAAGTCATCGCTATCAACAATGGTCGTTATTGTTATAAAAAAACAAAGTTTAAAACAATATTACAATTATAAATGTTGCACACTCTAGGCAATTCTCGCTACCCTATCTGAAAAGTTTGGGATTTTCGCTACCATAGGCTTTGTTGGCGTCTTCACGAGTTTCTTTTACTTCTAATACCCAATTGGAAACCACCGTGACTCCACCCATGGTTTCAACTTCGACGCCTTCACGGGCTATGCCATATTTCTCCAGTGGGTCCCTAAAAAAGGTCATTTTTGGCCCAATAGAACATATTTGACATAGTATCATACGTGCGTCGGTCACATGTTTTGTCCGCCATGGAAGTCCGACACGGGTGGCCAACAAGAATTATACAATATGAATGTGGCATGGTGAATTGGTAAACACTCTAGGTGTGGTTGAAACATTTGAATTTGTATACTCGACAATGAAAGATGGATTAAAGAACATTATCAGTGATGTTGAAGCAGAGACCTTAGCTAAAATTGTGAATGAAAATATGAAAAGTTTTGAGTTAATTCATAATTTCAAACACATTTAAAAAAAATAATATATAATGACAATTTTAACCATAAGCGTTGTTATATCACAATATTCAACGACGATTATGACAATATCATCATGGTATATTAATTACAATTTTTTTATAAAGATAAGTTATAATGGTGTTATTAACACTAACCATCATTATATTGTGTTTTCTTTATAGTTTCAGACAAATTTAAATGATGGTTTTCCAAACCGTCGTAATTATATATACAAACAGATGATTTGTTGAACGCCATTATTGCTTCTTACCTTAAACAACGTTATAAATAGGGATGACAACGGGTCGGGTCGGGCACGGATAGTATGATACCCGTACCCGACCCGCTAAAAAAAAATTTGCCCATTACCCGCCCGTTTACCCGTCGGGTATCCGCTTCAAAAATATCCGCGGATATTTTTAAAACCCACGGGCACCCATGGATACCCGATACCCGCAAATATTTAAACAAATATGTATTTTATAAATTTTTTAATATAAAATTATAAAAATAAAATAAAATAAAATAAAAATTAAATTATAATTATAATTATAATTATAATTAAATTTGACATAATAAAATATACTGTTACTTCTAATTTTAATTAAATTTAACTTAATAAAATATAAATTAATTTTAATTTTAATTTTTTGCGGGTAACGGGTACCCGCGGGTACGGATAGTATGATACCCGTACCCGACCCGTTTATAACCGGGTATTAAAATACCTGCTACCTGCTACCCGCAGGTAATAAATACCCGCGGATAGTAACTATCCATCGCGGATTTTATCCACGGATATCTGCGGGCACGAATATTTTTGCTATCCCTAATTATAAACAAACGATGAGTTTGAGATCGTGTTTACACATTTCTTTTAAGCGTCACCAAAAACTTTGTCTGTAATATAGTGAGAGAGCCTTTTGAAAAATATAATACCCTTTAAAGTTAAAATGCACGAAACTAAAAACTAATAAAATTTAGGCTTAAATACTTTTTTGGTCCTTATTTTCGTAGTGTTTATTGTGGATTGTCCTCCTTTTGATAGAATGTTTAAAATGGTCCTCATTTTTACCGAATGTTTAAAATGGTCCTCATTTTCGCAATTCGTGTTTTATTTGGTCTTCTCTGTAACACCATTTAAATCATTAACGGAGCATTGTACAGGTGGCACAGTTTGTATTAGGATGTGTTACGTGTACTGTACAGGTGTGGTACAATGCTCCGTTAATGATTTTAACGGCGTTACAGGTAAAGACCAAATAAAACACGAATTGCGAAAATGAGGATCATTTTAAACATTCGATACAAATGAGGACCATTTTAAACATTCGATACAAATGAGGACCATTTTAAACATTCTGTCAAAATGAGGACCATCCGCAACAAACACTATGAAAATGAGGACCAAAAAGGTATTTAAGCCTAAAATTTATAAATATGTAAAACGTGAGAAAATAATATTAAAACAATACGAAAGTGTTTAAAAAGTATAGTGTTACTAACTTTAAAAGTGTAGTGACCATTAGATTTAGTAACGAAGATGCCTACAGAAGAAGTAGTCACACGTGATCAATCTAAAGTCATCTCATTTATCATAATTTAGTCTCCATCACTCTATCAATGACAATTACAAAAATTCTAAAATATTATCATAAAATTATTCATTAATTAGTAACCTTAGCTTATTTATATTAGTCATTTTTATTATTTTTATTTTAAACTTCAATTTGTAAATCCTTAATCCAAGGATATTTTGGTTAGAGGACAAAAAGAAATAGCTTGATGTAAGAAACGTTAAAAAACTAACAAAATTTTATGATTCAAATTGCTAAATATAGATAGCAGGTACAATGGCATATATAAAGTGCTGGTGGATAAAAATGAAAAATATTTTTTTTTCTGTAATAAAATTATGATATATTTAAAATTATAGACATGCCTAATCATTGATTTTTAAAATAAACTTACTTTAGGGGATTCTTCAGCTTAACGTTGAAGCCACGTGTAGTGTGTTGCATGAAAGCGACATGGAAAAACTTAAACAAAATAAAAATTAAATTGCAAATGACGAACCAGAAAGAAAGTAGTTGAAAAAGGAAGCGCGTGGTTTGAACAGTGAAAAAAAGTGTAACAGCATTGGAGTGGAATATTTAGTCCATTCTTGAACGTTATCTTGGTCAGTATCTTACAGACACATTGTAAAATCCGAAATTACGCAGAAAGCAAAAGAAGAGCAAATACCCAATCTTTCTGTCTTTATCTCTGCTTTCCTTTGTGCTTACTCATTCCCCCCACTCACTCACTCATTTCATCTTTCGTGGGACTGAACTCTCTCACCAAGTGATGTTCACTCTCTACTTATTTGATCATTCCCTGCTATCCATTTCTTCAGTTTTATATGGCCAATTCAGATGCATAATGCCACATGACCAAGACAAAAATCACACCACACACACTTTCTTCAATTTGGCTTACAATGAAATTTCCTGGGATGACCATGTCCCATGTTTCATGCTGTTATTAAATAGGTATCATTTTTCTTCATTGCTTTTTCTCTTGCACTTCAATTATTACTCTAGTGGGACCTTAAGCTAAGCTTGTTATGATATAATGATCCATCAAGATTGTCTTGCTTTGTCTGTTTAGTTTATTAACCATACTTAGTTGCCTCTGTTGTTTTTAAAGAATTGCGCCTGTTAAATATTTGTATCTTTGGCTTATTGAGAAGAGGAAAGTGGGGTTTTTATAGGAGTTTTATTGTCCTATGCTTTAGTCTTTGGTTTCTTGAGCAACAAAAATCAAAATTTATATAACTAGAATCAGTGGAATGTTTGTTTTTCCCGTCTCATTTTCTCAATAGACCGACCATTACGGAATTTTTCTTTCTCTGGTTAAAGGCTGAGAAGATGGAAAGTTATTTGAGTCCCGTTGGATGCAAATTTGAAGCAGAGAATTTTCTGTTTAAATTGTAATCATCTGGTTCTTTCATCTTCTATTTTCCAGATTTTCTTGATTGAATAGAAGGATTTGGATATCGCATCCTTTTTACGCTGAAATTAGTAGCATGTGATATTCCCGTGATTCTTGAACTTACTAATGAGAGTGATTGCATAAAAGAAAGAAAGAAAGAAAGAGTTGAGTTGATGTTGGTGTGGAACATGATGGATGAAAGGAAGTTGAACATTGATGCTCCTCTTATGTCGGTGAGACGGTCTTTTGGTACACCTCCATCCTTAACTGAAACAAATAGAAGGATGTTAGAGAAGCCACAAACACTTCCACACTGTGAATCAGACACCACTTTGGATCAGGTAACAGACCCTGTTGCAGTGCCTTTCAATTGGGAGCATATCCCTGGAAGGCCGAAGGATTATGATGGATCTGAAACTCAACCTCCTATACAAGCTTCAATTGCCCCAACCCCAACTCTTCCCCCTGGAAAGTCCACAAATCATACCAAACAACCATTGGAAAAGGACACTAATGTTGCAAATAACTTTAGATGCCCAACCACATCAAATTCTTTTAGTGAGAAAATAGACCGTGACAGAGAACGCAAAGATGTGAAAACAGAAAAGGTGGAAGAGAACGATGACTATGATGATGATGATGGTGATGTTTTTTCTGATGCCCTTGAGACACTCTCACCTACGGAACCATTGTCCATGAATTGTAGTTTAAGTGGTGTTAGTGGCTTAGATAACCTGGATTCAAATATGTGTGGAGCCTCGTCTACTGATAAACAAGCTCATGATTTCATGATGAGCCGGTTTTTACATGCAGCAAAGGCTATGACAATCCAGCCTCCTCAATATGTTTCTTCTAGAAAACAATCTGTTCTGCAAGAACAACCTAGGGAGTTTATCAAATTGGTTCCTGAGCAAAAGAAGTCATTTGTTAATAGATATATCACCGACATTGTACCATATAATGGTCAATGTCAAGAAGATGAAGAAGAGGAAAGTGGAGATGAAACTAATGATTATGCAAATATTTCAGCTAAAGGTTGCGGATTGCTTCCTAGATTATGTGTTAGAAATTCATTGTGCATGCTAAATCCAGTGACTGGGACAAAAATGGGGAATCAGTTATCATTGTATTCTGCCTATGAGGTTGGAAAACCTGATAAAAGTTCTCATATTCGCTCTCACCGACCAGCTCCAGTTATAAAGAAGGTATGAACTAAATAACACTTATTCCCTATTCATGCATTGTAGTCAATTGAATCATGAACTTTTTTTGCTGCAGGCTTGGGATGCTATTAATATGAGGAAATCAAGCTCAAGAGCTGCATCACCAGAGAAGCAGGATCTAAGGAAAAAATGGACTAGTGAATCAAGCAGGTATACTTACTCTGGTGAAATGAAGCAGCTGGGTAGGCTCTCTCCCTTTCGTCGTTCAAGAACTGCTGGTGCTGGTGCTGGCATGTCTCCTTTTCCAAGTAAATCTCAACCTCTCTTTCCTGGTGATTCCAAACAAGCTCACAATAATCTTTCGGGCAAATTGAAATTTCCTAGCAGAGGATCTGCAAGTATTCAAGAGATGCTATCACATGGAGCCAAAAGAAGCTCAAGTTCCGGGAGCTTTACTATTGAAAAGACACTGTACATAGATACTGCGAGTACTGTAAAATCGTCATGCTCTAGTTCACGTTCATTAGGAAGCGCAACAGTGGCAGGAAAAGAAAGAAATTCCTTACTAGATTCTTTTCGAGATATCAAACACCTACATGCTTTGGACGAGAATTTGGGTTCTCAAGATTTGAATTCTGTGGATGTCAATTCTTCAACTTTACCAAGCATGGTATATCTCATGGCCAAAGAAGATAAAGCTGATCAAGAAATTAATCAAGAATCCACGTCCTTGCAACTTGTGCCAAGTTCATTTGACAAAGATGCAGAGATCAACAACCAACAAATTGTAGTAATTGATGATCAACGAAAAGTTGGCACTGAATATGTTCTACATCCTCTTGCTCCACCATTGCCAAAGTCACCTTCTGAGTCCTGGCTTTGTCGTGCCCTGCCTCTGGTTTCTTCTAAGAATTCATTCCCTCATAAAAATCAAGGTACACAATCCAAGTCTAAAAGACAGGGTTTTAGTAGAGCATCAAGTTATACTAAGTGGGAAACAATAGTGAAATCTTCGAACGTGAATCATGATCAAATAAGCTGTTCTAAGGTAAACTCTTTAATCCCTCTAGTCTTGTTTTTTTGGCCTTAATCAATGGTTGAATTACCAAAAGAATGAAAACTCACATTTAACTTTTCTCTACAGGAACTAGTCGTGTATAGATCTCAGCATTCGAAATCTTAGACATGGAAGGCTGGCGTTTATACCATGCTATGATCCAAAGCTTTTTATGTCCTTTATTTTTTCAGCCTCATGGGATTTGGTTCTCCTCCACCTATTGCTTGTTATAGGTTAGATTGTGGTCTCTTATAAACTTCCATATTTTAGTTCTCATCTTCTTTTGAATTTTGTTTCCATTTGTTGACTTGTTAAACTTGATTCCTCACACCCTTTTCATTTTCTTGATATCAGATTTTACACAGGAATGAATATAACTTTTGGTGATAAATAAAAGCAAACAAAGCTTCTTTGGACTAGTGGTACTTTAGGTGAATTCAAAATTTCATAAGCAACCTCCGGAGGTTCATTCGCACTATTATAGTGTCTTCCTTGTGAACCTTTGTTTTTTTTATCTGATCTAATCTTAAGGTATCGGTATTTTATATAAGCGAATGTATATATAAACTACATTAGTCATTGCTATTATTGATGTTGAATTGTTTCTTCTTTACATACAACATTTCATGCAAAATTCTTCTTAGCATTTAATCTGTCTTTTCTTTCGGTTTCATAAACTCATGTCCAAGTATGAAATGAAAGTATTTCAGATTTAGGGAGCTAGAATACATATCACAAGCTTCATTATGTATAATAAGTTAAAAGGCAAAACTAATTGAAAATACTAGTACAAGAGATATGTTTATATAGAAAAGAAATGGTACTTAATACTATTCAATTGCAGCTAGTTTGTAACAGATATTTAACAAACAATAAAAAATTATAATTTATAATACCATTCTTCAAGCGGGAGAAAATATGTGGTTTTGTATATTTTCCATTTGTTCGTGAGAGTGAAAAATTCTGAAGTCCTGTAACATCCCTAAAAAATATTACGAAAATTTAATAAATAAAATTCAAGATAAAATAATGAACGCATCTAATAAAACCATTTTCCAAGAATACGGGAAATTTAAAACTTTAATATAACTATCATAAACCAGGAATCCATACTCTTAAAACTGAAATAAAGTTCAATGGCTTCTGAAATGATTACATAATTATCTCAAAACTAAAATATTAAAAATATATATATATATATATATATATATATATATATATATATATATATATATATATATATATATATATATATATATATACAAAAATTCCCAAGCTAGCCCCGCTCCGAGTCTATGCGTCTCCTGGCTCACCTGTCAAATCAGCTGCTCCCGGATAAAGAGTTATCTAATCATCGCCACACACACAGAAAGGGTGAGCTATGCATAATATATAAAACTGATACAAGAATATAAATATGTTTCCCCAACCCAAATAACACAATTAAAATTCTCATACTTTTCAAATCACCCAACCATGACCTCATAATCCTTCATGACTCACATGCATGAACTAGGTCTTGGGACTTCCCTGTGCTCCTACGAAACTAACTCATTCGTGGTCCAACCCTATGAGCCTATCCTGCTCATAGTCCTGCCCTACAGACTCCTCGCCTGTAGTAAAAACATCCAAGCCTCATACTTGGACCCTGACACGGACGCAATCACCATACTATGGACTCCTCGCCCAATAGTAGCCGACGGGAACATCACAGTCCCTTGCCCATCGTGCGCCCGACACATGCAATCACCATACTAAGGACTCCTCACCCATTAATAGCCGACGGGAACTCAACCAGTTCCATGCCCATCATGTGTCCAACCACCGAGCACATCCCAGACCTCTATTGGACTTAGTCCTTCAAGCCCACACACCACAACACATGTACATACTTCCCATATTTAAGAAAAGTAGTCATTCCACACACACAAGATCATTCAAACATGAGCAATCCACATAAACTCGCTCAAGCCATAGCCTCTCGCCCAAGCTAAGCCCTCTGTTTCGCTTAGGCTAGTTCACCTCGCTTGGGCGAGCTTAACACAGCCACAACATTACGTTATCTCGCTTAGGCGAGATCCCCTCGCTTGGGCGAGCCACACATTCGCCCAAAACCACACCCAAACCTCGCCTAGACGAGTAACTAACCACACACAAGAACACCCCTCGAAGACTTGCTTAGGCGAGCCACTCTCGCCTAGGCGAGAGTGTCAGTCGCTCAAAACTCCAGAACCTCTCGCCTGGGCGAGATATCGCGCTCAAAATGGTTCAGGTTTCCTTGCGACCTCACCTAGGCGAGTGGCTATCGCCTAAGCGAGAGACTAAGTCGCTTAACCCCATTCAAGGTCGCCTGGGCGAGTAACACGAACCAGGACCAAAGACGAGACTCTGCAACTCTCGCTTAGGCGAGATGTAGTCGCTTGGGCGAGAATTGTAGGGTTTCGAGTCTAATCACGCGCACAGTGCACCAACCAATACCAAAATCATACCAATTTACAATGTACTCGATTTCATTCAGTCCATTTCATCCATTAAACCATAAAACACACTGTAAACATCATTGGATTTCCCAAATAACACAATTTGACAAAACATAACAAGAATGGTACCCACACCCTCATCCAATTATTATAAACACCCAAAAAGGCTTTGTACCCCCTTTCCATTCACAAATTCTCAAATTACAGTGCATACCACACCAAAACCAAACCACATAAATTCAAATTTGAGAACAGAATGCATAAACACAGACAATAGTGGAATACACATAGTTTCAGCACCCCTAACCTGGAATGAGTGCTCAAAAATTGTGAAGACAGGACCCCCTTGATTCAAAATCCCTTCTTGCTTCAGCCCTTGCACACCCAAAACTCAATTCACCCTCTCAAACCTGTGCTTCTCTCAAAAGCCAATTCCCAGCACTGCTTAAACCCTTCTTTTCCCTTAAAATGGCCTCTTATAGGTGTCTTAATTAAGGGTTTAAAGGTTAAAACGAAAAAATGGGTTTAATTATGTTTTTAATTTCTTATTCATTGTTCACTAAGGTTTTTCAGCCTCCTCCCTCTGAATTTTACCTTTGCCCTTTCAACTCCACTCTAAGCTAGAATTAGCAAAAATAAAGCCTTCTTTATGCCCAACAAGGTTTGAACCCGTGACCTTCCACTCATCAAGTCAAAGCACAGCCATTATGCCAATTCATATTTAGTGATATACACAAATCAACATAAGTTTACAACACCAATCATATCCTCATACATATCCTTAAAATCAATAATAAAACAACATCACATAATTGGCATACATAAGACTCAAACCCAAGTCCTTTCACACAATTAAAGTACTCTCAACCATTTGAGCTAACACTTTTCCACATCACATTAAACAATAAGTAGTGCCATAAAGGCGCTTTCTACCCGCATTTATTTATTAATTAAATATTTAATTAATTAATTTTTACGGGTCTTACAATTCTCCCACCTTTAAAAGTTTTCGTCCTCGAAAATAGGACTTACCAGCAAAGAGGTGAGGATAAGACTTCCTCATGAGATCCTCCATCTCCCAAGTCATCTCTTCGGTTGCCTCATCCCAAAGAACCTTCACCGTCTTCAACTCCTTACCTCTCAATTGCTTGACCTGAGTATCCAACTAGCATAGTTAGATCCTCGCGTACTTGCACCTCATCTGACTCCAAAACATGATCTGGACTTGCAATGTATTTCCTCAACTGTGAGACGTGAAACACATTATGCAAGTTGGATAGGTGAGGTGGTAGAGTGATCTCATATGTCGTTGTTCCTATTCTCCGTGTAATCTGATAAGGTCCTATAAATCTCGGAGTTAACTTCCTTGATTTAAGAACCCTTCTGATACCTGTGGTTGGCGTAACCCGGAGAAATACATGGTCTCCTTCCTTAAACTCAAGTGGTCGTCTCCTCTTATCCGCATAGGACCTTTGCCTACTCTGAGTTGCTCTCATCCGATCTTGGATTAACTTGACCTTACTAGTTATCTGTTGCAGAAATTCAGGACCAAGCACAAAGGCTTCACCATCCTGATACCAGCACAATGGGGTTCTACACCTCCTTCCATACAATGCTTCATAGGGCGCCATACCAATACTGGAGTGGTAGCTATTATTGTAGGTGAACTCCACCAAAGGTAGCACATCATTCCAGTTTCCCATGTGATCCAGCACACAAGACCTCAATAAGTCCTCTAGAGATTGGATAGTTCGCTCAGACTGCTCATCCGTCTGAGGATGATACGCTGAACTCATCCTCAACTGTGTACCCCAAGGCCGCCTGCAATGATTGCCAAAACCGTGATGTGAATCTAGGATCCCGGTCTGACACTATACTTTCGGGTACCCCATGCAATCTCACCACCTCTCGCACATACAACTCTCCTAACTTGTCCATCGACCACTTCTGATTCATAGGCAAGAAATGTGCACATTTTGTCAGTCTGTCTACTATTACCCAAACTGAGTCATGGCCCTTCGTCGACCTCGGAAGATGTGTCACAAAATCCATAGAGATACTATCCCACTTCCACTGAGGTACATCCAGTGGTTGTAGTGTACCTCCCGGCCTTTGGTGTTCAATTTTGGCCTTTTGACATACCAAACACTGAGCAACAAAGTTTGCTACATCTGCATTCATACCATTCCACCAAAAGGACTCCTTCAAATCCTTATACATCTTGGTCATACCTGGATGTATGCTGAGACGACTTTGGTGACCCTCCTTCAGTATCTGTCTCCTGAAATGAGGCCCTCCTGGTACACACACTCTACCTTTAAACCGTAGAATACCGTCCTCTCCCATCTGATAATCCTTCCCTTTGTCAGTACCTAACCACCCCACAAACTGCTGCAATTCCAAATCGTGTCCCTGAGCCACATGAACTTCACTCAAAAATTCATTAGTAACTCTTAGCAAACTACACTGTATCGAGTCTTGCCCAAACTGCATCCCCAGATTCATATCTCAGAGTTTCTCAATCAACTCTAACTTCTTTATCATCATGCAAGATACATGCATCTTCTTCCGACTCAGAGCATCGGCTACAACGTTTTCCTTGCCCGGATGGTAGAGCAATTCAAAGTCATAGTCTTTCAAATACTCCATCCATCTACGCTACCTCATATTCAGCTCCTTCTGGTCAAACAAGTACTTCAAACTTTTGTGGTCGCTGAATACCCAGAATTGGGAGCCGTATAGATAATGCCTCCAAGACTTTAGAGCAAACACAATGGCGGCTAGCTCCAAGTCATGAGTCGGGTAATTCTTCTCATGCACCTTCAATTGACGAGAAGCATATGCCACGACTCTATTTTCTTGCATCAATACACACCCCAGACCTTGATATGATGTATCACAGTACACCTCAAACACCTTCTCAGTATCCGAAATCACCAGCACCAGAGCGGTAGTCAAACACTTCTTCATTTCCTCAAAGCACTCTTCACACTGCTCGGTCCAAGAGAACGACTGATCTTTTCTTGTCAGCTGTGTCAATGGGTTCACCTTCTTTGAGAATCCCTCCATAACCCTCCTGTAGTAACCTGCTAGGCCCAAGAAACTTCGCACCTCCGTCACTGTCTTAGACCTTTCCCAGTTAAGCACCGTCTCAATCTTAGCCGGGTCTACTGCAATTCCCTTAGCTGAAATGACATGCCCAAGCAATTGTACCTCCTCTAGCCAAAATTCGCACTTGGACAACTTCCCATACAACTGGTGATCTCTAAGTATCTACAATACAACCCTCAAGTGATCAGCATGTTCTTCCCATGTCCTCGAGTAGATAAGAATGTCATCAATGAAGACGACAACAAACTTATCCAACCAAGGTCAGAAAATTCTATTCATGTAATCCATGAATACTGCCGGTGCATTCGTCACTTCAAATGGCATCACCACATATTCGTAGTGACCGTATCGTGATCTGAATGCTGTCTTTTGCACATCCTCTGGCCGCACCAGAATCTGGTGGTATCCCGACCTCAAGTCGATTTTAGAGAACACCCACGCGCCCTTCAACTGGTCTAGTAAGTCGTCTATCCTTGGCAGTGGATATTTGTTTTTAATAGTCAGCTTATTCAGCTGCCTATAATCCACACATAGTGGCGAGCTCCCGTCCTTCTTCTTCACTTACAAGACTGGAGCTCCCCAAGGTGATGCACTCGGTCGAATGAATTGCTTCTCCAATAATTCCTCAATTTGCTTCTTGAGTTCTGCAAGCTCAGCCGGTGCCATTCTGTATGGAGCCATAGACACTGGACCTGCACCAGGAATGAGATCAATGGTGAAGTCAATGTCTCGACTCGGCGACAACCCTGGCACTTCATCTAGAAACACATATGCATATTCGTTAGCCACCGGTATAGATTGGATCACCTCTACAGCACTTTTCTTTTCTGGCTTGGCCACCACCATAAAACACACGACCCCTCCTTGTAGTTCTTTCAACACTTGTTGAGTCGATATCAACTCCAACCCTGCATTTTCTGGGAATACCAAACTGCACCGTCCACAATCAATCATGATGTGGTTGTTAGACAGCCAGTCCATCCCCAGTATCACATCCAGTCCCTCCAAAGGCAAGCACACCAAGTTCACCTTGAATCTGCGACCTGCCACTTCCATTGAACACCCGATGCAGACTGAACTGGTAGCCACCTGACCCGAGGAGGGAGTTGAAACAAGCAACTCACACCCCAAGTCACGTTTCTCTAAGCTCAATCTCCCCACACATGCATTAGATATGAATGAGTGTGTTGCTCCAGAATCGAACAACACTAACACCGAATGACCCAATAATAAACAAGGTTCAAGTATAAGATTACCTGACTGAGTCGCCTCAGTAGATGTCATGGCAAAAACCCTTCCAACTGCTCGAGCTCGTTCTGCTGACGAGGCTACTACTGGTTTCTTCGCACCAGGGCTCTTCTTCTCAGGGCAGTTGTTAGCGAAATGACCCGATTTGTCGCAGATGAAGCACTTGCGTCGGTCACCGGATCCCCCTTACTCCACCGGTCAGCTGTGGATAATTTCTCTTCAAATGAGGTCCATCACACTAATAGCAAGTGGGACCCCCAGATGTTTGTGGCCGACTGTACGACTTCTTCATTTGTCGCGCCTCTGCGACATTCTTCTGATGTCTACTCGCCACTGGGCCAGGGCCCTTCTCCAGATGCTCGGCACTCTTGGCCTGTTCCACCAAGACTGGTAAATCTCCTTTCTTGTAAAGGAGTCACCACCTTCTTAAGCTCATGTTTGAGTCCTCGCTCAAACTTCAAACATCTCCACTCTTCTGTCATATTTTGTGAAGAAAATCTCGCCAGATGCTCAAACTTATTCACATACTCTTGCACTGTCATGTCTCCCTGCTGCAGTAAGAGGAACTCTGCCTCCCTATCCTGTCTGGCGGTGTCGGGGAAATATTTCTCCAGGAAACGCGTCATGAAGCTAGTCCACTCCACCTGTTCATCTCAGGTCTGCATCTGCTGTTGCATACCCGCCCACCAATACTCAGCATAACCATTCAGGAGGTAGGTGGCAAAAAGGAGTTTCTGCTCATTTACGCAGCTCATCACCTTGAATATCTTCTCACACTTGCGAAGCCAGGCCTCCGCTTCATCAGGAGATGCTTTGCCAGTGAACTCAGCTGGATTGTGGCGCAGGAAGTCCTCCACAGTTGGCACCCTAACTGGTGCAATTGCCGCCCTAGGTTGCGCTGCCATCGGTGTTTACATCGCATCCACCATCCGATGAATGGCCTCTGCGATGTCATCAGCACCACTATTCCTCCTCCTCCTGTTAGCAGTCATAGCCTGGATACGCCACATTACAACTGTTAAAACCAATTCACATAGTTAAACAAAACCACTAATATCTTTCTTACATACAACTAAATCACACACACAATCAAATGATAAGCTCACTTCCCAAAAGCCCCAAAATATTTAAAAAAAAATATTTTCAAAACATTTGCTCTGATACCAATTGTAACATCCCTAAGGAATATTACGAAAATTTAATAAATAAAATCCAAGATAAAATAATGAACGCATTTAATAAAACCATCTCCCAAGAACAGGGGAAATTTAAAACTTTAATATAACTATCATAAACCAAGAGTCCATACTCTTAAAACTGAAATAAAGTTCAATGGCTCCTGAAATGATTACATAATTATCTCAAAACTAAAATTCAATATTATATATATATATATATATATATATATATACAAAAATTCCTAAGCTAGCCCCCGATCTGAGTTCATGCGTCTCCTGGCTCACCTGTCAAATCAGCTGCTCCCGGATAACGAGTTATCCGATCATCGTCACACACACAGAAAGGGTAAGCTATGCATAATATATAAAACTGATACAAGAATATAAATATGTTTCCCCAACCCAAATAACACAATTAAAATTCTCATACTTTTCAAATCACCCAACCATGATCTCATAATCCTTCATGACTCACATGCATGAACTAGGTCTTGGGACTTCCCTATGCTCCTACGAAACTAACTCATTCGTGGTCCAACCCTATGAGCCTATCCTGCTCATAGTCCTGCCCTACAGACTCCTCGTTTGTAGTAAAAACATCCAAGCCTCATACTTGGACCCTGGCACGCACGCAATCACCATACTATGGACTCCTCGCCCAATAGTAGCCGACGGGAACATCACAGTCCCTTGCCCATCGTGCGCCCGACACATGCAATCACCATACTAAGGACTCCTCACCCATTAATAGCCGACGGGAACTCAACCAGTTCCATGCCCATCATGTGTCCAACCACCGAGCACATCCCAGACCTCTATTGGACTTAGTCCTTCAAGCCCACACACCACAACACATGTACATACTTCCCATATTTAAGAAAAGTAGTCATTCCACACACACAAGATCATTCAAACATGAGCAATCCACATAAACTCGCTCAAGCCATAGCCTCTCGCCCAAGCTAAGCCCTCTGTTTCGCTTAGGCTAGTTCACCTCGCTTGGGCGAGCTTAACACAGCCACAACATTACGTTATCTCGCTTAGGCGAGATCCCCTCGCTTGGGCGAGCCACACATTCGCCCAAAACCACACCTAAACCTCGCCTAGACGAGTAACTAACCACACACAAGAACACCCCTCGAAGACTTGCTTAGGCGAGCCACTCTCGCCTAGGCGAGCCACTCTCGCCTAGGCGAGAGTGTCAGTCGCTCAAAACTCCAAAACCTCTCGCCTGGGCGAGATATCACGCTCAAAATGGTTCAGGTTTCCTCGCGACCTCACCTAGGCGAGTGGTTATCGCCTGAGCGAGAGACTAAGTCGCTTAACCCCATTCAAGGTCGCCTGGGCGAGTAACACGAACCAGGACCAAAGACGAGACTCTGCAACTCTCGCTTAGGCGAGATGTAGTCGCTTGGGCGAGAATTGTAAGCCAAAACCCTTCTTTTCCCTTAAAATGGCCTTTTATAGGTGTCTTAATTAAGGGTTTAAAGGGTAAAACGAAAAAATGGGTTTAATTATGTTTTAATTTCTTATTCATTGTTCACTAAGGTTTTTCAGCCCTTTGGCTACTCCTCCCTCTGATTTTTACCTTTGCCCTTTCAACTCCACTCTAAGCTAGAATTAGCAAAAATAAAGCCTTCTTTATGCCCAACAAGGTTTGAACCCGTGACCTTCCACTCATCAAGCCAAAGCACAACCATTATGCCAATTCAGATTTAGTGATATACACAAATCAACATAAGTTTACAACACCAATCATATCCTCATACATATCCTTAAAATCAATAATAAAACAACAACACATAATTGGCATACATAGGACTCGAACCCAAGTCCTTTCACACAATTAAAGTACTCTCAACCATTTGAGCTAGCACTTTTCCACATCACACTAAACAATAAGTAATGCCATAAAGGCGCTTTCTGTAACGTCCCATTTAATTATTAAGTGAAATTAAAAGACACGTCACACAAAATAGTAATATGGAGTAGTCTGGGGATCCTAAACACAACCCCTACAACCTGGGCACACCACGATGCCAACGGGAAACCAGAAACCAGTCTAACAAATAGAGTAGAGTAGCAATGTATAAAGCGATACATGGGCCATAGCCCTAAAGAAATCAGGAATAAGATAAATCCAGCCCAAAAGGCTAAGGAGCGGAGTCACTGTTTCCTTGCTGACCACGAGAACCTCGCCCATCTACTCCCATCAATCAAATTGATGATCATCGCAAGAAAGAAGAACCACATACAAGACAACCATACAACAAACAGGGTAAGCTAGAGCCAACAATATTTTCATCATACAGTCAAATATACTTTCACCATCCAATATCCTTACAACAGCCAAGAATGTTATGACTCTTCAATCAATACACTACGACTCGACTCGACTCATCCGAATACGTATAACTTGGTCGAATTCAGCGGATGCCCGCACTTGTGGTGGATACCTCTGCTCACCCTCGAGCTATGTGTTACAAGTGTTACGATGGATCAATTTTCCCTTACCACAAGGTTAGCCCTTAATGAATTTCGGGCCTCCTGCTACTCTCACCACAAGAGTCAGTCCGCTCTAGGTGAGACTAACTGACCCCTTAGAGTGTCAGGATGCAACCTTACCTTGAATCCTTACCTAGTTATACCGATGGGGCACCACCATGGACACCCACTACCAGGGGCCATGGAATTACGTTCCGACCACTGAAGCGCGACCCTGAAAGTCTCACCTAGAGACCTCAAGGAATTATGCACTGACGTAGACAAAAATACGATCATGCAGTCAAATAATATTCACCATGCAAGGGTACATTCATTATGTCAACCTTTAAAGCCGTTACCTTTCACATTTCCAGGTCCAACCCGTTCCAACTCATCATAGCCCATTCATGTACATAGAGTCCCACTCATTTCATTTTCATGCCACTTCAATAATACTAATCTCATTTAGTTCACATGCCAAAACTCATACCAAACCCATCATTTAAATTTCATGAATCATGTTACGTATACATCATGCTCCATTATATACATGTCCCACATCATAACATTCATACCCAACCAAAACAGATCATCCAAAAATAAACAAACATCTCAACACAGCACTGTCTCGCCCAACACCTCGCTCAGGCTGAGGGGTTTCGCTCAAGCGAGACGTGCTCGCTCAAGCGAGCTCCCCCTTCGCCTAGGCGAGGGCTCGAGAAAGGGGCAGGAAACAACGCGGGATCTCGCTTAAGCGAGACCCCTCTCGCCTGGGCGAGTTGTTTGCTCGCTCAAAAACACACTTTGGTCGCCTGGGCGACCACTCGTGCAGAAAACCCTGGGCGAACCTCTGCACATCTTGCCTGGGCGAGGCAAGCTCGCTTGGGCGAGACTATCAGTGTCCGCCACTGTTCGCACTTGCACAACGCATACACACGCCCAACAGATATTTCCAGCCAGTCCAAACGCCCATAACAGTACACAAGCTCAATAGAACAACGAACAACAATGATACAAGTCCAATCACACCATACAAAGCAGTTCTAGCTTTCCTTACCTGAAAAACAAGTTAGTAGTTGGATCCCTAGGCACAAATAGTGAACGCAACGACGTCTAGAGCGGATTAATGAAGTGAAGTGGAGTTCTGGTCGGAGTTCCCTTGGGGGTTGGCAGCTAACCCTAGCAGAGCTTTGGAAAGGAAAAGAGGCAGCGTTAGGTTCAGATTGTCAAGTGAGGCTGAAAGGGGGAACCCTAACAGCTTTAGGGCCTCTGCACTCTATGGGCCAGCCTTTAGGCCCAACGGATCAAGGCCAGCCCTTAGACATTAGGGTAGAAAAGGAAGCAGATTTTTAATGGCCTTACACTTTCTACCCGCATTTATTAATTAATTAATTATTTAATTAATTAATTTTCACGGGTTTTACATCAATGCCTTGGTGAAAAGGTCAGTGATGAGTTTAGATTGAATCAATATTGTGATGAAGTAATGGTTGATGAGAACATGTTTTGAATGTTCATGATGATGAGTATGATTAGATGAAGATAGAAAATTCACTGATATTTACATAAAAGTATAGTGGTGGAGGAAATTTGAACCAGAATGCTACGATAAAGATATAATAGATTGTTTCTTTGACTTCCTCAATAATAAAGCATTTCTTAGAAAACATAAAACTTAGTTGACTTTTTTTTGTCTACGCAACTTCTCCAACAATTAACATCAACATAGACAATAAGATTAAGAGAATTATATGTTAGAAAGATTAATCCTTGACCAAGAGCTTATAGGTTTAGTTCGATTCAGTTCGGTTCATTTCAGTTCAATTTGGTTCAGTTCGGTTCAGTACGATTCGATTATTCTTGTTCGGTTCGGTCCGGTCCGATCCGGTTCGGTTTGATTTGGTTCAATACAGTCTGGTCTGGTCCGGTTTAGTCCAGTCCAATTCAATACGGTTTGGTCCGGTCTGGGTCAGTTCGATTTGGTGCTATTCAGTACGGTGCGGTTCAGTACGGTGCGGTTCAGTTCGATCTGGTCCGGTACGGTCCTATTCAGTGTGGTCTGGTTTGGCGCTATTATGTACGATGCAGTTCAATTTGATCTGGTCCCGGTACGGTCCTATTCGATGTGGTCTAGTTCGGTTCAATCTGGTTCGATGCCATATGATTCGGTCTAGTCCGTTTCTGTATGGTTCAGGTCAATATGATTCGGTCCAATCCGGTTCAATTCAGTTAGATCTGGTATGGTTCGATCTATTTCAGTGCGGTTCGATTTGGCCTTGTTCAATTCGATGCGGTTCAACTTGGTTTGGTCCGATTCGATCTGGTTCAGTTTGGTCTGACTCGGTTCGACCCAGTTCGGTTTGGTCCAGTATGGTTCATTTCAATTCGGTCCAGTTTGGTTTGGTTCAAACCGGTCTAGTTTGGTTAAGTTCTGAGCATCTTGGTTTGGTTCGGTGCGGTCCAATTCGGTTTGGTTCAATTCAAACTGATTCGATCTGTTTCGATCCAATTCAATTTGCTCCATTTTGGTCCAGTCTGGTTCGTTGCGATTCAATTTGGTCTAGTTCAGTCTGGTCTAATTTGGTCTGATTCGATCTGGTTCGCTTGGGTATGAGACAGTGTGGTTTGATTCGATTTGATTCGGTTCGGTCTGATTTGGCCCGGTTAGGTCTATTTTGGCGATTTGATCTGGTTCGATCTGGTCTAGTTTGTTCCGGTTTGATATGGTCCGTTCTGGTTTAGAGCAATTTGGTTTAGTTTAGAGCGGTTTGGTTCAATTCGGTCTGGTTTGGTTTGGTTCGGTTCGGTTTAGAGCGGTTTGGTTCGATTCGGTCTGGTGTTATTCGGTCTGGTTTGGTTCGGTCTGATTCGATCTGTTCCGATTTAGACCATTTTGGTTTGGTTCAGAGTAGTTTGGTTCGATTCGGTGTGGTTTAGATCAGTTCTGTCTTGTCTAGTTCGGTCTGGTTCGGTAAAGTCTGATTTGGTCCGTTTTGATCCTGTTTAGTGTGGTCCGTTTTGGTCCACTACGGTTTGGTGCGGTTCGATTCGGTCTAGTCCAGTCCAGTTTGGTCCGATCTGTTCCTGTTCGATATGGTCCGGTTCGGTCCTCTTGGGAACAGTTTGGTTCGGTTCAGAGTGGTTCGACTCAATTCGATCTGATCCGATTCGGTCCAGTTCGTTTCGGTCTGGTCCAATTAACTTGGGTTCAAAGCGGTTTGGTTCGTTTGGGTATGAGTTGTCTGGTAAGGTTCAGTCTGATTTGGTGCGGTTAGGTCTGTTCTGGTCATTTGATCTGGTCCGATTCGATTTGGTCTTGTCTTGTCTAGTTTGGTCCGCTTCGATCTGGTCTGGTCCGATCTGGTTCAGTCCGTTCTGGTGTGGAGCGGTTTGGTTCGATTCAGAGCGGTTTGGTTCGATTCGGTCTGGTCCGTATCAGTCTTGTCTAGTTCAATCGATTTGGTTCGTTTTGGAGCAGTTTGGTTCAATTCAGTCCGGTGCGGTTCGGTCTGGTTCGATTAGGTCTGGTTTGGTTCAGTTTGATACAGTCCGGTCTGGTTTGGTCCATTCCGGTTCAAAGTGTTTTGGTTCGATTCGGTGCCATCCAGTTCGGTTCTGTCTAGTTTAGTTCGGTCTGATTTGGTCCGTTTCGATCCAATTTAGTTTGGTCCGTTTCGATCCAATTTAGTTTGGTCCGTTTTGGTCCACTATGGTTCAGTGTGGTTCGATTTTGTCTGGTCCAATCCAGTTTGGTACGACATGTTCCTGTATGATCTGCTCTGGTCCGATTCGATACATTCCGGTTCGGAGCTGTTTGACTCGATTCGGTCTGATCCGGTTTAGTACGGTCCAGTTTTGTCTAGTTTGATTTTGTCTGGTCCGGTTCGGTTTGGTTCAAAGCGGTTTATTTCGGTTCAGAGCGGTTTTGTTTGATTTGGTTTGGTATGGTTTAGTCTGGTTTGGTTCGGTCTGGTCTGGTTCGGTCTGGTCCGGTTCAGTCTGGTCATGTTCGGTACTCTCCGATTCAGAGCGCTTTGGTTCGATTCGGCTAGCTGCGGTTCGGTATGGCGCAGTTCGATGTGGTTCAGTTCGGTCAAGTTCAGTTATGTCTGATTCGATCCGATTTGGTCCATTCCGATTCGAAGCACTTTGGTTCGATTCGGTGCGGTCCAGTTCAGTTTTGTCTGGTCTAGTTTAGTCTGGTTCGATTCGGTCTGATTTGGCCCCTTTCGATCCAATTTATTTTGATCCATTTTGGTCCACTATAGTTTGGTGTAATACGACTCGGTCTGGTCCGATCCGGTTTGGTCCGATCTGTTATGGTTTGATCTGGTCCTGTTCGGTGTGGTCCGGTACGTTCCGGTCTAGTACGATTCAGTGCGGGTTTGGTTTGATTCGATCTGATCTTGTTCATTTCGGATTGATCTGGTGGGTTTGGTCCGATCTGGTTCGATTTGGTTAATAGCGGTTTGGTTCGATTCGGTCTGGTCCAATTCAATCTGGTTTGGTTCGGTTCGATATGATTCGGTCTGGTCTGGTCTGGTCCGATTTGGTTTGATCTTGTCCGGTTGGATTCTGTTAAGAGCAGTTTTGTACAGTTAAGTGCGGTCCAGTTTGGTTCTGTCTGGTCCTGTCCAGTCTAGTTTGGTCTAGTCTGGTTTACTCTGGTCCGGTTCGGTTTGGTTCAAAGAGGTTTGGTTTGATTCCATCTGGTTCGGTTCGATCTAGTGCGATTCGGTCTAGTCTGGTTCAGTCTGGTCTAGTTCGGTCTGGTCTGGTTCAGTCTGGTTCAGTCCGATATTGTCCGATTCAGTTTGATCTTGTCTGGTTGGATTCTGTTAAGAGCAGTCTTGTTCAGTCCAGTGTGGTCCAGTTTGGTTCTTTCTGGTCCGGTTCGGTCTGTTAGGTCAAGTCTGGTTTGGTCCGGTTCGGTTCGGTTTGGTTCGAAGAGGTTTGGTTCGATTTGGTCTTTTTCGATTCAATCTGGTTCGATTCGATCTAGTCTGGTTCTGTCTGGTCTAGTTTGGTCTGGTCTGGTTCAGTCTGGTCTGGTTCGGTTTGGTCTGGTTTGGTCCGGTCTGGTTCAGAGCGGTTTATTTCGGTTTGGAATGGTTTGGTTTGATTCAGTCTGGTGTGGTTCGTTCTAGTGCGGTTCAGTGTGGCGCGGTTCGGTCAGGTTTGGTTCGGTCTAATTCGGTCCAGTTCGGTCTGGTCAAGTTCGATCGGGTTCGGTTCGGTATGATTTGGTCTAGTTCAGTTCGGTCTTGTCTGGTAAGATTCGATTTGATCTTGTTCGGTTGGATTCTGCTAAGAGCAATTTTGTTCGGATCAGTGCGGTCTAATGTGGTTCTATCTGGTCTGGTATGGTTCGGTCCAATCTGGTTTGGTCTTGTCCGGTTTGGTTTGGTTCAAAGAGGTTTGGTTCAATTCGGTCTGGTTCGGTTCGATCTTGTTCGATTCGGTCTAGTCTGGTTCACTCTGGTTTAGTTTGGTCTGGTCTGGTTCAGAGCAGTTTGGTTCGGATTGGAACGGTTTGATTCGATTTGGTCTTGTGCGGTTCGGTCTGGTGCGGATCGATCTGGCGTGGTTCGGTCTGGTTCATTTCGGTCTGATTCGGTCTGGTCCAGTCTGGTCAAGTTCGGTCTGGTTTGGTTCAGTTTGGTTTGGTTTGGTCCGGTTCAGTCCGGTCTGGTCTGGTCCGATTCGGTTTGATCTTGTCTGGTTGGATTTTGTTAAGTTTTGTTCAGTTCAGTGCGGTCCAGTTTGGTTCTTTCTGGTCCGATCTTTTCGATCTAGTCTGGTTTGGTCCGGTCTGGTTCGGTTTAGTTCAAAGAGGTTTGGTTCGATTTGGTTTGGTTTGGTTTGATATTGTTCGGTTCGGTCTGGTTGGACTAGTTTGGTCTTGTCTGGTTTGGTCTGGTCTGGTTCGATACGGTCTGGTTTAGAGCGGTTTGGTTTAGTCTGGTCTGGTTCGATTCGGTCTGGCGTGGTTTGGTCTGGTGTGGTTCGGTTTGGTCCGGTTCAGTCTGGTCTTGTTCGGTACGGTCCGATTCAGAGCACTTTGGTTCGATTCGGTCTGTTGCGGTTCGATATGGTGTACTTTGATTTGGTCCCTTCCGATTCGAAGAGGTCCAGTTCGATTCTGTCTGGTCTAGTTTAGTCTGGTTCGGTTCGGTCTGATTTGGTCCGTTTCGATCCAGTTTATTTTGGTCCATTTTGGTCGACTACAGTTTAGTGTAATACGATTCGGTCTGGTTTGATCTAGTTTGGTCCTGTTTGGTGGGGTTCGGTACGTTTCGGTCTAGTCAGGTTCAATGTGGGTTTGGTTCGATTCGGTCTGATCTTGTTCGATCTGGTTCAAAGAGGTTTGGTTCGACTCGGTCTGGTTCTGTTTGATCTGGTTCGGTTTGGTCTAGTCTTGTTCGGTCTGGTCTGGTTCGGTCTGGTTCAGAGCCATTTGGTTTGGTTAGGAACGGTTTGGTTCAATTCGGTCTGGTGAGATTCGGTCTAGTGCGGTTCGGTCTAGCGTGGTTCGGTCTTGTTTGGTTCGGTCTGATTCGGTCCAGTTCGTTCTAGTCAAGTTCGGTCTAGTTCGATTCGGTTTGGTCCGGTTTAGTCCGATTTGGTTCGGTCCGATTCGATTTGATCTTGTCCGGTTGGATTCTGTTAAGAGCAGTTTTGTTCAGTTAAGTGCGGTCCAGTTTGGTTTTGTCTGGTCCTGTCCAGTCTGGTTTGGTCTAGTCTGGTTTAGTCCGGTTCGGTTCGGTTTGGTTCAAAGAGGTTTGGTTTGATTCGGTCTGGTTCGGTTCGATCTGGTTCAATTCGGTCTAGTCTGGTTCGGTCTGGTCAAGTTTGGTCTGGTTCGGTTCGGTCCGGTTCAATCTGGTATGGTCCGATCCGATTTGATTTGATCTTGTCTGGTTGGATTCTGTTAAGAGCAGTTTTGTTCAATTTAGTGCGGTCCAGTTTGGTTCTTTCTTGTCCGGTCCAGTCTGGTTTGGTCTGGTTCGGTTCGGTTTGGTTCAAAAGAGGTTTGATTCGATTCATTATGGTTCGGTTCGGTCTGGTCTGGTTCGGTCTGGTCTGGTTTGCTCTGGTCTGGTTCGGTCCGATCTGGTTCAAAGCGGTTTGGTTCGGTTTGGAACGGTTTGGTTCGATTCGGTCTGGTGCGGTTTGGTCTGGCGTGATTCGGTCTGGTTCGGTTCAGTCTGATTCGGTTCAGTTCGGTCTGGTTCGATTCGGTGATATTCGGTCTAGTTTAGTCCGGTCTAGTCCGGTATGATTCGATTTCATCTTGTCCGGTTGGATTCTATTAAGAGAAGTTTTGTTCGGTTCAGTGCAATCCAGTTTGGTTCTATCTAGTTTGGTCCGATCTGGTTCGGTCCAGTCTAGTTTGGTCTGGTCCGGTTCGGTTTGGTTCAAAGAGGTTTGGTTCGATTCGGTCTGGTTCGGTTCGATCTGGTTCGGTTCGGTCTAGTCTGGTTCGGTCTGGTCTGGTTCGGTCTGGTCTGGTTCGGTCTGGTCTGGTTCGGTCTGGTCTGGTACAGAGCGGTTTGGTTCGGTTTGGAACGGTTTAGTTTGATTCGGTCTGGTGCAGTTCGGTCTAGTGTGGTTCAGAGCGGTTTTGTTCGATTTGGTTTGCTTTGGTCTACTATGGTTCAGTGCGGTTCGATTCAGTCTGGTTTGATTCGGTCTCATCCGATTCGGTCTGGTTCAATTTGGTCTGATTCGGTCTGGTTCAGTTCGATCTGATTCGTTTCGGTCTGGTCTGGTCAGGTTTGGTTCGGTGCGGTCCGGTAGGGTTCGGTCCAGTCTGCTCTGGTTTGGTCTAGTTCGAAGCGGTTTGGTTTGGTTCGGTGCAGTCCAATTCAGTTCGGTGCGGTCCAGTTCGGTTCGGTCTGGTTCTATTTGTTCTGATCTGGTTTGGTTCTATCTGGTCCAGTTCATACCATTTCAGCCTAGTCGAGTCCGATTGGATTGGGTTCGGTACGGTTTGGTTCGGTCTGCTTCGGTTTGATCCGGTCTGGTTCGGTTGGGTCATATTCGGTTTGGTCTGATTCAGTTCGATTTGGTCTGGTTCAGTCCGGTTCGATTCGGTTGTTACCATGAAATCTGAGCCATTGTTTAAAAAAAATTATCTTAATGAGATTTCTTAGACATTCTGTTCCACCCGCTATATCGGGTCACTATCGGATCATCCATTTGTGGTCCCATGCACGTCTTGGTTTGAGGAGGGTATGTTGGAACTAGAGATGAAATAATTTCATAGTATGTTACAAGCCAATTTTATGAGATTAAATTAGACTTAAAGTTCACTCTAACATGGTATCTAACAATTTTTACATTATTTTTTTTTTATTTTGATGGATTTAAATCAACTACAAATTTTATGTTTCTATTTTAATAACATAACAATTTTTATAGATCGTTTACCAAGCGACGGAAACTATCTTTAACATCAAATTTTTTACTTTAGACATTAACTAAAATAAATTAAAAGTAAATAAAATTAATAATAACCTAATTGATGTAACATAACGTTATTTAATTTTATTATTTATATTTATTTAAGTTAATACTAACTAGATAAATACTAATTTTATTATTTATTTAAGTTTGCATCAATTAGAATAATATTAATGTAATATATCTTTTAATATTTATTTAAATTAACATATAGGTTTAACCAATATAATTTGATAATTTAAAATAAATTTTAAAATAATAATGTATTTCCATTAATATGACCAACATTAAATTGTTTTGATTAAAAATCAAGTTGAAAATTAATTATGAATTTGTGAGTTAAATTGAAAATAGCTACAGTCGATGTTTAAAAGTCGAAACTAATATTATTGTATATATGATATAAGTTGTGAATATTTAAACTGAAACTGAAATTAATGTATATGATTTTAGGATCCTTACACATGTGATATAAATTCATCATTATTTGACTTTTATTTATTAACATCCACTTTTAGGTATACATTTCGTTTTAAGAATCCGTGTTCAACCATTAGAGTTTAATGTTACCTATACTATATATCAAAAAGACAATCTTATTACAATTATTATTCTATTATTAATATTAATTTACGTTATTATTATTATTATTATTATTATTATTATAATGTCCATATTTTTTTTATTATTATTGTTATTATATTAGCATTAATATTATTAATATTAATAATAGAGTTATTGTTAGTATAATCAAAAAACCAGTTTATTTTTTTTTTAAATACGTATTGATGAAAATCAATGTCAATTACAAATGATATTTGACTTGTGGTTCTCTTTAATTTTGATTTTTATGTACACGTGTTTTAATGTTGTCGTTGGATGGTGATACTAGATAATATATTTAGATAATATATTTTGTGATATTTGATTTGTATTCAACTTGTTTATAGTCATGTCTAGTTACTTGACATAGACAACTTACAGTTAAAAATTCTGATTTAGTTAGTTTGATAGCTCTCAATCTCATACACAAAATAATTAACTCACTTAAATATAATTATTCAAATAAATTGTCCATTTAAATATTACAACAATAATATTTAGTTTTGAAATATATAAAAAAAAAACAGTAAAACGTATGCGCGGTCTTCTACTGGTTTGTATACAGAATTCAATTACACAGTAATATTCACCCTCAAAAGAATGCTACACATAACCATTCATCAAACTAAAAAACACAATGTAGTACTAAGGAGAAAAAATTCCACGCTCATCATAAAACTCAGCTTGTGTGCAACTCAATATCTAAACTTAAATCCATGCATCTTCCTACTTAAATCTTCTTCTCGGTAGGTACAAGTAGCTAGCTCTTGCATTAAAGATCTCATTCACTGCATCTATATTCACACAAAACTTAAAGCAAAAACATGTTGCAATATTTCTTGTTTTCTTCTCTCTCTTTCATTTTACTTTGTGCCTAATCAAACCAAATATTGCACAAGAAAAAAACTCTCTTACAAACCCACTCGTAATCACGACCAACCACCATATTCATTTTACACTCAAATCCCATTTTTTATTGTTTTCTCTGGGTGTGAGGAGAAACCCTATGTACTGGCCAGCCCACACAATTTTAGTGTTGTAGCGATATATAATTCTGTAATTTTGTTTTAGTATCGATATATATATATCTTCACTCACACTGTATGAACGGCTAGGCTGTGGTATTTGCATTATACATTCACATGGCTATATAGATTCTATGAAAGTGAAAGTTTCGTGTTGATTTCTTGGGTTTCTCTGCAATGATCATTCTTCCCATCACTGTTCCCATCTCTCTGACTTAAACTCAGTCGCAGATCAGGCACCCACTGCTTCTCGTTCTGCATTTTTTCTTGATTCGACTGCATTATTTGATGAAAGCAAGTTCTTATATTAGAAAAAAATTAATGAATTAGAATTCAAATTTAGTAAGAAAAAAAATGCTTATACTATTCATTTCTTACTAAGCCCTGATGATGTTACCTTAATCCGAAATGGAGGTTCAAATTCTAGCTTGAAAGTGTTGGAATAGCTGCGGTGCTCATCGGAGTTAGATAGATGTTCCCTGATTCTTGTTTTGTTTGGTGAAGTTGTGGAGCCAAATTGATGAAGTAGAAGAGATTGTGAGTCAGTATTAGAAGGTAACCTTTTCTTCCAGGGGTGATTGTTCATGATTTCTAATGGAGGCCATCTTTTCTCTTCAAGAAATTGGCTTGGTCTCATGGGTGCAATGCTGGTAGCATCCATTACTTGAATTTGGTTTGAAGACATTGATCTTCCTTGCGTTTGTAAGGTTGCTGACCCAACTTCGTTGCTAAAGTAACTTGGTTTTCTAAAAGGTTGATGATTGTTGAAGAACCATTGTTGGTGTCTGGTGATAGATTTATTGCAGATTCGATTAAATTGGAAAACATTTGGAATGAATAATGGACTTAAAATGTTTGCATGGTTACCTTGAATGTGGGTGTGATAGGTTTGAAGGATGCAAGAGGCCATGGAAATAACTGTGATCGGTGTAATCACTTGCCAGAATAATTCCACCATTTCCCATCTTAAAATGTTGACGAGGATGGCTCACATGAGAAATACGACCAAGTTCGTGGGTTGATTTGTATGTTTCACTTAATACTGCAAAGAGAATGTGGATGAATATATAGTACAAAAGATCAACTAACATTACCTAAAACATACCCAGAATCTGACTAACAATAATTTCCAACACTATCAGCAAAATCACACTAATGGCATCATTGTGAGAAGAGAAATCTCATGTTCGGATAAAAAAAAAACTTATAATTCCAGTGCTACGATTGCTTTTAATCTTAAAATTTGAAATAGATAGAGATAAACAGATATCAAAATATTCTAAAACTGCCTTTTTTCAAAATTAAAACTTTCTCCATTAAAAATAATTATGTAAGACATTTACCTTGCAACTTTGTTTGATTCAACTGCTCTTTTTAAGAAAAGAGAGACCTAAAATAAATTGGACAACATTATACTTGAAATCACTTTGTTCAATAATTTCTTTTTACCTTTTTGAGCTTGTTAAAAAGCATGGCGTATTATGAAAAATCACACGGATAATGAAAATATGATCATCGGTTTCCCTAAGTATGATATTTTTAAAGCAAATTTGGATTCTTAATATAAACATTCTGCTTAGTTAAATTAATATAGTTTTGAATAGGAAATATTGAGATATACGTTGTCTGCATAAAATATTTTCAGATATTGTTTAAACCACCGTTTCTATTTATTTCCTAGTAAAGATTATACTTATAAGTTAAGAAAACAAGCCTAAGGATTAGCTTTATTTCTCAAGAAATATATTCACTTACTTAATGACCAAGTTTAACTCTAATTAAATAATAACTTTTGTAGAATATAAATTTAACAGATATAAGTATGATTTACTTTCATGACGTATATTAAATTTTAGATAATTTAAATATTTATAGTTAACTACGCAATTTTATGAAAGTCACATTTCCTACATATTGAAAAAACATTTTATGTTAAAATAAAGAATTAAAAGTTACTAATTTATATAAAGTTTTATACACTTATATAGTATCCGCAAGTTTTTGCATAATTTAAAAAAGAAAGTTTATTTTTCCTTTTTCTAACCAAATTATTTGGAATGTATTTTGGATAGGGACAAATTAGTAAACAATTATATGACATTGTTTAAGCATCCAAGTATTTCATGTATAAAAAAAATTGCTGATAAAAAAATTAAGAAATCTAAAAAGACTAATTTTTACACCGTGTTTTTAGGTGAATTCACTATTAAAGATGATTGGAAAACAAAGATTAAAGAATAAGTGACTTGTTTTTTTTTGGAGGTGACGAAAGGTGATAAAGAGTGCAAATTAGATAGATTTGTGGTAAATGCATTCCCAGTGAAAAGTGATAAAGAGTTTATACTAACTCTTTTTCTCTTTCCCTCAAAAAAAAAAACACAGTTTGAGTGCACAAATATGCATTACTTTATTTAAATGCTAGTTGATTTTTCCTCCATAGACCAGTAGTTCCAACTTCGATGACACCAATGTTTAGTTATTCCATATCCTAGTTGCTAAGTTAATATAATAAAATATAAAAAGAATACAAAATATGACACCCTGTCCATAACAATTTGTTAAGTTCAATGCAGATAATGGTTCGATCTAAATCACACTTCAATTTTCTTTGTTTGAATAATGAAAATGGTCAAATTTGCATCCATTTCAATTTCAAAATAACGAAAACTATAGTGTTGGAAAATTGAGTACTATCAGTAGTAAACATTTTCTTCACAGTGAACAATTATCTATATAAACTTAGTTCATGAATATTAATTCCATACTAACTTTTCTATGTATCGTGCGTTTAATTCCTTGATGTTTTTAACAATTATATTTTTCAATATATGTCCAATTTATCAATACTGTATTTAGTTTGTTTTAACCCATCAATGAAGGTGAGATATCTAAACTGAGTGAATATTGTTTCCATGTTCTCCGTTTTTTATCACCCTTATTTATATTTTATAGAGGAGGGTGTTAATTTGGAATTTGTATTCTTTATCATAATTTGTATTCTGTTTTTATGTTATAACTTTAAAATATATTTTAATATTTTGAAATATATTAATAATTTTTTTAATACATCATAATTGGCCTATTTTTTAAGACACAATAAATAAACAAATTAACAAACAATGATTAGCTACTATGCATGTTAAAATAGTTTTGTTGAGTAGCATCCATTCTGAGGCTTTAAGATTAATGGACCAACAAGTGGGAATCCCTTTTCCAAATCACACATTGTTGGTGAAAACTTCTAATTATTAAACAATTGTTGAGTATTATATTTGATAATTGAATGTACTGATTATAATAGGATTATTTAACCAAGTTTAATGATAATTGAAATGGAATTAGTAGTGAGCATGATAAAGCCCGAGAATATGTGACATTATTCTCATTATTTGTAATTCTAAGGTGATCGAAGTGACTTTGTAAGAAGAACAAACAAACCAACCTAAACAACAGCTAGTGCATTTGGATATAAAAGTCTTAAGGATTAAGAATCATATTCCATTTTTTATTTATTTTAATGGACGTGAAATTCTTAACATGTTTACTTTCTCTAAAAGGTTGGTATTTTTTAATAAATTCTTAACATCTATTATTGCGTATTGTTCTTATTTTATAAGAGATCTTTTAAGCAGATGTTTTAATTCTTGTGCTTTAGTTTAGCCTTCTTCTTTTTAAAAAAAAAATGTTTTCTCTCTAAGGAAAAAAAAAAAGTATTTGATATCACACCTTATAATTAAGCATAAAATAGTTATTTCTGTAGTTTAATTCTAAACATAAGAATATCTATTTAAATTTAAGTATAAAGAATCCAGTGCAAAATATTGATTATTAAGCGAAAGATCAGTCTTAACTTAAAATTCAAAATACTATATCAAGCCTTTATTTAACTTATTATGAGACTAACAAGTGTGATTAACATGGTCATTGTATGAGTTGTGAATTTTGAATACGGTATCTAACAAAATATGAGAGAGAGACATACAAAAGAACATAGTAATTAAATTATATCCCAAGCTTATCGAAATATAATTAAAAACTTTAAAAGTCAGATAAATAAATATATTAATATTAACTAAAAAAAGATTCTAATGTGATGAATAAAAAAAAGGGACTAAATTGCATTAAGCACGTTTTGCAAGATTTAGAATAGATCTTACCTTGCCCGGCCTCGTCGAGTTTCTTGCTCCGGTACATCTAAAATGAAAATTGCATAATATAAATTATTATTTATGGCAATTAAACATCAAATATCTTTCCAGGAAAAACTGCAATCGTATGAAACCAAGTTTTGTGGCTACCTGCAAATGACTCTTGACATGAGCAATGCTGAGTCCTCTCACATTCATTAGCTGAAGCACCAACTTCGGTGTTGCTCCTGCAACAATTGATGCAAACATTTTACGTCAAACAGTTCTTTTAGTAGTAAAAATTTGTTAATAAAGAATACAAATACTGCTCTAACCCTATTGCAAAAATCTTAACAACATCGAAGAATAAATAAAGACAACCTACAACGAATAGAAAAAGAAGAACAAATAAACAACACTTGACCTTAACTAAATCAAGTTAACAATCTAATCTTTATCAACATTAGATGACTTACTCTCTTGACCTCCAAGCCTTTCAACAGCATGCACAAAGGAAAGATGAAGTTCTGGTGTCCAACGAAGCCTAGGCATTTTCGATCTAACATATTGTCTCACACCACCTCTTCGTTCACTATTTCCTTCCCTTGTTATGCTGCTACTTTTATTTGTTGAAGTACCTTCATCCTTAGCTTCCTCGTACCTCTTATCATTGCCATTGCTATTATCTTCACTACTAGCTTCTTCGTTCAGATCAAAGGATGAACACTTTTGCGATGATCCAATTGAACTGTCATCAACCTGTTCATCACTCATCTCATATTCATCCGACATATTCGTTTGTTGTTGCTCAGGAATCAAATTCACCACTTCAATTATTTATTGTGTACAAGGCATTCTGAAACAAACACAAAATCTTTATATATTTTTAAATGTACAGATCAAAGTTGGCAAAATAAAGAATAACAGAATTGTGACACGTACGTAGTTTCTCTACAACATTTACGAAGCTTTAAAACTCATATAATATTATTATATTACAAGAAAAGAAAATCAGAGAGTAATGAACAGTGAGAAGTTATGGCACATATAGCTGTAGTAGGTCAAAATTCAAGAATTTTAGTGTTAAAGTGCAACCAACTTGTTTACCGTGAAGCTGTGAGTAAAATTTATGAGGATATGCCAAGTTCAGATCTACATATTTAAGTTGAAAGGAATTATAACTGAAGGGGTAGACGAAGAAATTTAGTGCTACTAAAAGGATGTAAATTGTATGAACACACGCTTGCTTTAGTTTGCTTTAGGTCATCTCATTTCCTTCTCAGGAAATATAACGATAAATATATCGTTTTAATTTAATCACTGAAACAATAAATTTCAAAAGGTTCCTATATATATTACGAGTTCAGGAGATTTACAAAACACACTCACATGATTATATCCATGAAGTCACAAATATTCATGCGTATAAACATTGGGCAGTGAATAAAGAAAACCAGGATATAGAGGAAGAGAGAGAATTTGTTCATTCCGAGTTAAAATTAACATTTTATAATCAATTTGTCTCCATTAATTTATCTATACAAACGTTTTAGGATATCTCGTGAAAAATGGTTTTTAGGACAAGAACAAAGTGCGACACTTGTATCTTGAAATAAGAACCATGGTTCTAGATATTAAGAAAAGATGTAGGATATGAAGAGAAAGGGTTATTGTTTTGCCCCTTATGAAAGATAAATTGAAAAGCACTGCTAATCACCAGGAACAAAACACATCTCAGGTAGGGAAATGCGGTTCAGAAGGAAGTATCCTGTGCTGAAGTTTTTTCTGCGAAATAGAAACATGATTGACTTAGAAATCCTCAACAGATTGAGTATGAATGAATTCAAGATGTTTCATAAGATAATGACAATTTTCGGGAAGTAATGATTAGAAGCAAAGTGAAAGAAATAGTATTCATATATATATATAATCATAAGAAACAAAGAGAAAGGTATATATTGATGATCCTAAGTCCGCAGAAAAAGGAGAAGGAGAAAGAAAGGCATGAAAAGGGTGGATTATATATATAAACTGGTATCGTCGATTGTTTGCCCAAGGAATCAAGAAAAGAAAAGAGAAAAGAATAGTTGGATTTTGAGTGTTTCACCTTTTTTCCCTAAAGTAGTTCCATTCACGATGCTGATGTGCCCTCTATAAATGAGTCTGAATTGTTTCTTTTGCAAAGCCTTTTTGATGATATATGAAGCTGCTCTTACATCGAAATTCCCAACATATATTGAGTGAGAGACATGTGTGTGGCCATGGAAAGATTGAACTGAATTGAGTGTTGGTATTGGATGATGGTGTTTGGAGGGGGAAAGAAGGAGAGAGAGAGAGAGAGAGAGAGAGAGAGAAGTGGTGTTTGTTTTTGGCATATAATTCAGCAGCAGAATTAGAGTCATAAGTTGAAGATATTAGATAGGGTTTTATGGGAGGAAAGAAAAAGAAAGAAAAAAGAAAATTTAGAATCAACAATATTCGGACAGGCTACTTGTTCTCCTTAAATTGTAATAAACCTACATAATGGATACAGATGTTGCTGGTCCCTTTTCCACTGTTGCAAATCATGTGACAATTCCTAACCTTTTTTTCTCTCCCTTCCTTGACAGTTGTAAAAATCAATCTACCTCTCTGTCTGTCTCTAACTAGCTCCTCATAGCTCGTGATTATCTTAATTGTTTCACCTGTGCTAGGGACTTCTCACTTTTATGTTAATTCTCTCTCACACACAATAATCTTCTTTCATTACTCTTTATTTTCTGTAAATTTATTTTACACCTCAGGTTTATCACACACAAAGTAGAAAGGAACAATGTTTTTTTTTTTTTTCCACTCTTTCTTCCTTATAAAAATGTAAGTTTAATTGACCATGCTAGCTTCATATTCTTAATATAGGTGCATGTATGTTGTGGACCCCATTTTTAATCCACCTTTCGTTTTCTTCCCACCTAAACTAAGACTTTGTTCCCATTTCAATACCACTATTTTTCTGTCCCAATAATGTGCATTTTCTCAATCCCTTCCTTCATATATTATTTTTAAAATATATCTCTCTCTTTTCTTTTCTTTTTTTTAAATGCCATATGTTTTCCACAGACTTCTTTGCTTTGTGTGTGCAAATGTGACGTCTAATTTTCTGTATAGAATTAGACACTGGACAACCTTAATATAATGCAGTGATGTTGTAATGGGAGTGTGATTATATATAAATAGTCAAATTTGGTGGGGAATGTGAAAAATATTTCAATGACATGTACTATAGTTTATTTTTTAGGCCAGAGTAACTGATGCCAAAATATTGATTTCATAATATTGCAATATTTGACCAATTGTATAATTTACTTTTCTAAGTGCATGCATGAACTATATGACTGGAATCTTGACTCTTAACTTTGAATAGTTCCATGCATGGGAAAGGAAAAGAAAAGACAATAGGTGTTTCTCAATTTACTCAATATTGAAATAAAGAAGTCCAAAGTCCAAGCACTATATAGATATATTGTAATCCAAATAAACTAACACTTGAACTCAACATAGCAATAGCCGAGGTAATTTTTAAGCATCTAAGATCCCACTTTTTAACCAATATAGTAATTTATTGTTGTTCAGAGAATCTGTAGGAAAAAGAGGATTTGTTAGCAAAATATTTGACAATTGAGCTTTCTTCTAAAGGAAATCTAGAAGCTGTAAGGGGAAGTTGAAATTTATATCAACTTTATTGACTTCTGATGCACCCAACTCTTTTAATTTGTTGAATACCGCAACCACATATGTGTGGTTTAACTTAGTCACGTCTTTATCAATCCCATATACCATTACTATTATTACTATTAACACCAATTTTCCTACTCCAGGTTTTTTGTTCAATGTTCAAAAACTACTCTAACTTCCATGAGATCACAACTCAAAAACTCACATTGCCAATTCTTCTTATCTATCCTCTCACAACCAATTACTATATATTGTATAAATTACACACACAAATTCACACTTTAGTATTGTATAAATTTTCATACAGCACTATTTATGTACTTTTGCTGCCTGAATTTCAGAAAGAAAAAAGATGTGCAGATACAATCTGTCAGTATATTTGGTTAGTATCAAGAGTAACTGTTTCAATGTTGAATTGGTTGTGATTATTATACATATCATCTCACGTGCTCCACTTTTATATATACATTATGTACCATTGTAATATATATATATTTTCTACAAACTCATTCATTTAGCTAAGGTTTAGCAAACAGTATAAATCATAAACAGTATCCATTAGAGTGAAATTCACTATAACTATAATTTCATGTTTTTCTGTAAACTTTAACCAGTAATAATAAAATGTTACTTATATGTTTTAGGACTAAAATGTCTAACATAAGTGCGTTCGTCAAATAAATTAATGGATATTGAAGGTCTCTTTAGAAATAAATATTAATGAATAAAGATTTGATTTTCGGTAATATTCATCTATAGAGAATTAAACTACTTTTAAGTTATGTTAAGAGAATAACGTTTCATGTTCATATTTTCTTTTTTCCTCAGTGTAATGTGTATGAATGAATTACTCAATCGAACTAATAGATTGAAGTAAATAATGAGTCAGGATGAGTAATTTAATCACTGAAAAAAAATATCATTTCACTGTACAATTAAAAAAGGATCAATAATCCCTGGTTAACAACTGAGATGAAGAAGGCAGTGAAGTTTGGTAGATGAAAAAAATGAGGAATGGCAGTGTCCGAAATCAGAAAGCAAACAAAGAAAACATGTCTCTCCCATAAGATGTGCTGATCATAAGGGCACAAATTTTGATGAGTCTGTGTCCCAAAAGGACAAAGAGGGCATGTAGATTGAGACAACGTTGGAATCAGCAGGGAAATTAGGTTTAGCTAGATAGCGTCCAAAGCTCGTTTTCCGTGGCATGTGCATAGATATAATATTTGAGCCCAGTGCTCACAGTGAGAGTGTTGGAGAGAGGAAAGAGTGATGACAGATATTCGAAGAATTAAAGTAAAGAGTTTGGCAGAGACAAAATTACGTGGAAAGACGAGAAACAGGAAAACCTATGAATAGAGATTAAGAAATTTTAAAGCATTGGGTTGGTTTTGTCCTCACGTTTGCATGAGAGTTGACATTTGATGATATATTAAACATGATAAGAATCTTTCAAAGAATTAGACCTATTTTTATACCATTTCATGGATGAGGACGTCCAACCTAGCATTACATTATTATTATATACATAATACACTGACATACCTCACCATCCACAACTATAAAATACTTCATCATATTAAGCATTTCTTGATTCACCCATAAAGGAGAATCATGTCTTGTAACAGCCACAGAAAAAACACTTTTATATATCAATTATCCCTTCTTCTGCTATATATCTTGCATCATGCTGCTTGGCATTCATCTTCAGAATCTGTAGTCAAAATAATGAAATTATTTTAGCCCTAACTTCCAAACACCTCTACTTTACTAATAATAACGGATGATCAATGCAAGAAAATCATCCAAGGATTAATTAAGTTTAAACTCTCTTCTAATATTATATTTTATCTTATCAAAGTTAGACTTATTATTACTTGCTATTGAGATCAATTTTACAAATATTTAAATCCACACATGGCATATATATACATAGATTGAGATAATCTATATTATTTAAAAGTTAAACTCACTCCTTGAATTTTTATATCGAAATTTGTTAATTTGGTAAATAGTTAATTGAAAAAGGCTGTTAAAATATATTATGAGAATTAGACTTTAAACCTAACTCAATTTTACAAAACTGACTTGTAATATGATATTTGTGCTTATTTTTATATTTTAATTTGGTCTTATCTCTAATCGACGTGGAACTTCCAACGTATATCAACTCTTTCTGTAATTTAAATTTTTTATCTTTTTATTTTAAACCATATCCATAAAAAGATAACTTGCAAGATCATTAAATTAGTGTTTCTAATAGTATTCATTGATGCATAAAGGAAGAGATCATTTTATTTATTAATCTTAAGTGAATTGTTAAGAGTACATTTTATAAAAATACAGAAGTCTACTAGTTATTTTGCAATAATTTATATTGGTGAAGAAAGTTCTTCTTAAAAGCATTGTGTTTCGAATAAATCCAACTATATAGTTGTTGAAACTTGTAAGTATGGCAAGTAACTACAATTATGGCGGTCCCTTGGTAGTTTCAAGCACATGTTAATTAAGGAGATTGAAATGTACACAAAAAAATTTAAACATTTCAATCAACGTTATTTTATTATATGGGGTCAAAAAAAAATCAACTTTATATATTTGATTTTTAGAGTATACTTTCCATCTTATCTCTGTTTTATGTTTTTATCTGAATAATCAATATTTAAAAGAAACCGTCGAAAAGTGAGGTATACTTTTACGGTTCAATCTGGGAGTTTTCTAACTCAAAACCTTTTAAGGTATTTGTTTTATAAAGAAACGTGTATTATTTTATTTTATTTTTTGGATTTAATTGGATTAGTCCTCAGCTCTTAAATCCATAAATACGCCTTTAGGGTTAGTTTTGGTTTTGGTGGAATTTAATTTTAAGAAAATATTTCATGACACAAAACAACTTATAAATAAAATGGGGGATAATAGTTTACAGAAGTTCCACACGGGCATATCATTTTTCAATGTTAACTTATGATTTTAATTCTTAGAATCTAAAGTACATCTAATTTTGGTTTCCCGAATTTTAGAAAACCATTTAGTTTTTCTTATTAGAGTAAATTGGACTTGATGTAGAGTCAAGTAAAATGAATATAGAGAAAAATAGGATAAAATTACCAATTGAAATTAATGTGTAGTATGAAAATCAATTTTAAATTGTACTTTATGCAAACTTTAAAGGCCTTCGTATAGTGAAATTCAGATTGTGTATATATACACGTTTAAAGACTTTAAATCTAGCTTTTGTGCATTTTTTTTGTGTGTGTGGTGTTATTTGATTAATATAATTGCTTACTTTTGTGAAGATGGTTGGGTATGTTGTAAGTTTTTTCTAGGTTTCTCCTTTTCAATTTTAGATTAAAAAAAATGTTTAAATATGTTTATATTCTTCAACTTGTAGTGAAAATTAGAATTAATCCTTCTTATAAATCTTGAAAATCAATTTAGTCATTTATTTTTAAGAATGGGTCGATTTAATCATTTAAATCAATTTTTTTAAAATTTAGTTGACGTTTTAAACACATCTTGAAACGTCAAATTTAAACAAATTTAATTAAAATGATTAAATTCACACATTTACAAAATTGAGAGCTGATTCTAATTTTCACTGAAAGTTGAAGGATAAAATAATATATTTAATCCTAAAACAAAAAAATGCATGGATACCTTTGATTGTAAGAGGCGTGTCATGCATCTATTAGAGACAACTGTTTGTTCCTTTGTTTTAATTAGTAAAATAAGTATGGATAATTGGAAGATTATATTTAAATGGAAAAAATGGTTGGGGTCTCTATATTATAAAAAATTAGTCACCATAAATATATTTTAAAAATTTTATATTTAATTCCTATTCTTTATAAATCACATGTTTTTCCCTTCACCATAAACCACTTTAAAGTCACTGACCTGGCAAGTGAAAGTGTATTTTTTAAATTATAATTAAATTCACGTGAACCTTTTATTTCATACTTAATTGAATAATATAGCTTCCTAAAGTACATAACATTATATTGAACTCTCTTACAACCACACAAATTCATACTCAACCTAACGTTGGGTCATTAGTAAGAATGCACAACCCATTATTGTTGGAAGGCATTGAAGATATTCAAACAAACACATAAATTATTATAACTTTTAACTAACAAATGTAATTGAAAACATTATTGTGTACTAATATATCATAACATAAATGGAACTTTTTACTAAAATTACTTAGTTCTTATGCCGACATTTTGTCTAAGTCCTTTCGGAAAAAATTTAAGGATGTTAATACAAAAGAGAATGGGATTGTTCGGATTCCTCCTAATGAGATCGTATAACTTCGAAAACAACTATTCTATCTGTTATAAAATAAAATAAAAAAAAATCAATTAATTTTAATTAAAATAAAAATAATTTCAAAATTAACTTTCAATTGTTAGAGACTAAATCTATTATAATTATAAATGACTAAATGTGAGTATATGGATGCTCAAGTGTTTTAACTAATATATTCTTTCGTCTTTAATTTAATGATTTTTTTTTTCTGTCATCTTGTTTTTGTAGTATGTACGTTCTTTTTATTTATTGATTAGAATATTTATCTAATTGGTTTAGTTCTTGCTTTCAATTTTAAAATACTTAGTAATGAGTGTGATACTTTATTCATTACCCCTTTTCACATATTATACCTTCTAGTGTTTATAACCATTTTCACCATTTTCAAGTAAGTAAACGCACTACTAAAAAAATTTATATTTTCTGCCAATTTTATTTTGAAAATTTTTTAATAGGAAATATTTATAAATTTTGTTGAGAAAAAAAATTTGCAAGAAATTGCTACCAATTTTCTTGCAAAATATTTTGTATAAAACACTTTTCGCAACAAATTTTGTAGGAAATACTTGCAAATTTTATAATTTCGTAAGAAATGATTCCTCACAAAGGAATTACCTGCCAATTAGAAAAAATGACAAAAAAATCTTTTCTTGCAAATTTTTTTAACAAATTTGGAAGAAAAATCTCATGTAATATAAAAATTTCTAGTAGTGACGACATATTCATAACCTTGCAATTTAACATTTTTGCATATCTCAATATCATGTTTACAACTACTCTCACTCCACCTAATTTGCTTTCAGAAAAGTTCATCTTAAGTCCAAGAGCAAGATCAAACTACCTCAAAATACTTTTAAGTTATAACAATATATAAAGATATATCATTTTTTATCTCCACATTATTTCAGTTTTACCTCTAATTATTATTTTAAAAATTAATTATTTTACGCATAAGTTTATTCTAAAAGCATCTTTTGTCTTTAACAATTATTTTAAAAACCTTTTTTATATACATATTTTATTTTTTTTAATTTTACATTTAACAACTATTTTAAAAATTAATTATATATTTTTTATTGATCTTAACTTTCTACAAAAAGTAAAACATGTGAACACACAATCGTGATAACACCAAGATTTTCGCAGTCTTTATTTTATATTGTTTGGATGCAAAATTTTTCTTGCATGATGACGACAGACACCTCAGAGAGTGGAGGGAGGTAGGAGTATTTAAACTGCGTTTGACCTCGAATCCTAAATGATGTAAGACTTTATTAGGTGTACCGGAATACTAACCTTGCGTACGGTTGACTTTTCTTTAAACAAAAAATTGTACTTAAATTTTTGTGAACAATTAAGTTGCAACATGATCTCGACAATATATATTGGTTATTCAATTGTGCATGAAAACACAACATAAAGAGGGGTTAAGGGACGGTGTGCATGTACTTGCAGTAGTGCAATACACATTCCATGAGATGAAAAATGTACACAAGTTCCCTTGTGAATGTACCCAGATAGATAACATGGAAATCCACTAAAATAGCCTAATGGTCTAATGTTCTTCATACAAATCCACTAAAAAATACAATACATTTTAGATTGCTTTAACTTGGTTGACTTTTTTAAATCACTTAGTCTATTAAAACTTTCAAGATTATTCTGTCCAGAATATTTTTTTTTTTGTTTTTTAACTTTTGATTTGTTTGATTTATAATGTATTTTCAGGTTACATATAAACAACTCAATTCAAAGTCTCTTTGGTAAAATATCTTATTGGTTTTTAAAAGATATATACCTCCTTGAGAGAAACAGACAGATCTAGTGAGAATTTAAATTGATACGCTTACATTCACCAATATTAAAGAGAGATTGCTGCTGCCAACAATTATTGAATATCCTGCATCAATTTAAACTCTTTTACTGTGTGTTCAACTAACTCCTTGACTAAAATTTTCAAAAAATTATTAATTAATTACGTAACATTGCTCATGTAGCTGTTTAGTTAAACCCAGCTTTGATTGCTCTATAACAAGATAATAAAAAGCAAACAATTTTACCTAAATAAGAAATTTTATGATTGGTTGCGTGAACTGTTTCGAAACAGTTGACAAATTAAGCCAAGTACTCGTAAAATGCTAACCAGTAACTCTTACAATTTCAATTCTAGCTGAAGAAGAGATAGAATAAAGAAAAATAAAATAAAACATATTTGATTGATCCCAGTTGAAAGTGTGTGGAATGGTGGAGAGAGAGATTTGAGGATTAGGGAAGAAGGAAAATGAATGTAAATGGTTTGAAAAGTTTGTTCGTAAAAGCTTTGAAGTCAGGTACAGTGGTTTCTTCTGATATTTGAAGAGAAAGATGAGGAGTTTAAGAAAGTAGTATGAGTTTGATTTTCAGTGCGTGTTTGGTTACTTAGTAAAATTGATTAAAATTGATTTTATAACGTAAAATTAATATGAGTTTGATTTTCAGAATCAATTAAATAATAAAAATTTATGTTAAGAAACAACTCATTTTTATTTTTGTGTTAAAAAATTGATTTGATTTAACTGAAATCAATTCTTCAATGCTAAATCAAATAGTTGAGACTAACTTGAAGAATGAGTTATTTAAGTGAGAGAAGAATTTGTTGCACAATTTTTACTTAAATCTGGAAGTATGTAAGGTACTAAATAATGAAGATTAGTATTTTTTATGCATTCAATTACATTTTAGAAAATATTAATTAAAATTTGAGTGAAGAATGTTAATAAAATTCCAAGTTTTTTTTTAAAATTTATTGGTACTTATGGGTATCCAAAATTTAAAAAAAGGAAAAATAAATAATATATATATATATATATATATATATATATATTAGAAAGTTTT
>Ga0209589_1000396_pt1 | contig 59345 bp, 24 predicted proteins | sample CowpeawhiteBW_FD_187525 | JGI IMG/M metagenome (GOLD analysis project Ga0209589, IMG submission 187525) | Root nodule microbial communities of legume samples collected from California USA - Cow pea white BW (SPAdes) (version 2) | ecosystem: Host-associated > Plants > Roots > Nodule | place: USA... | reverse complement strand
TACCTATTTTAAAAAAAATACTAAAAAATAATTTATCATAATCTAATAAAAAATTGAGAGACATAAATACCAAAAGAAAATTCGATGATAATCAAACCACACTTAAAATTCAATTATAAAAAACACAGAGTACAATCATTTTCTCTTCTATGTTGATAAAATAAAAAATTAATATAAAAGAGGCTCATTAAATAAATTATTAAACTAATATTTCACTATCAAGTGATACAAAAGAATTACACTCTTCTTTATTTCTTTGAGAACGGAAGAGAACAGTTGAGAGATGAAAGCAAAAATAATTGATTTTTTCTCTTCCGAAAGAAAAGAAAATAGGTAAGAATGGAAGATGAGAACAATTTGTAAGAAATTTAAGGCATAGACATATAAAAGAGGCTCATTAAATAAATTATTGAATTAATATTTCACTATCAAGTGAGACGAAAGAATTATCTTCTTCTTTTCTTCCTCGAGGATGGAAGAGAACAAAGGAAAAATAAGAGAAAAAATAATAGATCTTTTTCTTTTCAGAAACAAAAGAAAACAAATGAAAATTAAATATGAGAACAATTTATGAAAAACACAATCTATAATGAAAACAAATAATAAAAAATATCTTGATAAATTTTTTAATCTTTATTCTTTATTATATTTGATTTTATATTTTATTATTTATTAGTATTAATTATTATGTTTATAAAAGAAAAAAATATTTGATTTAATTTATAACAAAATAAAATCAAAATACCTAATATTTATAATAATAAAAAAATTAAAATATCTATTGTAAAAAAAAATTTTAAATTTTGGAAAAAATTAAAATATCTACTGTAAAAAAAATTTCAAAATTTTGGGGGGCCAAAGCCCCTCCCTTCACTCATAATAATCCGCCACTAATGATAAATGTTTTACTATTTATTAGCTGTTAAAAGTGTTATTTGCTTTTAGTTGGAGTTTTACTTTTTATTTTAAATCAAATACAATATTCAAGGCCATACAAATTTAGTGATATTTTGCGAATAGTGGAATGGATTAGGTGTGAATAGTGTTGGTGTTTATGATATATGTTTAGTTATGTGTGTGCATAAATTGTAAGTTGTGAAAAGTATATAAAATATGTTGTAAGTTGTGAAAAGTATATAAATTGATGATGGTATATAAAATTTGAAATATGAATTGAGTTGGAATATATATGAATACAAAATATGTTGTGTATGTTAGTGATATACTTCAACGAAATGTAAAGTTATATGAGATATTTTGCGAATCATAGATAAATGTATTGTTAAGAATGTGGTTGAAGGGACTCACTCTTGAGGGAAAGATTATTAAAATTTTTTTCGATGATTCTATCTCGAAAGATCCAATCGTGGTATTAGAGTCAGGTTCATGTGGTGACCGACTTAGATGAGACCCAGCATCAAACGTCTTCCTGGTAGTGGATCAGGTAAGCAAGTCTCGTTAAGAAGAACAACGGTATAGAAAAAGGGGTACTCAGTTGGCTCGAGAAGAAAGTACCAATGTGAAAAGACTCACACTTGAAGGGGGAGATTATTGGGAATCCAAGTCTGAGTCTAAGTTCCACATTGAGTTAAAATGAGAAAGTTGAACACCATATAAGGATCAAGGTCCATAAACTCATCGCCTTAAGGTTTTGGGTTAAGAGTGATGGTAATGCTTTATGTATACGAGCTTATACAAGTTCTAAAATAGTATTTAGAAGAAAATAAAAAATATAGTTTATAATTTCTTAGTGTTACATAATTTATTATATTTTAAGTTGTTAAAGCATTTTTATTATGGGTTACAGGGGAAGATGATAAACTAACTTATACACTTTACTTGTATTCTAAGATAGACAACAACTTTAGATTTTAAATAAGATATGTGTCATAAAATAATTTAAATTTTGAAAAATTAAATATAAATAAATTTTATTAGACTATAAGTGTCCAAAATTTTATATTATAAATCATTAGATCTTAGGAAAGTTAATGTGGCACAATAAAATTAATAGAACCTTATAGTGTGATTGGAAATAACAATTTACAAGACAACTTATATTGATGATGGTAATAATGAAATTAACATTGACTAGGAAATTACCCAACTAAAATTTGAAAATTTTAAAAGTTTAAAATTTTTAAATTTTAAAGTTTAAAATTTTAAAATACAACTACTTAGTCTGTTGGGCCTTAACTATAGAAGGTGAAAACGTGTACACTCATTTTATGTGTAACTATGGCAACATGATAAAACTTGTTCGTGAGAGATAAAAAAGGTGAGGCAATAAGTCAACTGTAATAATAATTCACCAATCATCATAAATACATGACTAAGTATTTGTTATCGTAGGATCCAACACAAATTTTGATGAGGGTTCAACATTTATGATTCTTAAATATTATTGATATGATTAATGTTTGGTGTCGGTGGAGTGATTTTGTTAATTAAAATCTCGAAGTTTAATTTGAGTTATGCATACACATTATTGTTCTTTAGTTCAAAATCAAATTTATTTTTATCGGTGATGATTCAATTCAACTCATTTGTTTAATTTGATTTAACATTATGTAATTGTGTAATTTTATTTACTTAATACAAAATATAATCGACATATAACTAATTATATATTGATTATAGAAATGTTATTATATACAAAGTGGGAAAAGAAGAAAATCAACTATAGGAATGACAAAAATATTTATACCCGTGGATATATGCCAATAAAATTCATAACAAATAGTTTGTATTTGTAGATATTTATTATCCATGAATAACGAATATTTTAATACCCGTTCATAAACAGGTTGGGTGTACGTATCCGTTATTTGAAAAAAAATTAAAATTAAAATATTCTTAAGTTAAATTTAATTTATATTTTATTAGATTAAATTTAATTAAAATTAAAATTTAATTTATATTTTATTTTATAATTTTTGTAATTTTATTTAAATATCATTTTTAAAATTTTTAAAATATTTTTTTTAAAATATTTGCATGTATTTACGGATACTAGTGGATTTTTTCTAAAGAAGTACTCAACATGTAAACAAATAGGTAACATATGAATTTGTTTTGTTGCGAGTCAGGTTGAGAGTAAGCATCATTTATGTTTGACCCGACCCATTGTATCTCTAATTTCAACCATAAATTACAATTTTTTATATTCACTATTTTTTTTATTTTTTAAATTAGCTATAGACTTATATTTAATTGATATAAATATAAAACTATTTTATATGAATTAAATAAATATGCAAAATGTACTTTATATATCAGAATGTTTTTTTTTTTTATATTCTTCGTGATTATGCTTTATATAATGCTTTATATAAAATATATGTTTTTAAACAATAACTTTTTAAGACGGATTATAATTATCTCAACACTCTTTATTTTTCATTCTCATTCTCAACTCTTTGACGTGACTTAGTATGAGTCATTGATTAATGTTTCACTATCTTTATTATCTTTTCTTTCTAAAGAATCAATGATTCACACTAAACCATGTCAGAAAATAAAGAATGAGAGTCAAAAAATAAAAGTCAAAATATAATTTTTCTTTTAAAAGAACAATCATATTCTTTTTCCATTCTACACAAAAAAGTAATTTGGAACTAAAATACAAAAGGTTTTTCTTCGGTATGTATAAAATGAAATAACAAATTAATTTCAAAACATATGAGAATCAGAAAATAAAGTAACAGGACTATTTTGAGTACGATCAAAGAAGATGATGAATAACACTTAACTATTTTTGAGTATGATGAAAGATGATTGATAAAAAACACTTTTAACGAACTTGTGTGTAACATTTATATTATATATATATATATATATATATATATATATATATATAATGTATGACAAAAATTAAAATATCTTGAACTTTTTATTTCTTTCGTTTGTAAAGAAAACATAATAAAAAGATAAGTCGTAAAAAAGAAAATTTAATAAGGTGACAACATATAATAATTTTCAAAGAAGGAGTGTATAATTGAGTAACAATACTTGTATGATATGTATGATATGTGAAATTAATGTAAAATAGTCATTTGCTTGATATGTGAAATTAATGTAAAATAGTCATTTGCTTTTTGGTTGCAAGGTCACACATCTAAAATATGTGATTTATGGGTGAGATTATCATCTATACATCATAATATCATAATCACACACTTAATTCGGTTTAAACTCCAAGATATGAATAAAAAATGCAACAAAGTATGGCGATGTATGTGTGTGGCCATTATATGATGTATTTGGAATTAAAGAAACAATATATCTAAATAATAGCTAATTTTAATGACAAAAAATAATTAGTTATTATAGTGATAAATTTAAATACAAATTTATAAATTAAAATTATTGATAACTAAAATAATTTTTAAATTGATCATTATAGTAAAGTGATCTCTAAATTAATCACTAATATTGACTACCAAGTTATTTTTTGTTAGAGAAGGAATTGATATCTCAATTAAATCCTTATTTTTTTAAATATGATGCAAATTGATAATTTTTGTTGATACTCAACTAATGACGTTAACTCATGATATATGTCAGCTTGTGTTTTATTTTATAAGGTACAACTAAATTATATGCGAGATATTATAAAAGAATAAAATTTATAAGTTTTTTTTCTATTTTTTTTTGAAATTTGTGTTTTATTTCGAAAATTCGTATGATAAATATTTACGTTAATATATATTTTATATATAGTTTTTAAAAGTACAGTGCATAGAGAATGGTATTAAGAATCATTTAAAAGACTGCATTAAAGTTTAATGTAACGAATATTTTATATGCATATGAGATTGTAATTATGTTGAAAATATAAGCTTGTTTCCTTAGAATCGAATTCAGGAGAGTAATATCCAATGACGCGACACCATTCCAGTGGTGCAGTGTTCAGCTCCCGTCCCCGTCCCCTCTTGATTGCATCCGTCATTTCCTCCTTAATCACTCTATCAATTTAAACCATCTCCACTAATTTAATCACAATATGACATTACATATGCTCATCCAATTCTGGCAAATTTTAAACACAAACTAATTTATATTTTGTCTCTCCAGAACAAGAACAACCATAGTAAGGAACATTCACTCATTCATTCGCATGTTTATTGTGAATGATGAAGAGGGTGTTGCCGCTGTTGGGTACCTTGATCACGCACCTTCACGCGAAGGCCGCAACTTAAAGTAGCAGTGAGGCCAGGGGAGAAACGCGGGGTGTGATGATGCGGTGCCACCTGTTCGATGTGGAACCTCCGAAGCAACGAAATGGCCACACTCTTGAGCTCCAACACAGCCATTTCTTTGCCCAAACACACCCTCATACCCGCTTGAAAAACCGGGTACTTGAACGGGTTCTCGGGGCAAAACACACCATTCTTCAACCACCTCTCCGGCCTGAACTCCAAGCAATCCCAACCCCATATTTCCTCCAAACGACCCATTGCGTAAGGATGGTAAGTAACCCTAGTCCCTCCCTTCACCAAAGTCCCATCAGGCAACACATCATCCTCCAAACAAAACTTTGAATCCAATTGAATCGGAGGGTACAGTCTCATGCTCTCATACACCGCCGCTTCTAAATAGTGCAGTTCTTGAAGCTCCTCGAAGCTCCACTTCTCTCCTCTTATTACTCCCTCTGCTTCCACCACAATCTTCGACTCCACTTCGGGGTGTTTTGCCACTAGCCAGAAAAAGCTGGTCAGAGCCGAAGCCACGGTGTCACGACCAGCTAGTAAGAAACTCACGATGATATCTTTCAGGTATGTCTCATCATTCACACAGCTCATGAACCGTGACAAAAGGTCCCTGTGAGACGAAAACCCCGTTTTTCTTCTTTGTCTTATCACCTCCTTCGCTAAGATGTTGATCTTTTTAACCGCTTCTTGTAGCTTCTTCTCCGAGCCCACGTTGAAGAACCTTTTTATCTTCCAAATTAGAGGGGACACCGACATGGCTCTCTCCGCGGACAACTTTGACGCCAAGTCAAAGGAAAGAGCGAAGTCCGATATAGGCAAAGACTGCTCAAGGCACATAGGGTCCAACCCGAAGGAGAATTTACAAATGCTGTCGAAGGAGAATCTCTTGAACACATCCTGCAAATCCAAAACACAGTCGTTTTGTTTGGAGAGAGCGAGGAGAGGGAGGAGTCGGTGCTGGATTTCGAATCTGACGACCTCGAAAGCGAAGGATCGTATGGAGGCCTTGCTGAGTTCTAAACTGGCTATCTTCCTCTGGAAGCACCAGGAGTCTCCGTCGACGTTGAAGATTCCTCCGCCGAGGAGATCGGCGAGGATGGCGGAGAAGGTTTTCCCCTTGGGGAAGTTGTGGAACCTGGTTTTAAGAATGTACTTGACGTTGTCGGGGTTGGCGGTGATGGTGTTTTGGAGGAGGTGGATGTGGATGGTTTTGGTGGGGGAGTTTCGGAGGAGATGAGCGTACCAATCACAAAGATTGTGGAAGGTTTTGGACCAGCTTGAAGTGAGATAGGCCTGGCAAGTTTGGCAGTTACAGAAGAAGATGTTTATTCTGGGCCAGCTGAAGGAGAGAGACGATAAAAGAGTGAGGGAGAGAAGGGTGATTGTGGCGAGTGAAAGACACAGTGTGCCATAGGAGACGGTGGAGAAGAGGTGCATGAGAGAGAACAGAGAAAATGGTTGAAACTCCATTCTTGACTTACAAGGATTAAACAGCAGGAACTGAGGATATATATGTAGGAGTGTGCAAGTGGGCTTCCAACAAAAATATGGATGGAATGATATACTAACACGTGACTATATTTTTTATTATATTTTAATTCCATTTTAATTATCTTATAAATTTATATATTTTTAATTATTTAAAAAAAATCATTTTACTAAATATTTCAAATATTTACTATTTTGGTCAAAATATTCATTGTATGATTTTTTGTTATTAGTTATTTTTATTTTATTTTTTTAGTTTTCAATTTACGAATCTACTCACTTTTTAATTATATTTTTTTAATAACTACATGTTTTATCAGAATTTGAATATAATTAATAAAAATAAACTTTGTATATTAATATTATAACTTTTTTTTCTTAATTATAAGTATAATACGAAATATGATAACTCGTTATCTTGGACTGACTATGTTTTAATTTTTTTTAAATGGAGTATATTATATATATATATATTTTTATTTTATATATATATATATATATATATATATATATAATTGAATTATTTTATTCATATTACTATCTTTCTATACAAGGGGATCTTCTAAGATTACAAAGTTAATTTAAAAACTCGATCACGTGGAATGTGAAAATAAACATTCATCATGAATATGTAATTATTTAATACTTTTTTCTTGTTAGATATGCGTGCACTCAAGTTGATATTCATTTGATTTATTGAATAAATAACAACAATTTGATATCATAGGTCGCATTGCATATAATTATCTCTATTTTTAATATTTTACTTATAAGCATTTTATAAACTATAAATGATCTTTAAAAAAAGCAACTTCTTTTTTTATCTGGAAGATTACAAATAATGACATTCTTTTGTTGATTAAAAAGAGAGAAAGTTTTAGAAACAAGAGTTGAAAAAAGTTCATTTTCCTTTTAATTTATTTTTCTCAATTTTATTTATTTTGAAATAAAGAGAAATTATTTCCATACTTAGATATTTCATTGCTGATATGGTATAACAACTCTGGGTTACATATTAAAAAGTTAGTAAAATGTAATAAAAATTTGAATTTTAAAAAGACTAAAACAAATATTTGAATATTATAGAAACTAAAATTGAAGTCTAAATCTTATATTTTAGAGGTACTATAATCAAACTTATTTTCTAAGGTAAGAAACACTTGTGATTGTGATGTGATAATCACGTATAAATGTGATGTACAAAATCCATACGTACGTGCAGTTGACGTTAAACTTTTTTAATCACATTAGCACCAGATAACAAAGTTAGGCACTTAGATTAAAAAGTTACATGATTTACATTTTAAGGAATCAAAACCATACCAAAAATTTTAGAAAAATAAAAACTAAATTTGACTATTTTAGATAGATGAATAACATATTCTGTCTATATAAAACTTAATTTTTTAGTTACTTTCAAACAAACAGATTCTACTTGTACACATATTTTTCTCTTTTAACTTTTTTTTTTCTTAACAATCTCACTGTTACTGCTCATGCATGACTCTTCCTTACCTGTGCCCAATGAAAAGCCCAATTTTTATATTTTTATATTTATTATTATCCTTTTTTTTCCAACAGAACTCCCAAATTTAAGATACATCTATGTTAATTACCACATGTTATTGAATATAGTTTATATATTATCTTAATTGACTACTATATATAAGTAATATGTTTAAATTTATAATCAATCATTTGAAAAATATAAAATATGAATGATTGTTTTTGCTTTTAAAAGATAAAATTTCTGTTAGCATTACAGAATAAAGAAAATTTCAACTATTCAAAAATAAAATATACAAAAAAATATATATATATATATATATATATATATATATATAGAATAATTTATAAGAGTGAACATAAATTATAAATATTTTTATTAAAAATACGATGTCAAAAAATAAATTATTCTATAAAAATAATATATAATTATGTTTTTTACATTAAATCAAAAATATATTACTCAATTAAATTTCAAATTAAAAGTACAATTTAATTTTGAAATATTTGTATTATCTTAATTACATTAAATTTTATTTTGTCTATATTATTAAACTAGTTCAATGTATATCAAGGACAAGAAAGAATGGTTAAAAAATGTAATTTAATTTTTTTTAAAAAGATAAATTAAAATAAATTTAAATTAGTACAAGTTATGGAAAGTTTGTTTTATACCTTTTTTGAACTATTTTTTAGTGTTCTATTTTTCTGCTTCCACTTTCCAGAAAGTTATTGTGTAAAGTATCTTTAGCTGCAATAATATTACTTTAATTAGCAATAGATCTAATACTAAAAACTTTTAAGAGCAATTAAGCAATTATAGGTGTATATAATGTCGGCAGAAATTTCACCTTCAATAACAGCATTTTTAAAGTATCAGTAAAAAAAAATTGTAATTATTCAATTTTTCTACTATTAATATATGGCCATACAAATACACATCCTCAATATTGTCAGAAAAATCATACATTTTTATTTAAAATCATTCAAAATGTTATTTAACCATGATGAGTTACATATAAACGTGTTGTTCCCATATATTTTCTTTACCTCCTCTAAGTTTAATTATACTTAAGATCTATATAGGTAGGATTTTCCATTAATAATTGAAAATAAAATATAAAATAAATAATATTTTTGTAAGATAAAATTAGTTCATACATACATTTTGAAAAAAAAATATTTAAAAGTTTAAATAGGAAAATTACTATAAACTAATCTATAAATAAATTATAAATTATTTTGAACCTTACATTTTCAATTAAAAAAGTACAGTTGTAAAATAATTTTGAATGTCAAAAATAAATACAGAAAATAGCATATCATTATGGACCGAGAGATGGTGACCAACAGAAGACAGAGTCAGACATGTGAAACTCTTTTAGTATTTTTATTAGACATTAATTAAAAAATAGTCTTTTGAAATTATTTTTTATGTTTGTTATTTTCATCAAATTATTCAATATGAAAGTCATTTTTTTGTTTTTTCTTTAATAACACGCCTCTTTGCAATTTTATACTGTAGCTGGTTACTGTCTATTTCTACAATTCCTCTGTTTTTTTAGTAGCCATTTTGGATTACTCAATTTCTGTTTGATTCTTTTTTCTGTCATTTTCAAATTTGAATCAGACGTTGGCACTAAAACCGATCACTCTAAATGAAAGTTTGTTTGGAAGGAATAATACGTTGCATGGATGAAAAGAGAGAACACTGTATTTGCAAATTGCAGCCACCCAGCCACCCATAGTGGAACAACATTGGAATAAACAAAACCACAATCTGTGAAACAATTTAGTTAAGAAAAGAACATGTATTATTTTCACACAAACAAAACAAGTAAACCTACCCAACAACATTATAAATCACTTCCTCCATGGGAGAAGCTAGTAAAGAATCCGTTGAAGATCGTTCATGGTTCGCAACTTGTTGTACACTGCATGCCATCCAGCTTGTGTAGGGTGCACAAAATCCCAAAAGAAAGCAGATTTTGGATCATTGCATACCCTATATTTCTTAACATTGTTGTCCACACTCCCGCACGAGTAGTTACTGCTCACACCAACACAACATGGCTTCAAGCTGTCCCGAATGTTGTGCGTGGAAGGGTGGTTCAACACCGACATGAAGCTGTCGAAGAGGTTAAGAATCAGGAATGTGGAACGGTCCTTGGTTTGTTGGTTTAACGTTGTCACTGCATCGTTCAAGAGGGTGTTGTGGAGAAACACCAAGGCGTTGGAGGTTTCGTTGCAACGTTGGAATGAGGTTGAGGCTGTGATCCGCGGAAGACATCCAATGGGTTGCAGAGCACCCACCACTATTTTCTTCACTCCCAGCTCTCTTATGCGCATCAGATTCATCGTTGTTTGGTTAATCACTGAAGCCACGAAAGATGGTAAACCCTATACACAGTGTTCATTGTCAAATAATCAGAAACACTATGTTCAAAATAGTATCTGAATAAGGTGTGTTAGAAAGTGCTTTGTAGTTGAAGCTTTTTTCAAAAATGGTTTCTTAAATTTCAATTTTTTTAATAGAATTTCGAAAGCAACCAACCAACTTGCCCACAATGATATATTAGCTACCCAAAACTTCTATTCTAACCCACACCACATGAAACACTATAAACATATACAATGAAAAGTGCGTGAAATGTATACCCTTAACTAGAAGAAATTAAAAAAAGTGAAACCAATGAATTTGTTTACCTCAGAGCCATTTGTTTGCGTGAAATGACTGTAGTCATTTCCAGCGACAGAAACAAGTGCAACTGAGTTGCTGAGATCTGAGGCAGAGTAGACTTTGTCTTTGATGAGCTGTTGCAAGAAATCGATCTGGGTTGTCATGTTCGGAAGTGGAACCAACGTGTTGAACACACCGGTACCTCCAAACGCAAAGTTCATCCCATATTTTACATGCTGTGGCATCAATTTTCTGTATCTGTAGGGAATTGGTGATTTCACTTTCAAATACTTAGCTGCAACACAACACAACCACACCTACTTTTGTTATACTAATGATTTTTACGAATTCCAATATAAAGTTTATAAAGTTCAATACATAAATTGAAAAGAAAAGGTCTGTTATGACGATGGAATCTCAATCCGGTGCATGTTGATGCACGTCGCGATTAGTTTAATGTTATTATGTTTTTCTTCGTTAAATGAATGTTTAAAAGGTTGTAAATCTTTTTTTATTAAAACTTATGATAAATGTACTGACAACACAGTTTTAAACTCAAGATTCTTTTCTTAATCGGCCGAGCCAACTACAAGTACTGATAATTAAACAAATGAAAGATTAATCATACTTGAGCAGCAAATACAGTGTTTCTATAGTGTTGAGGTGTAATTCTGGTAAAGTAACACAATGCTTTTACTTTTTTTCTTGACAAAGCTGCTGAAGTCTAGATCATAACCACTGGTGATGAAAGGCTTTGATATTTGACCAAAGAAAAGATGATGGAATATGCTACTTATATTATACCAGAGAGTATCAATTTTCCTTCAGTTTTAGTTCTATGCTTCTAGAAAAAATCCATAAATGAATACATACAGAAATTAGGAAGATGAAGAAGAAAATTGAAAAAGACAATTAGTAAGTGATTATTATCACTCTATAGTGGAGCACTGAATGTTAAAGCAATGATTACTAAGAGTAATGATAAGGACAAAAGTGTCTGCATCGAAAGCACGGTGTCACGCGAGAGAGTAAAGAAGATGGCACAAATAATTCTGAGATGAAAAAGCGGGATAAAACGCAGTTCCAACGCGACATACAGATGGCAAAGAGAGTAAAAAAGGCATTGAGATATAAAGTGACAAGAGTCCCCATAACATAAGCACAATAAAATTCAACATTTTAATGGCAAAAAAGAAGAGCAAAAGGTCAGAATCAATGGATAGACAATTAGCATGACAAAAGGAAAAGAGAGAGGCCAGCAGAGAAATGAACCCCACCAATTCATCTTCTATAAACAATACTTTGGTCTAGCATATACTAATGTTATATCATATAATAATTTGATTTGAAACGAAGCAAAGTAGGTCCAAAAGCAAAAACTTTTGTAGAGAAAAGATAAAGATAAAGAAAAGGGTATAGGAGTTGATGAGAGTTGAGCAGTGTTGGGTTGCACATACCAATGTAATCGGTGAGGACTCTACCGTCGGAAAATCTGCCGGCGGGCTTGCCGGGAAAGGTGATGCCATAAGGGTCTTTCCATGAGTTTGAAACAGCTTTCTGAATGTTGCCTGTGTCAGCATATGAGTCTCCGAAAACGAACAACTTTGTTGGACCATGATGGTGACGGTGACGGTGATGGTGATGGTGAAGATGCTGATGATGATGGCCAGCCTCTGCTTGCAACACTCTTTCTCCTGAAATAATCAATTTTGATTTTCTCATCAATCGGTTAAGAAACACCCATGACAGAACAAATTTGCTTATATTATGTTGTTATACCTGAGAGAAATAGAACTGAGAAAAGAGTGAGAAGAAGAAAGAGTTGGTTGTTGAAGTTCATGACGAAGAAGTGTGAGAAAATTTGATGAGAATAACTTAATCTCTGGGAAGAGGTGTCTGGTATCTACTATAACTGCGCAAAGAAAGTGAAGAGAAAATCAAGACATGTTATTGTATTTTATAGGAGCGAGGTCAGGCCTAATCAAAGTGTTTTTTTTTTTTTTTTTTTTTTTTTTTTTTTCTTTCTTTTTCTTTTCTCTACATTTACTTTTGTAATTATTGAGTTATAACATATTAAGAAATTGTTCACATGTGTCTAATCATGTTTTGAAAAAAATTAATTTCCGATTATGGTTAACTGAAAAACTCTCGTAGTCAACTAGTTAAATATTTTTTGAGTGGGAATTTAAGGTTAATTATTATAAAATTAATTCGTAAATTAAAATATGATCTTTGTATTGAATGATAGTATATTTTAGTCAAAACTCTTGTGTAAATATTATTTGATTCTTTTTGTTTAAGCACTTTCAAAAAGTGTATAGATTTTAAATATTTATAAATTCATAAAAACAGGAAAAAATTGTATTTTATGGAATAGACAGTGCATGAGGATCATAGGGATGGGATGTTTTTATTTCTCAAATTGTTCAATAATGGGAATTAAATTAGGATTTTTTTTTTATTTCATTACATATGTCATTTAATTGTAATGAATATTAAAATTAAAACATAAAATTAATTGTAATAAGGAATAAAAAACTGATCAGATGTAAGGATAAGAAAATTAAGATTTCGTTTTTTCTATACTTGTTAAGTTCATATTAATAGTAAATCATAAACTTATTCCTTCTTTTTATTTCTCACTTATTCTGTTTTATTTAAAAATAAAAAATAAAACACAAATGTATTGATTCTATTATTTTTCATCCCCTCTATTTCATTTAAAATAATAATAAATTTTCCCATTAATCTATTTGACAATTAATATTAATATTAGTTTTAGGTTTAATTATGTTTCGAGAAAATGATAAATTTAGAAACATTCAATTGAGTCTCTAATCAATTTTTTATGGTATTTCGAGCCCTTAAAATTTAAAAAAATTTCAATTAAGTCCTTATTGCTAGATGTTATAATTAACTTTGTGATATGATATTTATCTTGAATGTTATCACTAGGGATGTCAAAAATATCCGTACCCGTGGGTATCCGCGGATAAAATCCGCAACGGATAGGAAATGGATATTAAAAATGGATACCCGCTACCCGCAGGTATGGGTATTTTTGATACTCGCATGTTAACGGGGCAGGTACGGGTATCATAGTATCCGTACCCGTGGATACCCGTACCCGCTAAACTTTATCTTATATATATATATATATATATATATATATATATATATATATATATATATATATATATTAGTAAACAACATTTTGAGTCTTCATCCAACAATGGTGGTCAGATTCTTACCCCACACATGAGTAAATTACTTCCATATACTGTGGAGGTATTGATGTGTCTCTAAGACTGGTTATGGACCAACATGGAAGGTAATGAAATTAACACTTTTACTTAGATATTTTAATTAAGTGATTGTTAGAAATTTTTACTGAACTTCTTATGTTTTAAGGCTCTTCTAGATTAAAATTGGACAACATGAAACTTTATACAATGTTGCAAGAGGTGGACATTGATGAAGTTAGTAATTTTTTTAATATTTTATTCAAAAATAAACTACAATAGAAATTGGTAGTGATTTTTTATTTGTTTGTTTTACTAGAATCAATTAGAGAAATAGGACTTGTTAATCTAAGCACTAATTATGGTTAAATATTTATTTTTTAAAATATTTTTGTAAATACCCGCAGATACCCGTGGATACCCGCAGATATGAAAAAAAATAGACAGGTACCCGCATAACGGATACCCGACAGATATGGATACGGATACGAGGCAAATATTTATCCAGCGGGTAGGGTACGGGGGAGCTACTACCCGTACCCTACCCGCCTCGTTGACATCCCTAGTTATCACATAATATTTTACTACAAGAGATAGTGATGATGATGTTCACAACTTTCCCAAATATGTACTAAATTTAACGAAAATTATTCCTAAATTTAATTAAAATTATAAATTATGAATTAAAAAATACAAAACAAAAATATATAATATATAATTTTAAAATTATGAAATAAAAATTTATAAAATTAAAATATTAAAAAACTAAAAAAACTAAAAAAATAAAATATATAATTTCATAATTAAGAAATTTAAAATATATAAATATATAAATATATAATTATATAATTATGAAATTACAAAAATATGAAATTATGAAATTTTAATTTTTAATTTTTTTATTTATAATTTTAATTAAAGTTAGAAACAATTTTCTTTAAATACAGTTAACATTTAGAAAAGATCTCCTGTAATAAAATATTATGACGATATGTGAACATTTAAAGAAGGTTACACTAGAAAATAACTACCACAACACACACTTAATATAAATATTTAACAGCAGAAACTCAATTGAAAAATTTTAAAATATCGAAAATACAATAAATCACAACAAAATTATAATTATTAAGGACTCAATTAAAAATTTCTAAATTTATTAAGTATTCAAAATATAATTAAGTCTTAGTTTTATATTTATGATACATAAATTTTTAGTCTTTTTCATGAAATTTTCTTTTTGTATTTCACAGAAAAGGTTTAAAGTATAAAAATTTTAAAAATTATATATTTAATATTATTTTCTAAATTCTTATACTATAATTAATTTAAATATTTTTTTAATATTTTGTATAAATTTTTTTTAAGAATATAAAATGAAATCGTAACTATTATATATTTTTCTATAACTAATTTTTAATTATATTTATTTATCATAGACTTTTTAAGTAATTACTTTTTTAAAAAAATTATTTAAATTTAAATTATTGAGGAGTTCAAAAAACGAAGAAACGGATATCATAATTTCAAATTAATATGTTTTTCTCTACATTTTTAATAAGACATATACTAAAAGTTATACAAGTAAATTTACTTTCGGACGAAATATTTGAGTTAAATTTAAGTAAAAGTTCAAAAATTAAAGTAGTTATTGGCAGTAATTTTTAAATTAACTAAAAGTTTAAGGTGAATTTTACTTTTTAATTAGATTAAATAAAGTGTAAAACATACTTCCAAACTATTTAGTAGAAATTGAAAATTGGTTTAGATGTCTTAACTAAAACTAAAAGATATTTCCTACAATACAAGTCAAAACAACGTTCGGAATGTTGTTAAAATCGCAATAAACAAAACGTTGCTTTTTGTGTTTATACTCTTCTTTGTCGACCTTTAGAATTATAAATACCGAAAATTAGGTGTAAGAAATAAATATTTGATTGAATTCAATTTAAAATTTAATTAAAAAGTAATCATGTTCGTAATTGTTTTAAAAATTGAGATCGTTTTTCAATAAAAAAAAAGTTAAATATGTTTTTTTCTCTTAATAAAATTTGGAATTAGTTCATTTTTATAATTTTTGACCAATTTAGTACTTCATCTTTTAAAATGCGTAAATTTAGTCATTTTAATCCAATTTTGTTAAGTTTATCTTACGTTTCAAGCGTATCTCATGATATTATTTGAATTGTTTATACCGTTTGATACATTTTCGCTTCAATGTTAACTTAAATATTATTATAAAATGTGTTTAAAATGTCAAATAAATTTAACAAAATTAGATAAAAAATACTAAATTCATGCATTTCTAAAGATGAAAAATTAAATTTGTATAAAATTTCAAAGAGGAATTAATTTTAAAATTCACCAAAACTTGATGGACAAAAAATATTAAAAAATAAAACAAATTGACAAGTGAAGAATTCAAGTGTCCTCATGATTTTCAATATTGCTCTTTGAAAATGTGAATCTATTAGTAATTTTATTGTATCAATTAAGAAATAATTTAATCCTCAAAAAGTTAACGCGCGTATAAATTTTATTTTTTTTTCAAACAAAGACAATATATAAGTTAACACAATTAAAATTATTTACCAAATTCGTTCGTTTGTTTGTGGCATACAAAAAAAATAAATAAATAATGCACGTGCCGCGTGGACCGGTCCATTTGCAACCACTTGACTCGTAGTTATCGCTGACCCAAAATCATTTCAAAAGTTTCTTCAACACTTTAGTGCCCATATTCAATGGTGGAGATCACTTAATCCATGATGTGAATTGTAATTAGAAATAAAATTAGGGTTAGTGCAAGATGTGAACAACTATTGATTTATTGGTATCAAGATATAAACATAGTAATCAAACTAGGAGGTTACTCAATTTTTTCAACTTTTTTCTATCCCAATGTAATTTTGCTTGATTTCAATAGTGTGTGCAGTCAAATGTGAGTTCATGTTTTAAACATAGTAGTCAAAAACTGAAACTAAAAATATTCAGTAAAATTATTTCTATATTCAAAATATAAAATCATTAAAAATGTTTCCTTTAAACAATACTTATCAAATATTTAATAAGATATGTTAACTGTTCTTACTTTTTATTTGTCATTTAAGTTTATAATACAAATATTAATTTACTGAGTGTTTTGGAAAATATTTAAAACTGGAGGGTGTAAAAGAAAATTTCAATATAGAAATAGTTAAAGTTGGATTTAATAATTCAATTAGAGAAAAAATTAAAATAATTAACGATCTGAATGTTTAAAAATTATAATGGTCAAAAGCCAAAAATTATAATTACTAATGAATAACTAATATTCTCATTTCTACACAAATTACTGATATTTTTTATGTTATTTATTATTAATTTAAATCTAAAATATTTTTAAGACATAAATTGATTTTGAGAAAAACTTAATATTTTTATGCCCTATTTAAAAGTAATTTAAGTAAATACAGATTTTTAATCCACTAGATGTAATTGAATTTGGATTGATAGTGTCGTTAAGATCAGACCCACGTGCGTTCCCTTTTCAGTTACATTCGATGTTGGGCTTTGCTATAAATATTAGCAATTAAACGCTGTTGGCGGCCCAAAATCTCCTTTAATTAATAAACTTGAAGAAAAACTATCAAATTAAATTCCTTTAAACGTGCTGTAATATATCCTAAATTTAAGTTTATACATATATTTCAAAATATTTATAAAATAAATAATTAATTAAATTTCTTGGTTCAAATATTACCTTATACCAACTAGAAAACAAATTTTTTTTTTCTTTCCTTAATAAGTTATTAACGCTTTGAAAAATACCTTTTTTCCTGTAGTTTTTGTATAGGACCAAATAATAATGAATTCATCTATAGTAATAAATAATATTACAAAAACATACACATATATTCTTATAATTTTATCTTTAAAATTATTTTAATGTATTTTATTTATTAAAATAAATAATAAATATTAATTTGTAATTTTTTACAATGTATTTTGAATATTAAACTTAAATTTTATTTATCATTATATTTGTGAAATTTAAAAACAAAACAAATAAGAAAACGCATACACTCTTTCTGGAATTTAATACTTTTTTTTTACAAAGAAATACAAAAAATATTTTATTCTAATTTTAATTTTTAAGTTTTACTAATGATTTTTATTGTAATAATAGTTTTATAGATTTTTTTAATTATATTGTATATCATAAAAATATTAGACCTAAAACGCTACTGCACATGCGTTCCCATTTAGTTATAATTGAAACAAAATAATTAGTTTAGTTAATACTATTAAAATTGTATGAAATTATATATTAAAATTACTTCTAATAATATTAAGTTGACATATTCTTATTTCTTTTTTTTTTAAATTATTAGTTTCAATTATTTAACTTAGAATTGTTAAAATAAAATAGGTCACTCGTTTGGTCTAGTATGACCCATCACATATTGATCACTTAGTGAGTCAAGCCAATTCGACTCATTTATTAACGAACCAAAACAATTTGAATCTAACCCTATACACCATATATTAGTGAGTTAAAAATATTGGTTTGTTGACTCAATTAAAAAATTTATAATTTTTTTAGTCATAAAAAATAAATAAATTATAATTATGATTAAAATCTAAATAAATTTCATTGGTACATGAAATTTTTATCTAAATGAGTTTAGAATTTATCAGGTTGAAGGTGGAAATGGTGAACATTGTGAATTCTAATATTCAGTTTTGATTGACATAGAATGAAATAAAGAAAATGACCTTATACATAATTTTTGCAAGTAAGAAGCTATCCTGCTATAATTTTCCAAAGCTTTGAAATGTGAGAAGGGTAGTGGTACAAATGCCTATACTTCAGGGTTTCATCAGCAGCTCCCTGATATAATCAACAACTCCCTCGACATTCACGGTCCAAGCAACTGAAACTGGAGAATAACCCGTCCATGGGTTGCTCGTATTCCAACTGCATGAATGAATCAAATTTTGCTGAGCACAATATTAATATTGGCAAAAGAAAATAGTGAAAAGTAGTATGTTTAAATTCGGACAAACATTTTCAGTCCTTGGTCCAGAAGTGTATGCCCAACACAGATGCCTTGTGTCTCTACCCTCACAACCCCTTTCTGGTATGTAAAAAGATCTGGACGCACAAGTGCCACAAAACTGACGGGATCGTGGAGGAAAATTCCTGAAAGAAGCCAAATCATCATTCCCAAGGCAACTTCAATAATTGACTATATATGTAGCAACCATAACTTGCGGCATCGAAGTAGAATGAAAAATTACCATGGACACCATCAGATTTTACATGCCAGTCCCGATAGAATTTGCATATCTCACTCAAGAAAGGAGCATACTTTCCTTGAGATTCTTTCAGTTGAAGGAGATCAGCATCTGAAATCAGAAGACAGTGTTCAACTTATGGTGCCTGACCTAGAGCAGAAGTAAATGACTCAAGCTAGCCCGGAAATTGAAACAATATTGGATTACAATCCCACCTGTGAATTGGGTTTGGGTTGTAATGTTTATTCCGACAACAACAATATTTGCACCAGAGGTAAACACAACATCTGCGGCTTCTGGGTCTCCATAGATCTGCAAGTAAAATAGTCACAACAATTTATTGAGATGAAAGCCATTTATTGGCAGTTATGTCCATTAATTGCAAGCATGTTATTTTAATTAGAACAGTGGCAAGCTATTTTACTGTGTCAACTGTAAAGAAAATAATGGAAAATTAGGAAATGTGGAATTTCAGGAAACGTTTACAAAGAAATTAAGGCTCAGTCTTAAACCGATAACTTGATACTATTATTTAGATACATAATTGCATTAAAATGGAATTATAAGATTTCTGCTCCCTAATTTTTCAAACATGAAGCTTTCAAAATAAAAAACGGAAATGGCCGTAGCAAATTAGTCCGTTTCTTTTTCTAATTCCAAGAAGCATAACAAACAGAAATCACCACTTACATTTGCTTCTGCAGCAGGGTTCACATTACCCAAGGCAAAGAATGAACCACCGAGTATGACTATTCTCTTCACTTTGCTTGCAAACGAAGAATCACTTTTGATTGCCTAATAATAGAAATGACACTACCAAATCAACAAATATAGACAACTACAAAATTTGAAATCATTAAAGGACGCAACCATAGAGTACAAGACATTAGTGTACAACTTACCAAAGCCAAATTTGTTAGTGGTCCAAGTGCTAGCACAGATACTTCGCCAGGATATTCAGAGACTTTCTCTACCAAAAACTCACAAGCGCTCTTCTCAATTTTCTTACCTTTAGGTGAAGGTAGGAATGTGTTCCCTAGACCATCTTTACCATGAACAAAATCAGCAACACGAGGAGTTCCACCCTTTTACAGAAAATAAACCATAATTAATACCAGCAAAAGGAGAAGCTCAAAAAGGGGATGTAGCACAAAATAAACCCAAATCAATTAAAACTGAATTTGACCGAATCCACAGTAGAAGAGAAGCTCAAAAGTACATATTAAAATACCTTCAATGGCTCAGAGCTGCCCTCTGCAACTGGAACATCTTCACGGCCTGCGATCTCACACTATCCTTTTTGCATATTAAAACAACAATCAAAAACACCTTTCCACAAACACAAAAGAAATGAAAAGCTTCTATAGAAAACTGCATACACACCTATACAGGAAATAAAAAGATAAATCGAAAGATAAAACAAATTGAGGTTCTCTAACAAGCTAAATCAATGTATGCATGTAGCATCTATATAAATTATTTTTCATTTATTTTCTCCAAAAATTAAAAGCACAAATTGATTTTAGCTTGGAAATGTTCCCGAAAAAGTTGATCCAAAAAGGAGGTAAAAAACAAATTGACAATGAACACGTACCAAGAGCAAAGCATTGCGTGTGGAAAGTTCCGTAGTGGTATTGCCAAATACACTTGTCAAACCCAGAACGTCCACCTCGGGACTCTGAAAAGCCATCAAAATGGCCATGCTATCATCTGCAGAATCACAAAAATGCCAGTCCTATTTCAATAAAAAACAAGTAAATAAAAAAACCACCTTTCAAAAATCAAAGAAAATCCACCATCCAGATACAACACAAGGAATTCCAACACCGATTCCCATAAAAAACTCTCTCAAATCCAAAACACAGCAAATCAAAACTCAAATTTCACACAGCTTTTTACGTGTTATAAGGAAGGAAACAGTGCAGAAACATCAGGCTGGGATTTCTCCTGCGTGACAGAGTTTTCTTCAGGGAAACAAATTAATAAATAACGAAATTATTAAAAGCAGTGTCAGGTGAAAAGTGAAAAACTAACCGATCCCGGGGTCGGTATCGATAATAAGCTTCTCGGCGTTTCCGAGGTCGCCGTTGACGGCACCGTTTGCGTCGTTAACCTGCGAGGCCATGATCCGATCGGAGAAGAGCTAGGGATTGAGCGAATTACCGGCGACGAAGAGGAATAGGAAAAGTGGAGAGACTTAGGAATTTATGTACGTCCGTATGAGAATACACGTATGTGTGTATGTATGTATGTGGGTAGAGGAAGGAGCATACACACATACACACGCGAGGAAATGCAGGAAGAGGATTTGGAAGATGAAGAAGCTGAAGCGAAGGTTTGAAGGGTGAAATAAAAGATAGATTCAAGATTATAATTTATAATGCCTTGGCTGGCCTCGAGTGCAACCAAGCTTTTCACGTCTATGCAATTCCATCCAATCAAACCCTGCCACGTGTCGCATCCAAATCGCATTTTAAGATCCGTTTTTCGCATCCTAAGACACAATTCCCAACGCTTTAAGCTACAAATCATATAAAATTAAAACCTACAATAATATATATTTTCCTTAAAAACAACTCACCTTCAATTTTTCTCATTTATTATTACGTTTATTTATTTATTTATTATTATAACCTAAAAAAAAAAAACACAAAAAAACAAATTTTCCATTCAACTGAGACAAAAGTTCATTGATGTGTCCCATTTCAAATGAACCTTTTTCTTATAGTTATTTTGCTTCGCATTAATGAGCTATAATTATATTAACAGATTAATCCTTCTTTTATGTTTGTTTGTTGGGGAGACTTAATTTTATGGAGTGGCTTATGAATATACCCTTAATGCATTTATTTATTTTACACATGAATTCGGTTAAAATAGATGTTATGAAAAAAGTTGTTACCTTTTCGGGTCCTTTTTGTTCTCTTTCAATGTTTTATTCTCCTTAGAGTAAAGTGTACTTGGAATAATTTGAAAAGGTAGATTTGCATATGCTGTACTCATAATGAGATGATTCTATTCTCAACTTTTTTCTTTAAATAAATAATATAAATTAATTTATTATTTCCCAAATAATAAAATAATATAAGTGCATGATTGTTTAGCAAAGTAACACCTTTTAAACCACTTATACATATAAAAAAAACATGGTATACTATTAAAATTACAATTTATGAATAAATGCTTATATTTAATTTATTTTTAGGGTGTTGTTAAATAATAAAAGTAGTCAATTATTTTTATCTTTAAAATAATATAATTTTAGTATAATTAGAAACTTAACTTAGTTTCTAATTATTAAATGTAATATTAAAATAATGGTTAGAAACTTTGAATAATAGTAACAATAAACAATTTTGAATTTTAAAATTTATGGATATGAAATAGTTTAAAAGTTATTCTTGAGAAATTAAGTTTTAAGATAAGTACAAATCAAGTTAAAATGATTAAATAAGTGTTAAATTAATTATGAAATAAAATAACATTTACCACAAGTTTGACGATTTGTTAATATTTTATTTAGTATAAGTTAGATCAGTTATAATTTGTGTAGATATAGTTTATTTTTAATGATTAAGTTTGTGAAATGATTTTCAATTGTTAACCTGTTTTGTTGAAAAATGTAAAGATGTTTATAGTAAATATTAACTTTTATAATTAGAGTAATCTTGATAATTGTAATAGTTCATAAATTAACTATATTATTTATAAAAAAAACAAATTAGGAAAGAAGTATATATTTTATTATTGAAATTGACTTGACATTTTATTTAAAATGACCCATAAATTAATTTTAATATTTTTAGTAAGGTACCAGATAAAATAGTTCTCTCTATTCTATAGATTTAATAAATTTTGTATTTTGTATTTTTATTTAGTTTCTTATTTTTATACTCTAAATATTTTGTCTGTTTGTTTGTCTTTAAAAATTGACAATACAAACGAACCGTAACAAATTAAATTTCTAAAATATAGAAAACAAAAATTAAATTTAGAACAAATTATGGATGTTAAAAAAATGTTGTACTTTGTATTCCTTGTGTAGAAATGTCTAAGAAAACCATCAGTTATATTATTTTATTAAGTTCAAGTTTAACTTCTTCCGAAAAAGTTTGTACAAGAGCTCAAATCACGTGTATGAAAATTCCAATTGAAATTAAACTCTCTTTTGCAACTTTATAAACACCGATCTCTATCAGAAAAATCGACTTTTCAATTTTATGTTTTCAAACACGCAAATAATTATTTTAATTTATATTTTCGTCATTTTCAACCTTTTTTTTTCTTGTTAAAAGATAATAAAACTTTCTATAGAGAATGTTTTTTTGTCAAATGCAACCGAACAAGAACAACACGAAAGCAACAGAAAGCGAGGTTTATGGCTAATTAATTTCTTAATCACAATTAGTCACAAATTAAAACAACAAATACAATATTGCCACGTTTTAAAGTGAAGTCATGCATTACATTCTAAAAAATAATAATAGTATTTTTAAAATTAGTTTAACTTAATATGAAACAGATATTATTTCATTGGTGAAATTATTTTCCATGTTAAAAAATTGACATGTCATTAAATTGTTTAGTTGCTTGATATATTAGTATCTTTTATTTACGCTTATTTTTTAATTTAAACAGTTTTTCATTTTTAAATCTCAGAGTAGAATTCGTTAAGTTGTTATAAATTCCATTCCATTATATTCAAAACTAATCGATCAAAATACCATATTTTATTAAAATTACAATTTTTTACGTAAAATCTCCATTTTAAAAAATCTTAATCTGTTTTTTTATAATATCTCACCAGATCCCATGTTTTATAATATGTATTAAATTTTATAATATTGTTTACCTTTTAAATAATCTGTATTTAAATTCCCTAAATTGTTTAAAGTATTTGATAATTCTATATACAAATAAACTTAGGAAAGAACTTGTTTCAGTTGTTCGTAGTAAACAGAAAATTGAAAGACAACGTTTGAATTAAAAATTACTGAAAATAATTACTCACTAATCATGACAAAAGAATAAAAATGTTAAGCCATCCCATTACCAGTGTAAAGAGGCAATAAATTTTTAACTTTTGCGAATTAAAAAATAATCGTTTTTTTTTCCTTCCATTACCAGCTAAGAATGACATGGAGGATAAGATTAAGAACCAATGTGTGATCCGTTCCGTGTTATGAAATTGAAGATATATTTTTCTAAATGAGGGATATATTAATAGTTTCTCATGCCACCACGTTTATGTTACAATATTCCAATATAATACTAAAATCATGCTCGTTTAATTATAATTCTTTTATCATTCATAATTAATAATTATTGTGTACTAATAATTGTTAGGAATGTAAATGCAGAAACTAGAGCGTTATGTAAGCATAAAGACCCATAGTCTTAAGATTTTGAGTTGAGAGTGGTGTCAATGTCTTATGTGATTAGGTTCAGGTCTCATTAATGTTGTATCTCCTAGTGAAATTCCCTCCTTAAAACCTAACAAGTGATAAGTCGATGGTTAAAACCAGCTCAAACGAGTGCAGTATGATCCTTGTATTGAAAGTCTTCCTAACAAGGGTTTTAGGTTGGAGTGTACCAATGTGGTTGAAAGGACTCACACTTGAGGGAGAGATTGTTAGGAATCCAAATGCAAAACGTAAAGCACTATATAAGAATAAAGACCCATAAACTCATTGCCTTAAGGTTTTGGGTTGAGAGTGATGTGAATGCCTTATGTGATTAGGTTCATGTTTCATTGGTGTTGTATATTTTCGGTGAAAGTCTCTCCTTAAAACCTAACAATAATATACTAATAATGTTAAATTAGTTTAAAGTCCACAATTTAATATAGTGATGTGAATAAATATATTCAAAAAAATATAAACCTTAGGATTGATTCATACACGGGCATTATCACTTATCAAGTTGGATAAACTATTAGTTGTCAATTATCTAACCTTTTACTAAGTATTGGTTAAGCTTTTCTTAATCAATCGTTGATCGTGTTTTGAGTTTGCGAGTGTTTAATCATATATGGTTATTAGGTAGTTAAACATTTATATGTCTCAAATTGTTATGATGTTGATTGTTTTTACTAATTGGTTGGGTTAGACACTTAGCATATTAAGTGTTTTGTCAAAAACCTAAAGAACAATTCCTGTGTTTTGCATTATGACCTCAAAATTCATTATAACTACTCTTAACATGTGCAAGCACATGACATACTTATCTTATTTTTGTACTTTCCATTCTTTACACATTAAAGCATCAGTTATTTAATTTATAAAAGTCGAAGACTAACATTGAAGTATGAAAAATGCAAATGCAAGACACTCCATAACTACTCTTAACATGTTTTTTGTTTTTTGTGTATCCACATATTCTCTGTCTTTGAAGTTAGTCCTCTAAGGGCTTATAGAAACTCATCTCCTTCTTAACAATTATTGTTATAGGCAATTCGAAATCATTTTGTTGAGAGTATTTAGAGTATATTAAGAAATTTTGTATGGGTATTTAGTTAAAAAAATAAAACAAAAATAACTCAAAAACAATAAAATGGATCCTACCTTTTTCAAGATTATTTTGCTCTGTTCTCTTTCTGGTCAAAGGTCTTATTCTAATCTCATTGTTATTCGTCTCACAATCAATATAAAGAATTAAAGATGAAAACGGTGTAATTACCACGAATCCATAAATGAAAATTTCTTAATTTATTATTAATTGTATAAATCATATTTAAAACATAAATATTTATTTACATCTATAAACAAGTTTTTTAGTTGATGTACCTTTTTATCTTTGGTTTATTGTTCCTTAAGAAAATATTATTTTATGTAGTTTTATTTTTATTTTTAATCTCTCAAATATAAAGTGTGCGAGATATGGTTGACATTTAATTAAATTTGATATTTTGTTGTTTTTTGATCGATGTTATTTTATAAAGTCTGAAAATAGACACCGATTTTGACATGACACATACATAAAGATATGATTAAATTAAAAAAAAAAAACATAGGATACGGAACATGCATATATACATATTAGTTTCAAACTTTTAACTAACATATTGTCAACTAACAGAAAAATGAATCTAATTTTAAAAAAAGTAAAAAGTAATTATCATATAATTTTTTTTCTTTATTTTTATAATCATAATAGAAACTTATATGATAAGTTTATAAGTATATGAAATTTTTTAAAAATTATTGAATTTATGGTTATTAACATTGTGTTGAAGTCATGTTAAAATCATGTTAAAAACAAAAGAATGTCTTTTAAATTAGATATTGGGTTAAATATGTTTTTGGTCCCTCAAGTTTCAGTAAATTTTGGAATTAGTCTCTCATCAAAACTTTATACCAATTTAGTCCTCCATCTTTCAAAATGCGTGAATTTAATCCTTTTAACCAAATTTTGTTAAGTTTATCTGACGTTTCAAACACATTTCATGATAGTATTTAAGTTAACATTGAAGCAAAAATGTGTCAAACAGTGTAAATAATATAAATACTATCATGAAATGCGCTTGAAACGTCAGATAAACTTAACAAAATTTGGTTAAAAGGACTAAATTCATGCATTTTGAAAGATGAATGACTAAATTGGTCAAAAGTTTTGATGATAGACTAATTTCAAATTTCGCTGAAATTTGAGGGACCAAAAACATATTTAACCCTTAGATATTTTACTGACACTTATGTCGTATGAGTATATATGTATGTCGGTGTTTGTTACTACATATTTGGATGTTTGATTGTGAGGGGGTACAATAACTTAAGGAATGAAGTTGAAAACAAAACCATGCGGGTTTAAGCTTGTTGCTTTGAAAGTTAACTTGCTAAACACAGGGGTGTAAATAGAATTTAGAAAGCCAAAGAAAACATCCTGTCTTTCATTATTATAGAATTTTAAATTTTTAAATAAGTAAATGCTTTTTCTTTTTAAGAATTAGAAGTTTTCTTTATAAAAGTTGTAGTTTATCTTTTTACCTTTTTATATATTTTATTTGATCGTGATTGAATGAACCAAAATAAGTATAAATTGTTACATTTAATGATTGTCACGTAATATTTATGTTTTATAAGTTGTTATTTAATTTTGAGGTAATATATTAAAGTAAGAGAATGTATTATATGATGTAAAAATTATCTTAACCATCATCAACTTATTTTATGCAAATAACTTTAATATTTATAGTTTAATTTACTATAGTAAAATTATAGTTATACTTTTTTACATTAGATCATCGTGAGAGTTGACTAACGTTTTGAATTTGTAATTGACATAAAGAGATTCAAGGTGTGTGTTTTACCGAGAAGATAATATTGTGTTGTGTATTGGTATTAAGTTGAGTCTTATTATTTATATGTTTTAATTATAACATTTTTTTCCATTACCAGCTTAGTTTTTGTTGATGAAAAATTTGTATCTATTCTCTCTCTCTCTCTCTCTATATATATATATATATATATATATATATTTTTTTTTTTTTCAAATGATTTACTTAATACATTAATCCATATATATTTAGGGTGATATGTAAGTCCCATTTTCAGTTTTATGTGTTGGGCCTGTCCTCTTCGTAGGCCCAAGACCAGCCCTACAGTAGGACCCCAATATCCCACTCAGCCTTCTCATTGTCTCTTGTCTCCCTTTTAGAAACAGTTTTTCTCCCATCTCTCTCTAAGAAAACAGGAGCTCTGCTAGGGCACACAATCTCCTCCCGTCTCCAAGCTAGCAAACCCATCTTGTACCTCATGGGCAAGTCAAGAGTTTTCGTCCATTTATTCACCCTTTTTCGCTGTTGAGCACGTTGGTCAAGTTAGGGTTAAGATTCCTAACCTCGTTTTGTTTGGATCTTCACGTTTCAGCTCTACTCGAGTTCCTGGAGCTGTAATACCCCCTTAGTTAGGGTCTGGTTGCTTTTGGTGCTCAAAACAGAGGTAAGGGGAGCTGGGTTTTCAAATCCTAAATTTTATTTGTGTATGCTTGCGAGTTATTCTGGGTTTTGGTTGCTTGAATGGTATATTTAATCATGTGTGAATGACTGGCTTGCATTCTAGAAGTTGCTCTATGTCTTTTTCTGCCTTGCATGCGTGGAACAGTGGGGGAGAACTGATATTCTCGCCCAGGCGAGCTCGTCTCGCCTAGACGAGAATACCACCAGCTCGCTCAGGGTTCTGCCTCGAGCACTCGCCCAGGCGAGGGGCTGCTTTTTGAGCGACAGGCCAGCTCGCTCAGGCGAGACAGCCTCGCCTAAGCGAGAGATCGCGAAACCTTCTAGGACCCACTGGTGTAGGCTCGCCTAAGCGAGAGCCCGTCGCCTAAGCGAGGCAACTTCTCTCGTCTGGGCGACGACTCCTAGCTTAAGCGAGGCTGCTGCAGTTGGTGGCCTCAACTCTTTTTCTCCCTATTTTGATGGGGGAATTGTGTGATTTAATTACTTGCTCTTTTCCAAAATCTGAAGAATGTGAATATATATGGTGGCTTGATTCTTATGAACTAAAAGTTGGCATGGTGGCATGAGTAACACATGGATTTTGGTTGGTTGGTTGAGAACTTGCATGAGAATTGGATGTATGAAACAAAAGTAGTAGTTATGGTATAAGAGACATGAAAATTGTATGTGATAGGCGTAATTCCATGAGTCTCGTGGGGAGACTTCATGGTGGTGTGTAGTGTATATATTAAGATATGGATTCAAGTAAGGATAGCATCCCGAAACTCTAAAGGGTCAATGAGTCTCAGGTAGAGCAAACTGACCCAAGTGGTGAGAGTGGCGGGAGGCCTTAGTCTTTGGCAGGATAATGGCCTTAGATGCTTAAAGGTTAACCTCGTGTGTGGTAGGGTGAAACCCATTGGCAATGGCTCTGCAGAGCAGTAGAGGCCACCACGAGTGCAAACGTCCAGTGAATCCGATCTTAGTATATGTATCCGGATAATTGAGTCATAGGGTCCTGCTTCTTTGTTATAACATGATTTTCTGTGCCTACGATGTTGCATGTTTGGACTGTTTAAGTACTTGTCTGTTATGCCATGATAAAATTCTTAATACGCTAGCTTACCCTTGCATTTCTGTTTATGTTCTTGTTATGTTTTCTCTTTTGCGATGATCACCCTTGGTGGGAGCAGATGGAGGGAATTTTGGGAGTAGGCCTGGTGGTGGCAGTGGCACAGCTTAAGGGATCTGTTTGTGTGCCTCACAAGAGCATTCGATGGCCCTAGTGCCCTTGTAATTCCTAGTTCCAGGAGCTTTTCTTTTGCATGACTGTTAACTTTCTCTTATTTTGTTTATGGCATAGTGGTATGTCCAAATTTGTTTTCACAGTACACTTCTGGATGACTGTAATGGTTGCCTTCTTATATCTTATGTTCATCTGATTGCTTCTCATTATTATGATCATGTGACATATTATTAAGTAGATTAATCTATTTAAATAGGATGTCACATTATATATATTAAATGCATTTTTAGCTTCTCAAGCCGAATAAGTTAGGCAATTATTTTCTGCACCTTTTATTTTCTTCATCCATATGGAATTTATTTTTCGGAACATAAAAAATAATTTCAAGAACTTTTTTCTGGAAAACAAATGTCCTCCTCTTTTGCGGAAATCACTTTCGGAAAGATTTTTGAAAAGGAAGAAGAAAACATTGTGGGGTGTAAAAAGTAATTGCCAATAAGTTAATTTTGGACCAACAAAAACATCTTGCTGGATTTTAAAAAACACAAATCTAAAAATAAAATAAAAAAATCTATTTTAAAAATATAATTCACATAAATTAAGTTAATTGTGTTTATTACAGTTAGCATATGAATTATAAAATATATTAAAATTTGATAAAATAACGTTATTTTCAATTTTCAGAAAAATATAATTCTTTTGTAGTAAGAGTAGTCGAAAAAAAAAATCAATGAATTAGGGGATATTTTGTTGGAATCAATTTTCGTCAAACTTTTTATAGTCTGGACCAACTTATTTTCTTGCATATGCGGACAGGTGATTGGATCAAACTAATTTTGACAGCTTTAATAAAAGTTGATATAGATATTTTTAATACAAAATTTATATAAATAGTTTTAAAGAGATAATTCTACTCTAATTTATAGAAAACAAAAATAGAATATTAGTTAAGACAGGAGTCTATTATCTGTATATTAGTATTAATTATGTAAAAAAGTAAATTAAGACTTGTGTTACAGCCTGCGTGACTGCACATACGGCTGCGTGGTCATTTACAATGCAGAAGACAGGCACGTTGCTTAATATCTTTTTTTTTTTGCCGAAAAATGAATTCGGCACGTTGGTTAATTTATGAGATAAGCTTATTCTTTTTTTCATTATTATTATCTTATTTTAAAATAAACTGGGATGGGTCTAATCTGAGTCTAACTATACAATACAATACAACCAAGTCTAGCGATTCTCACCAAACACGCTTTTAAATCACACCCAATTTTTTATTTTTTTATCTTTCTACCGCGTTTTCAATTAAACACATTTTTTTCTTTGAATTAATGCATTTCCGCGTCCATAAATAATTAATTTGACTCATAATTAGCGACCTAATTATTATTTATTTATAATCTGAACATTTGTCTCTAAATATGTGGCGAGGTTCGTTGAACTTTATGTGCCGGTTGCCTTCTTCTCCACCACAACACTGCCGTTAAAGCCAGGCTGTCTCTTTTTTCATTCTCACGTTAGCGAAAAGCAATTTATCACAAATCTAATTAACCATAATGCATAATTTTCTCCTCCCAAATCTCCACGACATAACTTTCTTCCGCTCCATTAATTAATTAATTAATAATTAATAATTAATAACTAATATCCTTTTAGAAGGAGCACTTGAAAATGATTAACACTAATTTGTCTCCTTTCGCGGTGGCTTCCTCTTTTTCTTTCTTTAATATCCTTTCACAGTTCCGACTCTGTTAATCATTCTCCGTTAAGATTCTTTCGTCTTTCCTCTTTCCTTTACCCACTTTCGTTCTTATCTTCTTCTTCGTCTTCTTCTTCCCCAACCCACAATCACTCCTTATAAATCAGGTATTAACTCTCTCTTCTTCTTCTCCCATATCAACAACCCTTTATTTTTCTATCTTCTTTTCAACAATTTAAAATAAAAGAATTGTTTTCTTGTAACTTTCGTTGTACAAAACTAAAATCCCCTATTTTCGGCACTCCTTTCTTCAATTTCCAATCTGTTATTTCTCTATTTATACGCAATAATTCCAAACGCCAGATTCATCTCTTTTTCAAGTATTCCTCCAATTTTCGCCGAATCATCAATCCCATCATTCAAATATTGTGCATCGTTGTAGATTTTTTTCTCACAGATCCAGACATGGCGGAAGAACACCGATGCCAGGCTCCCGAGGGTCACAGACTCTGCGCCAACAACTGCGGCTTCTTCGGTAGCCCCGCCACCATGAATCTTTGTTCTAAATGCTACAGAGACATCCGACTCAAGGAAGAAGAACAAGCCAAAACCAAATCCACCATCGAAACCGCTCTGTCATCATCCTCCTCCGCAGCAACAGCAACCGTCGCCTCCGCCACCGCTGTGGTTTCCTCGCCTGCGCCGGTTGAATCCCTCCCTCAACCGGCGGTGGTGACCGCGCCGGACGCGTGCGCACCGCTTCAGGCGAACCGGTGCGGCGCGTGTCGGAAGCGCGTGGGGTTGACCGGGTTCAAGTGCAGGTGTGGAACCACGTTCTGTGGGACCCACAGGTACCCCGAGAAACACGCGTGTGGCTTCGATTTCAAGGCGGTGGGGCGAGAGGAGATAGCCCGGGCGAATCCGGTGATCAAAGGCGAGAAGCTACGGAGGATTTAATCTGCGCCGTTGTTTGGATGATGTGATTTGATTGAGTTGATCAGGACCGTCCGTGGTGGACCGCTGGTGATAGGAATGGATGAGCGTGTGTAAAAAATCTATCTATTATTATGACGACACTGGAACGGTTGAATAAGTCATGTTTTGGTGGCTTTGCTTTTGTGTTCATTAAAAATGGAAATTGCTAGGTCCACCCACGTTCGGAATTTGAGGGGTCCCTTTTCAAATTGAAATGTAAAAAACTAGTAGCACTGTAGTTTAATATTTTTCTTCGCCAAATTATCTTCTGCATTGTATTTCATTTTCTGCTATTGCACTATGAACTTTTTCTTACTAAACCAGTATTGGTCAAAATAGACGCCTCCACTCCAATATAATTTTAAAAACTCGCATTGAAACCCCTGATGAATAATTTTCAAAATTTTTCATAATAGGGTTCGTATGGCGTATATTTGAATCGTGCATTGAGCTTAAACACAACAACATTATAGTCACGTGCAATAGGAAAAATTACCTCTCCCAGTAAATTCTATAGCTCTTCGTTGGGAGCATCTTGTTTGGAACATGCTTTGGAGCTGCTTAAACTCTCTATCCAAACGCCATCAGCAACAACTGCATCAGTGTCGTTGTTTCGGTGCCACGACCAGTGTGCATGTGTTTCATTTACTATTCTCAACCTTCCATGTCCGAAGCTTGGTTCTCGGTACAACGAGAGCGGGCTTGGTGGGTTCTTAAACCTGTCATCAACAATAGGTATACAATACAATAATATAAATCTATGAAAGAAAAAAAAAAGAAAATTGTAAATTAAAACATAAGTATATCTCACATTAACGCAAGCCCCTCTCGATTTCCTCCGTCTCCAATGGTCACGTACATGGGTCCACATGAATCAAACTTGTTATCGTAAATTCGAGTCTGCAATGAATTTAACTAGTTAGTAAAAACAAAACATTAACCGAATATATTAAGTTAAAAAAGCAATGGAAGTGTGACGTACGAAGCGTTCATAGGCATGAACATGACCAGCAAAAACCAAGTCAACACGAGCATCATAAAGCAAATGTTCCATGGCTTGTCTCATGGATTCACCTTCACCTTGGTGTGCCTCATTCGTGTTATACCAAGGTGCATGCAACAACACAATGACCCAAGGGGTTTTGACCCTATCGATGTTGGCGAGATCAGATTGGAGCCAGTTGTATTGTTGTGATTGGGCGTGAAAGTCAGTGTAGGAACCTAGCATGATGACATGGGTAGCAACTAGCTGGAAGGAGTAATAGAGGTTTGAGGTGGAAGCACTGTGTTGGAAGGGCATAGGCCAACGAGCATTGTAGGCTTGGAAGGGTTGTGGGTAAATAATGGGGAAAATCTCGATCTCGTGGTTGCCTTCAGTAACCATCCATGGCCTTTTACTGGCATAGGGTTCCACCAAACGACCAAAGGAGTCCCACAGGGGTTGTTGGGAGTCTGCGTAGGATAGATCTCCTGGTAACAACGCAACGTCGTACTCCCTGCTTTCGACATGTTTCAAGGTTGATGCAGTCCATTCTGTTTGTCCTAAGTCCCCTGCATATGTTTAAGGAAAACATTATCCATACACATCTCTTGCTTCCACATGTTATACAAATGGTAAAACGACAGATATAAGTGATTCATACGATTCACGATTCATGTTGTTTTGTGATAAAAACAAGAGAGACGTGTAATGGAACTAGGGCAACTGCATCACTATTAACACTGGTTTATTAAGACATCTCATTAGATACTTCTCCTAATCCGAGCTAATTAACCATCTGTTGCTTATATAAGCACTGATGCTTACAGTCTTTACAAAAATTAAAATTAAAATTATATAATAAATAGGTTAAGTGTTGTTTTGGTTTTTTAGCATTTTGTTATGAATATTTTATTTTCCGGCCTATTTCGTACCTAGGCCCAAATTTTATTTTCTATTTCTGTATATTAAAATTGAACCCAGAGCCCAATAGAAAAAGAAAATATTTTATGATAAAGAAACCTTAATTAATATCTTATCTATCATAATAGAAATATTAAAAAAGTTCATCTTTTTCTAAAGTTTTGTAAGGAATATTCTAAAAGAAGTTGTGTGGGTATTGACTTTTTTCTAGGTAAGTTAGGGAACTGTCAAACAAGTGGTGTACACTTGCGCCACTCTTCAATCCTCAAAAGATTCCATATCCTTATATTCCTATCCCACACCATCTTTGCGTTGCCTTCAAGAACACATCAACTCACTCACTCGCATTAACGTGAAAATCGACCCAACTATGAAACCATATATAATATAGTTTATGACAAAGTAGAACCCAGACAGAAGCAAACCAAATGGTGAAGCAAAAAAGACTTTAATATCGACGAAAATGACTTACCAACGACGACAAATTCAAGAGGGAAGTTGGGTGGAGGTGTCTTGAGAGAAAACTCTGGACCCGACCCTCCACACCTGTAGAAGTAAGTGGTGCCTGGTTTCAAAGGACCAATAACAACGTTGTGAATCTTGCCGGAATTATACAAAAAATATCGGTACGAGGTATGCTCCCCCGTCGATTTCTCGCTATATTCCCCTGACTCTGTTCCGTACTCCACCACAGATTCTGCGTGCTTCTCTTCTGTTATCCACGACACCCTCATCTTCTCTTTCCCCACCAATGAAATGTGCACCTAACCAAATTGCAAACATAAACATTAATCTGTATCAGATTTCTCGTTCTAACTCAACCCAACAAAAATACACAGTTACGATAACTTGTTAGGTTTACACACCAGGAAGAGGTTTCAGTAAGTATATATGATACCAAACCAGAGTCCAATCAGGTATTGATATCATTCTCAATCCAAAATCTTAAGACAATGAATTTATGAATCTTTATCTTTATATTATACTCTGATTTTTCATTTCTAACGAATCTGGAATTTAGACCGACATTTAAATTCATAGCGTACATAACTTATTACGAACCTGTTGCGGATCAGAATGGGAGCGTTGATGTGGTGTGATGATGAGTTGACCAGCTGGCTGACGAACAAAATTGTTGTGTCCAGAGAGTAGAGGCTGTGGGAACAAAAGGAGGCATAAGATGTGTACGAGGAGGATGGGGAATTCCATAAGAGACCTTCTGCGACATTTTCCCATCATGTTCTTGCGCTTGTTCTTGTTGATTCATGAAGTTTGTTTGATGCTGGAAGTAAAGGGAACTTTTTTTGAGTTTTTTATATGATGGGGTTGCGGGAAAAACACTGCATGCATGAGATGGAAAGTACATTTAAGATACATTTTTTTTCAAAAGTTCTGTTTTTCTCTGCTTCTTGTACACGCGTGCATGCTTCCATTGAGTAAGAAAATAGAATTCTATGGAAAAAAGTACGTAGTTTGGCACTTGCACCGAATAATAGAAGCCGGTGTACATAAAAATGGCGCATTGGAACATCACACATGCCTCAAACGTGAAGGCAAATACAAACACGCTATTCCTCTGTATTAGTTTCAAGTTTGCCAAACTTTCGATACAGTGAACATGACTCGAGAGAAATGTTATATTGACCTTAAACGGTTTTTTCAAGCAACAAAAGAACACATGTAATTTAAAAACACATGTATTATATTATATTATAACATTCTCGTAAGTCAGTTATTAATTATTTTAAAATTTTCAGCTATTAAAGGAATGAAAAATAATACCTTAACAAAGTTTTTTTTTTTTTACAAACTTTTACAAATTACCTATTTAAATAAAAAAGTATTACTTTATTACTTTATTTCTAACGGAATATGCATGACATAATTTTTTGTAATGTCTGGGTTCAAAAAATTATTTTTCGATAAATTTTATACAATATTGAGATGACATCAGTTTATTGGATAAAATAAAGATTTTATATGATTTCAAAAGGAAAGAAAATGTGTGGTGTAGCTTAAAAATTTGAAATATTTTGAATATGTAGAATCAAATCTAGTAAAACTACTTTAATGAGCTTTTTGGAACTGAATTCTAAGTTATTTTTCTTTAATAATGGGTCAAAGTAAAATTAATAGTTTTATTTTCTGGAAAATGAATTTTAATTATTAACATTAAACTGTATCATTTAAGTAAATATATAAATAATATATGATATGAGAAAATATATTTTTAAAAACCGTGCTGGTCTAGAATTTTTTTTCTCACTATGTTTTCTATACGTTACTGTATATTTGTTTGAAAGTGTAAAGAAAAGTAAAATTAATGGTGTGTTTGGATGAACCAATTCAATAAGGTGATTCATTTATTTACAGAATTTAAAATTTTTTGTAATCAAATGTTTTGTTTGGATCGAAAAATTAAAAAGTATTTAAAATGCATGCATTTTCTTAAAGTATTTCAATTAGTTAAAATAGAAAAAATTCAAATACCCTAAAAAATGTGAAATTTGAAATTCTTCTCACTCAACCCCAAACGGACTCGGCAAACCCGACAACCATGACAGGCTAGGCTGGCCAGACGATCCAAATGAATCAAACCTGACGACACAAACGGGTCGAGCATGCCTAATGACCCAGACGAGTTGGACGGGTACGACGACCTAGACGGACCGGAATGACCTAATGATACACACGAGTTGGACGGATTTGACAACTCAAACATGTTGATCAAGTCCAGAAATTTATTTGAAATAAGTTTTCTTCTTCTTCTTTTTTCTTTTTCTTTTAGATTTCAAGATGAAATATTACTATAATATTTTGCATTTCGTCAGTCCAATAGTACGACATTTGTCTACTAAACACCACATTAACAAAAAAAGAACATTCACGTTATATGTATAAGGACAAATTAAAAGGCAAATCAAATTAAACTTGTTTTGACTTTTGACTACATCACCATTAAGGCATTAACCAGGATTAGCACTTACTTAGAATTTGTATGTCCTTCACGTAGTTCCAATCATTAACTTTATACTCTTCGCCCAGACAAAGGAAAAGTAAATCGCAACTCGAATGAAAACAAACACATCGTTATCGTTGTTATAAAATTTCTTCCCCACAGAATGCTTTCTTGTAAGTTTTCATGGTGAGTTCGTGCAAACTCTTAATTGAGCCACTTTTGTTTTAGGATTTTTCAATACCACATTTATTGTCAAATAATATATATATTTTTCAAAACTCTCATAAATAATTTATGTAATTAGATAAGAAAATACCTTAGTAAATGTGTCAGATTTAATAAATTTGTTTTATTATAAATATTAATTTCTCTCGTCCAAATGCATTTTGACTATTATTATTATTATTAAAATTAATTTTCATTTGTATACATTAACCTTTTGAACTTGTTCCATTTATATATCTTTTTTCCTTTTCCAATGTTTTTGAAATGTTTCCTTTCCTTTTATCGTAAAACTCACCAAAAAAAAGCATAACTCTGGCTAAAACAAACAAACAGTTTTTTTTAGCTGTTTTTAATAACTGGAAAGGGAAAAATAGTATTTTCTCTCTTGTTATCATTGATTCTGTTCCGTAACTGCAAGGAGTTATTAAATATTTTTTGAAAAAGGAATATTAGAATATCCCATAATCGAAATTAAACTCTGAACACATTTATATCTTATGCGTACAGGTGGCGTTCCAAGGCATGTCGACACATGGATGGTTTATTCCATCAAACAAATTGTGAAGTGTGAACGCTCTTATAAAGAACTCAATACACGACGAAACGCATACTTGGGGTGGTAGAATATTCAAATCACGCAATAAATATATAAATACATTCACTGATTTTGATCAACCACCTTCTCCTCCTTCTTCAATTTCAACTTTCTTTGATTCTAGTGACAACGTTCATTGTTAGCACCGAAATTTCAAAACGATGTTGGTGCAAAGAATGTGCACGCTAGGGTTCTTGCTAATCGTCGGAATCTTCGAACTCGATGCCGTTCATGGTTACAATCGACCACCACCTCGTCAAAACCTCGTTATTCCAAACGCGGATCACCCCGACTCGCCACAACAGGTAACAACAAACTACTACGCTTATGCAAATTTCACTTTTAATTTTCTGCATCCATGCTTTATTTGCATTTCCAGTAAGCGAAGTGAGAAACAGAAACTGTTCAAGAAACCCGAGTTTTTTTATTGATTTTGTGGATATTCAATAGAGTAATTGCTTGAATTTTGAAATTCACATTCATGGCGCATTTAATGTTCCTGAACGCTGGAGCCAGCCAACACACATATCAACATCTTATTGACAACATGTTTGAGGTTCAGATTTATCCATGAAGCCTTTTGTGGTCTTATATATATTTTTAACTGAAAAAATATTAGGTTACCGTAATCTTCATCAATTTCCAGTATTTATGTTTGTCAATGCATGTTCTGTGCTGGTGAATAGTTGGGTGAAGAAGACAACATGTTTGATTAATTACCACAATGAGTGGATTGGCTTAATCTGGTACCAAACCGCGAAATGGTTAAACCAAACACTTTGTAGTTGCGTGTGTATCTCATCCTTTGGCATTTTGCATCAATCAAAGAAGTAAGATAACGATATCAAATTTCTTTAACATGCCTACAATTTTATTTTTTTTAACAAAATTCTGTACGAAAATTAAATTATCACGATTGTTTTCTTCAAATAGTGTTCTGAATTTAAAACTAATTTAGATATTAATACATACACGGTCTTCCCCTTGCTATTTTTTTTTTATATTTTATTTCTTTCAAATATTTAATACAGTTTTTTGTTATTGCTATAAAAAACAAGTAAGCTATTTATTTATTTATTTATTTGGTTCTTTCTCTTCGTAAGGTTGACTTTTTACATTAAGCTATTTAGTTTAATTATTATATTGTATATAGTATTAATTTTATTAATTTGATATTATACTTCAAGAAGTTTAATAATTATAGATTCATTTTCTTTTCTAGTATTTTTTATAATAACTTTATGTTTGACTATTTAATTATAATAGCAAAATAATAACATCTGCGTCATTTTTACTCGATTATAAACATTGTAAGTTATGATATAATATTTATTATAAAGTATGTAACATGAAAAGAATATAATAATTGAAACTTAAAAATTAAATTTTGATTATTTTGATTAATTGTGTTTTGAATAACATAGTATTTTATAATTTAATAATAACATAGATCTACAGTTTTATATATAAAAAATAAATTTAAAAAATTGAAATAATAAACAATTCCATCAGTCAAAGAGATTTTTTTCTGTTGTAGTGTTTTTTCTTAACTTTGGAGACAAATAAAAAAAGTTTTTGAATTCGAGGATTAAAACAGATTATTTTTAAATTCGAGTGCAAAAAGTGTGTACAATTGGGAGGAATATTTTTAAATATTTAAATGATTTAACTTATATATACGACATTTTTGGTAATTTTAGTAACACATAGATATTCATTTAATTTTATCCAAGTAGTTATATATACGTTTCATTGAAACACAAAGTTATTAGTTTTTCTGAGAGAAACTTCTTACACGTTGCATAGGTTACTCCCTTATAAATTATTATAAACAAGTTTCCAAAACAAAGTCTTAATCAATATGTGTTGGCAATGGGTGGATCTTTCTCTCTCAGGTACACATATCTCAAGTGGGCCAAAACAAGATGAGGATATCGTGGATCACAGAGAGCCCAACTTCACCAAAGGTTTGGTACGGTCCATCTCCTTCAGCAAATGCATTAGCTGTCACGGGGACAACCTCTTCCTACCATTACCTCCTTTACAAGTCCGGTGAAATTCACGACGTTGTAATTGGTCCCCTCAACCCCAACACTCTCTACTACTACCGTTTGGGTGACCCACCGTCTTCCGAAACATACACCTTCAAGACTCCACCTTCTCAACTTCCCATCAAGTTTGCAGTAGTTGGTAGGTAATGAAGAATGTTACACAGTAGTAGTACTGTTTATTTCCTAGGTGCTCTCCTTACAACATGTGTATATGTTTTCGAATGATGTCACAGGAGATCTTGGACAAACGGATTGGACGAGTTCGACCTTGGAGCATGTGGGTAAGTCAAACTACGACATGTTGATTCTACCCGGTGACCTGTCCTACGCAGACTTTCTTCAACCTCTATGGGACTCCTTTGGTCGATTGGTGGAACCTTTAGCTAGCCAGCGTCCTTGGATGGTCACCCAAGGCAACCATGAAGTGGAGAAGCTTCCTCTCATTCACTCAGAGCGTTTCACAGCGTACAACGCCCGATGGCGCATGCCCTTCGAACAAAGTGGATCAGACTCTAACCTTTACTATTCTTTCGATGTTGCCGGTGTTCATGTCATCATGCTTGGTTCCTACACCAAATTTGACCCTTCTTCTCCGCAGTACAATTGGCTTAAATCTGACTTGAAAAAGGTTAACAGAGGAAACACTCCATGGGTGGTGGTGCTTGTTCACGCCCCTTGGTACAACTCCAACACCGCTCATCAGGGTGAATCTGAATCCGTTCAAATGAAAGCTTCCATGGAAGACTTGCTCTTCCAAGCCCGTGTCGATGTTGTTTTTGCAGGCCATGTTCACGCTTATGAACGTTTTGTGAGTATAATTCATATTGTATCTGTTTGTTTGTCTTACATGCGTTACTTATAACCTATTTGTTTGTTTTGTCAGACACGGGTTTATAAAGACAAAGCTAACAATTGTGGTCCAGTGTATATCACAATCGGGGACGGGGGTAACCGTGAAGGCCTTGCTAATAAGTAATTCATGTTTCACCAGAATTAAGTTGTGTAAATTCATGATGCTACATTTTATAATGAATTATAACAACTGTGTTGTGTGGTTGAACAGGTACATAGATCCTAAGCCAGCGATATCAATGTTCAGGGAGGCTAGCTTTGGACACGGTATATTGGAAGTAGTTAATGCATCTCATGCACAGTGGACATGGCATCAGAACGATAACGATGAAGCGGTTGTTAGTGATAGTATCTGGCTTACGAGTTTCTCCTCCAATCCTTCTTGTAAACAGTGATCAAAGAATCATGTGCTAGGGTTTCGAGCAATTTAATTGTGGAAAACTAATTATAAGATGAAAATATCAACACAAAAATAAAATTAGAATTTATTCATCTTATAGAGTTTTATTATAGTCAGATTGAAATAATTATGTAACGAAAGGCAAATTAATAAATTTTAATAAATAATTGTTAAATTAATATAAAGAAAAGTTAGAGAGATGCAGACCTTAATTAATCTCTGAAAAAAGAATTACAAGATCAAGAAAATACATATCTATTATTAGGATTGGTAAAATCAATATAGAAAATATTGAGTATTCTAGGTGGTGAGATCATTATATCTCTTGGTTTGAACACATTAACGTTCAGACAACTTTTTTTTCGTTTACAAAAGAAAATTCTGCAAGCTTAACAAAGAGACGGGATAATTGTTGGGATACGTGTGATTTCATTTTCTATTCTCTTTATTGATATCTCATATTTAAAGTTAATTTTATACGTGGGTCAGTTTTTTCTAAAAATTACAAAATAGGATTGGTTGACAAAAATATATAAAACTGAATGAAGTCGATTGGACTCATAATTACATCTAAACAGAAGTCGTAAGTATGACGACTTCTATGATTTGATCATGGCTATCTATGATTTGATAAAGAGGAAGTCGTCAAAATTTTCACCAACTTTAACTGAAATCGTTTTTCCTTCGTGGCAACTTTTGTTTATTATTATTATTTTTAAATTAGTTCATTTATTTGTCGTAGCTTTAATTCTTTTCTTTTCTTATATTAATTTATTTTTTCTATTGTGTATTATAATTTCCAAATCCAAATTGTGTGTGATTAAAACTATATGTTAGTTTAATTTTTAAATTAAAAAATATCATAAACATTGGAGCATTGATTATAAATAAATAATAATAATAAAGTATATAAAAATTAATATGAATTATTTATTACATTAATTCAACTTTAATTTAATTAAACTTTATTAGGTTACCTTACTTTCACACCATGCCTGAGCATGCAAAAAAGATTAACTAAAAAGTAATAATAATAAAAACTGAAGTCACCAAGATTAAGACTGACTTCATCTAAATGTTGTTAGGATTCATGACGACTTCTTTTGGGCCTAGAAAAGAGAAATCGCTAGGACTCTTAGCGACTTTGCTTCTTTCATGATTTGCACATAAACCGTTTTCATTCATAGCAACTTCACCTCTAAAGTTGTCGGGAGTCCATTCGACATGACCCTAATTTATAATTACCTAGTCAAACAATCCCATTTTATAATTTGAAATTCAAAAAGTAACCTATAATTGAAAAAAAAAAAAAACTCATAGTATTGATTAATCATGTTCTTTTAGATGCTAGATTGTATTTCTATTATTTTTTATTTATTTATATATATTTATTTTACATGTTTTATATTTTTTTATAAAGTATTATACACATCATGTTGATTTTTGTCCAAAATAAAGAATTAAATAAATCTAACTTTTGATTTAAAATATTTCATTATTATTCTCTTTTTATGTTTTTTCACACTTATAATACTAGTTTTACATTTCACACAATCGAAATCGTGACGGGATGACTAACTCAAAAAAATAAAAGTATTTTAAAATAAAATACAATTTTTGGGAGTCACTACTATAGTTTGTTTTGAAAAAACTATGCAAAAATCGTATTTTGAATCCAAGAGTCGATTACAGTGTAGGGAATGTATTAACATCTTATCAAGTTTGTTCGAAGGCGATGCCTTTAACTACATACACAAAGATGATGTAGTTTTAAAGATATTTTATTTTTTCCAAAAATAATAAGAAAAAAATATATATATATATATATATATATATATATATATATATATATATATATATATATATATATATATATATAAACTTTTGTGGAGTCTAACAAAGATGATTCTTGGCTCCTACATGTATCTCTATTCATAATAGATATCTTCCTCAAACACATTACCTTCAATGTATAAATCAATATATATCGATTAAAGTTTCTTTCTTTTTGTTTTTGTCTTAATGTTTTTTTCTATTCAGATGGTGGGCTAGGGATTTAAATGTTTCATCCAATTTACCTTTTACACGAGATTGGGTGGTAGAATGTTATTTTTGAGAATTGGGAATGTACTTTTTGAGCCACAATATTCTAGATGGATAACAATAAAATTAGCAACTTTAGGTACCATCGTTAATGACATCTATGATGCTTTTGGAACAATAGAAAAACTTGAGCTTTTCACCAATGCAATTGACATATTTTTCAAACTCAAAAGTACTTTCACCGATGTTTAAACTTTGTTAATGAAAAATATTAAGATATTTATTAAAATAATAAAGTTCTTGTTGAATTTAATAAATTAATATATTGTACGAAAAATTAATTAATAATATAATATTTATAAACATCTAACATTTTCTAACATTTTCTATCAGCAAGTAAATAATATATTAATAATGAAATCTAATTAAAAAAAACTTGAAAAACTAACTCTATAATTAAAATTGTACAAAGTTATTGGATTGAAAGAGATTTTAAATCATTTTAAATTATAATTAGTTTTTTTTTTATTTTAAAAAATTAAAAGCTAGTTTTAAAAGTACTAATGAAGTAAATTCTAATCTTCTTATTATCTCCTTAAATTCTCCAACTTTTTACAAAATAAACAAAAATAAGTTCTAACCTTCTCATTCAAAATAGACTCATATTCTCGTATACTTCTTTTAAAACTAAAACACAGGTATACATTAATAAGAGATTTCAAGGTACACATATTAAAAGCAGCTTGTGACGGACGAAATACTAAGATTTTGGTTTTTAGAAGGAAAGAAGAAAAAAAAATATTTGCAAAGATGTTTTTGAAATAAAAATTGAAATTTATAAAATAAAAACATTCTTTACACTTGAAAACTTATAGCTTAACAAAATATATATTTATTTAATATATAATATTGTTTTAAAGAATTATTTTGTTTACCTTCAAACAAAATTGTTTATATTGACATTTCAACCGGTCACTCAAACATAAATAAGTTATATAACAATAATAATAATTCATTATAAAAGTAATCGATCATTAAAATAATCTAAATTTTATTAGAAAAATTATGTTTAAAAAGTATTTGGCCCAATGTTGGGTTTCAGATCCTGATGGCAAGCTTAGCCCAGTGGTATTGAGACTTCGGCCTTATTGTTTGGTAATTAAATTTTAGAGTTAATTATGTTTTAATTTCTTATCTTTACGTAAATTTTAAAATTAATCTATTTTGAAATTTTGAATCAATATATTCTTTCATTTTTTGAAATAAGTGGATTTAGTTATTTTAATCAAATTTTAGTAGGTTTATTTGATGTTTTGTATATATTTCAATATTGTATTTGAGTTATTTATGCTGATTAACATATTTTTGTTTTAATGTTAAATCAAATACTATTATGAAATGCGTTTGAAATGTCAAATAAGTTTAACAAAATCTAATTAAAAGAACTAAATTCACGCGTCTCGAAAGATAAAAAACTAAATTAATCCAAAATTTCAAAACGAATTAATTTTAAAATTCACTAAAAGTGAAAGAACAAAATCATATTTAACCCTTAAATTTATGGCGATCAGAGAAATATCTCAATAGAAAAAAAAAACTAAAAAAATGATTAAAAACCTCTAAGAGATATAAGATAAATGACCTCCTAGTAATTGACCATTTATAAATTCAATTTTAAAATCAGAAAATATTTCTTAATAGTTATAACATTTTTCTTGTAAATTAAGTTAACCTTTAAGGTTTTCAATGGAACGAAACCACGAAAAAGGTTCCAATATCGCCGTGGTATGCACTCATACAATTGAACAACAACTAACCCCAAATCTATAGATCGAACCTTCTCAAAACCCTAATTCCACCGCGAAATTATTTTCCTTCAACCAGATCTCAATCCCATGGCCAATAAAGAGTTCAAAGTCCCGCCGGTGGCTTTCCCCTCCGCCGGAAATCCCGGCGGCTCGGCACCACACCTCCAGCAGCGGCGCATGCCCGCGCCGCCGTTCCAACCGAACTCCGGCATTCCATTCATGTCCTTCGACATAGGATCCGCCACGGCTTCCACCTCCTCTGGACCAATCTACACCGGCCCCTCCGTGGGCGGCGGTGGCTCCGCCAACTTCGACGATGAGGAGCCCCTTCTCGACGAGCTCGGGATCCACCCGGACCAAATCTGGAGCAAAATTAGATCTGTTCTGAACCCGTTTCGCGTCAACCACACGGTTCACAAAGACTCGGATCTATCAGGTCCAATTCTCCTCTACATGTCATTTTGCCTCTTCCAATTGCTGGCGGGAAAGATCCAATTTGGCGTGATCCTGGGCTGGATCGTTGTGTCTTCCATTTTCCTTTACTTCGTTTTCAATATGCTAGCCGGTCGAACAGGTAATCTCGACCTGCACACCTGCACCAGTGTCGTCGGTTACTGTATGTTGCCGGTGGTTATTTTCTCCGCGCTCTCGCTCTTTTTACCAGTCGACGGGGTCATTCGCCTTTCGGTCGCTGCGATTTTCGTGCTATGGGCCACGAGGGCTTCCACGGGTCTCGTCGTTTCTCTCGCAGATGGCGGGGATGAACATCGAGGATTGATTGCGTACGCGTCTTTCTTGATTTACACTCTGTTTTCGTTGCTTGTCATATTCTAGGGATGTCGATGGCACTGAGATTTTTGGATCCTGTTCCCATGGTTTTAGTTCTTCCTGCATTATGAACCTTGTAGTTTTTTGGTGCAGTCATATTATGGTATAGAAAATGGAGTTATTAGTTTGATTGAATGTCTGTGTTTGAAAAGTTTTTCCTAGGTTACATGCGTGCGTGTTGTGAAGGCATATATATAAATATATATTTAATTCATTTTTTGTTCTGATTTTGCAAGGCTATTGGTAAATCTTCTTGCAATCACGGTGTTTGTATGTGACTGAGTGGTGCTAGAACGAATGTCACAAGTTATTAGCAAAGCAAATTGTGTGCTTATCTAAATTAGAGGTGGTTGTGTTTAGGCAAATGATAAACTTAAATACAATATTATTAGTATTATTCTCCAATTAGAATTAGAGTTGGAGTTTCGCTTAAGTAATCCACGTAATAAAGGATTCTGTAATGAGGTGGCTCTCCAAATTTAACTAAAGAAAGACACTAGTACTACATCTAAGTGTTGTCCTTTAGGTAAATAGCTTAATCAAGCAGATGTTGAGCTGTTTGGTGTAAACAACTTGTACTTGTGTGTATAAATTAGTTTTTGTAAAGAGGAAATAGGTTCAAATTATTTTTCATATAGGTTGTAAGCTGTTTCACAAGTTAAAGTTGAAGAACTTATTGAAGTAAGTTGAAAAAACAGCTTATAAACATGTTATGATCTGATTTTCTAACCTTTTTCACATACTTATACAACTGCATATGTTATTATAATATAAATTTAGATAAGCTGTAAATAAACTCTTACGAGTGCATCCTAGTCAAACAGTTTGGGCTATTCAATTTACCTTCACGAGAGATTCAGTATGAATGCTTAGTGACCGTAGCTTCTAGCAATGCTGCTGGGCGGGGATTTCAACTCGGAAGTAACATGATTTTGAGTGCTGGAGTTATGACTATTTGTTTGGGAGCAAGAAGAGGCTGTTATAAATGTATACACTAGAAGGAACAAGATAGCTATTAGTTGATTGGAAGTTGAGTATAAATACGAGGGAGATATTGGACAAAGAGACAATTGTATTGTAATAGAAAACCGTATTTAGTTTTAGGGGGCATTTTCCTTGGAAGGGTGTTTCTAGGCTGTTGTGAAGTGATACCCTTTATTTAATTCTCTACTAAGACTCACCTTCTTTGGTTAATGTCACCTATGAAACATCGACTTTAACACATACAAGGCATGGTTAATATCCAAAATAGAGGATACGGGAACACATCTATATATAATCAACTCGGCAGAAACCTTAATTAAGAATTAAGATTTATATTTATATAACTCACATTCTAAAACCAAAATTATTAAGCTTTATAATTTTCATATAATGATGACTATCTCAGATGAAGTACCAAAAAAGACATCTCTTGACAAGAAGTAATTAAGTTTTATGAAAATGAGCTTGACTATAAAATGCTTTGATTCTTCCGATGTTTATCTTTTGGGCTTATCACCTATGAAACATCAACTTTGACACAGACAACAGGAGATGACTAATGTCCAAAATATAGGATTCGAGAACACCTCTATGTATACATACATATAATTAACATGACAAAAATCCTAATTAAGATTAGGAGTCATACTTATATAATTCATATTCTAAAAACATAGTTGTTAAGCTTTATAATTTTCATATAATGACGACTCTTAGATAAAATACCAAAAAGTAATATCTCTTAATAGTTACAAGAAGTAATTAAGTTCTGTGAAAATGAGCTTGACTATAAAATGCTTTGAGTCCTGCAATATTTATAATGCAAGTTGATATTTCTATGATAGAAGTGTCTTGAAAGTCTTTAGCCCCCAACAAACCAACAAATAGGTATTAGTTTCAGTCATTCTCAAAGCCATGGTAGAAATGTGTCCGTGTTATACTGAGTGTTTCGGTCTAAAAGAATAACAAGTGTCAGGCGTGTGTCAAAGACATAAAGACATGTGTAACAAGTGTCATGCCAGACACGCTGACACACTGCTCTATAGGGTATTGGTGTTTCTTAGCTTATCGCTATTTAACTGGGGTATATAGTTCTTTCCTTTGATGGTGATATTTGCTTGTTACGTTGATAGATTGTTTTGACAACATACCTTAACATTCACCATGATTATGATGGATGAAATGTACTTCATAAGTAGCATCTGGAAAAGCTGTAGAGTGTTGCCTTTATGTTGAAGGAGCTTTAAGTATGGTAATGCAGCTTGAGACTTGGATTGTCACAAATCTTTCACTATCAAAGTTTTCCATGTGCAAAGTGACCTTTAGGTTCGAATTTCATTTTGATGTTCATTTGCCAGCTTGCGAAAACATTCTGAAATCTTGTTCTCAATGTATTGTAATCCTGTAGCAAATTTGATTGTGATGTTTTCTATGAAATTTAGTAGTTTGCAGCATAGATATCACAATTTTAGCTCTTAGAATTGAGTTTAAGAACTAGTTCAATTTCATAAAGCTAACTTGTAACATGCTAGTGATATATGACCATGCTAGTGTGGAGGTGCACCACGTTGATATGGTGTAGTTGGATTGTTTGAACTTGCTGAAAAACGAAATGATGTTTTCAAGGTCCATGCATAACGGAGCATGGGTCGGAAGGATACCAGAGCCTTTAGTGCTGTTTAGCTCAACCATCTACCCCACCCCCAAGGGCTTGCACGAAGTGAGTATAGGGAAGAAGAAAATACAAATAATATATATTCAATTGTTTAATATATAATTTGTAGGGGCAAAGTAGGAGGGACAACAAAAGTTGGGGGGTGGAGAAGAAAACAATGGGGGTGCAGGAAGAAGCCCTAAGAATTGTCTACAAGTCTGCGAAACTAGTATGCGTGAACAAAATTTAAAATAAGAATTTATACAAAGTAACAATAATTTTGTTTTAATATTTCACTTTTTTGTTGCATCTCATTAGTGCATCATTGACAAGAAAATTGAATCAAACTAAGTAAACATAAAATTAAAATCTATATCAAATAAATATGTTAAAGTTAAACCATTCGTGAATAAAGAAAGTAAAATAACAAATTATCGCGTGAATTATAAGAAAACTATAGCAAGTAATCAATATTAAATACAAACAATAGAACTAAGATTCCAACATAAAGTGACAAAATAAAATAAAAGAGTTTTATTTGACTTAAAAATTAGGCTTAATTACTGTTTTAGTCATCTAATTTGTTAGCAAATTTCAAAATGGTCCTTCTATTATTCAGAGTCTCAATTTAGTTCTCAAATTTTTAAAAATGATTCAATTTAGTCCTCAAAGTTAACAGCGTCAAAATGAATAACGGAACAGTGACATGGCTGTTTTACTCTGTCTCATTTCGAATTACGTGGCCCGTTACACTGTGCTTATGTGGAAGGTGAATTGGGTTGAATGTAATTAGGGTTACTAATATTGGAATTGGGATCAAGGGTGAAAAAGATTTGTCGAGGCATTGAGTTGGTGTGAGGAATTGGGATCATCATCAATTTCGTTCTTGGGGTTATCATCTGTAATCGAAATCGTGGAGCATATTCTAGGTGAGTTGTGCTTCGAATTTTATAACTTGCGTTTTAGGGTTTTGTGGATTTTGGGTATAGGGTATAGGGTTTTGATTTAGGGAGTTTTGGATACAGCAACCTCTCCACATTGACAAATGGGAGACACACCCAACCCTTCCACCCACCACCAAAAGAAGACACACCACGAATTTCATTGTGTGAACAAGTGCAAGACTTATAGGAGTTGGCTTCGGATATGTCTCTCAACAACAAAATTTGGGGCCAAAATAATTAGAAGAATGTTGTGCAGCAACGTAGCAGAGGAGAAGAATGAATTTAGGATGCTGGGAAAAATTTAGGGTTTTATGATACCCATTTCTAAACAAACTTAAACCTTTTCAACATATGTTACGTCAATTGCTCTTGCCTCTTAAAAATGTTGACACGTATCAGTATAATTGTGTCACCTCACTACTGTTTGAATGACGTTTGTTTAAATTAAACGGAGAGTACTAAATTGAGTCACTCTTCAAAACTTGAGGACTAAATTGAGACTCCGAATAATAGAAGAATTATTTTGAAATTTGTTAACAAATTAGAGGACTAAAAGAGTAATTAAGCCTAAAAATTAAAATATGATAATTTTATTTTTGTGGGTTATGCAGATTAGTTCATCCTCCACACAGGCTACATGTAAGAGGTAGACCTAAATAGGTGAATAGACTAAATTACTGTCCGTACGCGGACCGATCCATATAACTTAGCCTAGGAGTGTCTTCCTACGTTGTAAAATTTGTAAATTCATGATATGCTCCTCATTTAAATAATATATGCTGATAGATAACATAAGTTACTTCAAAATATTCTATCCAATTAAACAAAAGTATCTTTCCTGTGAAACAAACAACAGAAAGTTTCAGATGATGATCAATGTTTAAATATTACATTGGAAATTTTACATTGATGAATAAAAAGGACTAATACGAATAATAAAATTTAAGTAATTATATTTTTAGTTTAAGACAATGCAGTCTAAACAATCTTTCACTAGTTAATATTTGTACTGGGTGATAATAGAATTTATCTTCAATTCAAAATGAGACACGATGAATTTTAAATCATATTTATTAACTTATAATTAAATACATTAAGCTTGGTCTGGATAGTATAAGATATAAACATAGAAAACAAAGCTCGAAAAACGATAAACAAAAAATAATAAAATGTGAAAAACGAAAAAATAATTTGTGCCAGACTTTAGAATATGAAGAGATTTGGAAAGAAGTAAACGTTAATAATATATGTATATTTTTAAACATAAATAATAAATAATAACAATATGAAAATTAAAAATAATATGAGATATATTTATCACCCAATCTAAACACACTATAAATAGAGATAATTTCAAGAAAATAAACAAAGAATGTAATTTTATAAATACACACATATATATATATATATATATATATATATATATATATATATGTATGAATATGTATAATATTTCAATTCCGTAAATAAAAATTATATTATTCATATAAATTCATTTTTGGGTTAAATTGTTTATAAAAAAAATATAATTAAATCCAATCGAAAAATTCATGTTACAATGTCTTTAACAGTTTCAATATTGCTTTTGGTTCAATTTTATGTCTTGTATTATTTGATGAGTATAGTTTTATTTTGTTTTCCTCTTAGAATTAGCTCATGTGTAATTAAGGCATTTCTTATGGGTGTAAAAAAAAAGAAATCCATACTTGGAGATACAAGTATAAGTATATAAGTATAAGTATACATGCATAAAATTTCGTAACGCGTAAAGAATGAATACTGTGAATGAATATTTATGGGTAATGAGTACAAAAATTTTCTATACTTGTATGTTAACAGAGCGGTTACGATGATATTACGATTATAGATATCAAAGTATCCGTACTTATAGATATCTGTATCTAATATATTTAAATTTAAATTAAAAAAATTAAAAAGTCATGATTAAAACATTAATACATTGATTTTGAATATGTTATGTTTATCAATTGATTTTAAAAAATCTTAATTTTTTTATAAACTATCATTCAATATTATTTAAATTGGTTATTTGAATTTATAATTAAAATATGTTATTAAATATTTTAATTTTTTTAAATATTCATGACTATTAAAAAATACGCAGATACTTCATGAAGTAGGTAAAAAAAAATTTATCGAGGTACGAAAGACAACTGTGTTACCCATGGGTATTCACGGATAAAATCCGCAACGAGTAGAAAACGGATAATAAAAATGGATACCCGCTACCCACGGGTACATGTATTTTTGATACCTGTATTTTAACGGGGCGGATACGAGTATCATAGTATCTGTACCCGTGGATACCTGTACCCGCTAAAGTATCCTCTCTCTCTCACACACACACACATATATTAGTAAAAAACATTTTGACATAATTTTTTCTAAGTTACACATCTTGTCTTGTCTTCATTTTTCCAACTTCAAGTGTTGGTACATTGTCTTTTTTAGGTACATCCCTTGACATTCTTCTCTTTTCTTTCTTTAAAATTGGACATATACATCAAACCCTATATAGACAATGACGTTTATGGTATGCTTGTTGTCAAATGATGGAATCAAAATAAGAAGAATACTTTGCACGTGACAGTTGAGGTTTATTATTTGTTTATTTTTCAGGGATCAATCGGAGGAAGTGGACTTGTTGATCAAAACACTAATTAAAGAATTTCCATTGTGTTGAACGTTATTTTATATTTACTTTTATAATTATTTGGACTTGTATGAACTTGAGTTTATTTGAACTTTATTTAAAATTTATGATAGTGATATATTTTATTTTATTTTATTTGAATTTATGATTAAATATTTATTTTTTAAATAATTTTGTAAATAGCCGTGGGTACCCGTGGATACCTGCAGATATGAAAAAAATAGGTGGGTACCCGCATAATAGATACCCTACGGATATTGGTACAGGTACGGGACATATCTTGATCCAATGAATAGGGTACGAGAGAGCTACTACTTGTACCCTACCCACCCGTTGACATTCCTACATGCAGTTCTCCACTTGTTTCTCAAATAAATTGATTCAATGTATAAAGCTACTAATTTAGTAAGAGTAGAAGTTCAAATTCTAGAAAAATATAAAATTAGATATTTAAATAATTTGAAGAACAATTTTTTTTAAAAAAATTCAATTCAGAATTTGTTTCCTTGAAAATCAAATTTCAAATATTTTTATATTTCTTCTAAAATAAATTTTCTTAAATAAATTTCTATACCTTTTCTATTTTCAAAATTTTATGAATTTAAATTGAAATTTCTATATTTTGCTATATTTTTAAATTTCTATTTTTTTATTTTTTTCTAAATATTTAATAAATTTTAATAATTTTCTATTTTATAAATTTTAATTAAAAATTTTATATTTTGTTATATTTTTATTTTTTTATATTTTTTGAAACAAAATTTGTATATTTATATAATTTTAAATGTTGTTTTTATATTTCTTTCAAACAGAAATTTATAACTTTTCAAACAAAAAATAATAATTAAACTGCATCTAAGAAAATAAAATATACATATGGTATAATAATAATAATAATAATAATAATAATTATTATTATTATTATTTATTATTATAATAATAATAATAAAGGATAAAAACAAAACTAGAAATCTCGATATCTTTTTAGTTATAAAAAATACATTATATTTGCAATTTCTTGTGGTTTTTTACCTTTCTTTTTACTATCTAGTCTTATGTTTTTCATAGATCACCCATTTGAATCAAGAGCGTGGCACAATGATTTTTAATTATGCCGCAGATCTTGACTTAGTAAACCTGAATGCTTGAACTGCAGCATAAATACGTATGCAATACACTCCTTGACAGCAAACATACGTATATCATATATGTCTTTATTATACTGATTTCAAAGTAACATCATTTAGTCCTTCATAGATTAAGGCTTCCTTAGCTTTTCTGTCTAGATTTGGTTTTCTGATACATTTGATCATTTTAAAAAATAGTTCTACATATTAAAGTTTTGTAAGAAAGCTGTTTAATCTGCATTTAGAAGAGTACAAAATGGTTCTCAAAAACACACTACCAAACGGTAAATCATGTCACATTTTTCTTTAGCAGATGGTGGAAATTAATGGGTCTTGAAGGGTCAATCCATCAAGTTATCAAAAATCAGATGTCAAAGAGGAGGAAACCGAGAATAAGATGAAAGTTTTGGCATCTGAGTGGAGGAACAAAGAATAACACATAATTTATTAATACTTTAACGTAGTTGTGAAAGTTGTGAAATTGAAGCAGTGAGAAGGAAGAAAGAAGGAAAGGATAGAAAGAAAGGAAGAGAAACCCTAAACTAATAAAGGAAAGGAAACGACATGGAGCACCAAACCTCTTATTGGTTTATATAAGATCACCTCATAGGAGTATCCAGGAGGTAATAATAATACAACGTAGTACACTATATAATACAGAAGGTACACATTGGATGGGAAAGTAAAAACATAGCACACACACTAGTCAAACTAGAAAATGATTCACTTGGTTGAGCGAGTTATTTGAGGCACATGTGAGGAGGATTAAGAAGTTGCAGTACTGAAACTCGTTGTACTTTTGGCTTTATTCAAACTACTACTTTGGTGGTTGCAGTGGTAAATAAGAGCAAGCAGGAGCAGAAGCTATAGCTATAGGAACTATAGGTATAGGAAGCTAGCGTCTTCTTGCAGCCGTTTCCCTCTGTGCATTGAAGTAGACAGCAGCCACTGGGAGGCCAAGCTCGTTCTGTGCTGCGAAATTGCGTGTGTTGAAGTGATCCCTTGAACTAGGTGGAGTAACACACTGTCTACGCTTTTGCTTGAACAGGACAAACACAAACCTATGAATCCCAATATTAGGTTTTGGGATCTCATAGCTCACCAACTCTTTCCCTACAAAAGAAAAAAACATCATTTTTCATTTGTCAGTCTCTCTCATCATGCATCCGATCACCACACACACAGCAAGTAAGTTCCCACATTTTTCCTTCTAGATCAATCATTTACATCAACCTACCAAATGTAGCATCTGTTGTGCCTGGAATGTCTGTCACTATCCTGCAAAAAACAAAATTATTGTCTGTTAGATACCTAAGAATCGCTACTTTACCTTATATCTCCTATGCAGTTCTGTTATGTTTGTTGTTCAGTCACCGAGATTTATTCACCCTTTAAAACTGTTTTTGGTTTTAGGGTGGGTGGAGGAAAACGATGGTAGCTGCAACACCTTACAACTTTTACAGAATATATACACAAAGGTATGTATATGTATATGTATATGTATACATGTTTGTTACCTCTGTTGTTTGATGCGATGAAAGGAATGCATATGTCTTGCAAAATTTTTAAACTTGATCAAAAGACACACACATCTAACAAGAATGTCGGATGGTTATATAACCGGTTCATTACTTTCAAAATGTTTTCATTTAAGTTGTTTAGGGTGGGTGGGTTTAAGTTTAAACAAAGTTTATCTTTGTGTTAAGTATACCAGTGCAAGTGTTCTCTCAGATAAGGGTCACTAGGGCCTGGAACATCAGGGTCTGTCATGATCTGCGCCAAAAAAGGGAGACATTAGTTTAATGATTCAGTGTTTGTTTTGTAAAGGGCAAACTTTCATTAAAAGAGACATAATGCGTGAGCATGATTAAAGATATATATGACAACAAATAACAGCTGAAGCATTATTTTCCTTTTTTAAAAGCTTTAATTTGGTGTTTAAAGAAAAAGAGGAAGAAGAAGAGAGAAGGAAAAAAAATAGATACCAGTGTGAAAAAGGATCTCATATCACCACCCTCAATCTCAACCTTGGGTTTGATGTTGATAGATGAAGGGAAAAACTCATGGCCATTGTAGACTTGCTTTTTGTTATAACTCACAGTCATTTTTGTGCTTGTGGTGAAAGAGTCAAGAACCTCTCCTATGACTCTCCCCACTATAAGAGGTTCTAAAGGCATTCTTGCCATTGCAAATAAGGGTAAGAGAACAACAAAGTTTAGAGAGTGAAAACTGAAGAACACAAGAACACAACTTGATAGTCCTGCTCAGAAACCAAGTGTGAGCTCCATATTTATAATGTCTTCCAAGGTAGAGTGTTTCACCCTCCTTTAAAATATGCTGCAATTACATAATTTAGATTTAGAGGAAAAATACAAAAAGCTAAAATAAAACATGGTTATTAATAAATCAGGTGCATCCGTGCAGGTTCTGCCAACACTCTTAATATATATTAATTTGGCACATTTCATAATTGCCTTTGGGTCGACTAGGATGTTTGTGCTGAAAAATCACATTACTCATGAATGTGACAAATTATCCTTTCCCTTTTCCTCTCTCACTCACACACTCTTTCTCTCTCTCCTGTTCATAAACACAGAGATGATGGGTCCCTTCGAATAGGTTCTTAATTGATTGGCTCTACACAGATGCATGGACTTCTCACTCAAAAAAGCATTTTTCTTTATAATTCTTATATAACATCTCTTTCTTGTCTACACCGCAGTTGTAAAAAATACGAAAGAAAGAAAATTCCTGTTATTTTTTTTTTCCCTTTCCTAGGTCGATCAAGTCAGAAAAAGCATCATGTGTAATCCTGTTTGTGGGTCCTTTCCCTTGCAAGTTGATAAGTCTCTTCCCTTTTATTAAACTAAAAGCATAAAAGGGAAAAATTCTGAGAAACGCTGGCTGGCTAGGCTTCTTGAACAGCACCCACATTTTTAGCATTAGTTCCATGAATTTGCAGGAGTTTTTGGTGTATGCCTTGCGTGGAGAACCTTCCTTAATTGCATGCACACAAAATACAAATTTATGTTTGTGGGTGTGTGTGAGTGATTCTCCATTTTTTCTTCTTTCTTTGGAAGATTCTTGAGGAAGAGAGCATAATTAAAGGTGCTCCACCATAAATGCTCGAGGCTACACATGCCTATCTATATATGAGGTCTTTTCAGAATAAAACTTAACTCTCACTAAGATTCATACCAAGTTCCAACAATGGTAAAAGAGAAGGTGCACCTTCTTCTTGTGGAAACCATTTTCATCATGTTATTCAAATCCTGTTTGAATTCTTTTGCTGGGGAAATGGGTTTGATCACATATTCTAGTTTTCCACCTAAAAAATATAAACCCTAATTGCTGGTGCCATGGCTTCGTACGTATAATTAATTCAGCAGACATTGGTTTTATATTCCTCATTTTAATTTGTGATTTGAAAGAAAGTGGAATATATAGACCTCTTATTGCATAAACTAATTGCAGGTATCGTTTCACTGTGAAAACATACATTATTATTTAAATTTCATGGAGCTCGTGATTCTAACATTTGTTCCTTTGAAACCCTTTGTTGCCAGTTTTGGTTTTCAGTTGATATTCATGTTTCCAAATTTGGATAGTTTAAGTTTTCTTTCATAAAGTTTCAATAGCATTTTAATTAAAATACTAAGTTGCTCATGTTTATCTTTTAGTTACTATTTTCTTTGTTTAACTTTAGCAGAAGTTATTGTGCCGATTAAGCATGGAATATTTCTTAGTCATATTGGTATTATATACAACACGACTTTTTCAAGTAAGCATTTTATGTTTATCTGTGTATACTTTTGGTGTAAATTTTATATTAAAGATTACTACAATTAATTTTTAAATTAATCATTACATTTTTCTAACTATGTCACAGTTCATGATTGGATTTTAATGTAAAATTTGTGTACACTATCATTGTATTCCAATTAATTTTTTCATATAATAATATAGAAAATATGCATACACAAAAAATCAGGCAATTTTGAAGAAATTAAATTAATAAATCCTCCTCCCATCTCACTCACACATATCTCACGTAAATTTTGAGGAAGTTAAATTGATTATGTCATTGTGTAATTTATTTATTTTTTTAATTTTGATAATGTATAATATAATCTAAATTTGTTTTTCAATCTCGTTCACAATAAAATTACTTTCTCACGATATACATCTTGTTTGTGTGAGGACGAGATGATAAGAAATCATACCAGAAAAACAATTTTGTAATAAAATGGAAGTCATAATTTTTTTCTTTTACTTTTGGTTCAGCTTTATTATTTAAAGTGAAAAGGTCTGAAAAATCTTATTATAACTTGTTTTGATGAGTTTCCTCCCCTCTATCTTGCTGACATGAAGACAATTCTAATAATAATACAAAAATAGATTCTTATTTATATAAGAAATGAATTCTTAACTTAAAAAGATAAATTATTTTCAAAATTAACGAAAAATATAAAAATTTAGGTACAGTGTGAAAATGTTGTATGAACTTAAGAAATTTATTATTGAAATGAAAATTTGTTATAATTCTTAAATTTAAACCAACTGTTTATTTTTCACTGAAAGTAAATTAAGTGCTTATGAATCTCCATGGAAGATGTTTTGAAGAATTGCTGTAGGCAATACACTCACAAATAAGAAAAGGATAAATTATGTAGTTATTAATGAATAATTTAATGCCCAAACCCTATGACAATTTTTATTTTTAAATAAGAACATTCTCAAATTCTAATGAAACAAAGAGTTTTAGTTTTAGTAGATAGTTTAAGACTAAGGATTTATTTAAGTGAGTTGGATCACGTTTTCTTTTTAAATTTTAATTTTCTAAAATTTGGAAAATTAGTTTTCTATTTATGCTAGATATATAAGATAAATTGCTAATTTGACATGTATTTTAAAAATTATGCAATTTGTTATTATTTTAAATAAAAATATGTTGAAAATTACCATATAGCTTAGCATTAAATTCTATTAAATTCCGTCTTATTTTGAAGGCAGAATAGACCTTTTTTTAATTACTATTTTTGTTATAAGTTTTAGAATAAAACTAATTTTCTTTGGGAAACTAATTAAGCACACATTTTGTAGAAATGATGTGTTGTTGTTACTTCAATTGTTTTAGATAATTTTTTTATTGATTACAAATACTTTTGTTTTAGCTCTTTTTTTTAAAGGTAATGAAAAGTATTAATTTGTTTAATCTTTATGATAATAATTTTGTTACAATTTATTATAAATTACTAATTTACAATTTTTTATGTATGCAAAATTTAATCCATCAAAAGGCATTACTAATTGTACATAAATTAATAATCATGTTGGAAAAAAATGTTTAATAAAATTGTTAAAACTGATATTTATTCAACTTATCACGAAACTATTGTTAATCATTTTGATGATTCAACTAGACGAATTGATATTAATTAGCATAATAATTAAAACAATACACAAAATAATAAATTCATAATCTAGCCTTTTCAAATAACAAGAAGTGTCCACACCAAATTATATATATATATATATATATATATATATATATATATATATATATATATATATATATATATGACTTAGGTCTTAAGTTTCAATATGGTGGTAAAAATATATAATAAATTTATAGTTAAGAATAAAATATTGTAAATAATTTGTATTCATTTTCATTTTCATTAAAAGCATAAATACTATAACATTAAATATTTCATTAAGCCATCATGAATTTTTTTTCATTCACTAATTTTTTATTCTATAAATAATTAATTTGTTGAGTGAATTTTGTGCATTTGAATCAAACACTTGATTAGTGTACTAAATTGTGAGTTTTTTGCTTGTCTGGGCTGTTTTCCTTTAGCTTTTTAATAAATTTGTCAGATATAGATCTAGATTAAAATGTTTTAAAATTTATATAATTTTATGTCTATTATTTGGTGATTTCACTCACGACTCGTTAATATTGATAGTTGTTTTAGCCACATAACTGATGTGGTTAAAAATTGTGCTTTTAATAAAACCCTGTATA
>Ga0209589_1000395_pt1 | contig 59356 bp, 20 predicted proteins | sample CowpeawhiteBW_FD_187525 | JGI IMG/M metagenome (GOLD analysis project Ga0209589, IMG submission 187525) | Root nodule microbial communities of legume samples collected from California USA - Cow pea white BW (SPAdes) (version 2) | ecosystem: Host-associated > Plants > Roots > Nodule | place: USA... | reverse complement strand
TTCTTCTAGTTATTTAGTTTGTCATGAAACTCATTCACATCTCCAATATATTTTTCATCTTATCATAACATTTATGTAATTATGATAAAATGATGTATGTCAATTAAAATTTTTTTATGTCTCATATTTGAATATTTCTATTATTTTTTAATATTTTTATTTATTGTATATTTTCTTTTCACATGAGTATGTTTAATATACTTTCAATTTAAATGTTTAATAACATAAACCTTTCATTTACTAGGTAATATAAAAAAAAAATCTTTACTTATTTTTATTAATTTTTGTTTCATTTGAAGAACTTTTTTGTTTCGCTAAAACAATTATTTCTTAACCACTGAATATATATGTTAATATTTGAAAAGTGTTCTTAGACGTCTAAGGTATTTTTTATCTTATCATACCCTAAATTATACATTCATTTTTCTTTGTGCGATTTCTTTCAATAGTTTCTCAAATTGTTTATAAGACATACAGTTGTTAATTTTTTTATATTTTTATTTGTTGTGTATTTTCATCATGTAGAATACTATTTTAGTATATTTTATCCAATTATTTTTTATTTTCTAACTCATTATATCAATTGTACTATAATTTTTCATTATAATTGTATAAATAACTTTTATTTACTACAATATCAAAATTTAATGTAATTGCCATAAATATTTTTCTATCACCATCCAATATATATTGGAGTTCAAAAGATACAATATCCATGTTAAATTTTATTATTATGTTTACTATTTGTGTTTTGCGTTATTTTGATTAAGTGATGTATTATAATTTTTATTAGTGTTTAAAAAAAGAGATTCATTAGAATTTAAAAAATTGAAGTAAACAAACATTTAAAATATATTTTAATTTGAATATTTTTTCCTTTAATTTTTTTTTAAATTATTTTTAAATTTTATCAACTAGGTTTCATTAATGTTTGCATTTTACAAATTTACAGTTTTCATTAAATTTTATTCGGTATTCTAATCTAAAATATAAACAATTATAATTTATTTCAAAGTATTTGATATTGAAGAAACAATCATCATCCTAATATTGAATATTTGACAATATTATGTTTCCTTTACCGTAATTTTTTATTATTTTATAAAAATCAAATAAAATTTATATTAAAGTAGTAAGGAAACGAGTATGGGTATGAGTACGAGATTATACCCGTTACCCTGCGGGGATGAGGATGGGATAAAACTTTGATATCCGTTGGGTTTGGGTATGGGGATGGGGATGAATTTTTTTTACGGGGATGGATATGGGATAGTGAAACCCGTCCCCGCCCCGCCCCGTTGCCATCCCTAAATGTGAGGTAAGGAAAAAAATGCATGGTGCAGGTGAGTTATTGAGTGAATGGGTTAGAGTTTTAAAAACATTTTAATCAAAATTGGGCGACCAAAACCCTAAAAAAATTTATTATTATTATTTTATTTATTATTTTTCTTAATTCCCAATTAAATCACTTAATCATCTTCTTTTTTTTGCATATTTTTCTATTTTTCTTTTCACAAACTCTATTTGTCTTATTTTTATCTTTATTATTATTCAGTATTTTTATATTCTCTTTTTTTTTTTCTAAAAGAAACATTTTATTGTCCGGGACGAAATTAGGTGTTGACATCTAATTTACGGATCAGGTGAACGGGTCAAGTTTACTAGTCTTGTTTTCAGGTTGAGTTTACAAATCCAGTTTAGGAGTTGATTTTATCAGTGAGTTTACGGGTCGGGTTTACGGGTTGGGTTTACAGGTTGGGTTTACAAATCAGATTGCAGGTCGGGTTTTAAAGGTCAAATTTGTTGGTTGAGTTTATGGATCGAATGTCGAGTTTAAAGATCGAGTTTGCGGGTCATGATTAGGGTCGTATTATACAGGGTCAAATTTGATTTTAGGAGTGGTGTTTTCTATTTGAAATTACGGTTGAATTTACAGGTCGATTGTAGGGGTCGTGTTTACGAGACAAGTTTACGATCGAATTTATTGGATAGGTTTACGGGCCAGGTTTTTCGACCAAGTTTATTGTTCCTGTTTACGAGTATAGCTTATTGGTTGAGTTTTGTTGAGTTTTGTTTCGAGTTTTCAAGTAAAGTTTATGCATTGAGTTTACGAATCATGTTTTACGGGTTTGAATAAGTTAGTCAAGTTTATGGGTCAAGTTTACGGGTCGTGATTGTGGCTCATATTTTATAGGGTCAAATTTTATGTCGACCTTACGGGTCGTGTTTTCAATTTGAGTTTATAGTCAAATTTACGACTCGATAGTAGGGTACGTGTTTACGGAACAAGTTTGCGATCGAGTTTATTCGATAGATTTACGAGTTTACGAGTCAAGTTTCAAACTGAGTTTACGAATCAGGTATACGATCCAAGTTTACTGATCTAGTTTACGGGTCGAATTTACGAGTTGGTTAGATGCTAGTAGCAAATAACTAGTAGCTAGCAACTAATAGCTAGTAGCTAAAAGCTAATAGCTAGTAGCTAGCTGCTAGTAGGTAGTAACTAGTAGCTAGCAGCTAGTAGCTAGCAGCTAGTAGCTAGCAGCTAGTAGCTAGCAATTAGTAGCTAACAGCTAGTAGCTACTAGCGAGTAGGTAATAGCTAGTAGCTAGTAGCTAGTAGCTAGTAGCTAGTAACTAGTAGCTAGTAGACAACAACCAATAGCCAGTAGCTGGCAGCCAGAAGCCAAAAGCCAATAACAAGAAGCCAACAGCCAACAACCAACCAACAGCCAGCAGCCAGCAGCCAGCAGTCAACAGCTAGCAGGTAGCAGTTAGTAGACAGCAACTAGCAATTAATAGTTAGCCGCTAGTAACTAGCAGCTAGTAGCTAGTACCTAGCAACTAGTAGCTATCAACTAGTAGTTAGAACTAGTAATTAGAACTAGTAGCTAGAGTTAGTAACTAAAAATTTTATATTGGTTGTTGGTACTGCGCGTTTAAAATTTAATAAAAGTACATTATTATAATAGTGGATAAACGTTATTAATATTATAATAGTGGATAAACGTTATTAATATATATTAAAAATTGAATAAATTAAGTTACAAATTTCATGTTTTCACTAAACCAGTTTAACACAAATTGATTATTTATTTTTTGTTGGCATCGGTTGGAGCTGGTCCAGAATTGTTTTTGTCGAACATTGGTATGAGGCCCATCGACCAAAACAATCAAATATGGACCATGAAAGGTTAGAATATTACTTCCTGCACCTTCACAATTACTAAATGCACTTTGGCACTAACATTAAAATATTAAAATACTCTTTTTCATTACACAACATTACCAGTTCAGAGGAGGAAGAAGAATGCTGCATAAGAAAAAAAAACATGGAAAAGAAGTTTGTCTTGGAATTTCTTTTCAGAATGCATTTCATATATTCTGAAAAACTTGTTCTATAAAACGTTTTTTAGAAAGTGTTATATATTTTTTGAAAAATTATTCTGAAAATCATATTTCAAAAATCTTGTTTTAGAAATCTTCTTCCAAAAAATTCGAAAAAAGTCTTATTCAAATTTCGGAACATGAAATTAAAAAATTACAACAAAAAATAAAATGTTTGCGGGAGTGCCAAATGCAAAAACCAAAATTTATTTTCTTCAGCAAAAGTTCCGACCTGCCGGATTCGAACCAGCGACCTAAGGATATCTATTCAAATCAACTACAGTCCTCCGCTCTACCAACTGAGCTAAGGTCGGTTTGTGATACAGGGTTATAACATGAGTAAAGACTGTCTTTTCCACCGAGAGAGTATATTTAATTCTATTTACAATTTCCTTTGGACACTCTTTCTACATATCTTTAAGAAAATACTCTTTTCAATAAATATTTCTGAGATGTATATTTAAAATCTTTCAAACTTTGGAAACTTTATTTTTAAAACTTATTCATTTGATAAGATTTTGGAAACTAAGTTCCAATATGAATAGGATTAGTTACGTTTTCGAATTTCTTTTGTCAAACCTTTAACCATTAGGCACATTATTGAAGTTATTTAATGGAATAAGATATATTTGTTATAATTTTGCAACTAAATTTTGGAGATAAGTTTATGTTGTATATACATGTTCTTTTAAATAACCTGATACATAAAACAAGACTAAAAAAAAGAGTGACATAAATTTAATATAAAACTGAGATATGATATAAAAAAAAGTGACATAAATTTAATATAAAACTGAGATATGATAAAAAGAAAAAATAAGATATCACTTCCCTGGGTATATAGATTTAGTAAGGCCAAAAATATATCATCTTTCGGGATTCACTACTATAAATTTTCATATTACATGAGATTTTTCTTGCAAATTTGTTAAAAAAATTTGCAAGAAAAAACTTTTTTATGTCATTTTTTTCTAAAAATTTTAATTGGTAGGTAATTTCTTCGTGTATAATCATTTCCTACAAAATTATAAAATTTGTAAGTATTTCTTACAAAATTTGTTGCAAAAAATGTTTATACAAAATATTTTGCAAGAAAATTGGTAGCAATTTCTTACAATTTTTTTTTCACAACAAAATTTGTAAATAATTTTTACGAAAATATTTTTAAAATAAAAATTAGTAGGAAATATGAGTTTTTTTAATAGTAATTATGATTAATGAATCCAAAATTAAGGTATGCATAAATTAAACTTCTGTTTATTTGAAACTCATAAAATCTTGAACAAGGCTTTTCAAAATCACAACTAAAATTGATGATAATCTTTTGGAAACATAAAAAGATGAAGAAAAACCAAACATAATATAACTTTCAAAAGGTCGTACATAGAGTAGTAGTAAATAGAAACAAAATAAATACAAGAGATCTAGATATTCTGCAAACTGAAAAGAGATTCTTTCTAAATCAAACTCAAACAAAGAACAATCTCCACTTATTGGCATCTACTGAAGCACAGGATCAAAACCAGCTCTCTCATAGAACACACGTATATGATTGATCATCTTGCACAGTGCTCCATTTGCAAGTACTATTGCAAACTTCTTTTCTTCCTTCTTTATGGATATATGAAAGTGATCAGAATGAAACAATAACCAATCCAATTGAATTTGATTTTGGGTTTGGATGCCACCATTCTTCATCTCATGAAAGGACAAATATAGGCCAAAGCCTGCAATCCAAGTTCCCAGTTAACTTCTGAATTTTTATGCCCACTCAGGGATTTTTATGTGCCAATAAGTTGCTACTTACCCATTAAGCACTTAAAACAGCATTAATGGCTGGTTTAGGAATGACGTTTGTAACATCACCTTGGTCTGTGAAAGATAAGTGATCAAATTTTAGGCATGAATAACTAATTTATAAGAATATCGTAACCATTTTGAAATTTGACATATTTTACTCACTCAAAGGTGTTCTTTCTACGAAGAAGCAAGCTCCAATAACTATGTAGCACAGCAGCAGAATAAGGCCTTTCATGTAGTGAGAAGTACCATCCTATATAAATACGAGTGGTTTTGTCAATGCTTATATATATTCCATTAGGAGATTAATATAAGGTTTTTGTCTCTTGAAGTTTGTTAAATATACCTGTAAAGTGAAGCTTGTGACTATTATTGCCAAAGCAACTGAACCTGTCTCTAGGATGTTGAAGTTCAAATCCATTTTGATACCCATTGTCCAAGCAACGATCACACACAAAGGGACCTATATATTGTAGTTGCATAATCCCTCATCAAAAGAACCAGAAAAAAGAAGAAGAAACTGCATCAAAAGAAGAAACTTACCACAAACATGGCAATCTGAGTTGCTGAACCCAATGCAACACCCAATGAGATGTCCTGTGGTCAAAGCATATACTTTAGTTTCCATGAATTTCATATTTCCTTATAACACTTATGGGTTGGCCACTAAGAATATTATGCTTAATAAAAGGAAGTGTGAAGTTAATAAACACTCTCAAGTTCTCACCAGCTTGTTCTTGAAAGCAAAAATGATTGCTCCTGCATGTTCTGCTGCATTGCCAACTATTGGTAGCAAGATTATGCTGAGAAAGCTCACAGACAAACCCCATGAATCTGATGCATCCTCAATTGTATCCACCACATATTCAGACAACAAAGCAATGAACACAGTCATCCCAATCAGCCAAGCAATGCCACTCCAGAGTCCAATCACAGCTTGTTCATCATCTGAGCCATTGTTGTCATCTTCATCCTCCTGATCAATTCACACAATGTTAAATAAAATATTGGCATTAGTTAATTGCAAACCAACTTCACCATTTTCATGATTCAAGAAACCTTACATCTTCAGCTTCAAATAACTGCCTGTGTGTCCACAGTTGAAAGATGATGTAAACAACATATGCAATCAGCATCACAATGCTAGAAGCTCTAGACAAGTGGAGTGAAGGGTCAACAGTGAGAGCAGCTGAGGCAGCGCTATATTTGAACAGCATTGGAAGTAAGTAGCACAACAGTGCCAACAACAGCATAAGTGAGTTCACATCTCCTTGTCTCTGTAAAGTAAATTCTTAATTAACGTTAGCAGTTGTTCCATTACTAAAAAGACACTAAGAACTAATGAAAAATATACAAAAACAAGAAGAAAGTGTAAGTGGATTTTGGTCTTACTCTGTCATATTTTTGTTCCAATCTAACGTTTGCAATGCCACCACATAATAGAGAGGTTCCAAGAACCAGAAGAAGGTTTGAAAGAATAGAACCCAATAGAGAATACTTGACCACAGCAATTTTGTTACTGCTAAGGGCAAATATTGCTATTATGAGCTCCGTAACATTCCCACATGTCGCGTTCAGAAGTCCTCCAACTGTAATTGAGAACATGAACATTTAGCTGTGATGATACCACAATCAATTTTACTTAACCATTTCTTGGTGAACTCTTTTCTATTGTAGTTTAAACCCATTCCAAGATAAAAATAGCACATGGTTTTCTCTCGAAAACCAATAGTCTAGAAACTATGATTGGTGCAACAGTGTCAGAAGAGTCTTGATTCATTGTCGTTTATATTTTTATGTTCCAAATTAAAAATTAACCAGTAAAGAAAATTTTCATTGTCAGAAAACTCTCCAATTGATGATGCACTCATGATTCATACCTGTAGGACCAGTGTAGAAGGCAACTTGTCTGCAGTATTTTGAAGGCACGATCACCAACACAAAAAATAGAGTGAGAATCAGCAATGAACCCAGAAACAAAAATGCTTGTTGTGTAACAAATAATCCAGAGATAAAAAGAAATGGTGCAACAAGTTCATGGAGGTTTCTTACTCCGTGATGAAGCTCACTCGTTCAGCAAGTGGGGTAAGTCCAAGCAAGCTCAACACGAACACCCAAGGCTGTTCATGATAATAATAAAATATAAAACATTCAACAGTCATATATGAGGTAATATAACTGCAAATGATTACCAATAGAAAAATCAGTTTGCAACATAAATCCTTTGATTGACATGAATTTTATAGTAGTTTCACGTGACCGACAAAGTTTTGGAACAAACTTTGAATGTTTAAAAAAGGAACCGCCCTCAATCATAACTTAATTCCGTGCCGTATTCAAATACAATCCAACTATTTTTAAATTTGGTTGACCATGGTGTTTATAGAAAACGATTCATAATTTTACTGAATGCTGAATTAATTACTTGCAGATGTTTCAGAACATTTGTTCATGTGTTTAAAAAACTCAAGTTATTTATCATTCACAGAAATTGCTTTGAAATGATCGTATTATCATAACAGGATTGATATAAGTGTTCTATAGCCATTTGAACTAGCTATCGAACACTTATAAAAGAAACATGTGTTTGAGAGGTTGAATGGAGCAATGAGAGAGAATAACTCACTCTTCCAAAGCCACAGTACTCAGCAACAATGGCAGCAGGAATGGCAGGGATGAGAATGGAAAGCTTGGTGCCAAGAATAACTTCTTGCAAGTTGAGAAGCACGTTTCGGAGAGTGGCACAGGGAACCTTGGAAACAAGAGTTCGATCAGACTTCTTGCGAAGTGAGTTTGAGGACTTGCTGTGTGCAGTGCGGCCATGTGCGGCCATGTCTCATTTCCCTGGTTAAAACCTTCGGATTCCCGTTCTCCAGTAGCCATGGTTCATGTTGGTGAGAACCCATTTTTGTTACCTGCGTGAGGTTTTAGCTAGAACAAACACAAGGACACAGGGAGTGCAAAATGTGATGCAACAAGCCTTTCCTTTTTGCTGCACAGACCCCAAAACTACAGAGGGTATCTTCTTGCTGTTCGTATAGATAGCTACGTGTGCATGTATTTTTGTTGGTGAAACAGAAGAAGCTAAGGGTGTATTTATAATGAACCTTTTGAAATCTTGTGGGAACCTTCCTCGAAGTTTCCCTTGCTTTTTGTTATATAAGATTATCTAATAATTCCTCTTAATTGTCATTCAGATGTGAAAAACTAAACCTAGTTAATATAATTTTCATTCGGGTCTTAATCGGTATTTAACATGCAAAACAAAATATGCATCCATTGTTGTTTCAAACAAAAAAATAAGGGTTGATGATAGAAACAAGTTACTTATGACATTGAAGAGTGCAAAGTACAAATCACTGTACGGTTATACTTTACGTTGGAACTTGACTTCAAAGAATGTCAATTGAATGGTGAAATAAAGTTTACATTACATCATTTGTCTTACAAATATAACACTAATAATTAACAATACTATTATAATTATTAACTTCTCATTCTTAAATCAAGATGTTAGAAGACTTTTTTTTTCTTATTAAATTACTACTGTTTCAAAATTTGATTTAAATAAAAATATAAATTACTCTAGATTTAGTATTATAGTACTTTAGAAGAACATTTGTTTTATTTTCAAATGTCAATAGTAAACTTATAGATTTATAAAATGAACGTTGTGTTAAAGTAAATTTTATGGACTAAAAGTGATTTTGTTGAAAACGAAAATTGAAAAAAAAAATTATTATACTGGCCAAGATAAAAATTTAACTCATTTAAAAAAAATAAAAAAATAGACATCAAAATTAAAATTTGTTTCTTATTTGCTATGTTGCACATATACGATACGTGTATCAGATATGTCGTATCTGATACGTCGATACGTTTATTTTCAAAATAATAATATATGATACGTAATTTATATGACAGTAATTATTAAAAACATAATAAATATATTATCGTAATTGTGTGAGTCCAAATTAAAACTATATGTACTAAAGTTGTCAACATAAAAAATATAAATTATTGTTATCATAAGTACCACTCCGATACTAATTGTTAGGATCAAGCGCTTACCATTTGACCAAAAGCTATAACTATTAGTCAGACTGAAACTCTTTTTATTTAAGCGTGTAAGAGCCCGACCCACTTGACCTCTATTGCGAGACAATTGATGCCACCTGCAACAAAAGTATGTTAGAGACCAATTATAATTTTTTGGAACTATTTTATTAGCTGTCAATAATTTTTAGTTTTTAAATTGGTACTCAAATTGGTCACTACATAGTGACTAATTAGTTTTTGTCAGTAAAATTGATCATTATCTTGTAGTGTACTACAATTTTATAAATTAAATGCTTCATTCATAAGTATCCTAAAGAATGATATACGGATATGTGTGAACAAAGATACATAATTCAAGTTGTAATATCGGTACATTATAATTTATTTGTTTGACTTAAATTCACTTTTTGTTCTCTAAAGTTTTACAAATACACAAAGTGATAACATCTTTCGGTAAACAATTAGGTTGTTTAATTTTGTAAGATTAAATTATCAAATTTATAATTAAAATATTATAAAGAATAAAATTATACACTTGCAAAATTATAGGAAGAGAAAGTGAATCGAAAAAAAAAAAGTTAATTTTTACTTGACATTAAGAAATTAAAAATCAAAATTTATAGTTTTTTTTGTGTTCATTGAAAGTACAAAGGAAAAAAAAATACAAATTTGACTTCAATACAAGTTTAGATGAAAGATTTGATGGAAGTAAAAGGATAGTAAATAAAAAGCTAACTTAATAATTTTACACATGTGAAAAATCTTATTATAATTAAGTGACAAGACACTTAAATTAAATTACACTAATTTGTATATTTCTCTTAACCATGCACTATTCAACATACTGTTTTGCATATGAAAGATAGTGTCCTGACTGTGCAAGACAAGAAGAAATTAACAAAGAACTTCAATGCTGGGAAGTAGCCAGACATTATTGACATTGAAAGTGGTAAGAAATTTCCCATAGCAAAAGACATAAAGTGCATTTTATCTGCTCTATATATTGCTCATAATCTTCTTGCACAAAACAATTGTTCAAGAGATTTAGAGAAGAAACCAGACTTGGTCCTAGTTTTTCTCAGAGGTTTGGGAAGAGCCACATTCCTCAAGGTACTGCGTCCTTCACTTTCCTTCACACTTTCACGGATTCGTTGAACTCGTCACTGTTTTTTTTATCACACATTCACGTTATCATTCATGAAATTTCTCTCTCCTGAAATATTATTAATGAAAGATAAATTATATTTAGTAGGGTTTAAATATTCTAAACAGGTATACACTAAAACATTCAGAATTAAAATTACCTTTTTAAGTAGAAAATAAAATAAGGAAACTTCTGTACATTTTAAACTTTTACTTTTACTTTTAGGTTAGTTACCGTTATTACTTTACATATGATCAAATGAAATCTCTTCTTCCCTTTTTCTTTCTGCAAACCCGTAAATAATAAATTACAATTCAATCATAGTGTTTTATTTTAAAATTTTCTTGTTAGTTTTCAAAAGCCAAATCATGCAATATAATCGGGGTCAGGGTAAAGAATGTCTGCAGACATGAAATATATTGTTTAGGATTAATGTTGGTCTATATCATATAATATAAGAAAAAAATCTCCCTTGATTAATTATTCTCCATTATTGTTGCATGTCTTCTACAGATTCATCATTGTTTGATTGGCTCTGTGAACACTGCAGAACATGGTTTTGATCAACTTATCAAACCTCTTTATTTCTCGTGACTGTATGGTGGTTACAGAACTATCACACCTTCCCTATCTCTCGTGACTATGGTAGCACAGAGGGACCGCAACCATTTGTCTTTATAATCAGTGTGTTTTTACTTTCAAATTTAAATCTGACATATCAAACATGAACCTTATTATGATCTCAAGATATTTGTAACCGTACCATGTGGCTTGAAATTTTTAGAACAATACTCAGTACTGTACTCAACCATTTCTGATATTTTGTTCGAGTACTGTGATTCAAGTTACTAATGTTTTTAAAACAGATTTAAAGAAAGAAAAAAAAAAAACAACAACATAGTCGCTAGGGCTAGGTAGCAAGAAAAAGATGGGTATGGTTGATATGAAAACATGGTGATGAAGATTGCAGAAAAATATGTGAAACTCTAAATTTGCAAAAAGATTGTGCAATCAATGATGGATATCGTATGATGGCCATGCATTCGTAATTTGTTTTGTCGCATGTACATAGATCTAACTGTCGAATAGGGTGAGCCACGAGGGGATCACATGCTGAGGAGGCAAACTTGTTCAGCTTTATTTTTTGTGTCTATCCTCTCTCGACCAAAATTGGAGGAAATGAGTGAATAAAAAACTAAGGATTGAGAATTTCAATGTTCAAAACTTGGTTCTGTCTTGCTATCACATTATTATCATCACTTGCATCCAAAACTCATCCATTGATACGTAGTCCCATCTAATTGGTAACCCTCTTCTTCAATAGCCACCCTTCAGTGTTCCAATAGCCACTAAAATGTTTGCAACATCCCCACATGCATTGGTCTCTTCTTACCTTCACACCTTCCACGAAGCTTCCTATTTTCCCTTCAAGTTTATGCTTGATATCAACCTATGCACACTTGCCGATATATGCAAGCAACTGGCTTTCTTCCATTATCTTTCTTTTAGCCCTATTCTACACAACTCTCCAATCTTCTCTTTACAGCCATACAAAATTATTATCGCTTGCAAAATTTTGGAAATTCTCAAATCGGGATCACTCTCATTAGTTCAGATTTTATCTTTAAATGTTACGTATCTTTCTAGAGAGAATAGAACATTAATAAGAGACGAGTTAAACCTAAATATAAGGCATGTATATCACTTTCAACTAAAAATGCTTAAGACTATAAATTTTCATGTCTTCATTTTTATAGAGTGGTTAATTTTTTATTTTTAAACTATGTGAAATTTAAACTCGTAATTCTCATCAAAATGCAGATAATGTGTGTTTAACAGAATTTTGCATTCAAATCTTTCAAATAGAAACATGTAGTTCAATTTAGTGGTCAAACTTAATTTGGTAGTCGGTTAGTCTATATATTTATTATTTTACACCGCTTAAATTACAAAATATAGAGTTGTTTGCAAAGATTGATTAAAGTTTAGCAACATTATCTAACGAGTTTTATATTGAAACAAATGGTAATGTTGTTTAAGAAAAAAGTATTGATAGTCAATTGTAATACTAAAAAAATTATAGTAAACTCTAGTTTAACAACTTTATAATAGAGGGTGATTTATACGTAGGAAATGTAAGTTTATATATAGAAGACGTTGTAAAATTCATAAAATGAAGATAGTCTTCTCATTTAAATGACTATGCAAGTTCTGAAAATTTTTTTGTTATAAGAAAAAAGGTAGATTTATTATTTGTCTTGATTGAAATTTCAATATATATTCGCTAAAATTTATGTTTATTTTACTATAAGTTAGTTTTGTTTGGTGAAATAAGTTTATAGTTTTCAGCTTTTAAGGTGATGCAAGTGTATTTCATAATCCATAATTGGGTTTCTAAATTTGTAATTAGACGAAATTAATCTATCAACTTTGATCAAAGAGATTATTTCGGATGAAAGATATAGATGCGTGAGAAAAACAAATACAGATTCGTATCATATATAATTAAAATGAGAATAATTTTAATCATTCAGCAATACGATTTAATTATTAATTAACATTATTTTTCTCATGAGCAATGCTCTCTTTATACGTAAAATAGTGGTTTCCTTGAACCTTCCTCTGTCGCTGTTTGTTACAATAGAATGCTTGTTTTCTTATAGAATACGTGAGGAGTCTCTGGAACCATATTATAAACAGTAGAACATTATGTGAGTGTGAAGATTTATGTGGTTCTTATTCCAATAAGATAATATTAAAATAAATTTGGCCACAATCTTTAATTATTGAAGGTGGTACATGTAGATATTTTAATATTGTACTGTGCCCATGATGGAGTTTGGACCACCTGAGCTGAACCTCATAATAATTCAAGAAGTTGAAGATAGTACAATAGTAATCACAGAAGAATGTTACCTAGGAATTGACCACATTTTTTTTCACTTCCGTTACTTAACACTTAAATGTTTTCAACCAGTAAAATTTATGAAATTAGTTTTCAAATTAATAAACATATAAATATTTTAATAGAGAAAAAAAGTCGTCTAGTATAACATTGGTAGTTGTAATTTCTGACGGATTAAGCCGTCAGTAATTACCGAAAAATTGATCTATTGATAATAAACAATGATTTTTGTGAAGGATGTGTTCGTCGGTAAATACCGACGGATCTCAAGCATCCACGGTAAATGATTACCGACAATGCGTTATCTAACGGATTTTTGGTCGTCAATAATACTGATTTATCGACGGATTTGTGTCGTTACAAATAGATTACTACCGTCGATAATTACAGTAATAAGATTTGGTTTAAAATGTACTGATAAAACTTTATCATATTCATTAAGAGTTCCTGTATTGGTTATACCAATTTCTCCTCCATGAGAAGCATTATCATTCCTTTTGTCCATCTTCTTCCCACATCTCCTTATATTTTAAATTAAAGTACTTTGTTCTCTTCACTTTTAGATCGCTAATAATCACGACTAACTTGCTTTATCATGAAATATTTCATTGTTAGTTGAGCTATGAATTCCATTTAAGGAAGAATTTCATGCTAATGAAATATAAAAAAAAAAACAAATAAAGGTTTATATCTGTAGAATGTTTTGATACTAAAGCTAAAAGAAATAAATTAATAAAGATCATAAAAACTAGTATGGATTCAAGTATTATTGTATGTGAAAGTAGTATTGTATGTGAATGTGATGGAGGTACAAATCATTCTTAAAAGACATGGACATAAAATATAATTATTATATTTCTAATGATTATGATTGAAAATTACATAACTAGATTTTATATATATGTGTGTGTATATAATTGCAAATTTTGTTTGATAGTAACTTGTTTAGAATATAATTGAATAATATTTAAGATATCAACGTACATTTTTCTTTAACAAAAAATAACTGTCGTGGGATTCCATAGTTTCATTTTAACATGAAAGTTGTGTTGCATTTAACACCTAAATATAGACAAAATGAATCTATATAAATGAATTAAATTACTAATTAACTATTTTTATTATTATATTTACTTTTATGAGTGATATAAACAAATCAATTGGAAATTTACCTTATCTTAAATAAGATAGGATAATATAGTTAAAAACTGTTAATTAGTGAAAGAATTTGTAATTGATAAAAATTATAATTTTTATAATTTTTTTTGGCATAAAAAATCATGAACTATATCTAAAACGATGTATTGAAATTTTCAATTCATACATACCTTCAAATGTACCTAGTTAAGATACATTTTAAACGTTATAATGGTGCATGTTTATTATCTATTTAAAAAGGTTTAATTAATAATTTGATTTTTTTTCTTACTCCACCTTGGACTACTTTCCACCACCTCTTTACATTTGCACCACTACAAGAAAATGCTTTATTACTAACCAATTTTAATGATCAAAAGTTGTTAGGTACTATAGTGACAAATTTATATACCAATTTAAAAAATAAAATAAAAAATTATTGATTACTAAAATAGTCACTATTATAAGTAAAAAATTATAATTGGTCACTAAGGAAAGATAAAATTGAGGAATATTATCGTGCATTTCTGCACATTTGTATTGTAGATGCTCTGCACATTCGTATTGCGGATGTTGTGTTTATATAAACACAATATTGTATAATCATAATCTCTGTAATCATTGAATACAATAAATAATATAGGAAATAATTGATAATGATGGTTGCACACATGAGAAATAATACACGGACAAAATTCAAGGTTATTGGAATAATATTATTGACATAATATTTCTAGTATTGATTCTAATAATTAGAATCACAACTTTCTCTAACTCCCTCTCTCAAATTGAGGTGACTCAATCATCCAAGTTTGTCTCTCAAAATGTTGAACCTTATGTGTGTGTGAGAGGTTTGGCTAAATAATCTACAATTTGATCTGTTGTGGACACATAGGCTATTGTGAGTTGATTCTTAAGCACTTGATCACGAATGTAGTGAACATCTATCTTAATACGTTTAGACCGAGCATGCATCACTAGATTGGATGTCAATGCCTTAGCACTCAACTTATCAGACCACAAAATCAGCTTTCTAGTCATAGGAAATTTCAGCTCATCTAGAAGTGATCTGATCCAAGTTACTTCTGCTGCTAGGTTAGCTAAAGCTCTGTATTCTGACTCAATATTTGACTGTGACACCACTTTTTTGAAGGCACATGAGATTAATGTCTCTCCAAGGAAAACACACTGCATTGCTATGAATTTCCCATCATCTATGCTAGTGGCCCAATTTGCATTAGAGAATCTCGCTATATTAAGATCGGTTGATGGTTTGATATGAAGACAAAAAGTTGTTGTGACATGGAAATATCTCAATATTCTTTTTATTCCTTGCCAGTGATCCATGGTTAGAGAACTCATATATTGGCTGATTTTGTTGACAGAAAATGTTATGTATGATCGAGTGTTGGTTAGATATTGTAATGCACCTATAGCATGTTTTATAATGTAGGGTTAGCAATAAGTTCTCTTTTAGCAGTGTAGTTTTGATTGCAAGGTTTGTTGAAGTATTCGTTGAAAGATTATTGAAATTGTTCAGTTGTTCTATTATACTTTCAAAAGCCAATAGTTGGGCTTGTAGATCAACCCAACTAAGGTTGATTTGATCAGATAATTTGACCACCATCGGATTGTAATCAGCATCCATTCCATTCATCGTTTGAATCATCAAATCTGAGTTGGAGATTAGTGATCTTGTCAGCTTTAATTTATTAGCAAATTTCTTCATTTTAGGAAGATATTGATCCATCTTCATTTCTTCTTTACGAGTGTTGTGAAATTCTGACTTGAGGTAGATTGTCCTTGATTTTGTGTGTGCACCTGCTAGGCTTTGGGCTTCATCCCAATGTTCCTTGGAGGTTTCACAGTGTAGCAACTATGTTGCAATATCAATGGCCATTGAGTTTCTCAGCCACCCTAGGAAAGCTTGATCTTGTGCAATCCACTCTTCATAATTATGATTGGTTTTCAGAGTTTTGTCACTTGTAGTGACAAACGATTCTGGACATTCTTTTATTCCTAGTATGTAGCCATCAAGTTTGCAACCTCTTATCAATGGAAGAACTAGTGACTTCCATAGGAGATAGTTATCTTTGTCCAACCTGACAGAAACAGTTGTGAGTAGGTCATTTATGTGATTTGTATTGGCTGCGAAAGACATGATTGGATCGAGAGCCTTCAAGCTTAAGAGCTATTATACCAAGAAATATTGTCGTGCATTTTTGTACATTCATATATTGCATATGTTGTCTTTATACAATACAATCATAATCTCTATAATAAAGTCATCATTGAATACAATAAATAATATAGGAAATAATTGATAATGATGGTTGCACAGATGAAAAATAATACATGGACAAAATATTAGGGATATTGGAATAATATTATTGACACTAGCGCAAACACAGGTGCTATCACGCTTGTGTATACGCATTTTTTGAAATATGTGTAATATTATATTAGTAGATGATGACATTGTAATGTTATTAAGTTAATATATAAAATGAAATTATATTTATTAAAAATAAAGTGAAATATATCATAAAAAATGAGAGAAAAATAGTTGATAAATAGGAAAAAAGAGAAGAAACAGAGATAGACGATTTGATAAAAAGCTTGTAAAAGTAACAATCAATTTTAAAAAATATAATAAATAATTATATTTTAAAGGATAAAATTATAATTTTGAAATGTGGACACAAACGAAGAAATCTTCTTTATATATTGTTATGGATAATATCTTTGATGCTGATTCTAATAATTAAAATCACACTTTTCTCTAACTACTAAATTTGTCATTAATTAATTAGAGACCAATTTATAAACTAAGTCATTTTTGTAGCCAAAACCAAGGTAGCTAATTTTAAAGACTAATTTAGTGACCAATTATATTTTTTTATTCATAATAGTGACTATTTTAGTAACCAATAATTTTTTACTTTGTAGATTGGTATCAAAATTTGTCACTAGAGTGACTAACAACTTTTAGTCATTAAAATTAGTTATTAATAAAGTATTTGAAGCATTTTATTTATTGTAGTGCACTATTTATGTTAAAAAATTTGCACCACCTCCTTACACTCCCACTACATTTTATGTTAAAAAGTTTAATTTGTATTTTTCTGTAATCGATTCTTACATGAAGTGGGAGATTTTGGGTGAGGAATATTTAGGACTTTGAATTAGACAAAGTAATGTAGTGATGTTTTATTAGTTGAAAATAGTGCACAATGAATATGTAGTGAGATTGAGTGAGATGAAGAAAGTGAAGGAAGTGGTTGTTGGTAGGAATAAAAAAACAGAAAAAATTTAATGTATAAAATAATTTAAATTTTAATACGTCTAACTAATGGAAAAATCAAATTAACTTTATTTAATAAATATTAAAACTTAATTAAATAAAAACTAAAGTGAATCATAAATATGAATATAGAAACCAAATTATTAATTAAGAATAAGAAAAAAACTTTATGACGTATAATGAATAAATGACAGAAAGATAATTTAATATTTTATGGTTTAGTTTTGTGATTTTAATTTGTCAAACTCAAATTTATTGATAATTCTTCTTGATATATTTGCGCTATTTTATTTTTGCCACATTCTCCATATTTGTTGAAGAATTGAAGTACGTGAAGACATACAATACAACAGAGCAATTAAATTAAACCTCTAGAATTTAGGAACATTGGGACAAGTCAACATGGTCATGTGAACCCAAATCATTAGTTGTTGTCAAGGACACATTCGACTTTAACATGTTTGTGTCAAATTTTTGCATGGTCTAGATGAGTAACAAGCATGTATGATTGTGTCACGTGGGTCATGTGAACTTAATTTCAAAAGCAATTTTCAGTATCACAAGTAAGTTTTTTCACAAAAAAATATTTTATATGTTTATAGTTTATAAAACTTTTACCTTTAATCTATATAGCTATCTTTCTTAGAATATAACAGTAAATTAAGGATGATTTATTAAGTATATGATTGAACAATACACTACAACTCGAATGAAAATAATATTCAGTACATTTTAATGAGCTAGGGTTCTTTGTGTTTAATCTAAAACCTAAACCATAGAACTTGGTGTGTTAGGTTTGGTCTAAATCACATCCGTCATATGATATGAAATAATTTAAATCAACTTAATTAATTTTGTAATTGAATCTTCACCTTGGTCCAAATATAATGATATATCCCTTGACGTTGATTTAAGATCATTGCTTGCCACGAAAATTAAGTGTCCACTGATTGATTTCCAATCATGTCGAAGTTGAAAATAAATTAATCATGATAACATTAGTTTTATTTTTAAATATTTAGCTTAAAAAACATCTCTATTTCTTTCGACTTTCAATGAGTGATATTTCTACCGCATCCAATAATTTAACACAGATTAAGACTTAAGACGATTTAAATACTCTTTTCTCTTTTCCTACCGAAACTCATTTTAAGGACAAAATCTTGACGAAACCCATAGTTCAAAACGAACAATACCTCAGATGCATATTGATTAACCCTAATAATATCTTGGAATCAAAACATTGATGTCCAATTGATAATGAGATTTTACATGTGAACATCATTAGTCCTTTAAACCCTCTATTGAGAATGATTCGTTAATTTTACTCTTTCTTTAAATTTAACCAACTTTTTTTATTTGATCATTATTTTAAAACTTAACTATTTTTTAATTAAAAAATTACCTATAAAATAGATAAAAACTATTTATTTTTAATTTTATAATCTATATATATCAAGAAGATTATTTTTTGTACACACATTTTTTTTATTCTTACAATTTAAGTAACTATTATTTTAAACTAAAATAATTACATTTTCACTTATACCTTTTAAATGACCGTTAATATAAATTTAGTTATTTTATAAATTAAAATTATCATTTTAACATTTTATCCTTTTAATAACTACATTTTTAAATTTAAATCATTATTTATAATAAAAAATTATTTAATAAAAAAATACAAATTATTTATTTGTATAATTATTTTCAATAAAAATTATTTTATAGTTTAATAAATCTTTCTAAAAAACAGTGCGTGTTTCCACTAGTTTTTGATTAACAAAATCAAATATTAAGAAAATAAAAATTGTTCAAAGGAATTAGAAACTTATCCAAATTTATAGTTTTTTTTTTACTATATATCTCAGGTATATATCATACCTATATACATTGTGATAGATACTTTTTTTCTATTAATAACATATGAAAAATGTAATTTAATTTGTAACTCCTCGTACAAAAACACTAGTCAAATCCAAAACAACCATGATCGAAATGTAACATTATTTTGTTCACACAGTGACTTTTTCTCTAAGTGCATGGAATGAGGAGTGGAGGGAGGATGAAAATGGCCACATGTTAATGGAGGTAATGCCATTTTTTGTTGTCTTTTTAAGTCCACCCTGAACCTATTCAAATCCTTTGTACTTATTCAAAGATATTATAAAATTCGGAACTTGTCATTTACTTGGTGCAGAAGACGTGGAGAAAAGAAATAGTGGTCACTATCAAGGTTTGAGAGATGAGGTTTTAAATGGTTAATACCAAATGCAAATTATGTCCATGATAACGAAACTTTCATAATATTTTTTTAATGTTTGTTTCAATTTTAAGTTTTAATACATTAATAATCTTATTTAACAAGTCGAAGTTAATGACAATATTTTTTATTTATTTTTTAATATACCTTTTAAAAATAAAATCGTGAAAAAACTTTAAATTTTAAGAAATAAATATCATAAATGTGTGGTGGTTGACTTTAACAATAAGATTGTAAAACTTAGGATAAAAAAATTATCAAAGTTAGTTTTAAATTCAAAATTCTAAAATTATTCTTTTAGAAAAAAAAATATTTAAATTATTTTTAATTGTCACTTCTAAAAAACATAAAACAATTAGATATATCAAATTAATATTAAAACTATGTCTTATTTTTGTTTATCACTTTCTTCATTTTAATTACAGATTCTCCATCAACCAAACATAATAAACCATATTTTTTTCATTTTCTCTTCTTTCATTTTCAAAATGAATCCAAGTACAAATGAAGAAAATCTGTGTTTCAAAAAAAAACAGAGTTCTCCGTTTAGTATCACATATTTTCTACATTATTTCCACACAAAGGTTGTCTTTTACGTAGGTAATGGAACCGTACTACTCAAATTCAATTTCGTAAGAATTCCGTACTATAGCGGCAAGTAAACAATTGCGACAAGTCAAATTTTGCTAACGTGTGGTTGTACACACGTCACTCACAAACAAAAATGAGCACTTATTTATTTGGTACCCCCACCGGACCACTTGCAGTGTAATTTGAAGATAGAAGTTTAGCATTACTGTGGAAAATAAACAACTAATACAACAATCTTTATTAAAAATTAAACTCTATTAATGTTACTTGATCCACATAACTTACACACCCGAAAACAATTGATGCACTTTATAATTTGGTTTTTATAACAAATTTATTTAATATCATATATTAATAAAGATGATTAAATATCGTCTTGTTCTTGTCTAACACTGAGGAGGGATAGGGGTAGTCCGGTGAGGACGACTTCCCGCAAACTGGATGGAGAAGAGGGTGAACAAGGTTTCAAAGCAGTTTATGGAGTATGATGGAAAAGGCCTTGCACAAGACTACGTCCTTAGTCGTGTACAAGCTGACATGGGTTACATAAATCTTCACGTGCTCGTCAGGGTCTGTGTCTCCGTCATATTGTTCCAGGGTGAAGGCCTCCCATTGTCGCATGAGGGGGGTTTCAGTGATGTTGTCAATGAAGGGATGGCGACACTCCTGTCTACTTGCTATTGCGGCCATAGTCGGAGGGGTGGTAATGTGATGGAGGGGTGGGGGGTGGGAGGGGTGAAGGTGTGAGGGATGAGGTTGTATTCACTTTCCTCTTCAGTGGCTTGATAGAGGGGAGTTTTGGACTCCACATGAATCTCATTCTCCTTTCCTTTCCTTTTTGAGCAGCATCCATCTCTATCTTCCTTCTCAAGCGAGCGTTCTCCTACTTCAGTGCGTCCATCTCCTTGGCGTTGCTCTTCTTAGCCTCAACAAATTCATGCTGCATCTTGGCTTGTCCTTCAAGGATGGGATCAAGGTCAATCTAGTATGTGTCGGCATCTTTGGCTACCAGCTCAACATATTTTGCAACACCAACTTTTCTACGGGTTGAAACCATCTTCAGCAATTCTCGAATTGTTTTGGTAAGATATTAATTTTAGCCCCACGGTGGACGCCAATTGTTCTTACAAAAAGGAGTCAAACGATCAAGTTAGCGAGAACTCTCAAAGTCAAATATTAGTTTTCAGTATTAATGAATTGCGTACCTTTAATTATTGTCCACCTATATTTATAGAATATTAATCACAAATTACCTGGCTATGGGATGGGCCTTTATTGGGCTTACCGATTCTTCTTTGGGCTTGTGTGGACCTGATCAAGGCCCAAGTACCAAGCCTATGAATTGATAGTTGTTATTTCCTAAATGTAGAGTAGGTGACCCTTATTGGTATATAACCTTAGCCACCATGTATGTATTGTCTTTCTATATAGTTGATTAGTGATCTGTACCAAACAGGACTATTAGTTGGCGGTTAAGGCTGGGTACTCAGTCTTGTCGATCCTATCTACCTAATATAGTGCAGTATTTTAGTTGTTTACACCATTTAACACATTTTAACTCAAATGTCAACCCGAATAACTATTTAACACGCAAAAAATATTAAAATCGTTGAAATAAAACAAAAATTATATGTTCACTTTTAAAATTAAAAACAAAAATATATCAAAATTTAAAAAACGAATAAATTTCAATTTCATAAATTTATCGAATAAAAATATATTTAACCCATATATATATATATATATATATATAATAATCTATAATAATCTATAATAATAAAAGAGATTCTTCTTTTCGTTTCCACATTTTATAATATCCGTTTTATCCTTAATTATTTTAAAAATTAATTATTTTATAAATAATTTACTTTTAATCATTTTCTACAAATCTCTTTTATCTTAAATCATTATTTAAATTTTCTTTTTACATATTTTTTTATTTATTTTATATTTAACAATTTGAAAATTAAAAAATATGAATACACATGCGTCGTCGTGACTGTGTGTTCGCTAGTATATATAATCGCTAGATATATAAAAGTAATTGGTTTTTGAATGTTTAAGTATCTTAAATTGTAAACATGATTGAATATTAAATGCATGGTGAATAATAAAAGTGAAAAGGGGAACGTGGCAACAAGAGCAACGTGTACATATAAATCACGTATCTTTTGCGAGAATCTAAATGGTTGTACCATATCACAACAGGGCTCCACCAAGCCTTACAATTTGCATGTGACATAGGAAATCAAATACTGCAACCAAATCTTCCCTCTACTTATGTTTAAATTGAAGTTCTGTTTTTTTTTTTTTTTATTTCTTTCTTTTGCTTAGTTTATTTAATAAATATTAATAAGTAAATACAAAGAGCACAAAAATTTAATAAAAAATTGATTTATCTACAAATATTGAATAAAATTATTTAATAACTTGTTTAATCCATTTAATAAATTATTGCTGTCTTGTTACTTTTTGTTAATAGTATTTGATAATTTAATAATTATTTTTAAATTTCGCTAATTTGTTTGATTGATTTAATAATTTATTTAAATATTTAATTTGTTTTGAAGTTTAGTTTAAGGTTGTGTGTGTATTTATAATTTTTGTTTTAATTTAGTTTTTTTGTACGTGTGTTCAAACTAATATATAACTTTTGTAGTGTAAAAAAAATAGGAGTAAATAAAAGAAAAAGGACTCTTAGATTAATTGAGTAACAAAATGCAAATGAAATTAAATTTGTATGATAACATTGTTAAAGTATTGATATAATAATTATCTATTTGCGGTACATGATCGTTTTTTTATACATGATAGTTTCTTTATTTGTCTTTGGATTTTTTTTCGTGGGTCATGTTTAGTAGATATATGAGAATGAAGTATAATTGGACTATAATCATTATTGTTTTCACGTTGTCCTCACTTATATTTTTGGACTCTCGTGTAGGTGTTATGTACCCATAACAATGCATTTATAATATTGATTTATATACGAATAATGATATTTTAACCCAATTTTAATTTATCACTTTAATTATCTTTAGATAATCATATCATATTACTAACAAAATCAATATAAATAATTGAAAAATATTAAAGTGGTGAATTAAAAATAATTAAACAAAAATATATCAAAATATCATTATTCTTTATATACAAAAGGTAATGTCATTGTGGAAGTGACAAAATATTTGATGGGTAGAAAAAAATTTGACTAAGATGAAAAAGTGTTGGATTTGTAAGAAACTTGTTAATATGAAAATTAGAAAGACATGTTTTTTATGGTTCATAAATCTTAACATTTGAGTTGTTGAAATTGTTGAATATTTGTAAAGACTTAACATGTAGATGAAGAAAGTTGTGAGTGGGTTTGTCCGGTTTCTTGTAACATGTTGTATTATTGTTGAGATATAATCGTTAATTAAATGAATAAAAATATATTACTATTTTTTTTGAAAAGTGAACTTACTTCTAGTTCAATATTGGTTGCAAATATGGTAATATGGTATATAGTATGTTAAATGAAACATATAAGAGAAATAACAATTTAATTTAGGAGAATCATCAACACTAGTCAAATGTATGATGTCATTTGTGATAAGTAATCCACAAAAACTACAAAAATTTTGTCAAATGTATGAGTATACAACACCAAATCAAGTCAAATGCATGAAATTTCGAAAGAGCACGTTCTTTACTCATTTATGTTCTTGTTACTACAACCATTGGTGTGAATGTAAGAAATTTCAGACTTTTTAACTATATTATCACAACGTTATCTAGAAATTGATTTTTATATTGAGAAATGGGCCATGACCCTTCAAAAAATTTTATATTTATATAATTTTATATATGATTTCAAATTATTTTTTTAAATTGTACTATATTTGATATTTTTTAAAATTTTTATATATCTATATTTATATATAAAGGAAAATTTCTTTTTTTTTCCACATTTGTTTTCCAATTTTACCTTTTAAATCATTTTTTTTAATTTAAATAATTATTTTGTTAATAGTTTAAGTGACCATTTGTTTAATTTAACATTTTTTTTCAATTTGAATAGTTTTTTAGACATAATCATAATAAATGGAAATTAATTACAGTAACATTATAAAAATTATTTATATTTAATTTTACAAAAATAATATTATTAATTTTTATTATCATAAAAAATTAAATACAATAATTTTATTTGTTTATATAAAATTATTTTGGACATAATTACTATTTTGATTTCTATTTTTTTTCAAAAATATCACGTTGGTCTTCCAGTTTTGTTTTATTTCAATTTGGTCTCGATTCTTGAAAAATTGATATAATTTGATTTTTTTTGTTAAGTTTCTTGAAACAAATTAAGGTTTTTTCATTAAAATTTAAATTGTGAGTAAGAATGATTTGTTTTGTTAGTGTAATTAACATAATCCTAGTATTAATCTTGATGAAAAATTATTGATCCGTTTCAAAAAATTTAACGAAAATGACCAAACTGCATCAATTTTAAAAAATTTGAGACCAAATTAAGACTAAATGTGACATTCCATTTAATAGATAATTCTAATAATTAAAGTATCACAAAATTATAATAAAATAGAGCAATGATAGAAACATATCAAAACTAACATTTTACAATTGTCCAAAATATATTGAAACATAAGGAAATATCAAGGGCACAAAGCAATGCCATAAACATGTTTCATAAAGCAAAACAATCTAGCCAAGGATTGCTCATAGAGCAAGAAATTTAAAATATAACAGTTCCAAAAGGGTGCTTAAAGAGTTATAATAATAAAGCCTAGTCTAAACAACTACATTTCCACTATCTTCACAATCACCAAGAGCCTCCACATATGCTCACACCAACATTGGTGATTATCGCAAAAAGGAAAAACAAATAGAACACAGATAGAGAGAAAGGGTAAGCTAGAGAAAAAAATTAATTTTGACATACATATATGCAAACAGGTTATAAGCAAGCAAATCAACAAGCATACCAAAAATGTGATAGCAAATAATCAAAGACCCTATAACTTGGTTATCCAAATACATGTAATGAGATTCATTGGTTGCTTGTACTTGTGGTGACCTCTACTGCTCTGTAGAGCCATTACTAATGGATTTCACCCTACCATGCACAAGGTTAGTCCATGATCATATAAGTCCATTATCCTGCTAGAGACTAGGACCTCCTGCTACTCTAACCACTTGAACTAGTCTACTCTATGTGAATCTGACTGATTCATTAGAATGTCAGGATGCAGTCTTTTTGAATCCTTATTTCATTACATACACTACAAAAACACCACCATAAAGTCTTCCCAAAAGATTCATAGAATTACGTCAAGCTTATACCATATACATATTCTCACACATTCATTATCATTTCATACCAAGCACATCAAAATCTCAGCATCATTATATCACATACATGACATCATACGTTAGGCTCTAAGGTAAATCACTCAATCATGGAGACAAATAACCAAATCAGAGAAGAGTGCAGCAATAAAGCACGTCCTTGCACCAGTCTCGCTCAACCTAGAAACATTCGCTTAAGCAACAGAAGTTCTTTTGCTTAAGTTAGGCCTTCTCGCCTGGGTGAGAGCTCGAACAATGAGAACATTGATGTTTTGTGAATTCTCACTTAAGCGGGACCTTCTCGCCTGAGCGAGATTTCTCTTCGTTCAAAATCGAAGCTCCTCGCTTGAATGACAACTCGACAGAAGAAGAAGTGAGTTTCTGCTACTCTCGCTTAGGCGATAGCTGCTCGCTTAGGCGAGATTAGCAGGTTCTCACCTGTTCACATATGCAGATCCAGAAATTCAAGCACAAATTCACCCAACATATTTCCAATCAACACAAACATCAAACAAGCATTTAAAAATATGATTAAGCAACCAGCAACATGCAATATTTTTAAAAATTTAAACTCTAGCTTCCCTTACCATGACAAATGCTACTACGAGGGAAAAAACCCTAAATGAAAGGAACACTAGGACCCGAAACAACTTAAGGAGCTGAAAATAGAAAGAAAGGTACACGAAATGAGGCTCCAAGGAAGGTCCCCAAAGCTAAACAAACACAACTAAACTGAAAAAGAAGGGAAACATGAAGTTTTGGCGTTCAATTTACGTGGAAGGGGCGTTCGGCTAGCTCAAAGGGGGATCTCGCAATTGTCCTAGCTGAGCTTCTGTTCCAAGGAGAGTAAGAGTGAGAACTGTTTGGATGTACGAGAAGAATAGTAAAGTGTTAAGTGGAAAAGCTGAAGGGGTTTCGTGAAGTGGAAACCAATCGGTTGGCCTAAGACCTTTTACTAGAACTGGACCCAAAACTTAAAACACAATAAGTAGGCTTTACACTAAAAAAATCTGGAGGACCAACTTGACATTTAGATAAAAATATGGACAAAAAACGTAATTCAACCAAAATTTTGACACTCATAAAATACCAAAATATTGGTTGAAGATTCATCACTAATGTTACCATTGTTTGTTCCTCTTGTTAGTTACAACTAATGACATTTATTGATCCAATATAAAAAAAATACACGACATTTGTAAGACTTATAAAGGTGAATTTCATTCGATTCAAAATGAAAATTATTCTTCTACTTATACCGTATCCAAAATTCATACTTGCCCTCCATGTGGTATAAAAAATTAGGAAGACTAATCACTAATTGTATCTACAACAAAATGAATCAACTAATTTAAAACTTTAAAACAAGTAAAAAAAATGTTTTTATTATCATAGTGAATATCATATATTTAAAAATTGTCAAAACAACAAAATTGTGGAAAACAATGTCATTTAACACTAATATCCAAAGGAAATCTCATGTTTCAAATAGAGCACTGCAATTATGTATTATTTGACCACACTAGATTATAAGGTACACAATAAAAAAAAGGTACACTATCATACACTCTTTCAAAATATCATGAAGTTTGAAATAAATATCTTTCAAAGGTTATTGTAAAATTATTCTTATATTCTGTCGTTTGATTATTATTGAAAAGTACTAACATCATACTTTAATAAGTTATTTTCTAATGCTAAAGGGTAAGAAGGTTTCTCACGAAATTGTGGAAATAATATATATATATATATATATATATATATATATATATATATACTTTCACGACTATTTTAATTATTTTAAAATTTAAGAAATAATTATTTATAAGATAAAATTCTGCACACTAAAAATTGATTCAACTTATTTGAGTATATTAAAAAATTAACAAGGCGTCTTAATGTATAATGAAGAACTGAAAAGAAAAATGTTGAGCCTTAAATTTCTTGAGCCCAGATAAACAAATTGGGCCCAATTAGCCCATTTCGAAACTCCACCTCACTATCCCAATTTCCAACCCTTCCCCTCCTGTTATGACTTGGAGTACAGCCTGGTTTGAATTTAGCTTACAACACCGAACTACCCCAGTTGAAGTTACAAATATACCCCGAACAGTTCACCAATAACCCATTATCAACAACGGTCACGAGGGCATAACAGTAACTCCACCCCTCACATCAAAATTACCACCGCTAACCGTAGCAAACCACCACCGGAACGAAACCAAATTCCTCTCTTCTTTCTCTCTGTCTGTCTCTGAACGAGATCCGACCAACCCTAACCCTGATTCCCAATTACTGATTCCTCTGATTTCGCCGTAGCGACGATGGGCGATTTCAACCTCGCCCTGGTGATCGTGGCGGTGGTGGTCTGCGTGATCGTGTTCCTCGTCAACGTGTACCTCTTGGTCAACTATCAGCATCCCGACGATGCCAACCAGGCCTACTTCCCCAAATTCGTCGTCGTTTTGGGCCTCTCTATCGCCGCCATCTCCATCCTCATGCTCCCCGCCGACGTGGCTAACCGCCATGCTTGCCGCCACGCGATCTACAACGGGGCATGCAACCTCACGCTTCCCATGAAGGACCTCTGGCTCGCCGTTTACATCGTCGACGCCATCCTCGTCTTCTTCGTCATCCCATTCGCCATGTTCTACTACGAGGGCGACCTTGACAAGTACTTCTTTTTTGTTTTTTCTTTGTTCGGTTTGAAATTTGAATTGTTGTTAAGTGTTTCGTGGATTTGAATGAAAAGTTGTGTTGGGTGTTTTTTGCGTTGTGTGCAGGAGTATGGGGACGAGGATTAAGAGTGCGTTAATGTGGATGGTCACCACGGCAATAGTGTGCGCCCTCCTTCTGGGTATTTTATACGGTATGAATGATTAATGTGATGATGCTCTTGTTTACTTTGAGTCGCGTTATGTTATGTGACTTGTGTCTCTTTTTACTTAGTCGTGTAAGGTAGGACTTAGAAGTGCTTTGCGTTTTAGTTGGGGTGTTTTTGTCAAGGACTTAGAATATTGAAAATGGGATTGGGGAATTGTGTGTATAGGGGTTATGGGTTGGGTTTTTTGATGGATGTGTGGTTGTGCGGTTTCTTCAAATGAAAATGAAAGGATGATTTCGTGTAATTGTGCATGTGCGGAGAAAGAGTGGGACGTATCACATTTGAGGGGGTTTCAGGTTGCTCCTTTTAGTGATGACAGTCTAGAGGTCTTTCAGAGGCTTTTGTGAATCAAACAGTTTTGGGTGCTGTCGATCTTGGCGTTGAATGACGGGCGGGGAGGACAATTGGATTAACCATGTTTTGGGAAGTAAGGATCTTAGTGCGTTTGCGAGGTTGGATAGTGGGTGGGATTTTTTTGAAGGCTGTTTTCTTGTATAACAGCTTACCTTAGAGAGATTTTTGTGTGGTAAAGATATTGGCGGGTGAATAGAAGTAGAGAGAGGTGAAGTTTAATGTGCATCATTTGCAGGGTTTTTATTGGGACTAAGGATGTGCTGCTTGACAATGCCTTGTGTTCTATACTTAATAAGTAATAAATAAATTTTTATGAGATATGGGTTAAAATAAAAGAGTGGGGTTTGTTGTGGATTACCGATAACAAAAGGGAGAACTGAGATCGGGGTGGGTCTTTCCAGCAAGAACAATTCATGCTGCACTGCAAGCAAGAAGAGTGTAATCAAAGTTTATACGAGTGAAATTGTGTCAAGGCATTATGGTTCACATTATTAGATGAGACAGGCAGGAACGAGTCACAAACTTGGTCCCAAAAAAGAGCCACTGAGAATTTTAACCCATTAAACTGGTTTCATTTCCTTCACAATGTTCTTCTCTTGATGTAGGACTAAGGAATGGAAATCATTCTATACACAATAAACAATTGAAATGTTTAAAATTATATTTATAGGTGTAAAAAGTATTGCATTGCATAATTCATAATCTGAGTTAAAGTCATGATTAAGAATTTGCTCATGGTTGTTTCAAGAAGGATAGTCATCTTTGTTTGTCATTTCAAATTCAATTCAATAAAGATATACTACAAAAACCCATCTTAAATGTTGAGTTAATGTTTTAAATTTGATGTGGTTTAATCTGAGATTTAAACTGTTTGCTTATGCTTCTCTTCCATAATTGATCTATTAGGGCTGGTTGGTAAGGTGGACTTTACTGTCAGGCATCTCTCTTCATCCACAACTGCATTTCCTAGCACATGGACATTCAATAGTAATGAACCATGTATTAAAAATGGTGTCCATCAGGTCTTTTTCTGTACTAGTTTCTTTTTTTAGCTGATTTTGTTGTTTTCAGGGGTAATATTTTTTCTGTTGCTCATACTGCATTTCCCCTCACATTGTCCTTAAACCAGTGCTCAGCTTACTCTGCCAGTCCTTCGTCAGAGCAAACATGGACCATGCGTACTACCTTCCCAGAATATGTTGTTGCACTCGCTACTATTGTTGGATCTGTGCTTTTTGCTGTAAGCTCAATCTTCATAAAATTTAACTTTTCTTTTAAGAGCTAAATGTTTGGACTAGACTTTTAGGCTTGTTTGGCCAAAATTATTGTATTGGATAAAGGACTACTCCTGTGGTTATAGATTTTTCAGTGAGACTGAATGAATTATAATATGGTATTATTATATTCTCTTTCGAAATTGAGATTTTCGTAACACCCTAAAAGTATAATAAAAGTACTGAACAGAAGAAAGAAACTTTCTCTTAATGGATTCGTGGATTTATTTAAACACGCCTAATGTAAGTAGTGGCTTTCATATTCCTGATATTTGACCACTGTTCTCTATTCAATTCAGATATTTGGCGGTGTTGGTATTGCATGTCTTCCATTAGGACTTCTATTTTCATTTATTCGGCGTCCAAAAGCTGTTATCACTCGATCACAGTATATCAAGGTGCTATATATTGTTACGGAAAAAAAATGTTAATTCGTTAGCTTTGTATTTGTTTACCTGATTATGCTATACTATATTCATGGTGTGGTTGGTTTGGTTACTGCAGGAAGCCACTGAACTAGGTAAAAAAGCAAGAGAATTAAAGAAAGCAGCTGAGGATCTCCGTCAGGAAGAAAAGGGTGGTTCAAAGGGTAGAAAGTTTCGTAAAAATGTGAAGGCAGTCGAGAAGGTAAACAAATATGGATCATTTATCAGTTTTCTTTACTTTATTCTTTAAGTATTTTTGTGGAGACAATTGTTAGCTTGGGCTTTCCATATGAAATTTGTTGCTGGCACCATATACTTTACAGTTGTTGAAGCATTTTGTGAAATTAAAGTGATTTACTTATAAACCTCGCATAATTCTGCAGGAGGTGTTTCAATTAGAAGAAGACGTAAAGCTCCTTGAAGAGATGTATCCTCAAGGGGAAAAGGTCCATGATCAAATTTCTATTTTTTTTTTTTTTTAATTTTCAGGTATAATCAATGTGTAATGCTTTTTCCTCTGACTAAGCTTGCATGAATATAGGCTGAGACAACATGGGCACTAACAGTTCTTGGTTATCTGGCAAAACTTGTTCTCGGAATTTTAGGGTAAGCTATAAAAGTGTGGTTTCAGTATGATCCTTTTGAACTGTTGAACACTTTTAGCAAGTGTTATGTTTCTTATCTATTTGAAAACTGTTAACAGGTTGATTGTTTCCGTGGTGTGGATCATTCATATTATTATCTACCTATTAATTGATCCACCACTTTCTTCTTTCCTGAATCAAGTTTTCATCAAGCTAGATGATGTCTGGGGTACGTTGGAAATGTCTGGCTATTTTCTTCTTTTAGTTATTATGTATAATTGAATAAATACATTATAATATTCATTCAGTTAATCCAGATGATATATGTAATTTGTTATTTCATCAGGTCTTCTCGGCACTGCTGCATTTGCATTTTTCTGCTTCTACCTTCTCCTTGCTGTGATTAATGGTGCCATGGTGCTTGGACTGAGACTAGTTTTTATTACTATACATCCCATGAAGTAATTTAAGTGCTATCGATTTATATTTCATTCTCCATTTTGGTAGTTTGGCATCCCTATTTGTATCTGACAACATGATCTTATATCTGGCAGGTGGGGAGCAACTCTTATGAACTCTTTTCTGTTTAATGTGGGCCTTATTCTTCTTTCTTCTATTAGGTGAGTATAGTCTCTCCTGTACATTCCTAATGGGGTGCTATGTATATTGAAGTTAAAGCTTCTAGCTTCTAGCTGAGTGTCATAAAGTTTATATTGTTTTTTGTTTTTCGCTTACATAATGTGAGAAGAGTTTGACAATTGTGGAAATTTAAAATGAGGATACTGTTATGTTAGGTTCTGAATTTTCCCATTTGAAATTGATCAATTTTGAAGGGGAAAGGAAAATGAAGTCATTGTGTTGCTTTGCAAGTGTATTGGAGTGTTGCATGTAAAGTTTAAGGCACTTGTTATATGCTGTCATGATCAAGGCATGCTTATACCGTCGCTGAAAGTTGTATTATTTTACCTTGTAGTGTGATCCAGTTCTGCTCCACAGCTTTTGCCTACTATGCTCAAGCAACTGCAGCCCAGGAAATATTTGGCCACACTTTGGAGTCTCTTCGAGGAATTAAATATTTATACAAGTGAGTCAATTTGAATTTCTTCTGCCTCTACTTCCCTGACTTGTCTGGCAAAAACTGTTACTTCTTTTTGCTAACCTTTGAATCTAGAGTACACTATGGGCTTATTGTTCCAATTTTGACCTACTGTATAGTTTGAATTAAGACAAGAGTTTGTAAACATTGAATATGGCTATAATATGGTAGTAATGCAGTTTAATTGAGTTTGACTGACTGTTTATTCCATTACAGGTATAATGTGTTCCAAATTGCGTTTGTTATTTTAGCTGGATTGACCTTTGTGTATTACGCTGCGTTTGTAAGTTTACCTTTGCAAAGTTAGTTTCCATTATTTAAACGGTTGTTAATATTTTACTGATACTAAAAGTTTTCTTTACACGGAAATATCAGGGATGGAGAAGAAAAACACCTAGTGGCAGGTTCCAATTATCTACATAAGGGAGGGCGTGGCACAGCCTGGAGAAGCACTTTCTGGAGTGAGCCATCGGAGATTCCTTGCGTCATACCCTTTAGAGTGGTTTTTATATTTGGATGTGTTTTGGCCTAGTTTTGTTTCATGTTGAAATGTATAGAGCAAACTGATGATCATCTGAGTAGAACAATTTGATGCGGTGGAATCGTTAGTTGGCTGCTACAGCTTCATCTTTGGCCATTGCTGCTTCTGTCGCCGTTGTATGTATTATTCCTTTGTTTCATTCTCACATCCCATTCTCATTATGTAATTAAGCGTATTATTACGTCTGTGAAGAGTACCGGATTCCTACAAAGCGTATTAAAACCCTTGCCAAGAGAAATTGTACGAGCAGGGTTTTTTTCTTTTTTTTTCTTCTGTTTTATGTTCATACATGTTCTTGTACTTCATTCTTTGTATAATAGATTTTCTTAGTTCGGCTTTCAGAATGTGTATTTCCGTTTTGAATTGGTTGTTGATTATTTGACCAGCTAGAAAGTAGCTGTATACTTTCTCTTCTCTCTAGTATAGCTATAAGCTATATATTTTAACTACGTTTGTTCAACAAAAATAATATTAATTACATTTAATAAAGAGTGTACAGTACTATAAGAAACGCAGCTCAATTCTATTAATTGTGAAACTAATTAAAGTAATTTGAAGAAAGTAAATAAGGAAATGTTCCACTGTTTTGTTTACAATGTTGTAAATCACTCGAATTCCTTTAACGGTAATGGATATTGTTCCCCATCGTCTCACAAATCGTTATCTTGAGGGCTAAGATACTTCTAATAAAACTATTAAAAATACTTGAGAATCTTTCCGTAACGCATCGACGAAGGTCAACTAATAATTTTATGAATATTCCTATAAACCATTTTTAAGGTGATAATAGATAATAAGTTTAAATACTTGTTTGGTTTTCATTTTCGTAGTGTTTGTTGTGGATGGTTCTCAGTTTGACAGAATGTTTAAAATGGTCTTCATTTTGTCCGAATGTTTAAAATGGTCATCATTTTTGCAATTCGTGTTTTATTTGGTTCTTTTCTGTGACGCCGTTTAAATTATTAACGGAGCATTGGACAAGTGGCACAACTTGTATTAAGGTGTGTTACGTATACTGTATATATGGCTAATTAACATTAATTTTTCAATTTATGGAAGATTTTGCAATTAGGGAAATTTCTTCATCTTTGTCTTTCTTAAGCTCGAATTTGCAGATGAAGCAGTTAATACTTGTCACTTCAATGACTTCTCCAAATCATTAATCTGCCTCATTTATGTCATGATGATGACATCCTCTTCATTCACCACCATTTGAAAACCAAAAATTAAAACCAATTTATTATTAACACAACAATAAAAACAGATTGTACCCAAAATTTTCTACTAATATTCTTTGGAGTTCTTGTCATCCTCAAAGTTGTCATCTCTCCGCAGCTACAAATCGGGGTTAATCCATTTCTCGTTGAACCACCAACAGTGCACGAAGTGATACAACACGGTTGCCTCCAACTATTACAACTAGAGGTAAAGGAAGAAGATTGGGACCGTAACATACCTATATAATGGGATTGCAGGAAGAAGAAGATTGCAACAACACCAATTGGGAATGGAGGAACAAGATTGTGAAAACTCACCAACTGCCCAAACATTCCTTACCAAAACCCTAGCTCATTTATTTATCCCCAAATATCTAATTAGCCATATGTACAGTACATGTAACCCACCCTAATACAAACCGTGCCACCTGTATAATGCTTCGTTAATGATTTAAACGTCGTCACATAAAAGAACCAAATAAAACACGAATTGCGAAAATGAGGATCATTTTAAACATTCTGTTAAAATGAGGATCATCCGCAACATACACTACGAAAATGAGGACCAAAGAGGTATTTAAGCCTAGATAATATATAAATATGGAATGTTTGGTTATAATACATCATTTATATTCGTTCATTTTCATTTTAACTGTATGGACTGGTCGATCATGTATGGACTGGTCGATCAAGTCAATAATGATTGGTCGATTATATCAACAAAAGTTGATCAAATAGACTACTTTGAAGAAGATTTTCAAAAATGTTATCGACTTGTTAGTTCGAGCACAACTTTAATCAATTATGAAAAATCGTGTGTTTGTCAATATTTTACTCAGTTTCTCAATCATGGTCAACTTGATTGAGAATTACAATTGGGACTACATGACTTCCTTGTGATAATAAGTATTACTTATGACTAACCAATTTATGATAATTACAATTCCATATTGTCATTACAATTTTAGGAAGTCCTTCTTAATCTTAATTATTAACTTGTTTATGTTAATTAAATACCTAACTGACTTTCAGTCGTGTTGTTCTTGACGTGACTAAAAAATTGAGTAAAGTGTTAACAAGTGTATGATTTATTAGAATCACTTAAAAGTGTATTTTAAAAACCTTCTTCGAAATAGTCTCTTTGATCGACTCTTGTTAATGTGACCGGCCCATTCAGAAGAATTTCCAATTAATACATAAAGTTATAAGTTATATTTGACTATCTGAGTGCATGATGCCCCCCTTCAAGGTAACTACATTAAGCTTTTACATATTGGTCCGTATATCGGCCTAGTGTAATGGTCTTGATTACAACACCCGACCTTTGTTGGGTATTAATGCTTCGGTTAGTGGTGATGTATCCTTGACCAATTGGAGAATCTTGGACTACTATTTTGTTTACGCACTTCCCACGTCTTGCACCACATCCTATGTTGATGTCGGGATATCTGGAGGCAGTTGTTGTAATAGAGTGATAGTGGGCTGCGTAACTACCCAAGTGAAGTAATATAAAGGGAAGTTGATGTTTATAAACAAAGGATGAAAGAGAGATATATAGAGATACTGATTTAACTACATAGAGAATAACAGTGTGAGAGAGAATTATTCTTTTGTGTTTGTGTCAGCACCATTAACTTAAGAAGGAACACATGTTATTTACTAAACTCTTCTAAGTCTAAGTTTAATAATAAGTACAATATTTCTCTACACTAAATATACAAGTCTCTCAAAGTTAAGTACACAGTCTTTTTAGACTATATATATACAACACTATAATGTTATTTGATTACAACATTTACATTCTCTAAAGTTGATATCAAATATATACCCTCCTTACTTCTCACTTTCGAGAATGATTTTACGTGAAAATCTCTATTATACAACGCGCTTCATCAGCTCAAAACAAAAACAACAACATCAATCATTATTAATTATTTAATCTAAGGGTTAATTAAATAAATTCAAGTTAATTAAATTAGAATATATTCACTTGCCTTAACATCTTTTTCTCTTCATGAAAAACACCCAAAGGAAAGAGAAGACCTAGAGATACCTTAAATTTGCTTCCAAAAAATTGATTAAGAAAACATATCATTGAAAAACTAAATTAACTCTATTTGTGCTACTCTTTTAGATCACATGCTCTAAATGAAGAACAAAAGAAAAATTGTCTAAAAAATGTAGGGAAAAGTTAGAGAGTCCCTAAGTTTAGAAAGAAGAAATTGTAATGAAATTAAAAAGTTATTTTATATATTATATATGTTAAATCTTATAACTTAAAATATTTAAAACATTCATTTGTATCTTATCTTCGACGTACTTATATATATATTTATAGAACCACGTCCTTATAACAATTTCCGCTTTCACTAACTATTATATCCTTAATCATACTTGTGAAAATAAACAAAGGAAAAACACATTTTCCTCCCTCTGCTATTCTTCCTTACAAAATCATTATTGCAAAGCATATAACTGTAGAGAATGACAAAAGAAGTAGCCAACATAGGCTTTGAAATACAATACAAAATATGGCAGAACTAAATAAACGTCGACCACACATCAAACACGTGGTGGGTCAAAATGAAGAAGACATGAGATAAGGTGAATAGCTTTTAAGCCCAGTATGGAAGTATATGCATATTTGGCCTTAGTGAAAGGAGAGAAATTGAAATGTCAGAACCATTATTGAGGCACCATTGTATGGTGTATGCTACATAGAAAACTGTTCCCAACGTGTTATGTGACCATACTTCAAACACATGGTGGGCTAAAGACAAAGACAAAGATAAGGTGAATAGATTATGGAAGTGTATGTATATCTAGCATTGAAGTGAAAAGAGAAAAATTGAGATGTGAGAACCATTAGTGAGACCATGGTTTACTGTTATTGGTTGTTCCGTTCTTCAGCGTGGTTTCTATGGAGGTTGGGTAGCTACTATTTCTCACTTCTATGCTTTACAAGGTACTTTCTTCGTCTTCTTTTTCTTCTTCTCATTCTACTTATTTTTCTTTCTTTGTAAGATGTTGAGTTATTATACTTATGAGGGGATTTATGATGCACATTAGAACCATGATTCAATTTGTTTATATTGGTATTTTTAAATACTTTACTAATGTCTTATGCCCTTTTAATTTATGCATGCGTTAATGAACTTATAGAAGCATTTATATATACATAAGTTTATTTGAGTAAACCTGAACTCTTAAATATTATGAAATTTTACTTCTTTGTTAATGGTAAATTATTTGAAAATGAGTGTATTGACAATTCATTATCTCGTATCAATGCTGTCCAATTATTTTTGAAATTTCTTTATAAAGGAATTTTGTTTGTAATTACTAGATAGTTTAATTAGTAGGATGATACTCATTTTTTAAAAATTAAGACTTGATTGACATATTTTAAAAAACAGATACCAAAGTGATATATTCGAACAAAAGTGGTATCATCCGACCAATTAGACCTTACTAGATTATTTAATAAATTTTCCTTTTTTTTTTCTTAGTCTTGGATTGATGACCTTGTTCCCATATGTGCAACAATGTTTTTATTAGGAAGGGACAAAATAATTACTAAATTATCTTATAATTTAATATTTCATTAAATGACCATTAGTATCTAGGTTTAACATTTTATTATTAAAAGACCATTATCATGTGGGTGTAAAAAAATTAATAGTGGTTAAAAGATATTCTTTTCCTTTGGAAATATACGACATTTTGGAATGGTTAATCTCCCTATTCCAAAATTTAAGGCACCAAAGAGATAATATAACAAATAATCTGTAGTTTATAAATGTTGAAAAGTGCTATAATTTCTGCCATATTTCTATAGTGAGTTCGTCAATCACCTTTAACAAATTTTTATATTCTTTATTCAATTCCTAACTAATATTTTTCACTCATTAATATATAAATCATTCTCTTAACAAATATAAATAATCCAAGTTTAAAAAATTATTAAGAATACTGAAATAACTCCTAATAATAACATTAAGTATGTTTTAATTATTCTTATTATCTTTTGTACTTAATTATTTCAAATTGTTTATGTTTATTGGTTTTCTAATTTATTTACCACTTCTATTAAGTTTTAATTTTTTACAAAATAGATATCAGAGATAAATCATAACAAGAAAAATTCAATATGTACTTAAAATTGACACATGAAAATGATAACATACACAACAAGCACTAGTATTTATTTAATTATTAAGTTAAATTTGTTATCATTAATTAATTCAATGAATGACTTAGCATCAAAGGTCAACACAAGCTCTAACTCAATTGCATGTAGGGATGTCAAAAAAAATCTGTACCCGCGGGTGTCTGCGGATTAAACTCGCAACGGGTAGAAAACGGATATTAAAAATAGATACCCACTACCCGCGGGTACGGGTATTTTTGATACCCACATATTAATGGGGCGGGTACGGGTATCATAGTATCCGTACCCGTGGATACCCGTACCCGCTAAACTTTAATTCAGAAAAATACCCTTATGTATGTATGTATGTATGTATGTATGTATGTATGTATGTATGTATGTATTATGTATGTATGTATGTATGTATGTATATATATATATATATATATATATATATATTAGTAAAAAAACATTATGAGTCTTCATTCAATAATGGTGGTTGAATTCTTACCCCACAACGGAGTAGATTACTTCCAGATACTGTGGAGGAATTGATGTGTCTCCAAGACTGGTTATGGACCAACATGGAAGGAAATGAAATTAACAGTTGTACTTAGATATTTTAATTAAGTGATTATTAGAAATTTTTAATGAACTTCTTATGTTTTCAGACTCTTCTAGATTAAAATTTGACAACATGAAACTTTATACAATGTTGCAAAAGATGGACATTGATGAAGTTAGTAATTTATTTAATATTTCATTCAAAAATAAACTACAATATAACTTGTTAGTAATTTTTTATTTGTATTTTTCAATAATCAATCGGAGAAAGGGGACTTGTTGATCCAAACACTAATTATGGTTAAATATTTATTTTTTTTAAATATTTTTGTAAATACCCGCGGTACCCGTGGATATCCGCGGATATGCAAAAAGTAGGCGGGTACCCACATAACGGATACCCGACGGACATAGGTACGAGTATGGGACAAATATTTATCCAGTGGATAGGGTACGAGGGAGCTACTACTCGTACCCTACCCGCCTCGTTGACATCCCTAATTGCATGCATTCATCTCTGAATATCTAAGGTAGGCTGATTCATGTACAAGCCTAAACTTAAAACTATTTTTGAAATTAATGATAATATGGAGGTATTTTACTAAATTCAATTTAATGTTAAGATCTATTAAATTTGAAATTGTTTTATTATTATTATTATTAAGCTATAATAACTTGTATATTGTTTTTGAATAGAAACTACTTGTGTGGCAATTCGAATGACAACAAAATTTGTAGCTGGGAAGAATGGATGGAGTTATGATGCTTGAAAAAAAACAAAACAAAACTCTGGGAGACGGAGGCACGCACATGTAAATATGGAAAATGCTAAAAGAGTCCATTTCAAGGTACTTTAGATTATCAAATTATACAAAGTATAAAATTATTTTGATACTAACTAAATCTAATAAATTATATCCATGTTCTTTTTAATTGGTTGGTATCCATTGGAGTTAAAGTTTTATTATAAACATGGTATAGTTAGTGTCAACTCTTGTCGTTCATATTTCTCCTTCTTCTCCTCCTTTTTTTCTTATTATTTCTCTTCCTCTTCCTCCTTCATCTCCACCTCCTCTAACTCTGACCGTTATTGTTATCGCACCTCTGCATCACGTCATACTTCCACGTCGCCAGTGAGTCATCGTCGTCATTGTCACCACCAACTCTTGCCTTCTCTTCCTTCACTTCCTCTATCTCCTTATCTTCTTTTTCTCACTCATATTTCCTTAATATAAAAAGTCTCATCAAACTACCCATACAATATGTCACTCAATTTATCGATGGACAAATTTGTCAGAAATTAGGATTATAATTTATCGACAAAATTCACCGACAAAACGAACCGTTGGATACATTACCAACAAAAAATATCTGTCAATAATACAAATTCTAATTTATCGATGAATCTAACCAACCAATCTTACAAACAGATTTATTACTAACAAAAATTTCGTTCAACAATTTAAACTCTAAATTAGTTTAGTAAAGATCATCAATTGAATTTACTTACGAATTTATTTTCATTAGTAAAATTTGTAAATAATTATGAAAATTTTATCAATAAATAATATCATAATTCTTGATTAGATGCAAAGATAAAATAATTTGACAAAGAGAGAAAAATAAGGAGTTTTATTCTGGTTTGTGTGAACAAGAGGCTAGGCTTAATTCTTGATCAAGTTCCACTAAATTTGAATACAAGTATTCCATATTATATTTTTAGGTTGCAACATGAATATTTTTGTGGTCAATCTTAACTTATGGCATAAGTATCATTTTTTGGAATCACTCTTGACTTATATAACATGAGTATTCTTTTGTTAACTTATGGCACAGGTATTGTTTGAATCATTATCATCTACTTCTTTTAATGAAAATCGATTATAAAAATATAATATTTATTTTAATTTAATTTTTATTATACATTTGATTTTTTTCTGAAAAGAAATATGGACAACAAAAAAGTGTTATTAATTTCTTAAGAAGCTTGCGTAATTAATTGTGAAGCTCGACGGCCGATTGTTTTTCCACACTTTCTTGTGTAAATGTGGGTCGGTAATTAGTTAAAATTTTACAAATTTACTATATGTTAATAATGGATTGATTAAGAAAATATTATTTTACACAAATTAAATGATTATATATTCTTACGGTATAACTTGGTTGACATAATGGTTAAGCACCTTGTACTACATTAGGAAGATGTTTCGTATTGATGGGAAAGTCATTCCTGGCTTGGTTTGTTTGATTTGAAATGAAATAGTGAGGTTGTTTTTAATTAGGAAAATATTGTGAAAATATTAAGGGATTTGAGATGAATGTTAGTGAGTGATATGATTGGTTTGATAGATTAAAAAAAATAATGATAAAATATTACTATTTTAACCTTGATCATAAAAATAAATTAAAATAAATTTAATTATTTTAAATTATGTTAGAATGAATTATGAATTATTATTTAAAGTAAAAAAAAAAACTAAAATTGATCAAATTATATTAAATTAAAATGATATTGGTATTAATTAAGTCTAAAGAAATATTGATCATCTGTATAAATAAAAAGAAGTAATAATTTAAATTTAAATACTTTTTTATAAAAATGTAAAATGTAAAGATAAGGTAATAAAATAATTTATTTTAATACAAATTAAATCAATGAATAAAAAAATAATTATAAAACTTTATTATTATTTATATTACTATTATTATTACTATTACATATGTTTTTTTTTTTTATTTATTTATTTATTATTATTATTATTATTATTATTATTATTTACATTTCAATTCACTTGTGTCATGCTTCTTTCCATGTACACATCTATTGGAATCTTAACTTCTCCTTTATATATTCTTTTTCTTTTGTCTCACAAGAGGACAATTTTATCTTTCATTCATTGGCGGCCAACTTTATTTGGAAATCTTCACACAAGTAAGAAGTTCAGAAGTTCATATAAACATTTCTCTCATTTCCTTACAAATCACACATACAAACAACTTCTCCCCCTCATCCATCCATATCAACTCACCCAAAAATAAGGAGAGACTAAAACACACTTAATTTATTAATTAATCTAAAACGTTTTTTTTTGTCATTAATTTTGTAACTTATTTATTGGACATACATTTAATCATTTACTATTTTTATAATTATTCAACATTTATTCGATAGTCTTATTTGATATTTTATATAGTTATAATTTCTTTTTTAATATTTGATAATGAAGAAAATAAAATATTATGTTTTTATTATAATTTTTATTTTCTATAAAAAATTATTTAATTAATATTTAAAATAATAAAAGGATGATACAGGTATACCGATTCTCAATGGGGAAGAAAATGAAAGTAAGACAACAAAATTAATATTGGAGATGTGGACAATTTTTTATTTTAAATATAAGGATAAGATAATCAAATTTGATCTTATCTTGTCTTCTGTCATATACAAGTGACAAAGAAGGTTACAACTCTGATCAGGTTATAATTTTCAATCTGTTAATCCACTTTTATTTATTCCTCTTAGTTTGCTAAGTTAGCAGGATGAAACATATTAGATCACTAGAATACTTTTTTAATTAAATATTAAAATAAAAAATTAATTTAGATTTTTTTTAAGGATTTAAATATTTTTTAATAATATAATTTAAAAAATTAATATTTATAAATTAAGTTTCAATTATTATAAATAATAAAATGATTTAAATATAAATATATCATTCATTGTGCCCTTTTGTGGAATTAAAGCAGAAAACAAAAACTATATTTCACTATCCCTCCTTCCAAATCATTGTTACAAAGAATATGAACAGGTGGCTAATATAATGTTTGAAATCCAAAACAGGATATTGCTGAGCTAAATAAATCTCATCCACACTTTAAACACATGGTGGCTCAAAATGAAGAACAAACCACATGAGGTGCCTGTATCATAATGAGATATCAGAATACTGAGAAGGTCGAAGGTTGTGTTTGCCACCAAGGTACTTTTCTTCTTCTCATTCTACTTTTTTCTTTCTTTGTATACATAAGATGTTAATTCATTACTTAAGATCTTAATCCGTTTTGTGATGCATGTTGGAACCATATTGTTAAATATACATCTTAGACATATTCTATCTAATTTGAATTACTATGATAATTGAAACTTATAATAATAATTAATAATAATAGAATATAATTATGAAATATGAGGGAAGGTACAAGGTAAATGAAGATATATAATTGTTAGGTTTATAGAGGGGTATCACTGGAGAGAACAAACACCGATAAAACATGAGTTCAACTATATAAAGTATTGACACCACTCTCAACCCAAAGTCTTAAGACAATGAATTTATGGATTTTTATCTTTGTATAATGCTCTACTTCTTCATTTCTAGTCAATGTGAGACTTAGACTCGTTTGGATTCCTAACAATAATTCACATGGATCTACAAAAACAAGAATGATGAGTTTTTGACTGTTTTTTAATCTAGTGGATGTTGATATGATGGTATGAATGATTAAGTTGTTTCGTGAGATTAAAAGAAACTTTACAATACTTACAACGTAAAAGTTATCAATTTTAAAAGAAGATTCATCATTGTCTAGAATTGCAATCTCATTTTCGTTGTAGTTACTTTACATGAAAATGGATAATATTTTACCCCACATGGAGTAACATGGTGGAAGAGGTTTGAAGATAGGTTGAAGAATCATAAAGGTGCCTCTTTGGAATAATATGAGAAAAATATAGTATAATTTTACTTTAGATTTACAAAAATTCCTTTTTAAACTTATTGGTGTGAATAGAGCATAATTTCAATATAAAGAAAGTCAGTATTCAAAACATAGTTTAAATTTGTAAATAATTTTTCCGTTAGAACTAAAATCCTTCTTTTTCACGTTTTTTGTAATGTGTTTTAATTTATTTTTTATATTGTGTTTTGTAACACATTTTTTTCATTTTTTTCATTTTTTAAAATTTTGTTAATAGCATGTTTTAAGGGTATTATGTATTTATTAGTTTTTATGATATTTTATTATGTTCAGCTTGGATTTTTTTATATATATTTTTTAAATTACTTGGATATATTGTTGTAATTTTTTTCATAGTTTTAGATGATTCAGTTAATTAAAGACGTTAATTATGTTAGTTGAATGTAATTTGGGAATTTTAAAATAATACCAATAAATATATGTCTTTCTTATAATATAGGAAAGTAAATTTATAAATTACGAAAATATATATTATAAAATATATTTTTCACTGGTTATATGGATAATTTCTCCCATTTTACAATACATTTTTTTCCTTCTTAAATTGATTTATTCATTTTGCTATAGTATGACTAGTACTCAATTTATTTAATTGTTTACTACACATTTAAAGGTTGAGACTAAAGTTTGGGTATGTACAAGTAAACCAATAATACTCATTTTGTATATTTGGTGAAACTAAGGATGGATCCAGAAATTCAAGAAATGGGTGGGGGACTCAAAAGAAAATAAAATTTAATAAAAACAGTCACGATAAATAAATATATGATATCTCTTATTTAGGTTATATATGTCATTCCTTTATATCATACACATATAATACTTTCGTTTTAATATATAATATAAAATATATAAATATATAATTTATATTCTTTTTAAAGAAGGTGGCCAAGGCCCATGCCAAGCAAGTGTTTGTAGTTGTACATTGGTCAATAAAGTGTTAGTAGTTGTAGCTAAGAGAAACATACAACACTAATGTGAGAATAAGGTAGTTGAAGAGTTTCTCTTTACAATAACACCACTAGTCATTTAAATTAATTGTGTATGATATCAATATTTAACAAATGAAACTTTGATTTGTTCTCTAGTTATTGTGTTAATATGTCACACCTTAACCAAACTTGTGCATGATAATGGATAAAGAAACAATTATCTCGTCAACATTACAATACAAGGAAATTGGATGCGAAACATAAACTTACACTCAATTATTGCATACATCATATGACATTTAGATTTAATGAAAAATTAAAAATAAAAATAAAATTTAGATTTCAAGAGACAATTGAATAACATTTGGTATTTAAATCTATTTACTTACGGCACATATTAGCAGTCCATGACAAAACAGTTACATAATTTCATTAAATATATTGTTACAGGTTATGAAATGAAACAACTAGCTTTTCAACTTTAGTTATTAGTTAGAGATAAAAATTATGACAAACTATTTTATGGAATAAATCAAGTATCATTAGAGAAGTGGAATCAAGCATTTCATGGAGGAATGAGATACAAACATATGACAACAAATCAGGTAAATATATGAACTTTGCTTAAAAGATAACACATTTTTTGCCTTCTTATGTTCTTGTTAAAGAAACATTTGAAATAACAAAATCTTGGTTTGTGAAAAGAAGGATCAAGATAGAATACATGTTGCGAGCAAGATATCAATACCTTACTTAGAAAAAATGAACAAATATAAATCATATGTCATGTCCAATTGTATAATCGACAAAATTTTGAGTTTAATTATCACAAGATAGCTCCAACTTGGTTGATGACTTATATTATACACAATTAAATTAAATTATTAGTGGTATAATTGTGAGGATTTTCAAACTCTTCAATTATACCTTGTCTCATGTCATTACGTCATTATTATTTGTTTCTATTACTTCTTACAACTATTAACATTTATTGACCCAATGTACAACTTACATATTATTTACTAAGTTCAATTTTATGTGGTCTGAAACAAAGATTATTAGTCTATTTATATAGATCTAAACTTTATTTTCAACTTTAAAATACATCATAAATAATTAGAAAAGTCAAATAAATCAATTCAAAATATTCTTATTATCAAAACAAAAATTATAATAAATAATTAGCTATAAAATAATAAGATATGCATTTTTATAATATTTATTTCATTAATTTATTAAATTTATTTTATTACAGCAGAAACATATATTTTACTTCTATTGTTTTTAATTTTTTAGAATTGTCTTTCAATTAGCATAATTAATTTCATTTATCATTAAATTATCTAAAATTATAAAAATAAAAATTAAAACAATATATTCAAGTAATGTTTTAAAAAATATTTATAAAAAAACACATCAAACGCGGGACAAATTCACAAATAAATAATAAAATGTTTTAAGAACCCAAAATTAAAAAAAAAAATTGGAAAAAATTGAGCCACTAAAAGCGTGCACCAAGCACGAATTTACAATATTTAAAAATAATAATAAAACTGTGTTTCTAAACACCAGTCTTGAAAAATAATATAAAAAAAATCCTTAAAAATGGACTAGTAAACACGATTTAAAAAATAAAGAAGAAACATACAATTTCTATAAAAATAAAAAATTATGAACAGTGACATATCTTGAGATAAAATTTAGAATGTCAAAACAAAAGATTAAGTATATTTTTTTGTTTCTGAATTTTGACGCCTGAATTGAAATTTGTCATGGTCTGAAAATTTAAAATATTTTTCACAAACTTTACAAATAAATGGATATAATTCTTTTAATTCAATTGTGTTGAATTTTTTTATGTATCAAACGCTTCCCTTGTATATATTAAAGTCGAAACGTGTTAGATAATGTAAACAATTCAAATGATAACATAAAACACATTTAACAGTGTGACATCCCATTTAATAGATAAATCTAATAAATAAAACATCGCACACAATTTATAATATATAAAAGATCATACGACAAGGAGTATATATGTGTCAACCATTACAGTTATCCATGAAATATACGAGAAGGACGTTCACGCACAACACACATGCCATAAACAAGGTTCGAAACAAAGTAATTTAAACTTAAAATTTGCTCACAAAGCAATTAACACAATAAGGCAACAGTGCCCTCAAAAGGCGCTCCAAGGAGCAATATCCGACCAAAGCTTAATTAGACTGCAACATTCCCATCATCACTGCGATCACTAGGGGTTTCCATATTTGCTCACACCAAGAATTTAATGATTATTGAAAAAAGGAAAAACCACATAAGAAGACAAACACAAGCAAAAAGGGTAAACTAGAGTAAAAGAAAATTTTGAACATGTTATAGTAAGCATATAATTAAAAACAGACCATAAACATGCAAAACAGTAGGCATACAATCATATGAAGCAAGCAAACAGGACTCTATGACTCAATTATCTGGATACATATAATAAGATCAGATTCACTGGATGTATGCACTTGTGGTGGCCTCTACTGCTCTATAGAGCCATTGCTAATGAGTTTCACCTTACCATGCACAAGGTTAGCCTTCAATCATCTATTCGGCCAAAGACTAGGGTCTTCCGCTACTCTTATCACTTGAATCAGTCTGCTCTACGTGAGACTAACTGATTCTTTAGAGTTTCAAGATGCAACCTTACTTGAATCCTTATCTAATTATATACACTACAACACCACCATGAAATCACAACAAGTTTCTATGAGTTCTCGCTTGAGCGAGATGATTCATCGCTCAAAACGAAAGCTCATCGCCTGAGCGAGAGCTCGAGCAAAAACCAGGGCGAGCTTCTGTTATTCTCGCCTGGGCGAGACAAGCTCGCTTGGGCAAAAACAATAGAGTTCTTCCTGCTCAACGCATGCAACCTAGAAATCAATGTAAAAACATACATGCAATCATAAATCAAGCCATAGAAAAGTGTCAAACCAACATGCAATCGACTCCACATCACATAAACGCCAATCCAGTACAATTTAACACCCAACTTGAGAAAAACCTAAGAAAATCATTTTTAAACTAAGATTTCTAGCTCCCCTTACCTGGATAGATGCTAGCAAACGAAGACAGACACTCAACAATGAGCACCACAGTTCCAGGAATACATATTAATGAGCTGAAAGGTGCATACAAGAATGAAGATAGGGTTATAAGGATAAACCCTACATAGAACTAATGCACTCAAGCTGAAAAAGGAAGAAAAACCCTAAGGTTGAGTGTTCAACTTACTTGGGGAAGGAACATTTTTGTTTGCACAGAGGAGAACTTATTAGTGCCCTAGCCCAACTTCTGAAAGGAGATAAAGAGAACATATGGTTTAGCTACGTGAGTGACAAAATGGAATTGAAAGGGCAGTTAAAAGGGGTTCAAGGGATACCAAATGGGCTGACTTGGTCCTTAGCACTTGGTCCGACCCAAACCATTTTTAAGACAAAAAAAAGGGTCTACAGACACTTTAACAAAATTTAACGTAATTAGGTTAAAATGATTATATCAATTCATATTTTTTTTAGATTTAGGGATAAAAATATATGAAAGTTTTGATGTGTCAAACACATTTTCTAACGTATACTCAAGTTGAAATATGTTAAACAATGTAAACATTTCAAATGATAACATGAAATACAATCGATATTTTAAAAGTATTTAACGTAATTAAATTAAAATGACTATATCTATTTATTTTTTAAATTTTGTGACAAAAATATATTAAAATTCAAGATAAATATATACACTAAAATTAGAATATATATATATATATAGAAGAAGAAAAATATTGACCCCTATCTTTGCTCTGACATCCGTCATTAATTACGAAAATATGTTTTTAACGCAAAAGAAAAAAAGATATATATTTATAAATCAAAATTATAGTTTGAAATACGATTTCTTTCTTTTTAAAGTAGGATTTGCTATTAATAAATTTTTTTAAATCTGTCTATGATGTAATTCCACCATCGGCATTTTGAATCATATGATATGCCATTAATCTAGAGGAAAGAGAAGAAATCTCAAACGTAAAGTCCTATTGCCACTATTGTACTATAGCTGCCTCTGTTGTCCACGTGATAGCCCCGTCTCATCAATTTCTCACACTATTGGTTCAAGACACGTCACACAGCATTAAATCAATTTGTCAGGCTATTATTGCTCACTTCATTTACATTAAAAAATAAATAAAAATATTTTGAATATAATTTAGCTATTTTAAATTAAATTTAAATACTAATCATAATAAACTACTAATATACACAATAACATATAATTTTAGAAATCAAATTTTTAAATATCATTGTATAAAATAATGTTTTTCATAACAACGTAAATTCATTAAAAAAAAGAGTGTAGAATACGACGAATATTATATGAGCATGTTGATCACGCTGGGTCAAAATCTATGAAAATTGTTTGTATTTAAAAAAGAACACATGTTATCAAATTTATTACAACTCATGGATCTTGTTTGCCAACTCAGACACCTTATTTGCCAACTCACACACACCTTCTTTGACTAGTTAGATTTTGTCGATGATTAATGAAATGTTTTTCTAAGATTCATTCGGTTTTAACGATATTGCTTATTATAACAAAATGTTGGATGATAAACATTATGGTTTGTATATACGGCCCTTGATAAAGTTACAATCCCAAATAATAATTTCCGTAATAAACGTTAAAATCCACATGGTGTTAGCAGTTATTTTATAAAATTATATCATACATTGACTACCTACAAAATTAGAATGGGAAAATATAAGTTACAAAATATAGACAAACATCATGTACTCAGGAGAGTAACAATAGTGTTGTCGGTCTTTAATGTTTTAGTGAACGAGGTAATGAAATTTTGATTGTATAATTAAGTGTTAATTAGGAGTTTGCACTTAGTTTGGTCATCGATTTTAAATGATTATATCAGAGTTAAATATGATTATAATTTTAAAATTTAAACATAAAATTAAAATTTTTAATATTTTAAATTTTTAATATTTTAATTTTTAAAATTTTTAAAATAAATAAATATAATTATTTTAACTTAATAAAGTTAATTTTTTTTATTTTAAATGATATTCTATATTAACATTTAAGTTAAAATATGTAAAATAATATATTAAAATGTGATTTAAAATTTAAGAAAAGTTAATTAAATCAAATTAAGAAAGTTATATTTATTATTTCTAAAATTTGATATCAAAATTTTGAAATAAAAATAAATTCTAATTTTATACTGAAATTTAAAAAATAGATTTAATTTAATATCTTAATATTTTAATATCCACATGGCTGAACGGTGGGAGTCATAGAGATTTGGAGTTGAATAAAAATAAAATTTTTTATTAGATGACACGATGAGACCATGTGTGGTTCATGTGACTTGATTTGGTTGATGAAGCATATAAAATAGATTATATAATCTTAAAAGGGTGAATTGAAATCAGATCTGTTACACCGGCTGGTAACATGCGTTACTGCTGCCGCAACTACTCGCAATAAAGTCCAACATTTCTTGAACTGCACATTTCAATTTGCAGGAGGCCCACTTGTTTGCCTATTTTCAAATGGGTATATTTGGAGTATAAATTTAAGAGAGGAAGAAACACCACTTTTCATCTTAATAAATGTTATTTAATTTGATTATCCTTTAAGTAAAACAAATATGACACGTAACAATATCCTACTCTTATATTTATTTCTATAAATAGTATATTTAAATATATTAGTATATATTTTTATATATAAGTAAGTATAAATGTTGTTATGCTTTTTATGTCTTGGAGAGAAATTATATTTTAAGCCCTTAAAATATATTTATTTCTTTTATATGTTAAAAGAGTCTATTATGTACATTAGTACATTATTATCGAATAAAGATAAAACAATTTTATAGTATATAAATATGTATAAATTTCACCTCACAAATCAGTTGTATGTGATTGAATTAAGCTTTAAATTTATTTCTTAATATGATATTATAGTTATTGGTTAAAGTCTATCCTATCTGAGTTTTGTGTTTGTTGTTAGTCATATAGTTTCACCTCCTATTAGATCGTTATTAGATCATCTATTAATATAACTTTTACATATGAAAAAATTTCGTAGATAAAATTTTTTAAAATAATTTATATATATATATTTTATGATATTTGTTATCTACGCCAAATTTCATAGGTAACACTTTGTAGAAAAATTTTCCATCAAAATGAGTCATGGTTACTTACGAAATTTTCGTACGTAATCTATGAACTATTACATTATCTACGACTACTCTTTGTAGATAAAATAAAATTATCTACGAAAAGTATTTCGTAGATAAATTTTTCTAGATAATAGCCAATTTTCTTGTAGTGTTGATTTTAACCAAGTAAAAAAATATTTACTTCTATCTTAGACATCTAGTAACAATTTTATTATAGTATAAAAAATAATATATATATATATATATATATATATATATATAATTTTTTTATAAATATTATTCAATCCATTTTGATTTTAATAAAAGATATTGATATTGAGTGAACACGAATATAAATATGAGTAATATTTAATTTTTTAAACTGGATACAAAGATGGAAACATACATGTATTTTATGTTCTCATTTCCAAACTCATCTCAATATCCATCATATTTTAAAACTAATAAAATATCTTTAATTTAGTATAATTAAAAAACTTATATTAACTTTTTTAATACTTAGTTTCATAACTTATTTATAAGACATATATTTTATCTTTTTATTTTTTTATGATTATTTAACTTTTATTCAATTTTATTTGATATTCTTATTTGATATTTACACAATTATAATTTTACCTTGATATTTAATATTAAAAAATATTTATTTTTTATATTGTAATTATTTTTTGTAAAAATATTATTTAATTAATTTTAAAAAAATAGAATGGATAGAGTATAGGTATAAGTAAGATGTGAATGAAAAAATAATAATTATGTCTATTAAATATAAATATGAAGATGAGAAGCAACATTTATTTTGAAGACAAATGAATATTTACTTTAATCTTAAAATAATTAAATGCCTACCTGTTCCACCCAATCATCACCTACAACTCATTAAAAGTTGTTACTTAATGAAAACTCAACAAGTCTAAAGTGAACAATAGTTTAGAACTAGTAATTAACTTTAATTTTACTGAGAATTCATATCAGAATATTAACATCTCATATAAGGGCTGAAGACTTTTTAGCCTCCAGAGTTAGGCTTGTTCCTCTACATCCAAAAATCCTATATCATGTAAAAATTTGAAGACAAAAGATGCATAATTTAATAAATTCTCATCTCTTAACCTACTGAAAAATATTTTAAGAAAAAAAAAAGAATGGAGTCCAAAAATGCCAAACAATCTTAAATATAATAGTATATTATATAAAATATTATTTATTAAATATTTTAAAAAGGCATTACTAAAATCGATTAAACCTTACAAAGTATAATTCAGCAAATTTAATTTCTTAAACCCTAACCAGTGAAAGATTCTCTTACACTAAACAGGATTAGTGGGATTGGATCTAATTTTTAGATCGAATCGGATTAGGTATAAGAATGATTTAAAAAAATATGTTAGTTCGATAATTCTTAGAAAATATACAACTCTATAGTTTTGTTATATAAATATAAAATATTTGAGTACACAAAATATTTATTTGTATATAATATGAGTAGTTATCAAATAGTTGTAAATGGGTCGAGAATATACTAGTAGTTATTATCAAACCTAACATGTGTACTACTATTATTGTATGAAGGTTAGGTACCTGCTACCCTCGTAAAAAACGTGTATGGACTTGAAAGGAAAAGACGTCACATTTTTAAAGCATTGCTTTGAAAACTTGTACTGGATTAATAATGAATAAAACAGTGACATAAAAAAAAACAAAAAAACGACAAATTTATAATTTAGTTTTAAACTAAAATACAATAGATAAAATGTGCACACAATCAAAATATTAAAAGCACACAATTTTTCAAAACAAAAGACTAAAGAGTTCTGCTTTAGAGTGTGAATTGAATAGACTAAAGAGACAAAACTATATTTGATTTTGTAATACTGAGATTGTGAATTTTTCTGAAAAGATGTGCGATTTACAATAATGCATTCCTTTGTATGACATGTAATATTGATTCTACCAAAAAGTCTCTTGATTCAATAATTGAAAAGCACGTCCTAACCAAATCCAATTCATGGCCATAAAAAAGAAAACAAAAAAAAAAAAAAAAAATTTTTAATTTTAAAAAAAAAAAAAAAACTACACATGTAGCATTTTTATAGTCCACTGCACATATACGAAGAAACACCTTTCACTACAAAAAATAGAAAAAAAAAATAAAAGGGTAAAAACATTTAACCAAAAAACGAAAAAATTGTGGCATGCTCACGATCAAGAACATCTCTCTCTTCAGACACACATTTCTTTATCCTTTCACTAACAAAGCATCAAGGGTCCAAGTATTTCTTCTCAAGAAATATCACTTCTAATCTTCTGATCTATACTTTTTTGTAATATGTCTGTTTTTTGTTTTAATTTATGTTCTTTCTCTATTACTTTTTTCATTTAAATTTATAATTAAACTTATTAATTTATAATTAAATTTTAAAAATAATTAATAAAATTGTCAATTTTAATAAAATATTAATATAATATTTATATAAAAATTATATTTAATCTCGATTAAAAGAAATAAAATTGTTATATTTTAACAAAAATTATGTCATTAAGATATTTATTTCTTAATTTCTTAAGCAATTGAACTAAATTGATTCAATATACTCTCAATCATTTATAAATTATAATTAATCCATCTATTACAGATCAAGAGTTTTTTAAAGAATCCATATTAAAATCGATATATTTCTTCCATTAATTCTATTAGGTTTTCTCCACGATATTCTATGTTTAAAAGCAGTTTTGAATGTCATCAAGTCTCAATTGAACATGAGTGATCAAACTAATACAGAGATTAAGCATACAAATAAGATCAATATAATTGAAATATAACCTTTTGTAAATTGAAAATCAAGTGTTTACATTAGTCTGAGTTTTTTTATATTAAACCCTAATAAAGTAAAATTAGTCATATTCACAATGTCACTAGAAAATAATTTCAATTAATGGGTGAAAATTTATGTGTAATGAGTGTGGTTATGGATATGTTAAAAAGTATATTGTTACTATTTGAATTTGATTGCATATATCCTAATTATTGTTACTATAGACATGTGAATTATCTTTCCAAGGATTTAAGAAGGGGTAGATACAATAAGATTATAAGGTTTAAGGTACCCTCGGGAATAAAATGAACAATAATCAACATGTAAATTATTATGAATGAGGAATTGTTGTTATTTTGTTACATGAAAAGAGAAAGGGAAAAGGAAAAAATCTAAAAATAAGGAGAGGTAGAGCGATGTATGAGGCGAGAGGAATGGAGGATGAGTGGATGGAGAAGGTGGGGAAAGGTATAAAAGGGGGAGGGGGAGAACAGCATCAGACTATCTTCTTCCTTTTCTCCTTCAATAAATAACAAGGAAAAAGGAAGAAGTAGTGTGTGTACAGGGAAAATAAAAAGAATAAAAAGAATGGGTGGTGGGAAGGGAAAATTGTGGTTGTGGATGTTATGCCTGTTGGCGGCGGCAGTGGCAGTGCAAGGTGAAGACCCGTACTTGTATTACACATGGAACGTGACCTACGGGACGATTGCTCCTCTGGGAGTGCCCCAGCAGGGTATTCTCATCAACGGCCAATTCCCAGGACCCGAAATAAACTGCACAAGCAACAACAACATTGTGGTAAATGTTTTTAACAACCTTGACGAGCCATTCCTGGTGACCTGGCACGGTATTCAACACAGAAAGAACTCATGGCAAGACGGTACACCAGGAACCTCATGCCCCATCGCTCCTGGGACAAACTACACCTACCGCTTCCAAGTGAAGGATCAAATTGGAACTTTCTTCTACTATCCTTCTTTAGGATTGCACAGGGCAGCCGGTGGTTTCGGTGGCCTTCGAGTCTTCAGTCGTCTGTTGATTCCCGTGCCATATGCTGACCCAGAGGATGAGTACTGGGTTCTCATGGGTGACTGGTTCACCAAGAGCCACACTATCCTCAGGACATTCTTGGACTCCGGTCGCTCTATTGGTAGGCCACAGGGTGTCCACATCAATGGCAAAACAGCCAAGGGTGATGGCAGTGATGAACCCCTTTACACCATGATTCCTGGCAAGACCTACAAGTACAGAATATGCAACGTTGGTCTCAAGGACGCCCTTAACTTCAGGATCCAAGGCCATCCCATCAAGCTTGTCGAGACCGAAGGCTCCCACGTTGTCCAAAATGTCTATGACTCTCTTGACGTTCATGTTGGCCAATGCTTTACCGTCCTTGTCACCGCCGATAAAGACCCTAAGGACTATTACATGGTCGCCTCCACTCGCTTCACCAAATACGATCTCACTGCCAAAGCCCTCATCCGCTACACCAACAGTGCTGGCCCTGCCTCGCCTGAGCTCCCTCCATCTCCAGTTGGTTGGGCCTGGTCTCTTAACCAGTTCCGCTCCTTCCGTTGGAACCTCACCGCCAGTGCTGCAAGGCCTAATCCCCAGGGTTCTTACCATTATGGTCAGATCAACATCACTCGCACCATCAAGCTCGCCAACTCCGTAAGCCGACTCCAAGGTCTTCGTTATGCCATCAATGCCGTCTCACACGTAGATCCCGACACTCCTCTAAAGCTCGCTGAGTACTACGGAGTTGTTGACAAGGTTTTCAACTACAACACCATTTCCGACGAGCCCCCCGTTGATCTGAACTCAACCAAGGTGCCTAATGTCATCAGTGCCACATTCCGTGACTTCATCGAGATCATCTTTGAGAACCATGGAAAAACCGTCCAATCATACAATTTGGATGGTTACTCCTTCTTTGCAGTCGCCATTGAGCCAGGCAGATGGAGCCCTGAGAAAAGGAAGAACTATAACCTTCTGGACGCCGTCAGCAGACACACCATTCAAGTCTTCCCCAAATCTTGGGCCGCCATCATGTTGACTTTCGACAATGCTGGAATGTGGAACCTGAGATCTGAGCATGCTCAGAATCGCTACTTGGGGCAACAACTCTACATTAGCGTTTTGTCTCCTGAACGTTCCCTCAGGGACGAGTACAACCTCCCAGATACCCAGCTTCTTTGCGGCATCGTCAAGGATATGCCCAAGCCACCACCATACTCTTCTTAGAGTTTTTCCCTGTTTGTGCCATTCCTACTTCATCCAAACACCAAAACATCCACCCATTCAGTTAATTAATTAATTTACCCTGGTTACTCGATTCAATTCTATGCTCTTGTTCATATTTTATTTTTTATTTGCTTCATGAACCAACGTATAAAAATATATCCTAAAATAAACACAAAAAAATATGTTATAGACTCTAAAATAATCTACGCTTAATAATATAACTCAAATCAAAAGGACAGTTATCTTTCCCGTATCGATTTTTATATGGAAAATGATTTTTTAGTATTAAATTTTTTTAACTTTCTTTTACATAGGTATGATTTTTTAAATAATTTTTTATTTTTTTATTTTTTTATTCTTAATATTTCAAAATCATTTACGAGATCTCACCTCATGTTACAAAAAAAAAAATTGTCAAAATTTAGTAGTCAAAATATCATTATCACTTTTATATATAAAAATTTGTCAAAATTTAATAGTCAAAATATCATTATCATTTTTATGTACTGTCTGGATGTTACTCATTTATAACTGTTTATACTAATTTTATTATATTAATTTTTTCTTATGTTCATCGTAAAAAATATATATCATCAAAAGCAAAAACAAATTTTCTTGCCTTAGAGTAGAGGATTTGTACTTTGATATATCAAAAAGTCTCTAATTGCTTAAAATTGAATTTAAAGGTTATTTTTATTGTATTTCTCTTAATTTATTAAGACATTTTTTAAGATCAAATCATGATAAAGTTATAGTTTTTCTGAAAACATGCATTTTGATTTCAAAAGTAAAGTAGAAAATATCTCGTATAAATATATATTTTAGCATATTTATGATTAAAATATCACAATTATCCCTATATAAGGAAAAATAAATTGGAAAATAAGGAATGAATGTTGTTATTCACAACTCACTTGAGATTTATTAATAAGTGAGAAATGAGTAAAATATCTGGATAAAATATAACATGTAAGTCTTTGTAGAATATTTAAAGGAATATATGACTTGTATAATACAAAAATAATGATAATTCAATAAAAGAGAGAAAGTAAAATAGATAAAATGGAAAGTGAAAGGAATGAACATGTTATGTCATTAAAGTTCAACAACAATGATTGTTTTTAAAATTGTCATCAAACTAACGTATATTTTTAAAGGTGATTTCAAAACGACTACGGTTATTATTATTATTAGTGTAAATAAAGGTGTTATCGTGTTTATAATGTATGATATTATATTAGTAGGTGAAGATAAAATATACAATATTATATTAGTAGTGTGAATGATATAATATACAAAATAAATTTATATTTATTAAAAACAAAGTGAGATGAATGGAGAAAAAATAAGATAAAGTAACTATTGATAAAAGTAATCGTTAATTTAAAAAAAATTAACAAATAATTATATTGTAAAGGGTAAAATTAAAATTATGAAATTGGAATTATATGGTTATAAATATTATTACTATTATTATTATTATTGTTATTGTTATTATTATTATTGTTATTATTATTATTTTTTATTATTATTATTATTGATATCCTTACTTTTTGTATAGTTTTTGTTATCAATCTTAGTTAGGTTAATTGAAAAAATTGATTATCTCAACTTATTTTACCATATACTGAATTTTTGTCATTTTTAGATATATTGCTCTAGGTATTAAGTAACTATATCCTTGAGTTGTTGAACCGAGCTATGAAAAAAGTTATTTCAGATAAGAGAAGCTAGTAAAAGTTAAACTACTACTAGTACTTGTTTGAAGTTATTATGATTATCTATGATAATAGATGAAATGATGACTTAGTTGTTGAAAGATTGTTTATATAATGTCTCAACTAAGACTATGTAAGATAACTTGCTATGTTGTTTATGTTTTAAATTGATTTGTCAATGAGTCACATTAGTCAAATGAGAGATAATTTTAGTATAAATGTGTCATTTTATTAAGATAGGAATGGATGAATCATTTGGACCCAATTTGGGTCATTATGTTGTTCTATTGAGTTAAATTGCATAATTTGACTAAATTGCATAATTTTATTAAATTGATCTATGATATATAAGTATTGCCAATTAGACTATGTGATTTGCATTAAATTATATCTCTTTTGGTAAAAGAAAAGAGTAAAATGACTTAGACAAACCTAATTAGCTAATATGACCTATGAGAGGTGTAGGGTCTCTAAGTCTATTCAATACAAGAGTCTTTCGAAAGTAGGGTCAGATGTTTATGTTATGAGTGAATCATGATGATTGAACCAAAAAGGACAATGTTCGATCATAGACATTTGATTCTTGATATGAACTATTGATTTTGAGATGATAATGTTATGTGTAGTATATTTTAATTTTCACTACATTAGCTTTTGTTTTTCGTTATGTTGAGGTATCCACGTGTGTGTGTGTGTGTGTGTGTGTCAATTGCACTAACAAAGCAAATCATTCTTATTCATAACTTCAATTTTGATGAAAAAATCTTTATCTCATTCAAAAAATTTAACGAAGAATGACCAAATTGCACATTTTTTCAAAAATCGGGACCAAATTGAAATTAAACAAAACTAGAAGATCAACTTGATATTTTTTAACGAAAATAGGAATTGAGAGAGTAATTCCAAAATTTTTATATAAACTAGTAAAAATATTATATTTACTTTTTTATGATAATAAAAAAATTAAAATTATAAGTATTCTTATTATTTTAATTATAAAATTAAATATAAATAATTTTTATAATTTTACTATAATTAATTTTCGTTTATAATGATTAAATTTGAAAGAACAGTCAAATAAAAAAATGGTTAAATCAAACAAATGATTACTTCAAAGATAATATTAATAAAATAATTATTTTTATTTATAAAAATATTTAAAATATAAAATTGAAAAATAAATATGGACAAAAAAAATTCCTTTATATATAGATATAAATGTATAAAAAAAATTAGAATATCAAATATATAAAATATATTGTAAATTTTAAATTTTAAAATAATATATCTAAAATTATATATTAAATTATATAAATATAAAAAAATTGAGGGAATCATAACCCCTTTGTCATTATTATAGTCCGTTAAAATATATATATATATATATATATATATATATATATATATATAGTTAATAATAAATAGAAGAATATAGGGAAGAAATAAAAATAAAAAATAATTAATACAAATATTTCTATTAAGAATGAGAATTATATGAGTAATTGTAGTAAATAAATGGATGACTATTAATTCATAACAATAAATATATATATATATATATATATATATATATATATATATATATATATATATATATAT
>Ga0209589_1000394_pt1 | contig 59361 bp, 30 predicted proteins | sample CowpeawhiteBW_FD_187525 | JGI IMG/M metagenome (GOLD analysis project Ga0209589, IMG submission 187525) | Root nodule microbial communities of legume samples collected from California USA - Cow pea white BW (SPAdes) (version 2) | ecosystem: Host-associated > Plants > Roots > Nodule | place: USA... | reverse complement strand
TGAATAATCAAATTTATTTGGTATGAAATTAAATTTAACATTTATCAATTTAATATTTACATGAAAAATAATTTATTTATGTTATATATATTTTTTGTTTTTAAGTCTTTGAAATATAATTTTTTTTTGTTTATTTGATATGAACATATTTTTTTAATTTGATTATGTTTGTTAATAATATAGGTAACATTTTTTAATAAAATTTTTTCTTTTTTTTCAAATTTTATAGAATTATATATTGTTTATATATTTTTAACTTTTAGATTTTTAGATGTTTGTTAATAATAAAATTTTATTTATTTTTATTAATAAATTAAAACTAAATTTAAAAGATAAATTTATATGAAAAAATAAGAAAGAAGACATCACTGTGTGAACACGTGTCAAAAAATTACGAGGATAAGAGAGGTAAAAAATAAATATGACGAGGATAAAATGGTAATTTTGTATCCATCACCTTCTAATCTCTTCCATAGTAGAGGGATGAAATTTTTTAGCCATCCCTCTAATCCATCCCTGCCATTCCCTTGCATCACCCCAAAAAGAACAAGGTGATCACTCTCCATGCCTTCCTCTCCAATCCTCTTGAACAGTACATCCCCTAAAAAAAACAGGGTCTTAGTCTCACATAGTAAAATGGTGAAGGTCAACGTCTTTAAAGAGTTATTGGGTTGTGTGGTATATTGGTAAGTGTACCAAGTCACTTGTGGTACAATTAAATTGCAGTTATTGCACTCATAAGGAGTATTAAATATATTGGTAGTTGGTTTTTGTAAGGTTTTTAGGAAAATATGGACAATAATATATATTATATAGGTTGAGTATAGTGGAGACTATGTTAAATCATGTGTTTATTGCAACTGTCAGAGGTCCAATAAACACAATAACAATCATGTACTTGCTTATTCAAATATGCAGGATGGATTCAAACAAAATTCAAATAACCTTACATAGATTTCTCTTGTAGTAATATCATCTAGTAACCTCATGAAAATCCAATCTTAAAGATTTTCTTCTACATAGTAGCTCCTCTAGATGACTCAACTAGATACATCGTAACCTTGCTAGTCATTTGATGATGAATATTACTTCCCTATTCATGAAGGTCAAGAAAACACAGATTCTTCTTGTGGTGTCTATCTAGGTCTTGAACAACTTACTCAATTCACTGACATAAGGTATGTTCAATACCTACATTAAGAATCAGAACAATGAGATTAAATATGCAATTACATCCCTGGTAATTTGCATTATTTGAATTAGTTAGTTTAGCTATTGAAATCTCATTCACATGATTAAACATACATTAAACGTGTTTTACTGCATACCTAGAGATAAGTATTAAACATACATCAAATCAATAGAAAACATAGACATCTAAAATATAATTTGCATAATTGAAAAACAAGTAATAAGAAAGTTATTGTTCCATTCTCAATGCTTATTTTGATGAAAGTCACATTTTAAATCTTCACAATCCACCTTTTAACACTAAGTTGAGCTAGTTCTTTTATTCTTGCACTTTTACAAAAGAACTTATTAAATTCATAATTAACTAATTTTCACTACCACATTTTGTATTTTTAAGTTAAAGAAATCTGATTTATTAAAAAATATATTAATTAGAAACATCATCAGTGCCAAAATCACATGTAAAATTAAAAAATCTAAACATTTATCATTAATGTTATGATAAAACAAGTTTATAAATAAACTAAAAATAGAATGATGAGAAATAACAAACTTTTTCAACAAAGATTAGATAATTTTAAACACTCTTCATTCTTTTTGTACCAAGCAAGAGAATAGATTATTCTCTCACGATCTCTTTCACAATGAAGACAAATAATATAAACATTAATATACTAGTAACTTTATTTGGAATAAACTCTTAATATTTGTATAAAAAAATTTATATTGAATTTTTTATTAAGAGGATTAAATGAAAATAAAACTATTTTTAATTTAAAATCTTAAAGTTACTATTTATAAATGTTTCTTAATATACATTAATTAACTTTGTCATTTTTTACTTAAAATAAAACTAATATATAATCTTCACGACTCCTATAAAGATCTAAACACATCATAATTCATATAAACTCTAAGTTCAAGTATAATTAGCTTAAATGCAGTCCTTATTAAATAAACACCATTTTTTATGATTGACAAAAACTTTTTTTATCTTCCTTCTTTGGATTCAAGATAAGAATTCTGACTATAGCATTTGTATCCTTCGACAAAAACAATTAAATAATGCCAACGTCTCAACAACAATAAACATCAGAAAATAATAAGTTCACAAACTTTGAATTCCTCTTCAATCCTTCATGCACATGCCTCCAATATAAACATTCCACCTCCTTCTCAACCAAGGTGGTCCCTAACATCATTCCAAACTTTTCATTTGTGTCATTGTCTTATAAATCTTTTAGTTAAAAATACTCTTCCTCCACCATAATATAGGTTAATTATATTCGAGTTATTCACCTATAAAATCTCTTCTTACAAAATATTTGGCTTTAAAGATACGCGATGACAAAGCATTAATGTATATTAAATTTTCAAAATTCAAGGCTTTTTACATATGAAATTTGATGATATAAAGTAATTTATAGTTTGAACTCTACATTATACCTTAAAAAATGCATTCCAATAATTTATCAGTTATTTTTTGAATTATACAATATTTAATAACTTATATATGCTTGATGGCTACTTTTAATATAATGATAAATACATGAAGAATTTATAACCTCCGAATTTGTGTATTAACTTTATAATCATAATAAATATTTGAATTAGTATATTTATTTTTATAATCAATTATAATTAATTTCTTCTAATTAAAAAAAATGATATCAAAATAAAAAGTCTTATCATTAATTACTTTACACTGTTCAACTTACTTAAAAATAATAACTTTGATAGGGTTAACGTTATAAAAATAAATAAGTATCTATTGGGTCGGATAATGTAATGATAAATCAAATGCAAACTAAATAAGTATATTATTTGTAGTGTTTGGGTTTAATCAATCCAAGTTAATTTAAGATCTCTAGGATCATAAACATTAACTATAAGCCTTATCTTTACGCTACTAAAACTATTATAAAAACTGATTATCATTTAAAAACTATTGAGGCTATGACATTTTATTTAATTTTACTTATGATAATTGTATAATACGTTCTTTTAAATTATTCTAAAAACTAATAAAAAAGTTATAACTTAATTAATCTGATTATGTTAATGATGAATTATATTGAATTGAATTTAATAAAAAAATGTAAAATCTCATCATAATTAATTGAATTGAATTATATTGAATTCAATAACAAATTTTCTTATCGAATTGAATGTTTAATTTGCTTAAACCTTACTTATCTCGATCTCTCCATTATCTTTAGAAAAGGATGTGATTAATGGTTTCAACGAAATATAATGCTTATATTAATCAAATTTAATATTATTTAAACTATATTAAAAATATTTTTTTCACATCAAAATATAAATTATTTTCATCTAAGCAATTTATTATGTAATAAATGTATGCGTATTTCCATTTTGTTTGTATTCATATTCCTAACGCACACTTACAAATAACTTATATTACCACAAATTAGGCAATTTTTTTGTTTAAATATTTTAAAAAAAAATATGTTGAAAAAATAGGATGGGTTCAATCATTAAATTTATATAATATATTTGACTGGATTAAACTAAAACCTAAGTAAATTTATTTTACCTTTACTTATTTTAATTGTTTTTAATATGCAATGTATGTATATGTTATTCAGTTCGAATTTAAAAACCTAAGTTACTGTATATGACATCTTTTATTGGTATTATTTATTTAGAATTAAAACAGGCGGAATAAAAATATAAAAATTGATAAAAATTATATACTTAGTACTGAATTAAAAATTAAAAAAAATAAAATAAAAATAAAAGATTTAAATTAATTTTTCTTTCATATTATTTCGTAAATATATATTTTGGTCCTACAAAATTTAATTGATCATTTAGTCATCAATATTCTAAAATTAAACAATTTTATTATATAACTAATATATTTTTTCACATTTCTATACAAACTTTATTGATGTGTCTATGGACAAATGAGAATAATGTAGTTAATTATTTACATAAAATATTAATTGATTATAAATTTTAACATTAATTATATATATATATATAATATAATTATAAATATCATATTAATATACTTATTAATTATAAATATTATATGATAATTTAAAATTGTGTGTAAGAGTGGATACGGAAGTTTTTTTAGCCAGTGCACAACAATAATATCTTTTTTTCATAATTTAATAATCATTAAATTAACTTGTGTTTATCTATTCACCAAAAGGACATAGATCAATTTTCTTTTATTAGTTAAAATCCACTCTAACAAACACAAGAAGTATGTATATAAGTTTCTTTTAATATTAAAATGCTATTCAATAGTATTAGAATGATTTATGTAACACCCCATTTAATTAATAAACATAATTAAAATAAAGCGTCACACAAAAGATATAATTGCGCAGTCCCGGAGTTTAAACTTAACTCCTTACAATTATCCAACATGTCCCAGAGTTTAAACTTAACTCCTTACAATTATCCAAGGCACACCACGATGCTAAAACTAAACTGATACAAAGTTCACCAAGAACAAAATAGTAAAGTAAGAGTTAAACTAGTACAGGGGCCACAACCCAACAAGAAAGCCCAGAGAAGAAAGATCCAGAGAACTAGGCAGCGAAACCATCACCTCCCTGATGATCACGGGTGTTCCTCGCATCTGCTCACATCAACAAGTCGATGATCATCGCAAAAGAGAGAACCACATATACAAAACACACAAAAAACAACAGAAGGGTAAGCTAGAGCCCAAAAGTGGTTTTATCATGAAGTTAGTCATACTTTCACAGTCCAATATACATTTATCATCCAAGCATGTTATGACCTTCCAATCAATACACTAAGACTCGACTCGACTCATCCGGATACATATAACCTGATCGGATTCAGCGGATGCTTGCACTTGTGGTGGATACCTCTGCTCACCCCCGAGCTATGTGTTACAAGTGTTACAATGAATGAATTCCCTCACACACAAGGTTAGCCCTTAATGAGTTTCAGGCCTCCTGCTACTCTCACCACAAGAGTCAATCCGCTCTAAGTGAGACTAACTGACTTCTTAGAGTGTTAGGATGCAATCCTTACCAAGTTATATAGATGGGGCACCACCATGGACTCCCACTAACAGGGGTCATGGAATTACATCCCGACCACTGAAGCACCACCATGGGGTCTCACCTAGAGGCTCATGGGATTACGTACTGACCACAGACCAATCATACTCAATCAATTAAGTAATATTTATCATGCACATAAATCTCATGTCAACCTCTATAACCAATCCTCATTCCCATCACATGTGGAGTCCATACCAACTCATCCTTTCCAAACCATGAATATAGAATTTCATCTCATACCAATACCATGCCACTTTAATTACCAACCATCTCATACATGCGACATGCCAAGGTCATGTTAAACTTATCAATCACATACCATAAACCATTCTACTCATACCCATTCGCCCAATTCATGCTTTTAAAAGTAATTGAATCAATCCACAAGTTCAACTTAAAGTAAGGAATTAAAATTCTGTGGCAATTCTCGCTTAAGCTAGACTGATCTCGCTTAAGCTATAAATTCTCGCTTAAGCTAGACTGGTCTCGCTTAAGCTAGAAATTCTAGCTTAAGCTAGACTGATCTCACTTAAGCTAAAATCTCTCGCTTAAGCTAAACTAACAACTTTTCACTGGTTTCAACATGTAAGAACACAAAATCTCAAACAATAAAAACTAAATAAAACACAAACACGTTGCATAAAATGTTGGCATCATATTTTCATGCTTTAAAAGGGTAAACAAATCAATCATGGGAGCATACAAGTATTTAAACAACTCTGTTGTCAATCTCGCTCAAGCTAAGGAGCTCTCGCTCAAGCGACAGGGGTCTCTCGCTCAAGCGAAAAGCTTTCGCTTAAGCGAGATTGAAAACAGAGAGCACTGAGTTCTCGCTCAAGCTAGCCCATCTCGCTCAAGTAAGAGGCCTTCGCTCAGGCAAGCACTCGAAACCAAAGGGGGGCGAGTTACTGCCATTCTCGCTTAGGCGAGAGCTTCTCGTTTGGGCGAAAAACAACTCGCTTAGGCGAGCATAGCATATCTCACCTGTTCTCACGCATGCCAAGCCAAAAATCCATCCATAAACAATACATAAATTATTTTCACACCATCAAAAGCACATCAAATCATCAAGAGCACCCAACAGAACCAAAACAGAAACATTACTTATAAAAGCATAAAAAAAATCGTAGCTTCCCTTACTTGGAAAGAGCTAGCCAAAAGACTCGTATACCCAAACAGTGAGCACCACAACTATGGGAACAACTTATTAAGCTGGAAAAATGGTAGAACAGAGGAAAATAAGGTTACCAAGAGGGATCCTTGCTGGAACCAAGACAACAATGCTAGAAAAAAAAAGGAAGTACGAGATGAGAGATAACTTACGTGAAGAAGGAATGAGTTCGAACTAGCTTGACCATGGTGGTACTGAGCCCTAACAGAGTTTTTGTGGAGAGGAAAGGTAAGAGTGAGAGCACTAATTTTGGCAAGTGAGAGCAGAATGAATGACCTTGGCTGCTTTATGGGCCTTGACACCCTATGGGCCAGCCTTTAGGCCCAACTGATTAGGGTGGACCTTTAAAAATAAGGGCAGAAAATAAATTGGGTCTTACAATTTATATGCTTTTTTTTTCTAAAATACTGACATTTTAATTTTCACATGCTATGTTAGTTTTTTAATGAATGTTTACCAAAATATCACACCAGGTAATATGAAATAAAATTATTTTTTGAGTTGTCACCACAATTCTTTTGGGTGTATATGAGAGTTTTGTAGTTATGTCATTTGAAGTTTGCTTTTTTGTTTAGTATTCGTGGATATAAGCCTCAAGACCTTAAATAAATTTTCTGTGTGATTTTATTTTTCAATTTTGTTCACAAAACATTGCATGAGAAGGATTTGCAATTTTGTTCAAAAAAAGTAATAGTACAAAGGTTTGCAATTTTTGTGATAAAATTACACATTGAGTAATAATGCTTTTGTTTAGTGTGGATATAGACCTTGAGACCTTAAATAAATTTTCTGTGTGATTTTATTTTATTTTTGCTCTTATTTGTATGTGTGTTTTGGTTTGAAGAGATTACTTTTCTATTTGTGATTTCTAACACTGGTATCAGAGCAGAAGTTTTGATCAAAGGATTATGATCATCAAGGGAGGAAGGGGAACAATGTAGCATGTTGACTATAATCAATGTTGCCTATGTAGGGAGGTCTCGATCATTCTTTTTGTGTAATGACTTCATTGATACTTATCTGGTTGGGTCTCACTTGGCTAAGGTAGTGTTGGTGATAGATTCTCCTTGAATATCAATGAGTTGCCAATGACAATGATGTGTAAGTTGTTGTCAATGAATTTGATGTACAAGGCAGTGAGAATTGATGACAAAAAAATATTTTTTTCATCAATGAGTCCCTCCAAATCATAGTTATGACAAGAGTGATTCAAACAAATATGTTGGTAGAATGTCATATGTTTGTTCTAAAGTATGTGAGACTTTTGGTGAAGGAAAATATGTGATTTTTTAATGGGTGTTCATCAAAATTTTCACACCGACTCGTGAAGACAAAAAAAAAAAACAGTCAAAATGTATTTATTATACAAACTACATGTGTGTTAAATTTGGTCATCTAAAGGATAAAATTGATAAAATAATTATTTTAATTTATATTTTTTATTTAAAGGGTAAATGGAAAATGATCTATCTTTGCAGTTGTTACCACGACTCTCAACATTTTGTAGTTTTTTAAAAAGAATTGCACAATAGGAGTTTAAAATTTTATCCATAAAAAATTGCACCATAAGAATTTGATAGTTTTTTTGCGGTCTTTTGCAAAAGAAATTGCGTGGGAGGGGTTTACAATTTTGTCTATAAAAAAGGGTACAATTAGAGTTTGCAATTTTGTTAAAAAAAAACACATTAAGATTATAAGGAGATTTGTAATTTTTGTTGAAAAAAAAATAATATGTTGAATAATAATATTTTGTTTGAGTATTCATATAGGCTTAAGATGCCGAACCACGTTAGATTTGATTTGTGGTTCTATTCATGTTATTGCTCTTTTGTGAATGTGTTTCTGTTCCAAGATATTCTTATGACATGATTTTTCAATATTATATCTTTAAAATATCACTTTATAATTGTTGTGGTTAAACTTAGTGAAATGCAAAGCGGGTGAACACTCCAATTGTTTAAAAGACAATTATACTTTAACCCACTTTGACACACCACTCCAATTACCACTAGATCATCACATCAAATCACATCACTAAAAAGAATCAAAATAGATGATCTAAAGATAATTAAAGTAGTGGGTTAAAAGTGAGTTAAAATATCATTTTTTTGTTTAAATAGTAGGAAAATAAATATATGATACATAGGAGAAAAATTATAGGTTTAAGTGTCAATATGTCTAATCCCTGATAAGATGAGTGATGTTACACAATTTATAACTAACTGTAAATCAATTCGATTGACATATTTCTAGCTTGACTCGTGATAGAGTTAGCTAATGTTATATTCCTTAACTGATTAAATGATATTCATAAGTGAAAGAAGAAAAAAAATTATAAATTTTAAAAGATTTTAGTTTTAAAATAAAAGAATTAAAAGTAAAAGAATTAAAAAAAAACTTAAAATATGGATATTTCTCCCCATTTTTCTACCTGTATTAATCATTGGGTTAATTATTGTTATAATATAATAAAATATTTTTTAATTGTTTTTATCATGATTTAGCAAACCAAAATGACCTGTCACTTGATTTAAGTTATACAATTTGTAACTTTCTTCTAGTTTAACCCTCAAATTATAGAGAAAACTTAACTAATTTGGATAACCCCATGCATGATTAAAATTACTTATTTTTTTTTTTATAGAGAAATAGTTCACATCCATCGAGTAATAAAAACCAAAAATAGATTCAAGCTAAAATAAAAAAATTCACAAGACTCAAAAAATTATTTATTTTGAAGTTCAATAAAATAGTTATTTTGATTATTAACATTTATGCATTAAGAAAAAAAAATCGATTTTTTAATGACATGAATGAAGAATTATTTTAAAATCATTTGATATATAAAACTGTGAAAGGAAACAGTGTTTAAAATGATTTTTGTTGTGATAATTAATTATTTCTCTCACTGAATTTTCTTTGTTGGTCCAAGGAGGTCCAATTCTGATTTATCATTAGTGGAAGGGAGAGGTTAATTGAATAAAATTGGCATGGGCTACACGTGTGACGAAATTGAATCAAGCAAATCTGAGCCGTTAAAAGGGACTACTTCTCGAGAACCAATTTTACTACCTTACAAAAACCCAACACACTCTCTCATTCATTTATTCGAAGCCCTCAACCTCCAAACCCTCTCTTCCTTCTTTCTTCCTTTTTTCTTCTCCGTTCCCAAATCAAACCTAAATTCCCACCTTCTTCCCTCTCACCAAATCGCCAACACACTATTCATTTTTATTTATTAATATATACATACAGAGGGAGAGAGGGGGAATGGATTCGGATCAGGGAAAATTATTCATCGGTGGGATATCGTGGGACACTACGGAGGACAAGCTCAAGGAGCATTTCGGCAACTACGGCGACGTTTTGAGCACTTCTGTTATGCGAGAGAAGAACACTGGCAAGCCCAGGGGCTTTGGTTTCGTCGTCTTCGCGGATCCCACCATTCTCGATAGGGTTCTCGAGGATAAACATGTCATAGATGGCAGAACGGTGACGCTTATTTTCCATTTTTTTACTTCATTTTTGCTGCTGCTGCTTCTGCTCTTTTTTTAAAAATTGTTTTTTTTTGGCGTGTTTGCTGGTGTGTTGGTTTCGAATTGGAGGTGTGTTTGCTTTTGGGATAAAGTGAGGCTTTTTGTGTGCTGGAATGATTGATGGGTTTTAATTGTTTCGTGGTTTGCTCTTGTATGTGGTAGTTGGATTATTTATTTTTCATTTTGAGTGGATAGGGTTTTTCTCTTGGCATGCACTTACAGACTAGTTTCTGTAACACTGGGATGGTTATTTTGTTTCTAGCCGTCTTTGATGCTTGGTTTTCAAATGGTGACTGTTTTGTATGTTGTCTGCGGGGGAGTTGTCAGGAAACAAGTAGCCGATACGTTTCTTGCTGTGTGAACTGTTGTTAATGGATGAATGTGTAAAGGAAGTTAATAGAGCAGCTTTCACTGCTATTTGTTTGCAGTTTATCCGTGCTACTTATGTGTAAATGTTTATGATAGATGACAGTGCTGCTGATATTTTAAGAATTGTTCCCTCTTTGTTCAATTCTTCAAATGTGAAGTAGTACAACTCTTTGAAGTTGCTAGCTTGTGTTCCCTTCCCTTCAATGGTGTATGCATGAACACAAGTGTTCGCATAATGCTAGTATTTTGGAATAAGTTAATATTGGTTTACTTGTTTTCATGGAAGAACATACCCCAGCTTGAACGCAGTACCTCCACTAATGATTCTTTTTGGATATTTGATAGTTTTTATATTTTGTCATTTTTTGTCTTGTATCGTTTTGGATATGTGGATATCTAAAACTATGATTAAAGGCCTCTTCCTCAAAGATTGGTTTTCATAATGTTGATAATTTGGAATTTTGGTTACTTTTGATACCGTGTCATCTTTTCTTTTTCATCATCAATTAAATGCCTAACTAGCAATCATTTTATAATTTCATCATTCAGGTTGATGCCAAAAAGGCTTTCTCAAGAGAGGATCAACAAATTTCTGTCACCTCGAGAGGTGGAAATTCCAATTCTGGCATGAATTCTGGTAATGGAGGAAACATCAGAACTAAAAAGATATTTGTTGGAGGGCTGCCTCCTACCCTGACCGAGGAAAAATTTCGTCAGTACTTTGAGTCTTATGGACATGTAACCGATGTAGTAGTCATGTATGACCAGAATACTGGACGGCCACGAGGATTTGGTTTTATTTCATTTGATACTGAGGAGGCCGTTGATAGGGTATTGCATAAATCATTTCATGATTTAATTGGTAAACAAGTTGAGGTAAAGCGTGCACTTCCCAAAGATGCCAATCCTGGTGCAAGTGGCCGAATGATGGGTGGTGCTGGAGGTGGTGGTTCTGGAATTGGTGGGTATCAAGGGTATGGGGCATCTGGAGGTAACCAAAATGCATATGATGGTCGTATGGATTCTAGTAGGTATATGCAGCCTCAAAGTGCTGCAGGTGGATTCCCTCCTTATGGTTCTTCTGCCTATAGTGCTCCTGGGTATGGATATGGTCCGGCTAATAATGGTATTGGGTATGGTGCATATGGAAGTTATGGTGGTGCCACTGCTGGGTATGGGGGACCTGCTGGTGCAACATATGGGAATCCTAATGTTCCTAATGCTGCTTATGCTGGTGGTCCTCCAGGGGGCCCAAGGAGTTCATGGCCTGCTCAGGCACCCTCTGGTTATGGATCCATGGGCTATGGGAATACTGCTCCTTGGGGTGCTCCAAGTGGTGGTGCTGGCTCTGGTGGCAGTGGTCCTGGTTCAGCAGCTGCAGGTCAGTCCCCCGGTGGAGCTGCTGGATATGGGAACCAAGGTTATGGATATGGTGGGTATGGTGGATATGGTGGAAGTGATAGTTCTTATGCGAATTCAAGTGCATATGGCACTGTTGGTGGACGAACAGGGAGTGCTCCAAACAATAGTGCTAGTGGTCCTGGTGGGGGTGAACTAACAAGTAGTGGTGGCAGTGGTAGCTATATGAGTGGTGGCTATGGGGATGCAAATGGAAATTCAGGTTATGGAAATGCAGCTTGGAGATCAGAACAAACTCATGCATCTGGAAATTATGGAACACCTCAGGGAAATGGTGGGCAGGTCGGCTACGGTGGTGGCTATGGTGGTGCTCAGTCTCGACAAGCCCAACAACAGTAATTTTGATAGTTGGATATCTTGCTGGATTTTGAAATTCAACTTGAGGATCCTTTGCCTTTTAAAAGTCTTAAATCATGAGGTCAGAATGAATTTTTCCAGCAGCAAAGGAGTGGCTCAAAGATCGATGTCAATACACAACGGGACTGGTTGGGTTGCTTGAATCCCAGTAGTTTGCAGTATCTGCTTTCCTAGTTTATAATAAGTAGTTGGTTGAAGAGATACTAGATGCTACTTTCTATTTAGTATTTGTTTCTGCGTGTAGCTTTAATTTGCGTGCTTATGATTTTAGTTGATCTCGAATGGCTGTTCTTGTAGCATTTAAGCTATAGTATGATATTTCACTTATATGATGGTTTGATGCAGTTTATTATCTGTTGTGGTTTTTGTGGTTGAAGTTTAATTACTGTCTCTTTCATTTTCTGATTACATATATTGTCTAGACTCATTGTAGTTGTCATGACAAGTAGAAATATGAAGATGTAGTCAAGCTATTTACTCATAGCAGTGGACACTTGGATTGATCACTTCATAATGGGTAGCGTAATCATAGTGATAGTAAAAACTTTGAGGATGGCATAATCATTTTCCCCCTGTATTTGCACTTGTGTTGTACAGGAGGAGAGGTGCACGAGTATGGAAGTGGTGGAGCCAAGTGTCCACCCGTATCTAAAGAATGAAATTTGGCCAGTCTTATTGTGTTTTTCTGGACCAACGCATCACCAAATTGGAGATTTCTGGCTTTGTGAGAAAAATTTCCTTAACTTTCCATCTGGTCTGTGGTGGCGGAAAGATAGAGAGAGTTAGCAGCACATTGACTATTTCAGTTGGCCTATTCTATAGAATTTTATCCTACCTGTCTTGTGTGTCCAGTGATTTATATTTTTTTTTTTTTTGTGTTGGAGCTCAGTATAATTTCATGTCTTAGTTGGAAAAATTTTAATCTTTTCTTCTCTAAACTAATATTGTTTTATATTGCAAGTGCTTTTATCTTACACACAAAGGTTAAATTGACATTTTGTTTTCATTTATGACAGTACTCTTATTCAAATGTAAATTTAAGGTAAGGATAAGAGTTACCAACTCAATTTTATATCAAGCATTGTCAGGTATAGAATTGAAATGCTCTAATACTAGTTAATCTTGACACATTATAGGAGAGACTCGCATGTAGTTTTTCAGATATATCTTTAACGTTACTTTTCTCAGGCATATTGATCTTGACGAGTGTTTATGTTATTTTAGGTTTTTGATGGTTTCTTGTAAAAATGTTGGGTTGTAATTTAATGTTGAGTGTGCATTTCTACGTCTTTCTTTATCCATGCTATAATAAAATGCGGGTAACATGGTATGCGCGTTTCATTCATTCTACCTACGCTAGTTATTTGGCAGGTTCGTCCGTTGAGTGAATGAAACGACCTTTCTTTGTGTGAACCTTTGAGCAAACCATGTTAATGTAAGACTGGCCAGAAGCCCAGAAGTCCCTAAAAGAAGAGGATTGCTATATTTTATCTTTATAGATCTGTGTATGTTTGTTAGTTTATTATGATCTGCTAAAAGTTATAAAAGTAAGCTTGTAATTAAAGAATTTCGAGTTTTTATTGATAAAGAAAATGACTGTTGAAAAATGTCAAGTGGAGCAAAACATAGAAATTATATACATTTAAGTTTTGTAAGGTGTTTCGTCTTATTTGATTTTGGAAGTGTTCTCTTAGCACGAAATAAGTTTTAGGAGATTATTGACATGTTTTCATTTTTTTAATATTGAAAGCAACTATTTAATGTGTTAAGATATATAGATATTTGTTTCGGGTAAACATATAACGGTAACATTGATCATCTGCATACACCGTTTAAGTTACATTATTTGTTGGTTGTAGAAATCAATTGAGTTGATGAATGAATCTTAACAATGTTTCGCTAATCTTTGATTTAGATATGCAAGTAAGATTGAAAGGAGAAACACAATATTTTGCTTTTATAACGTTTTTTTTTTGGTGAATCTTTCTTCTGTGACATGATGCTGCGCATTTTGAACTCTCAAAAAGTTTATCTTTTATGTCCTCCACCACGCTACTACGTTACTTCAATTACCATAAACAAAATCTAAATTGTGAACTGCAAAAATTGGCCTTTCAATTTTACACATCCAAAATAAATTTCATCGTAGTGATTTGTACTCTTTAAACATTTTCCCCCCTCAATTCTCGAATCCCATTAAACGACTCTCCAATTGGACCTCTTCAAAATAAATTCCGTCTTAGCATTTGATAAAAGTAAAAAGAATGTTCTGACTAGGAAGCATCCTAATAGCCTGCTCTATGGTCCTCTATGTGTGATTGCGATTTGTGCGACGGCAACATGTTTGTGCGAGAAAATGTGTTTATTTTATTTCAATTCAATAAATCTTTAACATGTTTTACATATGCATATAAATCACATACAAGTAATGATTTGTCATAATGAAGACATAGCCGCATGAGGTTGAAGCTAGTTGTAACAACACACGGGACCGCAATTTCAACATATCTTGTACTTCATAATACTCTGTAAATCATATAAAGCTTGTTCCATTCCTCAAAAAAATATAATTCTTTTGTAAGAAAAAAATTATCACCAATGTAGCTGTTTTAGCAGCAACAATTCAGCTCCAATAAATTTTACATGGCACAATCATGTAATGCAGTCTGGTAGGACGTGTGAAACTTCTTCTGTCAACTTGTTTAGGTCTAGCATTTGTATGGATCGCCAAATGCAGCAATGTTACCAGGGCGAGAGAAAACCACCTACATTGTTACAACATATTACATATCATTATCATGCTTATTCAGTATCTAAGTATAGTAACTGGGTAATGTACCTGGTAATTCCCCAGTGTGAGTGACTTGAAACCTGCACCACAGTAATCAAAATAGTATTCCCATGTCCTAATGAACTTTTCATTAAATCCCAGAGCCAAAATTTCGCTGTCAGCAAATACACACATTTTCAATAGTTAGTTGTTGCAAGTAGCCACTTGAATTTAACATACTTCAGTAAGTTTCAATCATCTTAAGACCATACTTCTGCCTTTCCATGAAGTTTTTTCTCCAGCATCTGAGTGTTTGATAGTAATGAATTCCTATATTTTCAACATGCTCCACACTGCATTTAAGAATATTCCTTTGTGAAAGAGAGAAGAATGAAGGGAATGGTCAATAATAGAACTCAGTTTTTGCATAAAACTTGTACCATAGTCTGGATGTGGTTGCCATGGCTGATGTTATCCTACTCAGAGAGGGTAGGCAACCTCCTGGAAATATATATTCCTTTATAAAGTCAGAACTGCGCCTATATTCATCATAACGCTCATCTGGGATTGATATGAACTACACAACAATAACAATCTTCACCATGGTTAGAAGTAATTTTAATGCCAAAAGGAATGTACTTGTTGATAATGCTTCATTTGCACAGCATAGCATACCCTCCAGAAAATTTCCATTATCTAAACACAGAAAACTTGTATAGAAGTACTAATCTGTCAAATACCTGAAGAACAAGAAGTCCATTTTGGGCCAATACTGATTCACAACAACCAAAGAACTCTTCCATGTATTCATGGCCAACAGCTTCTATCATTTCACTGAAACATGCTTATACAAGTCAAGTAATATGTTGGAAAGATTGCAACAGGTCTGAAAAATTAAACTATAAATAGTTCACCATGATATAATCCTGTCGAATTTGTATGTCTTGGGCAATTGGCGATAGTCACACAGTAGAAATTTGATGCTATCCTGGAATCACCATGATTAAAATAACATTAATTTGCTTTTAGCTTATTCTGATTCTATAAAGATTCAATCATACTTTTATAAGGAAAAATCATGGAACCATAAAAGAATTAGCTTGTTGATACCTGAAGTCCAGCATCTTTGACTCTTTGTTCTGCAAGTTTCAGTTGTTCCTTAGACAAAGTGATACCAGTGTATCTGCAGCCTGTTTGTTTGACAACTTCAATGGCTAAACTTCCCCATCCACATCCAATCTCAAGAATTTCATGCGTCTTATCAATTTTAGCCTTGATTTTTTGAAGAAAAAGAAGTCACATTATACATTTTTTAAGACAATAGCTGAAATTCTAATGAAATAGAAATCTAAGGCACATACCTTTTGAATCAGAAGGGAGATTTTTCTCCTTTGTGCAACTTTCAAGTCTTCGTCTTTGTTCTATCAGATAATTTAACAAAGAAAAGAAGGAAGAATATTAGCTACTGCTGCTGCAGAAATTGGAGAAATAATTTTGATATGAACTTCGGACTCAAGCATCAGATACTTGTTCTTGCCTTGAACACTGCACATGAGTATGTCATTGTTTCATCCAAGAAAATTGCAAAGAGTTCATTGCTCTGGAAACAGACCAAAGAAAAATTGTAAGCTTCTGTTCATTTAGTGTCAGCGCTCAAAGCCATAAAGTAACAGGCACAGAATATCAGTAGAAAAAAGTTCCATAATGTGTAAGCTCCTCTAAAGTCACTGATTCTAGGAGCTTTTGAATTCATACCAGATCATAATGCCTAGAGATGTTCCTGCGAGCCTGTGTGAGAGTATTTCGCCTTGAAACATGGTCCATGAAGAACTTTGCAGATGTCAATGCAGATGTAAAGAATACAGGTGTCCACCAACCCCTAAAGGCAAAAACCAAAAACTTTGGTATGCAAATGCAATTAACTACATAGAAATGTAGACTTCAACTCATCATATAAACTTACCTATTCTTCTTGAGGTGTGAGTTGGATGCATTTGAATCTCGGTTGGCTATGAGAATCTGCAGTAAAATTATCAAGGTACAAGAAAGTAAAGTGTAAAGTCCCAAAGAGATGACTCACTGTAAGATTCAGATGAGAATGGTTACCAAAATAAGATTCAAGAGACCTTCATCTTTATCAACAAATGAAAAATCTCCGTTGATATATGCATCTGCAAGGCCTAAATCTGCCTGTGCCATCACCTGAAAAACATGTACAAATGATAGTTTTTAGTTCCTTGCCAATTTAATTTTAGAGTTGCATTGACAAAGATAAAGATATCTTGTCACTTACACAAAGGGCATCAATCAATAAACATACTTAATGTGAAATTTAAAAGTATATACCTTCCAATAAAATTGTGGAGTGTGGATTCTCAAGACACTCTTCAGAATGCCTTTTCCTCCGGTTCCCTCAAAGTTGAACATTGTTCCTCCCTCTTCCAATAAACTGTACACCTCAAGGTAAATGCACCATTAACTAATGCCATTTTTGACAAGTAAAATCCATAAAAGATGAAGTAGATGATATATTTTGGATTGTTAAGTTGAAATAAAAAAAATTATGCTAAGATCATTATATCAGACTAAATGATTACTTTTGTTTTTCATGAGTAGCAATTCCAAATGTTTTTGGAATCACCCTGCTTCAAATTTTGTTTATCTTTCCAATTTACAAGTAAGAAGTAAACTCACGTTAAACAACCAGTATTGACATAGCAACTCAGGAATCTAGTCACAAAAATGCGTGCTCCCAGTTCCTTCCAAGAAGGTACCATGTGTTTTGGGTTGGTCTGAAGGACACAGTGTTTTCCCAGAATGCCATGAGCTGCAATCATGCCAGCCTGAAGAATAATATTACAGTTAAGTTCTTTTTTTTCACTTCAACGGATTGGTAACAATGTGCAAGAAAATTGATCGCCTTAAAAATTTCCAATTATGGAGACTCTTGAAAGAAATATTTTTCAGTTAAGACTGTATTTCGACTTTCATTATGAACTCAGCTTTAACTACCTTAAATCCATCTTCATGAAATCCATTACCTGAAAAGCACATATATATATGTGTATGTTTAGATCACTGATATATCTGAAGTACATATAAATTCATCAATCTAACATTGGTTCTAAAAATAATGGAAATTTAGTAGGCATAAGTGAATTTATGGAAGCTTGAAGTATAATGTACCTTGGTAAGCCCCTGAAAACCAAATTTTTCTTTTCCCTTGAATATGGTCTAGCTCTAAGGAGGCTTTGAATGCAGCAACTGATGGCACTGGATGACCAGTTGACCATTTAAGCAAAGTATTTTCTGGTGTATGATCAGGATTTAGAGTTACAAAAAAGGGTAGACTTGTTTCTTTAATATTCTGCAAATTAGAATGAAGATCAACAAACAAGTTTATTCATTACGCACTTTAGTTAGAATAACATAACGCAATTCAGTTATGATCAATGCATTTATAAGAAAAATTACGAACCTGAAGAATATTGAGCCAGTATGTGACACAGACTTTATTGTTGTTACTTCCAAGAAAGTTCCATGCGCTCCATGCTGCTGGGTTTTGGGGCATTAAATTTTTGTCACGATGAAGAAAAATATCACTGCCAATACAGATCAAAGAATAAATCTGCAATTGGTCTAATTTGAAAATAGATGACAAAAGGATTCTTTATGTTAGCAGATTGGTCTAATTTGAATATACACAATGGAATATAGGAATGTTTTCATCCTTTTGTGTGACAACATGTTAATCCATGACATTGAGTAATTAAACATTTTTATCCAATGTAAACTCTGTTGAATTCACAGAAATGACAAAGCAAAGGATTGCTTGCATGCATGCATTTGATGAGTACTTTCAAATGTTAATAAATATAACGACTACAATTGGAAATATTAGAATGGATTTTTTTACCTGTAAGCATATTGAAAAGCACCAAGAATTCTTCGCTCATCATATGTTGCTTCATCTCCTAATAATCTCAAGGCATCAGGTGCATGCACTGCCAATATGCATCCATCATACACTTCTTCAGTACCATCTTTGCAGTACACAACACATCCTGCAATTATTTTTCTAACCATGTCACCACAATACCAAGTATTACATAATTATTATTACAAAAAGAGGAAGGAATTGAAATAGTAGCAACAAATGGATTGCTCAATGACCTTTTTCAGTCGTAGAAACCAAGTGAACCTCACGATTAGTTATTACGTGACTACCTTCCCTTTCAAGCTCTTCTTCGACCTGGTTTTTATAACCAATAGTTAGTGACAAAAGTTGGCTTATAACTTATAAGTTGAAAGATCTCTTGCATGAGAGACACTGAAAATGTCTCCCCAAGTGACACAGTTGTTGAAAATCGAGAAATAGCACCTTCTTTACATAATTTTGTGAGCGCCATCTTACAGTTAGCCACTGTGGTCTGCCAAAGAGCTGCATTGTATAACTAGATTATATGCCTGAACATAAATCTGGAAAAGAGGGTATGTATTGTGCTACTACCTGAAGTAGATGGTGGTTGCGACAGAACGAAAGAACTGAGAAAGCAGAGAAGCTCAGAACTCCTTCAGAAGCGCAGGACCAGATAGAACCACAAATTGGAATCTAAAGGCATTGGATATTATAAATATACACTAGGCATAGAAATGATATATATGTGCATATATATATATATATAGAAAATACATAGAACTCACAAGATAGGCTTTCTGAAATAATTCTGAGTAACCTCTTGACTTGATGAATTCCCCCAGACTCTCATTGCGGTCAATATCTGGGTTATTCTCAAGCATATCAAGATAGCTGCATTGGAAAATTTGAAAAGACAGAGCCAACCAATGATCAGGACAATAACAAGGTATACTTAGTGTTTTTCTCAACTTCATCTTTATGCAGTTGAATTCAAATTCAATTTTGCAGGGAAGTGAAGCTTTGTATGATTTATGATTCCTCAGTTCACTGTCAATCAAAGATCAAAGGAAAGATGGAAATAGAAGTAGGTAAGAACTTGCCTAATGACATCATCTTTGAACTTGAGAATTTCCCTAATCATTTGCCAGAAGTAAGGATTGAGTACATTCTTTTTCTGTGCAAACAAGCTGGACAAACCAGTTCTGCTTCCCCATTCGCAGCCACGGCCTTTGTCTAGGCTAACAGAAAAAGACATGTCTGATAATTCCATATCTACTCCAAGATTCTCAAAAAATTCCATCATATTAGGATACGTGACCTGTTCAATAATCCATGTTATATATATACGTAGTCTCACAAGCATTGCTATTTCACTATATAATATCAACCGGTTTCAAGATGAAAAAAATGTCGGAGATATCAAACTAGAGATAAAACAAATTTATATAAATTAGTAAAATTTTATAAGTCGATTTTGTATAATTGAGTTAGACTCAAACTCTATTTCTTAAAATGGTACGAGAATCGGTTCTCTGAAAGTTGAATTAAGCTTAAATTCAACCCAGGTTTTAGGTTTTATGCATAGAGTCACAGACAGCACAGTAACTGATGAACCTGAATGGAATAATTATCAGCCACTTCCACTCATGGGAGTTTTATGCTCTGTTGATTGACATTAACAGCAAAGTATTTTGAATCAGTATTTTTTCACAACTTTACAGGATAATACTTACCATTAAAAAAAAGGCTATACCAGACACCTCTGCGACTATGGTACAGGCAAATGAGAACGCAGAATATCTCAAAATTTGTAATAAAAGACAGAACATTAACCAAAAAGATTGGTTGACAAATTCATGACACAACTAACAAAATCATTTTTCAAAAAGTATAATGTATAATGACATTATTGAATTGTACAGATATAACAGAATAGTGATATTTCTTTATCCATGTCTGTTTTTTTCTTCTCATGGGCTCTAAAGAACATTCATTTTTATCCTTACACGAAATCCATGCTAGTAATTGGCCTTTCATGTGAATCCTTGTTACTTTTCATTCTAATGAGAATAAAAAAGTCATTAACTGGATGCAGTGAGGGAGTGACCCAATGTTAGATAACATAATTTAATAAGAAGTATTAGTAACCACCGAGACATCAGTGTCTAATAATAAAAATATATATATATATATATATATATATATATATATTATAATAAGTAATATTTGGACTTTTTTTCATAAAGATTAAAGGTTTCTAAGAGAAAAAATAAAATAAAATGATTATTTTTTTCATTGATTCACCTGTTAAAAGTAAAAATTAAGTGAAGTTATTAGAAAATTTCAACAAATTAACTTATGAAAACATTAGTTTTATTTTATTTTTTTCCAATTTTTTTCCAAAGACGTCTTAAAATCATTCTGAAGTTTCTCGTTGTGATTCATGGAGTTGAGAAAGATGGATGGGCAGTGTATAGTTAGAGACTGTAGCTGCATTCAAGAAGTATGTATCGAAAGGAGTCTAAAAAAGGTAGGCATGAGGACCACTGGAGGGCCCCATAGAGCTATAAAGTTAATACCACAACCTAAGTATGGTTACAGTTTCTTTCATTACAAAAATTACACTTTTACTTCTCTAATTTATATACTACTCTTTTCTTTTGCATATTATTCAAAATGAAACTCAATTTTTCATTCAAGACCTTTGTAACTAAAGTTCTTGTATTTAAAGTCTAATTTTTAAAATGATACAAAATCTTATTACACTTTTTAAAGCTTTTGGCTTAGTAATCTCTTGGTGTAAAATTAAAAAAAAAAAAAAACATTCTCATGGACTTGGTTTTGTAGATTTGTTTGGTTTTAAAATCTTCTGTTTCATATAGTTTTATTGATAATTACAAGAATACTATTGTTTTGTTTCTTTGATTTGTTATTTGAACTTTTTTTTGTATGAAACAATAAAAGTAATTATAGTATTTTTTTAAGATAATGATATTTTAACTTACTTTTTTTGACCCACTTTTAACTCACTACTTTAATCATTCTTAGATCATCTATTTTGATTTTTTTTAATGATATGATGTAATGATTTAATAGTAATTGAAATAATAGATTAAAAGTGGGTAAAAAAATAGTGAGTAAAAAAAAAAAAGTTAAAATATCATTATTTTTTATTTTTTTGTTATCTTAAACAAAAGTACCCGGTTCTAATACACTAGAAAGTTCTTAGAAGGAATTACTACAAATGGTTTTGAAAAATGAACTATTGATGGGGATTAGTGGAAAGTGTCTCAAATGTGTGGCTAAGCATCACCCAACACTACAAAAGTACAAATCCTTTTTACATTTCTCCTCTTTTAACCCAAAATAGAGTCAATGTTCTGCATTTTTCTTTGCTAAATGAACAAAGTCACATAAATAAGAATCAAAAACAGTAATACTTCATCATACACACCACATTCATCAGAAACAACAAGTACCTTCTTTCAACTTCTGAACATAATTCTCTTTTTACCAATCTATACTTCTTCATTCATCCTTCAAAATCTGAACACAACTCAACATTTTAACACTCTCTCACAGTTCATGGAAGAAAATCAAAAGGCTGAGACCAGATAGAATCATCAATCACAGTTTACATGAAAACTGAAAACATCCAAAAAGCACAGAGGTTGCAGTTTAGGATAATGTGTCAGGGAATCATTGGATGTAGTTCAATGCAGTCCAGTCTCCTGGTATGTTATATATAACTAACTACTAAGTTAAACAAAGCCCTGTTTATTAATCAGTGAGTTGAAGAGTTGAATCAAACACAAAGAAAAAACACAAGAAATCCATTGAAATGTATGTGCTTACCCGATTGAAGACCATGAAGCCAAGGTCAACATCAACACCATCAGCATTCACAGTCTTGGCATGTCCTCCTAACCAATCCTCCTTCTCATAGAGCACCACATTCACTCCACTTTTGGCCAAAACATAAGCAGAAGCCAACCCACTAATCCCAGCACCAACCACTGCAATTCTCATCTTTTTTTTCTCTGTCTCTGCTATGTAACAGCAGCCAAAAAATTCAAGCTTTTATCGCAATCTGAAAATGTAGAACAACCCAAAGGAGAATGGTGAAGGAGGGTATTGTTCAAGTGTCTGGAATGGATGTTACTTCAGACACGTACGTGGAACTCAAAGGTCCACATACATACAAGGGTGTAGCAAGTTGAAACTGAAATTACTGCTAACTATAATAATACAAGTTGTTTAATGGCTTACCAATTTCAGCCTTCTGACATAAGCTGTACAAAGGGAAGTAAAAATGGTCTCACAAGTATCCAATGTTTTCATTCTTTCACGTGTTGTAAATTCAACAAGAGAAATGTTCTGTGAATTGCATTGCTGAGTATTTGGGGAAAGAACCCACCAAAAAATTATAAACGTTTGGTGAATGGTTTCATTTTTGTAACAAAAAAAAGTGTTAGATAGTGATATATATTGAATGGTGCAAAAAAATATCTATAAAACGATAAAAATAAATATATTAATATGATATTATATACACAATTTTTTTTTTAAATAATGACTAATTTTAGTGACAGTAATGATTAATAATTATAATAACCACTTTAGATACTAATTTACATAAGTAAAAATTATTGGGTACTAAAATAGTTATTATTATAAATAAAAAATTATAATTGATCACTAAATTGATATTTAAAATTAGTTAGTATGATATTGACTACCAAAAGAAATTGATCATTACAAATGAGCTATCTAGGATTTAGCTACCAAAATGATTTAATTTCTAAATTGATTTTTGTGACCAATTATAATTTTGTATTTATAATAATGACTATTTTAGTAACCAATAATTTTTAATTGTGTAAATTGGTATTTAAATTGGTCATCATAATGACTAACTATTTTTAGTTTCTAAAATTAATTTTTAATTGAAGATTTTCTTGGAGTATATATATATATATATATATATATATATATATATATATATATATATATATATATATATATATATAATTTACTTTAATTGAAAAAAATCTTTTGGAGTAGATATAATTTTAGTTTTCAATTAATTTTAAATTTTTATTTTTTATTACCATATTAATTATTTCAATCATATTTTTCTTTCGATCATTCATCATTATCAATATCTTATAATCTTACGCAATAAAAAGATAATCATAAATTTTACCTTGTGTAAAAAATTAATAAAATCCTAGTGAACGAGAGAAAATATGTATATAACAAAAATTTCTTTATATAAAAATGATAAAAGAAAGTGGAAGAGAGAAAAAATAAATATATAATACAAATTTTCTTTATATAGAAATGATTAAAAGGAAAGTTTAATAAATAGTTAAAAGATAATAAATAAATAAATATAAAAGTTATAAATTAAGAACTAGTGTTTCTTTTAAAACATTGCTTCAAGCAAGTGTTTTTTAAAAGACGGGCTAATGAAAAAAATTGATTACTAAATACTATTAATTAAGTCAATTCTTTTTCCAATTAGTTAAAACCTAATTTAAATGACATAAGAAATATATTCAAAGTTTGATTTATAATATGTATTACAGAGTTGTTATATCAACATTTGTTCTTGTATACATTAGTGTGATGAGAGGATAGAGAAAGATGATAAGGTAGGACCACAAGTACCATTTTGTTTTTCATAAGAGAACCCTACAAACCATTACTTATTGAGGTGCCATGAAAAAGGAACTGTGCAAAGATCTATCAAAGATACGAATTACAGTCATAGAAAGAGAGGGAAATCTTAAGATTCAACTAAAGAATATTTAATTTTAACTTTTCTTGATGAAAAATTTTATCTGAATTTTTTGTTATAAGTTTATCTTAGATATTGTAATATATTTTGAATCTTAATTAGGTTGATATGTTAAAACACAATAATTGTTTATTTTTATACACAAAAATTTATTAATAAACAAAAAAAAGATTTTATTTAAATTTAGTCAATACATGATATCAGTAAAAGATGGTTTGTATAATCATGGTACAATTTTTGGATTAATGATGAATAATATTTCTTAAATATATAGTTAGCTTTTTTATTTCAAATTTTTATGAACTAAATGTTGAAAATATATTTATTGGCTCACTTATTGTGACACTGTTTAATGGAAACAACAACTGGGAGTTTTGTACTACAATCTAAATTAATAAAATTGAGGTTTATATTCTTTTATATAAAATACATCATTTGATTCAAGAAGAAACTAAACCAAAAAAAAAAAAAAATTTTATTTTATAAAAAAAAAAAAAAAAAAAAAAAAAAAAAAATTCCAATTTATGATAGAAGAGAAAAATACCTTATTGATGTGATATGAATTTAGAATTGGTTTTGTTCTTAACAAGAAAAACAAATAAAAAAAATTTGTGGAGAAGATTAAGACTAAAAATATTAATGTAAAAGAATGAGGAGATTGAGACGTTATAATTTACAATAAATATTATTTATTTGCATTTAATTATTAATACGAAAGAAAATTAAAACGTAGATGAAAAGTTATTAACATAAACCACAATTTATACGGACAACATGCAAGAGAGTAATTTGTCTGGGATAAATATGATTTTGATATTTTCACTTTTAATAAATTTTGAAATTAATTTATTTTAAAATTTTAGATTAATTTAATTTTTTATATTTTAAAATACGTGAATTTAATTTTTTAATTAAATTTTATTAAATTTATTTGTAAGACCGAAAGACTAATACACCGTAATGTAAGAAGAGTGTGGAATGTTGAATCTATTGCTTTATTTCATCGAACAACATCATGTTACACTGTTACAGCAGTTATGTTCTCCACTACACAGCATTTCTGTACACTAAAAGCAAAGGTGGATGAATGTTATTGGGCACACAGAAAAGTGATCTTTATACTTTCTTTAGTAAAGAGTAAAGTGTGCAAGTGATGGTTGTGGCCAAGATGTTTGATGTTATAACTAAAGGTAGTGAAGGATAAATGCGTCCTACATCTTTTCTTATCAGAAGCCCTTCAATTATTGGATAGTTGAAAACAATGATATGAGATGTAAGCAAAAGCTGCATGAACATCTGGTCCCAATTTCCCACTGAGACCACTCTGTAGATACCCCCTATGAAGCAAGATATGTTAATGGTGATGAGTGCAACCATTGGGACCAGAAACATGTTTGATGTTCTAAAGTCATATTTGTCCATTTGGTAAAGCCTTGTCTGTTCCTCATCCTCAACTTTATTGGTTGGCAAGAAACTAGCATCTTTCAAACCAAATTTCTTCAGTATAGCATCCAAACATCCATATAGATGAGATGTGATTGATACAATCATCCATATCCTTTGTTCAATTATCCATTTTCTGAATGTTCCTCCAGTTGAAAGCACTTCAGATAAGTGCTTGGTGAGAGCTGATAGAGGGATAAACAAAAAAATGAAGAAAAATGGGTCTGAGACCTGACACAGAAGTAAAATCATGAGATCTGTGTTTCAGTATTTGAAAGCTAATGTATTGAATTCAAGGAAAAAAATGAAAGCATAGGAGTTACCTTTGGGTACAAGGGAATTCCACTTAGCAGACAAAGCTGAGGGACAATTGCTAAACACCAAAGTGGCAAGCAATAGAGAGGAAAATATGTTAGTTGTGCATAACAAAGACTCTGAAGCAGAGACATTCTTAGAGGCCCACATATAAGAGGGCAAAACCTGCTTAAACCAATATCTAGCAGTCCACAGTACCATCTGGTGCCTTGAACTAGTAAATCATTCAAATTAGTGGTACTGTTTCCCAGAAACTGTGCTTCTGGTGGATCACACAACACTGAATTCCAACCATTGCAATTCAATATGAATCCGGTGTGAACATCTTCACATACTGTACCATACAGGAACCCAACCTGGAAGCATACTCCAAAAAAAAAAAGTGCATTGTTTATGCTAGATAGATGAATTAAGCTATATATGATTGGATTGTAAAATATCCCCATACCTCTTTACCCCATTGAGTCTCAATTTCGTAGTCACAAGAAGCCAATAGCAAAGTCTCCTTTAAAGGCAATGTACGTCCAACAGTGACTGAATCTGTATTGCAGTTTTGGTTTAAGGATTTGATGAACTCATTGGATTTGCCAACATATTGTTGGAGTTCGAGATCAGTGTCTAACATCCAAAACATAAAATTGTATCAGTATGCAGTATGTAACTATGTATACCAAATGTATATGTTCATCTCAAGCTATGTATCAGTATGCAGTATGTATTGTTCATCCCAAATGACCAAATTTCAAGAAACAAATCATCATGATGCATACCTTTGATTTTGTAATTTCCATATAGTGATTCCCTTTTCATATAGAAGCCTGTGCCAGACAATACAGGTCCCATTAGCCCATCCATACCTTGCCATAGAACCTAGGTAAAAGCTTGGTTAGATACAATACAACGTTGTTTTGAAGATATATTATATTCTAGACAGTGATATTAAAACTTGAAATTTTGTCTGATATCTTGTACTTTATATGCTGATCTGTGCTGACTGTCATATATGTCGTTCTTGCTTATATTGTAATATTTCTGAGGAAATTGAACAAAAGCAAGTGAAGGAGATATCTGGGGATTAAGGTGGAAACACAATGCTTGGCGTGCTGAAGCTGGGCTATTGCAGAACATGTCACAATCCAGCACTAGAATGTACGGAGCATTGCTTATCACAGCAGAGACTCGGTACTGCAAGAACATACACATGTTTTATAAGCATTCAAATAGCTTATTACAAGTCTGTAAAGCTGCTTGTGAATTGTTTCCTTTAATGGAATCTTCAGATATTTGTGTTACATTTGTTTGTCAGTTTTTGTAAATTGTATCAGCGACAGTATCAAGATTTTAGCTCATGTAAGGCACTGTTCACCTTGATCCAATAGGTTGAGTCACGTAATTTTGTCCCTAGAGAATGCCTTTAATAATACTACAGAGAGAAAAATGCAGAGAATCTTACAAGGGCATTGAGGGCCCCGGCTTTGAAATGGTGGGGTTGAGAAGGCTTTTTCTCACGGGAAACATAGACAAGGAAAGGCAATTTCACTTGCTCTATTTCACTGCTGCTATTCTCCTGTATCACCTGCCATCATCAGTGTTTATCTGATAAATTGGGTCATTGGATTTTCTCATGAAAATTAAATGGTATACCAGGTGTCATATGCTAACATGACTTTTAGTTGTAATATTACTGCAATTCACTGAAAAAGATGCTGCTCAAAGAAAATTACCCATTTATCTGTATGTACTTAAAATAGGGATGAATCAATTTTGATACGCTTGTGATTCACGCACTAAGTAAGCCTAACATACACTTTTGAACCTGGGATAAATGAACTATAATTGAGCCTACCAAGCCTATTTTAGGTAAGTTTATAAACTTCAAATCAGTTCATTTTATCAGTTCTTTCACCAAAGAATAATACTGTGGATAACATATTTGTACCTCTATAACAGGTGGATGATTTTGACCTCTTTTGACAGTAGTATCTCCAGAGTTGTCCTGATCTTCTTTTACTCTTTTTATGCCTTCTTCAAAAGCCTCGTACTTTTCCTGCAGAATTTTGACTATCAGTCAACTATCACTCCCAAAATCCAAAATTTCAGAGAAAATTAACTTCATCTCACACACAACCCACCTTGATCATTTTCTTGTCAGCAAGAAACTCAAAGCTCCCATCAAAATCACCACCATGACTCTCTGAAATAGAAAAGTAAGCCTTGGGGCACCTACATTCTATTCTGTATCTTGTACAGAAAGGAAGCCACCACCTTGCAAATTTCGAAGCCTCCTTCATGGCATTCAAGGTGACAGGTGAACCCCCATCATCAGAAACATACAGATGCAGCTTCTCTGGTGGGTAATCCAGTGCCATGGCCGATAACAAAGTGTTCATTACGTCCAAAGTGGGTTCCTTTGTGGGGTCTGCAGTGCATATGAACACATCGAGGGGAGGGAGATTGTGATCTTGTGGTAATCTCTCAGGAAACACAGTTCTGGAAATGGGGTGCCAACGAAAAGCTTGATCAAGAATCCAAATGAAGGAGAGAATGATTTCAGAGGCAAAAACAAGAAGCCAAGGGAACAAAGGGGCTTCTCGCGTTTGTGGATCCTGAAAGCAGAAACACAGCCTATAATAAACCAAGAAACAAAGAGCAGTAAAATGGAGGAGCATGTATAGTCTATTGGTGAGAACCAAAGACTTGTTCACATGGCTAACACTGAGAGGAAGAGTTTCCTCCATTTTTCTTCCTTCCTTCCAAGTTCCAATGGTGTAAAGGTTTAAAGACTCTATCTCTTTTTCTAGTTCATTGAAATATATGATAGAAAGCAAATCATGACCGCAATACATAATCAAACGTTGTTTGTTTCTGCCTGTAACAAAAGTTATACGTGAGACTGATGGGGATTTCGTGGAGAAAAAGTCAAACCTGTCCTACCCATTAATTTCTAAAGGATAATGTTATGCAATAATTGAAGCCATTGTTTGATTTCTTTTATGGGACAAATGTTACTTGCTGACAGGGTAATATTTTTTCAGAATGAGAATTTCAATCATGAGATATCTTACCTTCCTCCTCACTTAAATATCATAACGTTATTAAGGAACTAATAAACTAATTATACCTTAATCACACATTTCATAGAAGTATTATTTATTTTATAATATTTCTGAACGAATAAAGACGAGTAAGAGTGATATTATAAGATTATTTTGGTCTTGTAACAAGAATATGTTCGGTCTTTTAGGAGAGATGATCGAAGAGATACAATACTAATGAGATATGAGTCCAATAACATAAGAGATTGTTATAATTTTTAATCCAAAACTTAGTACAATGGGTTTATGGAATTTTATTTTTATATGATGCTCAACTTTCTCACTTTTTTTTTAATGTGAAACTTAGACTTAGACTTGGATTCGTAATCTTTATAAATATACTTTATAAATTCGTGAAGAAATGTTAACACATATCTTCTAATCTTAAGTCCGTTAACTTTCATTATTAGGGTCAATCGTCATTCATCTAAGGTATTGTCTGTTTTTAAATTTGAAGTTTCACCATGATGTGATTCTTAAAAGACATTTCAGAGAGTGAGATAAATATTTAAATTATCTTTGACCTTAACTCTTAAACGATACTATCAAAGGTGCCAGAACAACGTACATAAGTGAATTAATGTTCAAGTAAATAAAAAAGAATACTTTTAAATTTAAAGAAAAATACATAAAAAAAGAAAGCCATCTTTGTACCGGGAAGACCATTTAATTTTTGTAAGAACAATATCTATCTATCTCTATATATATTTACTTATTTAAATACGGTCTTATAATAAAAAAATTATTTTAATTTTGTTTCTAGTTTAAAAATATTTTGCTTTTAGCAATTCAATTAATTATAGTGACCATGTTTAGATATGATTCATCTGATATATTACTTTATGGAAATATTGTATTAATTATTTGATTTATATTCTTTATATATTATCATGTTGTATCTGCAAAAAACTCTTTCTATTAATAATAAGACACACACAGAAGTTGTTCTCTATTATCTCATTTTTTATTATTCTTTTTTCTATTTGATTAGTTTTATTTTATAACAAAATTAAATTTTAAACTCACTTTAAAAGTGTCAAGAAAAGTAACTTAATATGAAAACCGACAAATATAATATATATTGTTTATTTCCAACACTAATAAATAAAATTTAAAGCAATGATATGCATATACAACTTTTCCTTTTCTTAAACACATCCAATATACTTTTTTATTTCTTTCCTCGTCATATGTTCTGTAAATATACGAGAAACATTTTCTTAAAATCTATTAAGAACTAGTTTGTCCGTTTTTAATCACAGTTAAAATACAATCAAATTTTGTGGAAGATTTGAGATGGGCATCTACATCTGAATGAGAAAGAGAGTTGAGATAAACAAACCAAAAAAAAAAAAAAACAGACAAAATGGTAAAGCAGTAGTCGCTCCCCTTTCGTTGTTTCTCCAGTCCATTGAAAAGACAACAGAAATAAATCCGAGAAAAAAGCGCTAAAAAGGGAAAGGAAAATACATGCATGCACACGTACACCACACCATGTCGCTTTCTTCGCCGGTGACAACGTTGGCAAACCCATAACCATAATCTCTGATCCTCCTCCCATGAAACTGGTATCACATTAACTATAACAACATCACAACATGCAACGCCACCATCCCTCCCTTCCCTCCCCCTCCCTTCTAACCCAACAAAATGCAGTCTCTCTTCCCTTACTCTTTCGCCCCACACTTCTTCTTCTGACACACCTAACCCTCACCACGCTCACCCGCCGGCATGGGTCACCACACCCGCCGCGAGTCCTACCCCTCCGCCACCTCCTCCCGCTTGGACTACCACGTCCACAGCCAGCGCCGCCCCGACACCAACGCCCTCTCCTTGCCATTCGGCAAGCTTCATGGCCTTGACGATGACCAAGTCAGGGAGACGGCGTACGAGATATTTTTCACCTCCTGCCGCTCCACGCCAGGATTCGGGGGGCGCCATGCCCTCACCTTTTATTCCAACCATGACACCAACGGTAGCGGAGGGGAAGGGGGGAAGACGAACCAGGTGGTGACGAAGCCCACGAGCAGGGTGAAGAAGATGTTGGGGTTGAGGATGGTGAAGAGGAGTCCTTCCCGGAGGATGGTCAGCAACGGCGTTTCCTCCACGCCCTCCTCGCCTGTCGGTGCCCCCGGCAGCCCTCTCTCGGGCTCCGTGCCGTCGTTCAGGCCACGACGACCCATGACGGCGGCTGAGATCATGAGGCAGCAGATGAGGGTCACAGAGCACGATGATCATAGGCTGAGGAAAACCCTCATGCGGACCCTCGTGGGCCAAGTACGTCTTCCATTTTCCATTCTTCTTTCTCTTGTTTTTCCCCAACTTATATATGTGCTTGCATTCAATTCGTGCTCTTTATTTTCTAAAGGATTTTTATCAAGAGTAATGTTGCATGAACACCCTTTATTACAAGCCTGAGCATAACATATATTCTGTTCTTTATCACATGTATTTTCTTTATTTCTTTAGGTGTTAAATAGCACCGAGATTTCCACGCATTTCCCTGTAATAAACGACCATGTCTGCATCATCTCAATCAATTTCTATTCGCTTATGGTTTTCAATTTATCAGAAAGACATAATGAAACTTCACAAAGTGGTATATGGACCAAAACTATGAACACACGGGAAGGATTCTCTCATGTGAAAAAAATATTGAGATTGTCGTCAAGTCTCATCATTTATTTTCCGAAACCTTCCCTTTGTAATGAATCATATTTTATTGACAAAACTTATATAAAGATCGAAATTTCATTGAAGATAATCCATTTTCTAACAAGAGATGAATCCATACCATATGAAATTTTCTTTCATTTTGTGCATATATAGGGTGAAAGGGAGAAAGAAGGAGATGTGTTACGGGTATTATTGTCGTATTTTGGTGTATCGTGGTTTTTAATGTATAGAATGTGGTAGCTATTGGTCTAAGTATTTGTAATGGATTTCAGATGGGAAGGCGTGCAGAAACTATTATACTCCCCCTGGAACTGATACGTCACCTAAAGCCTTCAGAATTCAGTGATTCACAAGAGTACCATATGTGGCAAATTCGACAGCTGAAAGTTCTTGAAGCAGGGCTTCTTCTCTACCCAGCAATCCCTCTAGAAAAGACGAGCACATTTGCGACGCGCCTCAGGGACATTGTAATAAGTGGGGAGTCCAAACCTATAGACGCTGGCAAGAACTCAGACACCATGAGAAGCCTTTGCAATTCTGTGGTTTCTTTGTCATGGAGGACCATCAATGGTACTCCTGCTGATGTTTGCCACTGGGCTGATGGATTCCCTTTCAACATTCACCTCTATACATCTCTTCTTCAAGCCATTTTTGATGTCAGGGATGAAACACTAGTCCTGGATGAGGTTGATGAGCTACTTGAGTTGATGAAGAAAACTTGGTCTATATTGGGCATCACCTTGCCAATTCACAATGTGTGCTTCGCTTGGGTGCTGTTTAAGCAGTACGTAAGCACTGGCCAGATTGAAGTTGACCTTCTTTGTGCCTCACATGCCATGATGAATGAGGTGGCAAATGATGCTAAGAGAGAAAACGAATCTACGTATGTTAAGATAGTATCATCAGTGCTGAGCTCAATGCAGAGTTGGGCAGAGAAGAGATTGCTTAACTACCATGAGTATTTCCAACGAGGGAATGCTGGTCAAATCGAAAACCTTGTACCTGTTGTTTTGACAGCCTCAAAGATTTTAGTTGAAGATCTGGCATTCACTGAAGGGGATAGGGGGCAGAAAGGAGGCATGGCCATAGTGGATTGCAGAGATCGGATTGATGATTATATTCGTTCTTCCATGCAACATGCATTTGATAAGGTTTCAATATAACCTATAACTTTAGCTTTAGTATTCCAACCTAGTCAAGTCATGTAATAATGTGTTTCTATGTCTGTATTTGGTGTAGGTAATTGAGACAGTGAATGCCAAGTCTGCTGAATCTGAAAGAAGGAAAGAATTCAATGAAGTTCTGCTCCAAGTGGTTCAGGAGACTGAAGCGTTGATGCTGAAGGAAAGACATCATTATAGTCCAATTCTCAAGAAATGGCACTCAACAGCAGGTGCAGTTGCAGCAATGGTGCTGCACTCCTGCTTTGGTAAACTGCTGAAGCATTATGTAAATGAAGTGAACTCACTGACAACTGAGTCAGTTCAGGTGTTGCAGAAGGCTGGAAAGCTAGAAAAGGGATTTGTCCAAATGATGGTTGAAGAAGCTAGTGACTGCGACGATGGCGGCAAAACAGTAATCAGCGAAATGGCTCCCTATGATGTTGATTCAATCATATTGAGTCTTCTAGGAAAATGGATAGATGATTCATTGCTCAGAGGCAAACAGTATTTGCAGGAGGCAAAAGATACCGAAGTAAGTTTTGGCTATATGATCCTTATTCCTTCGCAGTGGAAGGACACAAAATTATCACATTTTTGTTCTTTATCAGAGAATACTTTTTGTAACTTGTAATTTGTTTTATTGCAGACGTGGAGTGCAAACTCCAAATCAGAGCCATATGCACAATCAGCTGCGGAGTTAATGAAATTGGCTACGACAACTGTGGATGAATTCTTCAAAGTTCCAATTGCAATTACAGAAGATTTAGTTCAAGATCTTGCTGATGGATTGGAAAACCTCTTCCACGACTACATGAAGTTTGTTGCTTCATGTGGTAATTAGCCTGAATTCATAATAAATAAGAATTGTATGGTTTTGGCTTTATCTCAAAATAACGCTCTACCCTCTTCCAGGCACGAGACAGAGTTTCATTCCCATGCTTCCCCCGCTGACCAGATGCAACAGCGATTCAACGTTCACGAAACTGTGGAAGATGGCTGCTCCATGCAGTGCTGGTTTTGAAGCTCGTCTACGAAACATGAAAGGAAAACATGAAAGTCAGAACCCTAGGCCATCCACCAGCCGCGGAACACAGCGCCTCTACGTTCGTCTCAACACCTTGCATTATCTCCTTTCTCAAATTCATTCTCTTGAGAGAACAATCAGCATGAACCCCGGAGTTGTTCCTTCAAATCGCCTCCGCTTTGCAAGCATCCGCAAGAGTTCTGGTTCATTCTTTGAATCAGTGAACTTATCCATTCTAGTAGCCTGTCAACATGTCTCAGAAGTTGCTGCATACCGTCTTGTATTCCATGACTCAGCCCCTGTGATGTACGATGGGCTCTACGTGGGTGGTGTTGCAAGAGGGCAAATGAAAGCTGCACTGAGAGTTCTGAAGCAGAATCTGACACTAATGACTACAACTCTGACAGATAGGGCTCAAGCAGTGGCAGTGAAGGAAGTGATGAGGGCGTGGCATGATGCATTCCTTATGGTTTTGCTTTGCGGTGGAAGCTCACGGGTGTTCAGCCGATATGACCAGGAGAGGATCCGAGAGGACTTTGAGAAATTGCAGAGAGTTTTCAGGGACGGTGTGGAGGGGTTGATTGCAGAGAATGTGGTGGATGGAGAGGGTTCAGTGGTGGAGGGAGTGATTGAATTGATGGGTCAAAGTAGTGAACAGCTGATAGAAGATTTAAGCCTTGTGAGCTGCACTTCAAGTGGGATAGGTTTGATGGGTAATGGACTGAAGTTGCCAATGCCTCCAACTACAGGAAAGTGGCATAGAACAGACCCCAACACAATCTTGAGGGTGTTGTGCCATAGAAATGAGCGTGCTGCAAATCTTTTCTTGAAGAAAACATTCCAATTACCAAGGAGGAAATAAAGAGTTTCAAAGGGTGAAGGAGAGAGAATCCGATCTGGCAATGCATTTTTTGTTTATGATTCCTACTTTCTAAAACTTATGCTTCTATGGGGAGGGAGCGGGTTGTATATTTTTTTGGGATATGAGAGGTGCACGGAGCTGGGTTGGGGAGGGGGAGGGAAAAGGAGGGAGGGTATATGTGTTTCAAACCACATAAGCTCCCAAATGCAGAAAACAACAGTCAAAATTGCAATGAAAAATGACAAGAATTGACTGAATTCAAGTAATCTTGAGCAATGTGTTTATTTCCAAATTATCTACCACGTTAATCTTCACACAAGTAATCAATAATGCTTATAGTCGTAATGGTTAAACGCTGTTTAAGGAAAAGAATCCTTCACTTTAACATGGATAAAAAGGATAAACGGTTTTCAATATAGTATTTGACTTTGTTACTTCTATTCAATGAAAAACTTACATAAACTTCAATTATTTCCAACACAATCAAACAAAGCAACTTATAAGTACTTGATACTCACATTATGCCATAGTTGACAAGACAAGGCAACTTACCCTCGGATGCAGAATCTTCAACCACACGTAAAGGAGCATATTGTCACCTTTCGAAATGGAAGAACTACACCCAATATTAGACGAATAATTTGTTCAGAATTTAAATATGAGTTTAAGTATGTAAAAATAAGAAATTTGAATACTATATAAGGATGAAAAATTATAAACTTATTACCTTAAGATTTTAGATTAGAGGTGATGTCAATCCCTTATATACGAGTTCTACTCATGTTTCATTAATGTTGTATCTCTCTCGATTATCCTCTCTAGATCTTTCATTATGAACATTTTAACTAGTTTACAATGTTGACATATTAAAGGATGTTTAACGTGCCTTACGATGGATGATTCTTTCCCGTTTGGTAAGAGTGATAATGTTATAATTCTACATATGGTAGTTTCTATTATTCTTCAGAGATAGAACTATGGAAGGATAAAAGGGAAGAAGGAAATTAAGAGAACAGTTCCTATACCAATCCAATAGTTGGAGGTGCTCATAGGACATAAAGATTGAGTTTTTCTACTGATGATCTTAGTGCGTGTTTGGTTTTGTGTCAAATTAACATAAAATTGATTTTTTAGTACAAAATCAGCATGTGTTTTTGATTTTTAAAATTAATTAAAGGGTAAAAAATTTACGTAGAATAAGATGGAATTAGTTCTTGATTTTGCATTCCAACGCTGAACTAAACATACCCTTAAATGATTTCATAACGTGTTTCTGTTTGGTACCTGTAACAAGGATGGAAAATGTTCTTAATGCTTTAACCAGCTAGATAAAGTTGTTTTGCGGTTCAAATATTTTGGTCATATTTTTACCAAAGCTTTATTGGTTAAGATGCTATTTCTGATTGTGCTACTAGTTGGAAAACTACACGCAGTCTCTTACTATATTGTCTGCCATCGAATATAGTAGTGGCAAATAGGTTTTCTTTTTGGGTTTTTCAAGATTAAGACAATACTTTTGCAATTCATGTTAAATCATTGAAGTTTGAAATTAAATAATAATCATTAATAGTGATGTTAGTAGTAATTTTGTTTAATTATATGATAAATGAAAATTAATTTAATCAATCATGATTATTATTATTAAGAAAATCAAGGCTTGAATAAGTTTTAAGTTTTGATATATATTATCTATTCTTGTTTTGAGTTCATCACTTTCCACCTATTGCTTTGATAATTTTATATCTTTCTTTACATACTACATCAGATCAACACAATTTTTTTTATGTGAGAATTTTTCTTCTAAATGTTGCATTCATGTCTTGTAGTTTTCTTCTCCAGTATTTGAAGCAATACTTTCCCATAACATAATGCGTATAATGAGTGAAGTAATTTGGTACAAAGTGAAGCAGCTAGGAATTAATTGTACATTCCACTAACACTAATTAACTGAATAATGTTTAGGTTTTAAAGAAAGTGAATACATTTATAGAACAAGCCACATGAAAAATGTGGACCATAGTGTAAGAGTGAAGGAGGCACAGGCATTAGTTGCTAGCATAACAATTGAACATTCTGTTTCACCGGCTCCAAATAATTGAGTAATTGTACCTTCCAGAGTCACATCACAAAGTAAAATATAAGTAAAAGTGAAGATCATGGTGTACATATGAAACGCTAGATTGTCACAATAATCTTAATCAACTTACTTATGCTCATTGCAGGTGGAAGAGCGTATTGAAGGAGTAAAATAAAGTTGTATAACGGATCTTGGTGGATAATACCATAACGAATTGCACCTTTTACAATGACAACACCAAAAATTGGTAACACAATGTATCTAACCACGATGATCCCCACAAGAACCGAAGGCTTCAGTCCTGAACGTTTCAACCCTGAATGAAATTAACAATTTTTCAGTATAACCTTGTTCATCTTCAGAACGCAGACATGAAAATGAACATTGAACGATGATGTTGGTTATTACCATTCAGAAGATTTGCTCCAACTAACAAAGTCATTGCTGGAATGCATGCGTCCCTGCAAAATATTACTTACTATTCTGAACTTTGATCATCACAAAGTAATAATACATTTTTGAAGCTGGTGATAGCAAGAGGATGCAACTTACCCCAGCATGGATGCAGAGTCTTCGACCACACGAAAAGGAGCATCAGCACCGACAAACATCTTTTGGAAAGGAGGAACTACACCAATTATTAGTCCTACAATCTACATATAGAAAAACCCAGAGCTGTCAATAAATAAGATGGTTTTAGTAACACTATTGTTGGAAGTCTCACGTCGACTAAAGATAGACGATTTTATTTTATAAGGATGGATGCAACAATTTTGTAAGATTAAGTTAAGCTTGAAGTCCAATTCTTAATATGATATTGGATTCATGGATTAGAGTCTATCTTAATGAGATTTGTTGTTTGTTTTTCCTATTGAATATATTGTTCCATCCCGATCGGACCGTTATTGGACTCTCCATAATGTCTAATCCCACGTCTTCAGGCACTTCTTAACAAGTGATGTATGAATGCATTATTTACTCACTACAAACTTACATCATGATTCACACACTAAACCAAGGGATACAAACAACTATTTACCTCCATTACAAATTTTAACTACGTTATTCCGTTGACATGTCTAACATGTTTTCTTATTGATGATGTTTTCCAAGTTTGCTGAGTACAATTTGAGACAGATTTTTGGGAAAAAGAACAAGAAAGAAAATAAGAGAATAGTTGGCCTACCGATCCCAATGTTGGAGGTGCTAATAGAATCTTCAAATTGAGCCTTTTTACTAAGGTTTTTAGTGGTTTAATAATCTGCTTTTCTTTTGATTCCTGTAAAAAACAAATGGAAATTGTAATTGACTTCATGAAGGGGTACAACACAAACGAAGCTATCATAGTCGAAGTTCAAGAGCATGTATAATGTATCAGAACACAGACTAACCGTATCAGTTTTAAATTGAGTCACAAGATCATTGGTCTGTGCTGTAGTAACCTCTGGTGTTGTTGAATGGTTTTCGAGATCTGCTTCTGTTGCTGACACTGGACCTTCTGTGGTAGTATCAACCTTGTTCACATTAAAATTCCGGCACGAATATACGCGGATAATGTGGTACACAAAAGTCCAAATGTAGATGTTTGATATCTGGTAAACCAAAATTAGAGAAAGGAAATTCTTAATTCAGAACTGTTCTGTTTTCTGTACGATGAACCTACTCAATTGTACCAATGTCGCAGGTTAGATTGCCTTACTGCCATGGACAGAGAGGCATATGTCAACCCTTTTGTATTACAAACATTCACAGCTCCAAAAGGACTACCACTTTCCTTGCAGACTGCTGGAATTATGATGAGAGGCATGTTGCCTTGATTTCCTGTACTCATATCAAATCTAGATCGATGAGAAAATGAAATTGAGTTAAATATGTTTTTAATCTCTATTTGATACATTTTAGTTTTCTAAAGTTTTCAAATTTTAAAAGTAAATAGATATAGTAATTTTAACCTAGTTATGTTAATTTTATTTTTTGATATGTCAAATGCGTTTTATGTTAGTATTTGGATTGTTTATATTGTTTGATACATTTTGGCTTCAATTTTAGCTCAAAAAGTTATTTGATATATAAAAAAGTTTAACATAATTGAATTAAAAGAATTATACCCATTATTTTTAAAATTTGGGAACCAAAATATATCTAAGTTTCAAACAAAGATGAATTTTAATTTCACCTAAAAGTTCAGGAACTAAAAAGCGTACTTAACCTAATTAAATCTGTATGTGTGAAATATTTGAGTCAACATTGGCTTGATATGATCTATCACTATCAGATTAAGTATTGATAATGATTAAGTGAAGTACCTGCAGCACAACACCCCAACACAAGGCCTTGCATATCAGGAGCTGCTTTAGTTATTTTCAAACACAACCATCCCAGTGCTGTCCCAATGACAAACGTGAAAAGAATATTCAATGGCATGAACCACCTTCAAAGTTCATAAAAGTGTCTCAGATAGAACAATTAATGAGAGAAATAGATTGAAAATAGAAGTCAGGGTCAAAATTGAAAATTCTGCAGAGTGGCAAGAAATCAACTTACACCATAGCCAGGCTCTTAAATGTTATAGTTTTAGCCAGGATGCTGCAAACCAGAGCCGGTGTGAAGACAAAGTAAACCAGCTGTGAAAAAATTCACTTAGTTGTGAGTTACCAAATTTACCCTTTGTTCCATCAAGATAAGAAAAAGAATGAAGCTAACACATTTTTGTCAATGACATTATGCTTCTGCAATATACTGCAGATATGAATGAAAAGAGGTTTGATTGAATTCTTTTAAAGATAATGACAGAAACTGGGTTCTAAGATAAAATAGTAATGGGTTTGCAGAATAAAAGGTATGAAAGGAAAAACATAGATTATAGCAAAGAGAAGAGAAAATTAAACATACTGCATTCAAGTGCTTCCTAGCACTCTCCCTGAGTATATTAAAGCGGTGGAGAGCAAGAAATGAGCCAAGACCAGTAATGAGAAGCACTTTCAGAACTGGCATTAGTGCAGTTGTGAAGAGCTTCCACAACTCCATTGTAGCTTCTTACTTTACACTCTCCCACTATGATGCAAATAATATGTTTTATGAGGTTCACCCATTTATAGTTCTCTATGAGTAAAAAATTCTGCATGAGTGACACAAAAAACATCATCATGCTTTCGTAAATAGGATGTTGTTGTTCAAGTTTGAGATAAAAATTTCACATTAGATAGAATAAACAAAATTAAATACTGTATAAGAATAAAGATCCACAATACCATTGTTTTAAAGTTTTAGAATAAAAATGGTATCAAATGCATTATATATACACGTAAGACTTATGTCACATGCATATATAACACTGTGACTATAACACATATAATGAAAAAATATAACCCAAGAGATTTTTCGTGGCACATGAAACCCCGTAGCAAACACTATCTATGATAAAATATTCTATCGCACTGGCAGCACAAGAAGAGTGATTCCAACCTGTTTTTAATAAATTGGGAAGAACAGAGAACCCACAAACTAAAAGTACACGCACTGATTTAACTCCTCAACTTTTCCCGTGTTCAAATCCCAACACCAACGGTGAATAGATTCCTCAGAGAAATTTAAAAAGTATATGTACACAAACACACTTTACACTACCATTTTTAAACTCTAATATCATGTTAAAAAAAGTGGATAAAGGTGTAAGAAAACAAATGAATGAGAGTAGTGAATTTATAATTCATATCACTTGCATTGTTAGAGATTTATTCTGGAACAACCAAACGTGGAAAATAAAAGCATCGTTTTGTGTTAGCCACTATTTTAAAATGTTCTGTGTAGTTTTTTATTCTTATAAAACTACTTATTAGAAGAAGAAAAAAGTGAGTCTCTTTCACCTTTTTATTCTCATTCTCAAACCGATGGAAAAAAAGAGTAAAGTCTTTAAGCTATATTCATTTTTAACTCTTGATAATTTATTATTCCATGGTTTTTTCTTTTTTTTTTTTTTTTTTTTTTTTTTTATAATTTTTTTTTTTTTTTTTTTTTTTTTTTTTTTTTTTTATAATTTTTTTTTTTTTTTTTTTTTTTTCTCTATTCTCTTATACGAAATTATTTTATGTTTATCTTTTTCTGTTTGTAGCATTCGATTATAATAAGGAAGTAGTAATTAAAATCAATTCATATCCTATGACAATAAGTTATTTTGGTAATGAGATAAAAATAATTTAATAGCAAGGAAGTCACATTTTGAATTGTAAATGTAGCAAATAGTTTCCAGTAAAAAAAATAGATCCTAAACACGGGGTGTGCTTAATGTTAAAGAAACTGTGATGAACAGGGTATAATAAACTCTCTTTTTTCTACAAATTTACTTTTGTCAAATACAACAACTTTAAATAATACGAAAACTGTATTTCTTAAAGAGGGTCTAAAAGTTATTGATTAAATAATTAAAAATTAAAAAGATATTAAAAATTATATATAACAAATATTATAAGGAGAATGAGATCAATTACGAAGGGAGGTAATGGATTAAATTCTAGTTCATTGCTGATGTTTAGGATGCTATAATATTAAATAAATAAATAAATAAAATAAAAGTTAAGCTTTTACTATCAACTATAATCACACATTTAACACATACTTTGATGGATATTATTGTAAATCTTAAAAGAAGTTCAGAATTTATACATAGATATGTTATATGACATGTAAAGCATTTCAATAAGCAACCACGGGTAAATAAATCTTTTTAGCATTAAAATCACTATCAATAAGTAATATATTACATTATATATCTTCATAAAATAAATAATTAAAATAAAATATTATTGGTCTTATCACGGATCCAAAAGTCTCACGTTTAGAAATCTAGACTTAAGGTGATTTTAATATTTTTTTCCTCCTTTCACTTATTAAGACGTTTTTTAAAGATAAAACTGTAATGGAGTATACACTTCAAAATGGACAATATTTCGGATGTATAGTGATTAACATTAATCCTATCATTAGGTTTGAGATCCAAACATTAGCATCCAACATAGGATCAATAATAACTATAGTTTCAATAAATAAATTCCTTTTAATTATTCATTTGTTGGATAATTATTATTTTTTTAAAATTTTTCTAAATTAGACAAATTCTTATCAATATTTAACGTGAGTTTGACTTTACATAAAAGAAAACTAAAGAAAGTAATTACAAATATAGTATGCGTGACTCTCATTCCCATAAACATTAAAGGAGTAAACCGAGAAGAACACTTATTCTAATGTAGGAAAGGATCTCATCTTATACTTTTCTAATGAAACGTTCCAATCCATACCATTATCTTTGGTCCTTTTTTACAAGTTTTTTTAGCCAAGCTTATCTCGATGACTTTCATATTGTCTATTGCAATACCTTGTTTAATAAGAAAATCATCTCTAAGTAGAGTTATATTAGCTAATTAAACAAAAATGTAAGCAAATCAATTTCCAATCATTTTAAGAATGGTTTTGGAAAGTTAAGATAAATTATTGATAAGTATAATATCATTATCTAAATTTATCAAATTCCCTAATTTGTAATTCGTAGGCCAAAGAAACTTTTTCACGCAAAATTCGAAGTCAGCCGTAGTCACCTGTTTATCCCTATTTTATTTGGTTATTTTCTTCTCTTCTAATCAAACTTAATCCAAACACGTAAGTTCAGAAGATTACACATAATTAATCATCACCATCTGAGTTGGAGTCCACATTAACATAGAATATTTTGAATAATTATAGTATTATAAGAGAAACCAAACTTGACAACGTATAGGAAATAATTATTTTGTATGATATTTTTCGATGCGCTATATACTTCTCATGGGAGGTTGTTTGGATATATACTATAATTTGTGTTAATTTTATTATGCAAGAGTACAATTTTTTTAGTATTTTTTTCTTAAAGTATAAATTTTAAGCCTATCATATGCATATTATATATTTGAGAAATCTTATAAATATGTGTGTAAGGATTAGAGTGTCCAAGTACTCTATTACATGTTTTATATATTTTTTTCCCAAAAAAAATCATTTTGTAGAGTAATCTTTTATTTTTGAGAAATTATATTATCTCACCTTACAAATCCACAATTAAAGGTGGTATATTAATTATACCATGAAGTTCAACAAAATTGATACTATACTAATATAATCACTGGGAAGAAAAATGACTTGTAAATTAACTTAGTACACAGACGCACTTCCATAATCAAATTTATCTTCAAATAACATTTATATATGAATACATCTCAACATAGAAGAAGAGTATATGAAATAAAGAAAAAATGTTCATATCCAGCAACTCAATAAAGCACATAACATAAACTGCAGAGGATTGCAGATTAAGATATATAATAGTAAATACAGTATATAATAAAGATAATATTTGACCAAAAATTGTGGTCGGGGATTAAATTAAACTTAGAAGCAGAAAGGTTTTCATACTAAAAGAGAGCTTCAATGTTTATTGGCTGCAAAAGCAAACGGAACAACGAGACGAGGATAGGGCTGAATGTTTCCTGCGACATTGATTTCTTCGAAAGGGGGACAGTTTTTGCCATTTGTTCCTGGGATATAGGTGCATGTGGAAGGTCCTGAGGGAGGCACTGGACCCTTGTCTAGGGACATAAGATTCAGTTGTTCTTTCATGCTCAATACCCTACCGGCTAGGTTTGGCTCAACATGGAGCGCAGCAAGAACCAGAATTAGGGCTAAAATGAAGCTTAGAACCTTCATGATTTTGTGAAACTGGAGGAAGCAAGACAATGGTGATGAAGCATCTCAATGGGGGTGCTGCTATTTATATTGGTTGCCTTTCGTGACTCATGGTTTTGTTTTATGGTTTGGTTTTGACTATTAATTATACTAGTATTTTAGTATTTGACAAAAACGCATCAGATATGAATTTAGTCACATGCTGCATGATTATCCATTAATTCTTCCACGTAATTGATGTTTAGCCTCATTAATTTATCTTTGGAGAACAAGTTTGGATAGTTAACTACTTTCTCTCTTTGATATTGGTCAGTCTACGTTTGAGCAAGAAGAAGAGAGAAATTTCCTAGCTCTATGTAAGTATGCACAGTAGAAGTGAGAAATTATTATATACATAAAACTATGCATTATTCTAAGAGAAATTTCTATGAAAAATTTAAACTTAGATTCTCGACTCAAAATTAATATGAAAGCAGAGGGCATGTTTTGTAGCATAGAATAAAAAAATGAGTGAATTAAGAAGTGTAGAAACAAGTTTAGAAGGTGGGGACATTCCAAACTGGAACAGGGTTTTTGATAGAAGTGCACACGCAAACATGAAGAGGTGTGAAAGCAACCTTAACTTAGATGAGTAAAAAACTGTATGAAAGAAACAAACTCTTCCATGAGAATAAGGAAATAAAAAGTAGGTCAGATCCTGCATTTTGGTATTAGGTGGAAGTATCTGGCACACACAAGTGGGGTTGGTATGCTGAATCTAACTGCAAATCACTATTATTACATCTGAATCTTTAAAGCCAATGCAAAATAGATTGCATAATGAAGTACTGTTATCAATATCTCTAATGTCAACGCACTGTGCCTTAAGGGATTATTTAGTTAACGAAGAATCTATCTCCACCGTATCAAAAGCAAAGAAATTGTTTCTTATGTTTTGTTCTTACCAAAAGAATGTGACGGATTTGGTGAGAAAAAGTGTGCTCGCACCATTTCAAAAGGAGTTGATTTGAATGCAAAGATAGGAAAAATAACACTTTTCTTCAAAAGAAAAGAGTTCCTTTACAAGTATATTTCTTAATTCTATAATAATTTATATAATTGTAAGATGTGCGTACCAAAAAAACAGAGATCAATAAATCAGGATTCGAAAAAAAAAAGGATAGAAGAGGGAAAAAGTGAGCTCACATAACAAAATTCATCTATCTTATAAACCTTTTAATAATATAAGATCGTGTATTAAAATTTTAAATTAAAAATAAAATAAATACAATGAAAATGTTATTATTTTATATTAGTTTCTAATTTATTCATTTTTTTCTCCTCTCTTATAATTATTTGGTTGGTTCTTGATATAAAATTTAAGTGTAAATCTAAGTTCTACATTAAATTAAAAATGAGGAGATTGAGTACCATATATAAGGAAGAATATTCATAAATATATTGTCCAAAAGTTTTAGATTCTATCTTTGTATTCTTGTCTAATTAGTGTTGTATTCCCTCAATGTCATAATATGAATAAAAATTGCAACAAATTGTGGTTGTGTATGTGGGTGACCATTATATGGTGTATTTGGAATCAAAGAAACAATATCATTTTTAGAAATGCAAGGGTTGAAGATGATGAAGTTTTCACTCTAGGCCAACTTAAATCATGGTCTTGGATAGTGTACAAAAATCCTAAAGCATTTTTTTCATATTCTGATTGGTGTTTGTGCTGTTTAGGTTAGTGGTAGACTCTATTCTTATCCCTAGTATTAGTAGAATGAAAATTTATCTGTATATGGTGTTGTGTTGCTTAAGTCTTGTTTGTTTGTTTTTCTTTTTTTTTGGAATCTATACTAGTGTGTGGTTTCGGTGCGGAGGATGGAAGGGCAGGCAGGGGCCACGACCCCCCTCCCCAATTTTTTTTATTTTTTTTATTTTATATTTATTTTTTTAAAAATTATATAAATTTTGTAATTTTTTGTAATTTTTTAAATTAAATAATATTATATTCAAAATTAATAAAAATTAAATTATGTATTTTTTATTTATTTTATAAAGTACAATAATAAATAATTAAATATAAAATTAAATATATAAAGAAACAAAATTATTAAGATATTTTTTATTTTCTCTCCTATTGTCTTTTGATTTTTTCTGTATTCTTCTCTCATGCTTATTTATTTTCTTTTGTTACTAAAAAAAAGTTAGACATAAATTCAGTATTTTTATCCTCATTTTTTCATATTTTATCTTCTATTATTAAATAAATAAATAAGGTAACTTTCTCTTGTCTCACTTGATAGTGAACTATTTGTTTAACATTTAGCATTATTTTTTATCTCATGACCTTTTTGTATATTCATGTTTTATTAATATAGAAGAAGAAACAATGTACTATGTGATTTTTCATAGTCGATTTTTAATTGTAATTTGATTATCATAGTTTTTTTTAGTAATTATGTCTCTTAACTTTTAATTAGATTATGATAAATTATTTTTTAGCCTTAAACTTATTTTTTAAATAGATGTATTAATGAAAAACAAAAGAAATAATTTTTTTTTAATTGATAGAGAAACTATTGGTGAATATGAAAACATGATAATATGGTTATTTATCGCATAACAATGAAATGAAAGTTTGTGAATCTTTTTTGAATCAAATGCATGTTAATAAAATGGAAGATGAATATTTTGCAGAAAATATGGTTATTTACATCGAAAAAAGTTAACTGAGAAATTTAATTATAATTCAATTACCATGAGTTCAAAAATATGGAAAAACTATATACATTTCTTTAGATATGTGTAATTTCTTTGATAATTATAAATATACTAGATTATGTATTCATTTTTATTGAATGAGTCACAATAATATTAAATATATAAATTTTGAGTATATTATTTTGGCTCCCCCAAAAATTTCGATGAAGATCTGCCATTGTGTGATTTTGTGCTTATGATTCTATGCAGGATCAATACTGGCATTAAGAGTGGCAGATCAAGTTAATGTTCCAAGTCTTCTTTTTTATTATGCTTTTTTCTTGTAATTTGGTGGACAAAAATTATGGGAGAGAAAGATATATGGTTTAGATTTGTTCTTGATGATTTTTTTTTCTTTTTCTTCCTACTTTGTTTTTTTGTATTTGGGTTGGGATAACCATATTGCTCCTATTAATATATTTGTTATTGCTGATAAAAAATAAATAAATATATTACCTTGGGTTGGAGGTATTGTCCTTGGACTCATGTCTCATTGGTATTGTATTTTCTTAGTGATTCTCTTCAAAAGACCCACTCAAATTTGATTACTTTTCTACTTTTCTCTACATTTTTATTTATTGTTTATCTTTTTCACATGAAAATGTTTGATTCTCAATTTCAAGTATTTAATCACAAGGTAATATAAAAAAAATATTTTCTTTATTGTCTTCAATTCTTAATTTTTGTTTTATTTGAAAAGCTTGTCTCATTAAAATATTTTTTATTATAATCCTTTAAAGGTTTGACTACTTTGATATGTGGAAAGTTTAATTAGAGTTGTCAAAGTGGGTCAGATCCCGTGGGTCAATCCGGCCTACCATGGGTTTAGACTAGGTTGGGTTGAAATTTTTTTATAAATTTCAATACGGGTTAACTTTTGACTCGGTCCACCAAGAACCCGAGTTGAATCCGTGGTGAGTTGGATTGGCTCACCAACCCACCCGCACATAAAGGGTCACACAATTTTTTGTATGTAGGTTGACTTTGGTTGTTTTTTGTTTAGCCAACATATTGAGTTGGCAAATGCATACATAATATTTTTTTATTTTGGTTTCTATTTGGGATTCAACATTATTTTGGATTGTATTGAAGTTTATTTAGATTTTAATCACAATTAAAATTTAGTTTCTTTGGAACGAAAAAAAAATGTATTTTTTTAAATTAAGTGAGTCAGTGAGCCAACCCGTTTAATCCAACCTGTTATGGATCAGGTTCGAATTTGTTTGGTTTGTTAAAAAGTGAGTCGGGTTGGGTTGACTCACTAAATGGCCAACCCGTGGTGGGTCGGGCCGTAGTGGACCGAGCTGGGTAGCCCGTTTTCACAGTTCTAAGTTTAATCATATTTTCAAGATACTTTTCATATTATTGTATGCTAAATTGTATATTTTTTCTTTTGTATAATTTTGTTCGTATCAAATTATTTATATATAGAACACAAAATTGATCATTTTATTTTTTTTAATTTTTATTTATTATTTATTTTTATCATATAAAATATAGTTTTGATGTTTTTTTATATAATTATTTTATTTTTTAACTCATTTTCATAGTAATTCTATCACCATAATTGTATAAACATATTTCAAAACATGAAATATCTATGTCTGAATTTGAATTGTTATTAGTTTAATTTTTTTTGTATGATTTTGTTCGAATTGTATTATAATATTTATTTGTGTAATTAAAAAGAGATTTAAAGAGAAAGTAAAAAGAGTAATTTTTCAATCACATTTTGTGTTCGTTACAATAAAGCAAAGTTAAAACATAGACCATTTTAGTCAATTATGTTTATAAATGAAGTAAAATAGCATTTGAATAAATATTTGAGCTTGCACTCAAAGTGCTTATATCTTCACGGATTATTTTAAATGGATTTCAACTGAAGTTAATTAGATATTTATATAGAAGTCTTATACATGTTAAGTGGGCATTTTTTACGTTTTTCCTTTTTTTTAGAGAAGATACTTATCATCGTTTTCCAACATTGTATTATTTTTCCAAAAAATGTATATATATGAACAATATATAATAGTTGTAGAATTTGTAATTTATTGTTATCATTTTTAATAACAAATAAATAATCAATATCTTTTGCCGACAGCAGAACTTGATACTATTTCATCAATACCTTTCAACTAGATCATTTCCTATGATTGAAAAACTTTAGAGTGGCTACAGCTTGAATTTGTTCAGAAGTTTGAATTTGTTGAACAGTTTGTACTCAGAGCGTGATAAAAATTAAACCTAATCTATTCAGTTTTGAGATAGCAATAATTTGCATCTCATTATAAACCACACACAAACAGATATATTTTCATTATTCGGTGAAGTTCCAAACGACTGAAACTATACAAAAATATCATAAAATTAGTAGAAAAAGACCTATATATACACATGCACTCTCATCAGATTATTCTTTAAATCATTATTTATTAATATATATGTATATACCATACAACTGAAATGTATAGTTAACAAAAGTGTGTGTATAAAATAGCATCGTCTTATTTTTCTAAAGAAACATATAAATGGCGACGTATAACATCAGAAGATTACAAATAAACTTAATAATGATAACTAAATTGATTAAACCAATAATGAAATTGTTATAGAATAGAGGGGTCCATGCTTCAACGGAAGCAGAAGAAGACGAGGATACATATATAATAAGTTTAATGAGCATGGTGGTGAAAGTTTCCTGCGACATCCATTTCTTCGAGAGGAGGACAGTTTTTGCCACCGGTAGAAGGCCCTGAGGGAGTCACAGGACCCTTGTTGTCTAGGGACATAAGCTTCAGTTCTTCCTCCATCTTCAATACCCTACCTATGTTTGGCTCAACATGAACCACAGCAAGAACAAGAATAAATGCCAAAATAAACTTCACAACCTTCATTGTTTTGGAAACAGAGGAAACAAGGAAATTGATGAAGCATCTATGTGGGGGTGGAGGTATTTATAGTTGGAGTTCAGTCCATGAACTGTGACTCCTTAGTAGTGACGATTAATTCATGTTGTACCGTTTTTGCTTCAAAATCGTGGTTATACCTTTCCTCCACTTTATATCCACATAATTGGTGTAGCCTAATTTATCGAACATCATTATTAATCTTTTAACTATGGACAAGTGTTGACTTGATTATAACTTGTTGCTCTCTTGATGTAGATGAATCGTCTACGTTTTGAATGAGAAGATGCAGAAGGTCAAATGGGAACTATATTCTTACGAAATGACTAAATAAAACCATTGTATTATTACTTTATGAGTTGTAAAAGCAAGTTTATAGTTGGTGGGGACATTCCAAACAGGCACAGGGTTTTTGAAATGCACACACCAGATCCTGCATTTGGCATATCTTGAGGTGCAAGTAGCTTGCATATAGGAAAGTGGGGTAGGTATATACGCTGAAATCATGCCAAATAAATTACTTCATACAAAGTTACCTCATTAATAGTCAACTGTTTATCAATGCATCAATATACTTTGCCTCAAAAAATATAGCCTCTGTTTGGCTAGGAAGTGAAAAGTTGAAAAAGAAAGGAAAAGAATCATCAGATTAAAAAGTAAGTTTCTTTCAAATGAATGTATGGTAAACGTATGAGTCATTACTTAACAAAATAAAACAAATATTATAAGTTAATATATTTAGAAAATTAGTTGACACGCCTTTCTGTTAAAAATGAAATATTACCATTCATCTAAAATTAAACGGTTTGTCTTGTTATAAGTTATACATTCTTATAAAATAATTGTTAATTATTTGATAAAAACGGTATATAGAAAAACTATAAGTGACTTTACTCATGCATCAGAATGAATTTGATTTAGTGATAAATAGGAGTCACCACCGATTTATCTAAATGGTAATCTAAAGCGGATCATTTAATTAAAGAATTAGAGATAGATGTAGAGAAGAGACGAGAAAGGAAAAAAAAAATAGGAAAATGAAAAAGGAAAAAGAAAAAACAATAAAGCTTTCGTTAAAAGAAAATGTCTTATTATTAATAATCAATTTTCGTGATCATGATAGATATTATACTAAATAATTTAGATATCAATCTAAAACTTAAAAAATTATTGATTACTAAAATAATAACTATTTAAAATAAAAAACTATAATTAGTTGTTAAATTGATCATTAATTGATTAGAGACTAATAAACACTCATTTCTTTGGTAGCAAAATCGTAATGTTTAGTGACAAATTTTTTTTAGTACCTAAATTTTAGAAACCAATTTAGAGACCAATTATAATTTTTTATTCATAATAGTGATTATCTTAGTAACCAATAATTTTTTATTTTGTAAATTGATATATAAATTAGTTAATACAGTGATGGTTGGGAAGGTCTCAAGAATAACAGATAACCAAGCGTGAAAGCAAAATCAAGATCAAATCTTTCCTAAATAAATAATATGCAAAATAATAAAATGCATAAAATAGAGAAGGGAGGAACCAACAAACACCAAAACTTTTAAGGTGAGAAAACCTCAATATGGAGGAAAAACCCACAGAACCTTGTCCAGAAAAACTTCCACTAGTAAAAATTAATGGGTATACTACAAGTTCTCTTGAAGATTCCAAAAATCAACAGAGCATTATTCTCTTCACCAAGAAGGTGGATAACAAACCACGATGGATATTTTAAATAAACAATATAGTGAACCTCAATGTATGAGAAAGGGAATCTCCAAGATAGCTTCTCTGCACAGATTTGCACAAGATAAAATGGTTGTTCTTTTCTTCTTATTCACTCTCTCTGATGGCTCCTTCTTTTCTCACTAGAGACACTCACAACTTCTTTCTCTATGTCTCTCACTCTATTTTCCTTCTCTACTCATACCTGATGTAAGGTTTCTCTTTTTTTCTTATTCACTCTCTCTGATGACTCCTTCTTTTCTTACTAAAGGCACTCAACTTCTTTCTCTATGTCTCTCACTCAATTTTCCTTCTCTACTCATACCTGATGTAAGGTTGCTCTTTTTTTATTATTCACTTTCTCTGATGACTCCTTCTTTTCTCACTAGAAGCACTCACAATTTCTTTCTCTATGTCTCTTACTCTATTTTCCTTCTCTACTCATACCTGTAAGGAGTGCATATTTTTAAATTGCATAATTGGTCGGGAGCCTATAAAAAAGGTCTCTTTTTATTTTTCTTAATTAAATCAGTGTGGACCCAATAAATTGGTAACCCACCTGATAGTGATTAACAACTTTTGGTCACTATAATTCATTATTAATGAGACATTTTCTTATAGTGTTTTAGTTATTGAGTGTTTCACTATGAGTATGAATGTCTAGCATAGACATTAGACTATTTATGGTTAGGAATAGGTGGATGAATATTTGATAAAAAGGATAGTAAAAATATATTAAATATATATTATTGTATAGTTTATACTATAACAAGTTATATATATATATATATATATATATATATATATATATATATATATATATATATATATATAATTTTATATCTAGTATTTAATTATAAAATAATTTTTTAAATCATTTAAATTTTTTTTAAGTATAGCATATAGTCCTTAAGATGATGTATAAGGTATATCACATATAATCTCTCGTGCTATCGTATATAATCCCTTGTGCCATCATGCCAATTTCGATAACTTAATAATATACCACTTAAACATTTTAAAATACTAAAATTTCAATATTAAAAATTTTAATAAAGAAAACCTTAAAAAGAAACATAACTCTGATTTTTCACTACGAATAGAATTATGTAAAAGTAATATTAAATATCTCATCACTCCAAATGAATATTTTCATAAATTTGTAGTATTATTTATTTTTAGTAACTAAATACATTTTTTAAGTACAGAAATTATACAAATTCTTTAATTGAATGTTAAATTATTATGACAACTCTACTTTATATTTTGTTTTAATTTCGGTCACGACGACAATAGTAACCAAGACATTCGAAATTTGTTCTTTCTGAGTAATTAAATAAACTATTTGTATATCATAAATCTCAACATAAAAAGAAGGGCCCATACATATATAATACAATTGTCCTATGATATATGTTAGATAGAAATTTTCCCATATCCAACATTATAAATATAGCATTACATACAGAATATTAGCAAAAGGCAACAATGATAAATATAAACTATAAGCAAAGATCATTTTGGTAGAGTGAGATATACAAGTCTTCGACTTATTCCAATATAGAGTTCACCACCAATGAGCCTTATTTATGCCAATAAATAAACCTTATAACCAGAAGCTTCCATGCTTAAGAGAACTTCAATGCTGACTAGTAGCAACACCAGTTGGAACAACAAGACGAGGATAAGTTTCAGTTTCGGCTTCATAGTTTTGTTCTGAAACATTCATAATCTCCTCGAAAGGGGGGCAGTTTTTGCCACCGGTTCGAGGGATGTATGTGCAGGTAGAAGGCCCTGATGGAGGCACGGGACCCTTGTCTTCTACAGACACAAGACTCGGTTGTTCCATCATGTTCAACACCCTAATAGCTAGGTTTGGCTCAACGTCAACCACAGCAAGAAAAAAAATCAATGCCAAAATAAAGTTTAGAACTTTCATGGTGTGTGTTTGAAAACTGAGGAATTAAGAGAATTAATATTGATGAAGCATCTCAGTGAAGGTGGAGGCATATTTATATTGGCAGCCATATGAAGTTTAGTCTATTGTGACTTCGTGCGTTTCGTTTAGAGTTGAATTTTAAGTATTGAGTACGTTACTAGTATTTAGTGTTTGACAAAATATATGTTTAACACATGCATGAATTAAGAATGTAATCAAAAAAGGCAACTTTAGTTGGTGGGGACACCCCCAACAAGCACACACTGTTTTTCTCATGCAAACGGCTGAAAATAATACTCACATGAGTATTATAGTGTATATGTATCCAAGTAACTAGCTTTTCCATGAAAACAAGAAAAAGAAAAAGTAGGTCAGATCCTGCACCTGGCACAAAAGTGTTATAGTATGTGGCAGAGGAAAGTGGGGTGGGTGGTGTGAGTCTATCTCAAATATCACTATCACAGTTGAATCCTGAGGTTACGCTAGCTAGTGCCAAATAAAGTGCACGATCGATACTGCAGAGTTCGTGCTCAATCTTAATGAACATGTAGGATTCGGAGTTTGAAAGTTGGATCTACGTTTTAGACATGACAGATATGAAAATTTGAAAGTTATTTAAATTTGTTCCAGTTTAAACGCAAGTTATATTTGATTTGATTTGATGCGAAATCAAACCTATCTGCACTGTGAAAAGTGATTGGTTGGGTCTTGATGCAAGCAATTGAGATGCAAAGTGACTCATAATTTCAGGTCCTGAAACAAGCACTGATAAGAAAAATTAATGATTACACTCACAGATATGAGAATTGACGCCACAAGCAGATACTATGAATCAGATATATTTGACGCACGCATAATTTGAACTCACTCTAGCTCTCATTGCGAACGCCACACGACTTCATGAGAATGCTTCCAAATTCATCCGTAACCAATATTGACTCAACTTCTGCAAACAAAATTCAACACTTTAAATTCCCACAAAATTGACACAAGTTGGTTCAATTATGCTTAATTTCTTGTTCTGATACCAAATCACGAAGATATCCTTTGTATGATTCAATCTAGGAATTGCAAATCAATTTCTCTTTGTAGGTATTGTTCTAGATGTCCTAAAATCGGAAATTTTCACAATGACGGAGCGATGAATAATATTTGATTTTTTAAATTAAGTATTGAAATTATAAATTATTTAATTTTGGATTAAACATGTGTTTTATCTCTTGATTTTTAGGTCAAATTTGGAATTAGTTTATCTCCGAAATATTATTCCAATTTAGTCCCCCAATTGTAAAAGTGCGTGTAACAAAATTTTGTTAAGTTGATTTAAGTTTCAAACATGTTTCATAGTAGCATTTGAGTTTTTTATATCATTGGACACATTTTCGCTTTAATGTAAGTTGAGAAACGCGTTTGAAACATAAAATAAACTTCACAAAATTTGTTTAAAAGGACTAAATCCACAAATTTCTAAAGTTAAGTTGATTTAAGTTTCAAACATTTTTCATGATAGTATTTAAGTTGTTTGCACCATTGGACACGTTTCCGCTTTAATGTAAGTTGAGAAACACACTTGAAATGTCACATAAACTTGACAAAATTTAATAAAAAAGACTAAATCCACAAATTTCTAAAGTTAAAAAAGTAAACTGGGTCAAAGTTTTTTGATTTTGATTTTCATTTTAATAAATTATTATTTGATATTCTTATTTTATATTTCTATCATCAAAATTTATTTTTTATTTATTTATATATATTATATATATATATATATATATATATATATATATATATATATATATCATTTAATAATGATAAATAGTGTTTTATTTCTTGTATTTTTTTATTATTTGAATTACATAATTAATATTTGAAACAGTAAAGAAATCATAAAAGAATCAATATAGTTTCTGAAATAGATATAAATAGATATGTAATAAAAATTTCATGAGAATGAATTAAAAGTAAATGTTTACTTAAAAATGAAAAATAAAATAGTGAAATACCACCAGCGTTTACATAGTTACCGAAAAAGAATTGGAAAAGTTTTCTTGTGCGTGCTTTTTCTTTATCAAACAATATTAATGGAAATAAAGGAGTTGAAAAAATGAAACCGATAAATATTATATTTTCTTTTCAACATACAAAACTCACAAATAACAACCAAACTTTTTCACTAGATAAAACATATATAAACAAAATATATTTTATGATCTTTACAAATATAAAGTATTATAAAAAATTTATATATACATTGTAGAGTCATCTCTCACCATAATAAATCTAACCTCCTATATTTAACGTATAATAGATTTGCAAAAGATTGAAGTACAACAAACTCTCATCAATACTCATTTCCACTAGATCGTGCTTTAATTTGGAGTTGTGATATTTTTGTGACTAATTTATCTTATATAGTTCATTTAAACTTTAAATACTTTTTATCAAAATTTTCTTATTTACCAACTTAAATATAGAATTATATTATTAAAAAAATTTCAAATAATTATTCATTAAAATAATTAGGTGTCAAAAGATATTTGATTCAAAAAATAATAAATAAAATTACTATTTTGATAAAATAAAGAAATAAAATTATCTTATTTATTATTAATTCTTATTTACTTTAAACAATTTTACTTTTGAATTAATTTTAATGTCTCTTTCTTTCAATTTCTCATTTTTCATTCCATCACAATAAAAGAAAATACATCAATGACGTATGTGATTACGTGTCATTATTTTAGGGAAAGAATTGTTATGAAGTCTTTAAATCACCACGATGAGAACTTTCTTTTACTTACATGCATCTCCACGAGAGTAAAAATTACTCAAAATGTTCCACAAATTCCTAATACTCTTATAACAATAATAAGGTCTCGAACCCTCTTTTTGAATTCTCATCGACAAAAGTATTGTGGTTTTGCAAACAGTGAGTGACAGAATTTTGTTGTCATTTTTTTATTTAAAGACAATGTTAGTATAAAGTTAAAAGACGTGTGAAAATATATTAAATATGCTCCTTCATTTTACATTTTTTTTATACGTGTATGCAAAACAGTAAAGTTCACTTGGCACAAATATTGAAATCTAATATTTATTTATACATCACACATCTCAAAGTATAATTAACAAGATTCTATGTATAATACATTTGTCTTAAGTGTTCTAAAGAAGAAATTTGTTGCATACAACTATAAACAACTTAAACAAGAAATGGAAAGATTGCAAGAAAATATAAAAATGAAAAATAAATTATAGGCAACAATGATCCTTGTGTTAGACATAAAGTGTTTGATTTGTTGGATGGTGAGGTTGATTTCAATGTTGATTTGTTGCAACAGCAAATGGAACAACAAGGCGAGGATAACTAGTTTGGTGAGTGTTTTGTGGAAGAATGTTGATTTCCTTGACAGGGGGGCAGTTTGAGCCACCAGTTCCAGGGATATATGTGCAGGTTGAAGGCCCTGAGGGAGGCACCGGACCCTTATCGTATACAGACACAACATTGAATTTAGATTCTCTCTTCATTTTTCTGTACTGTTTCACAATATCTTCTTTTTCCTTCATCTTCACTACCCTACCACCCACGCTCGGCACAACTTCAACCACTGCAGCAACGACTACCACTGCAAACATAAATTTTACAACCTTCATGCTTCTATCTATGTCTATGTGTTAGAAAGAAACTTGGAGGAGGAAATAAGAGAAGTGATGAAACATGTGAAGCAGGGTATGGCTATTTATATTGGATGCCTATGGAGTTGTGTTCATGATTTGCTATTTGTGTTTCGATTAATGTTCCTACCAGAGTTAAGTCGGTCCGACATCATTAAGAATCACGTTTAAGAGGTATTGAGAAAATAAAATATTTAAATTATGTTTGATCTTGATCTAATCAATATAAGATTTATTAAATGTACGGAAATTATTACCTTAAAATTGTATGGAAATTATTATCTTAAATTTTCACATGACTAAATTTACAATAAATATATATATATATATATATATATATATATATATAAGTTTTATAAAATTAAATTAAATTTAAAATTTGTTGGTTAACTTAGTATCATAATCATGGATTAAAATTTATCATAATAATAAAATAATAAAACTAATTTATAATATATATTAGAGTACAAATTTTACTTTATAAGATAATTTTATGAAATTGATAGATTTAAATTTGAAGTTATAAGTATTTAAAAAATTCATAAAAAACATAAGTATCATAAACAATTAATAAAATTCTTTTTTCTAATATTTTTTAGTTTGCATCAATTTTAACCATTCGAATATATATATATATATATATATATATATATATATATATATATTAACGATAAATAATAATTATCTTCGACTATTCTGTAATTATAAAAATTTTATATATTTTATCTTTTATTATCATAAAGAAAAAAAAAGTAATACGCAAGTGGGCGTCTATTTCCATAAGTATTAATAAGTATTAAGACTCATGTACACATACGTTAACATCCCAAAAACACAATAACATGTTAAAAAGTTAATTGAAAAGAATATAATAGTATTGAAAGTAGAGCATGTAATAAGATAATAATAATAATAGACATAAACAACTATTTTATAGATAAATAGTGGTTAAACCTGTTAATAATAATAATATATAATAGTATTTATTCATAAACATTTTCTCTTAAAAAGTATTATAGGCTAATAACATTAAAATATAGGGGGTAACAAGATTAAATAATAATAATAATAATAATAATAATAATAATAATAATAATAAATCTTGTTAGGTCATAATATGAATCTAATAAGATTAGTCTAAAATCTCAAATTTTTTTTCTATTCATCCTCACACCATCACACAATTAAAACAAAAATATTTAAAATAAATAAAAATATAATTTTCAAATAAATTTTAAAATCTAATAATAATTATTTTTAAAAGATATCATTTATAAACATACTGTTCCTACCACGTAGGAACACATACAATATGCAATGAGAGATATTACCGATTAAAAGTTAATTGGAAAAAAAAAAAACAATGTAGGTAAAAGGTATTGTACGTAGAAAGAAATAATAGCAATAAAAAAAAAAAAACAAATTTCATACAGTGGATTAAAATATTCATAAAGGCAACTGTAATTGGTGGGAACATTCCCAACAAGCACAGGGTTTTTTCTCATGCTGACTCAAGAATACACGTAAACATTATACTATAGTATTTTTTTTATTTTGTAAAACTTATTTTTATAAAATATACATATTTTATAAAAATTTGTAAGATATTTTGGAATAAAAATTTCTTAGCAAATAGGTATCCTATAAAATTTTCTATTGATTTATAAAGTTCTACCAACTATATTTATAAAAAATAAAATATAAAAATTTAATGAGTGGTAATTGTATTACAACTTTTTGCCAAGACAAAAAGAAAAAAAATATTCTTTAATAAATTTTTGATAATATACATGTAACATGTAAGCCTTTTTTTTTCAGTGTATAGAGTTTTGGGCCTGGCCTTTTCGGAGGCCCAAGGCTAGCCCTACAGTAGGACCCTATACCCTACAGTGTTCACTCATTTGCTCTTGTATCCCTTCTCAGAAAACAGTTTCCTCTGCTCTCTTGTCCTCTGCTAGGGCACACCAGCCGCACGTCTCCGAGCTACCAAGACCTTTTCTTTTCCAAGTAAGTGAACTTCGGGGCTTCTGGTCCGTTCATTTCCTTTTCCTCTCCGTTTAAAACGCGTGGGTCAAGTTGGGGTTAAGTTCTCTGAGCTCGTTTTGTCCCTTTTTCCGTGTTTCAGCTCATTCCTGGAGCTGTAGTACCCCTTAGTTCAGATCGGGTTGCTTTTGGTGCTCAATATAGAGGTAAGGGAAGCTAGATTCATCGGTCTTAAATTATTCTTGGCTGTTTTTGGTCGTTGTATGTTTATATGCGTGCATAGTGTGCTTTTGTTGGATGAAATGGAGTTGCATGTGTGTTTGGGAGTGGATCTGGGCGGTTTCCGCCACTGCATGTGGGTTGACAGTGGTGAGCTCTGCTATTCTCGCCCAAGCGAGCTCG
>Ga0209589_1000391_pt1 | contig 59433 bp, 29 predicted proteins | sample CowpeawhiteBW_FD_187525 | JGI IMG/M metagenome (GOLD analysis project Ga0209589, IMG submission 187525) | Root nodule microbial communities of legume samples collected from California USA - Cow pea white BW (SPAdes) (version 2) | ecosystem: Host-associated > Plants > Roots > Nodule | place: USA... | reverse complement strand
AAAAAATAAAAAAAAAAAAAAAAAATTTAAAAAATTAAAAAATATTAAAAAAAAAAACAAAAATTGACATGTGGCATTGACTTTAACACTGTTTGGTCAAAGTTAACGGTGAGGACCAAATTGAGTCATGTTTAAGAAAATAAGGACCAAATTGAGATAACGAAAAACTTGAAGACCAAAATGAAAGTTCATGACAAATAGATGAACTAAAAGAGTAATTTAACCTATAGAAAAAATATCTATTGATTATGAATTTATCGAAATTTTTTTGATAAAATAAGCTGGTAAACTATAATTTTTGTGTACAATGTCTGATAATAAAATTTATAGGTAATTTATAGTCTTTATTTTTGAAAAACATTTTTAACAAATTTTATGTCAAGGTATATATATATATATATATATATATATATATATATATATATATATATATATATATATATATATATATATATATATTTCTTTTTATATTAAAAGGTGTTTGACCAGAATAAGAAGAGAAGGAAGAAAAAGTGGGAGAGATACCAAAGTTCTTGGCAATGACGATAATATAGAGACTCACAAGCAAAAGAAAGAACAAAAAGTAGAAGAAAAAAAAAAGAACTAAATTATAACATTTATTAACAGATTTTATCTACGATTAGAATTTATCAATAATTACTGATTGATTTATTATTATTGATAATTATTAAAAAAAATTATCATGGATAATTATTAATGAATTTTGCATTTTATCAATAAATTTTTTTATTATCGATATAATCTATCAGTAAACTTAAATTATTGACAAATTTTTTCTATTGTCGATAAATTGTATCTAATTATAATTAACAATTTCTTAGTGAATATTCATGTAAATATTTTTGAAAATTTTCATATCAATAATGCTACTGTTTATTTTATTTTCTCTTTCTTCTTTGTATTTTTGGTGTAAATTCTAATGCTTTAAGATTTAAGTGTGATGGTTTAGTTGTTACAAAAAGAAATAACACAATTTATTTGATTTAATTTATTTTTAAAGCTTAACTTTCAAGTTTACGAGTTTATGTTAATTTATTTTTTACTGTATATCTATGAACAAATTTTGTAACATGTGAAACTAATAATTGATTAACTTACTGCATTTACATGTTATATATATATATATATATATATATATATATATATATATATATATATATATATATTCTTATATTATTTTAAATATTAATTAGATCTTTTTTATAAGATAAATATAAATAACAGTAAATAGTAAATAATATGATATTAGTAAGGATTCAATGATAAAATAACATATATTTCTTTCTTCCCATGAAATATTAAGGAGTAAATTTACATAAAATTAAAATAAAATATACATAATATTAAATAATTATAAAAATATAATCAATTACATATAATTAAAGTTTTATAATAATTAAAACATAGAGAATTCTGAGTGAAATTTGTAGATGTTGAATGAATTAAATCATTGAAAGAGACAAATGAAAAATGATGTAATAAAAAAATATTCTTCAAGTGGAACGAACTAATAAAAAGAAAAGAAAACAAAATACAAATTTCTTAAATTATTTAATAAACTAATAATTTATGTAATATAATGCTGAAAATTCAAAAACAAACAGTAAATAATATAAATAATTTGATATAGTAAAATTGAGGTTTATATTTTTTAAATATAATATATCTTTTTAGTGGAACTGCATGAAATATAGAATTGAGATTGTGATGAGAAAGAAAGTACTTTTGAGAAATTTAGTATATTTGATGAATATCATAAATATTAAATAAGTTGAGTAATTTAAATAAAATAAAAAACGTGTTGAAATAAAGATTCTTTATAGTATAATAATATTAAAATTATCAAAAGAATTTCTTTTAAATTACCAAATTAACTAAAGTAAAAAATAAATACCGCTTTCTCTCTGAGTAACAATGATAACCTTATCCACGAAATTTACTCTCACATAATTGGTTTTCAATAACCCAACTCACTAACAAACGAAAATTTCCTGAAATATCATAATTTCGGTAAATTTAGTATTTCTAATAACAAATTACCAAATAAACTAGAGTTAAAAATCAAAATACTACTTATATTTAACATTACCGAAAGTGGAAATTGAGTTGTTTTTTCTATATATGTTCCACTATGATAATTAAATACGAAAATGTGAGAGCAAAGACACTTAGTTTTGTAACTTGTGGTGTAAGTTTTGTAGAATTAAAATTTGTTTTTGGTTCTTCTATGATGTTCCCACTTCTCTCTCCTTTACAATATTCTCAAGTGCTACTTTTTGTGCAACTCTTTAATCTTTTGTTTTTACTCTTTAATCGTTAATCTTCGGTGCTTCACTTCACAATATCCAACACTTTGCCTCTTTACAATATTCTCATCTCATACTTTTCATTTTCTGTAGTACTCATCTTCGCACTTTACAATGTTCCACGCTCTTTAGCAATGTTCTTTTCATAGTGGAATTAATTCTGGAATTAAATTCTCACTCTTTCTAAATATTGGAGCTTAAGATTTTTGTAAATTTCTCTGCTTCACCACTAAATGGTAACTGGCAGAAACATTACCACCCAAAAAGAACGAGCATAATTTCGAAGGAAATTTCAATCAATGGATTCTTTTTGCTTTTTTGAGTAAGTTTATTTATAATAGGTCTATTTAGCATTGATTACGAAAGTACTTGGAATAATTAATTCTTACGAAATTTCTAGTGAGGTTCAAATATGAATCAAGTTGATGGTCATCTTACGAGTTAGTCAACTCAACGTTCATTCCTAAGACTTTCGTTTGTAGTTATCAACCTAAACAATACTTCTTCATGTTCAGCTATTGATTCATGCAGCAAACATGAAAAAAAAAATGTAGGGTCTAAGTAGGATCAACACTTGACTCTCGAGTACTCTAAGTTTTATTTACACTAAGTAAATATTAAAAAGTTGAAAGATAATCTTTCATCCTTCTTACTTTTTCATGCATGATTAATAGATAAAAAAATTAAGAAACGTCTCATTTATTAACTTTTAATACTTGATTGATTTTTTTTAATCTTGATTTACTTGTTTTTATTTGATTTTATATTTTTTTTTAGTCCCTCACTATTATAAATTCTCATATTACATTTCTTGCAAAATTGTTAAAAAAATTTACAAGAATTTTTTTTTTCTGTCATTTTTTTTAAGAATTTTAATTGATAGGTAATTCTTTTGTGGGTAATCATTTCCTACAAAATTATAAAATTTATAAGTATTTCCTACAAAATTTGTTGCAAAAAGTGTTTTATACAAAATATTTTACAAGAAAATTGGTAGCAATTTCTTGCAATTTTTTTTTCTCAACAAAATTTGTAAGTATTTTTTACGAAAATTTTTTCAAAACAAAATTAACGGAAAATACGAATTTTTTTAGAAATATCTGATCTTGATCATAAAAGAAATGGCATACCAGAAATGGAAAACAAAATTGATGTTTCCTAAATAAAAGAAACTAAACTTCATTAGAATTAAGACAATAATACAGGATTACAGAAAAAAACAACGTATACCAAAAGCAGAAAAAAGGACTAAGGAGACAAAGCGAAAAAAAAAAAGTTTTACAAAACCTAAAACTGTGTTGGAGAAGATACAAACTTCACTTACTACATTAGAGCCTGACAATTGGTCCTACTTTTCTACTTTTGAGTTGATTAGTACTAAAAGAAGACACGTAGTGCTTTGGTGAATTTATAAGGCTATGGTAGTTGTTAGAAGGTATAAATGAGTTAGTTGAGTATAAAGAATATATAAATTTGGTTGCCTTGGTTGTCACACGTAAGTGTGAAGTGAAGTTGATTATTAATGGTGTATTGAAGGATTGTAAGCCATAAACTTATAAATTCTCATATGTTTATGAGGATAACATATGGGAGATTAACAACCATAAGCAATTGAAAGGTTGTGAAAAGGTTTATGAGAATCACACCAAACAACATGAAAAGATTATTTTATCAATCAGAATATGATCTGACGTGGGAACCTAGAAAGATCAGAGTGAAGTTGAAGTTTCACTTATTCACTATATAAAAAAAAGGGTCAATAGTGTTTTTTCTCTACACATTTATATAACAAATAAATTATTAGATTGTAGTACAAATATTATGTCCTACTTTGCATAATTTAAACACCACCCATAAAGGGAATGAGAAAGGAGATTAAGTATCAATACTTAGTGAATTTTATTTGTGTTTATGAGATAATAATTATTCATAATTTGAGAGTTATTGAACCTAAACATATGTTTCGGAGTCTTGAGATAAATAAAGTTATTTGATCTTATTTTGTTGTGTGCAAATTTCATGTAATCAAATTTGAGAAAAGAATAATCTTTACCATATTTTTTCTTAAGCAAAAACAATTTAGATCAAGCGATAATTGACTAAACCGACATGTTTTACCAATAGGCATTACTCAAACCAAAATAATCTAATTCAAGCGAGAATTGGAAAAGATGATTGTTGCTTTTAATGAGATTTTCACTCAAAAAAAAAATAGTGTAACTCAAACGAGAATTGTATAGAGAAAAAGAATTTTTTTTAACAATATTCTTACTCAAACAAAATGGATTCGTTTAAGTGAGAAGACATTTCTTCATATTGAAACACTCTCCTTGCTTGAGTGAGAATGAACTGACTCAAGCGAGAATTCATCAATCTAGTGAAAAATAAGATCAATATAAAAGGAGATACCAAAGAAAAAAAAAATCAATAAGAAACACTTCATATTAAATATACTAGAAGTAGTGAAAAAATTGGATATTGAGATGCCTTGTCACAATAAGTTACCAACTTAAAAAACTTAATGTGATACTTCAACAATGTATTTTTTTTTTTCATGTTGTGACTATTTTTAATAATTGATCTTTATCATTATGGATACTTGAATGGTGCTTTTTTTTTTGTCATTTTCCTTTTTGTATTTTGCTTTAATTGTTGTTTTCAAATTTTTCTCAAATTCTTCATTTCCATTCACATATGCTCCACATTGTGCATTACCATTTGAAATCAACGTTTTCAACTCCTTAACTCTAACCCCAATCTGTTTTATCTCACAAATAAAAGCAGTTCATCTATTCTTTCGTTTTCTTCCTTTAGTGAAAACTTCTACAAAATCTTTATCCCAAATGAAGACATTACACTTCTTATTTGATACCAAATAAAAGAAAATCATATTAAAAAACTTTAAATAAATCACCAGAAAAAAGATAATTTTGTTACTGTGTAGTACCACATTAGTGAGATTAGTATTATAAGTGCAGTTCCACATCCACAAATTGTGTTGACACTGTAAATTGACACCGAAAAAGCACCTGCAGAGGCTATCCTCGCCTTCTCTTCGCTCTTTCAGTTTTCTTGCAGCAATGAACAAAAACTATCTGCTAATAGAAAATAATCAATTGCTAATATAGAAGAAGCAACTCCTTCGAGGGATACCATTTGATCAAAATCACAATGTTAACAATTCTTATATTGAAAGAAAATTAACCTTAAATAGATTTCACATCAAGCCAAAAAGTGGTTAGATGATGTGCCAACGTAAAACTCACGTTACTGTCTTATTGAAAACTCACTTTACTGATAGTTAATAAAAATTCAAATGTATTGGAACTCGACAAAGTATGAGAAAGACCTAAGAAATTTTGAACTAGAGCTCAAAGTCCAACACTCATTGAAGTTGGAGCTAAAGACGCCATTAACCTGTACGCATAAATATACAAAATAAACAAAGAAGAGTTGAGAAATATTGTTTTTAAAAAGCCCTTCAAATGTTTTTAACTTTCAAGAAATAAAACTAAGATGTACACTGCATGCTCTAAATCATTCAAAGATTAATGTACTATTAAAGAAAAACAGTCCACCTGTTTCTTCAAGTTACACACACCTTTTCCCTTGCCGCTTGCTGACAATCTCTCCATCCCATTAAAATTGCAAAATAATAGCATGAATACTTTCAGTTCAAAAGTTCCAACATTTTCACCGTCGACCAATCAAGAAAGATGGAAGCTTTCTATGTTCATCTCATGGACATTCCTTGGTTACCAGTCGTACTACAATAGCAGGTAGGGTGGCTGACTTGAAATCAATCAAATCAAATCACCATTTTGATATTGGAGGATACAAGTTAACAGTACCACCGATTCAACATTCTCCATTCAAAGGTTCTTGCAACTGACAGCACAAGGCTTTAGAAAAGGCAGTAATTCATAAAGGCATAACTGTTACAAAAAGACAGGATGAGAATATAATATCAAACATTCGTTTCACAAATAGATTCTGATTCCTCACACACCCTTATCTATTAAGTCATTGGGTAGTATCAATTTAGCTTCTGAAAGGCTCGAAGTCTGCACTGGTAGGAAAAGGGAAAACAGGTCATCCTCGTATCCACTTTTTGTTCGAACAGCTTATTCTTGGCATAAAATTCTGCTCTGGAGTGGTAAATGTGAATGCTTACAAATGTGAACAAAATCAAACCTTTCCGCGCCAAGCATATAATGACTAGACTAAAATAATGCATCACTTTCTGTTATAAAAGAGTAATAATAAATTTTACACATATTCTGAACACACTTCACCACATGAGTGGCTGAAATCTTTTACACACGGCAACAGTATATGACTGTAGTTTTATAAGCAAATATGACAATCTATTTAGAACTCAAGCAGTATTCAATCAGAGGAGAATGAACAGATTTTTTAAGAGGCAACCTACTGAAGCATATACTTGCCTGCAACACATTTTTTTTAACTATTTATCTATTTACCTGCCAAGCAACCTCTTAAATAATTTGTTTTCCACTTGCCATCAACCTCTCAAATAACAAGGTAACCTTAAGAAAGACTATGAATGCCCTGCTTGCCTATCCCAGTTAAGGTCTGCAGAAAATTCGGCAAATGCCGCTCGTGGATCACCATTTGAAACAGACCAGTAATATTGAGCTGTTTCATTATCAACATGCATGCTTCTCTTCAAGGAATCAACCACCCTTTTGTTGCTTTCTTCTGAGGAAATTCTGTTTGACACATAGGTAGTCCTCGTGTCTGGTACATCATTAGGATACAGCACTGCTACTTCTCGTTTTGCATAGACATCCAGCTCAATAAAGCATGTTCTGTTGATCAGAATATCAGGATTACTAATAGGGATCAATAACCTTTCCCTTGAGTATATGCCATGGTCGCTTATCATGTTGTTCAGGCGCTTTATGCCCATTACCTATCAAAACATAAAAATATCATCCAATGTCAATGTAAACACAAGTTCCTTTTCTTTTTATTAATGGCATGTACAATCTCTGCTGTGTTTGAAGGAATTGTCCTAGTTCTAGAATGGGGGTTTTTGGGTCTGGTGTGGTGGGTTGTTGCGTCAAGATGATATTTCTTTTAGGATTCGTGACCGATGGTTTCTTGAATTTTTCTTTGAATCTGGCTAGTTTGCTGAAGTGGGGTGGCTGTTGTTTTTCTCGGAGCTGTTTTGTCATTTACTTGTTGCTGAAATGTGTTCACTTATAGTAGCAGATATTACTATTATTTGCCTTCCAGAAAAAAAACGTTTTTTTTTCACACTTTCACTCAATCAGAAATCATAACATGCTAGATATCACTTTTAAGATAACTATTGTGAAACTCAATAAGGTACTCTATATCTGATTCGATGATGTTTTATAATTTTTACCTTAGACGGCAAAAATGGTTTTTAAGAAAACTTCGAAAATACGATTTGTCTTTTACCCGTATAATTATTGTAAAGTTAAAAGAAAGATAAAGTATATATGTCAACTTGCGATTAGATGATAATGTAAAAACCTTTTACCCTACTACTAGATAGACTAATACTTTTCTATTTCACTGCAAAAATGGTCTCTAAGAAAACTATAAAAATAGGATTTGGCTTTTTACAAGCTTATATATAAACTTTGATTGAAAAATCAAGGGAATCATTGTTTAAATTAAGTAAATTGCTTTGCAAAAATGCTCCATAAAGTGAATGTGAAAATATACCAGCCTCAAAAGTCGCATACAATAACTGTGATTCCCGTAATTCAGTTAATAAATGAAAACCTAGCAACTTAGGATTACAGCATAATATGGGTGAATTTAGTGTTGTGGAAACTACTAAAAAATTTGATCCAATATTATTTTACTAAGTCAGGAAAGATGATAAACCCTTGTTTACAGGTGGCACGGACCTGAACAGAGTACTTGACGGCGAGGCTAGCGACGGTGTCGCCGCGCCAAATGTGATGGGAGATGGCGAATTTGGCTAGAGAATTGTCTCTCCAGAAGCTTCCAGAGAGCGGGTCGCCGATAACGTCATTCAATTTCCAAGGGGCGACGAAGGCTCTGGTGAGCATCTCCCTCTGGGAGGCGACGGAGTTCCAGAGACGGCAGACGCAGCTGGCACGGGCGAGATCGGGGATCGGAAGGTTCTGGAAGATGAGGCGGAGGATGTCGGTGGAGGAGAGTGCCGGGAAATGGGAATTCATGGGGGAGATCACAGTGGTGGCAGTGGTGGTGACGGTGACGGTAGCGGTGGATGAGGACGAAGAGGAGAAATTGGAATTGATGAGTTGCCGGAAAATGTCACCGTCGTCTTCGTCGCAACAACAACCCATTAATTGGAGTGAAATTGAGATATAAAAAGATGGCGTATGTGTAGGGGATGAAAGGGCACGTCTTATCTCACTGCCACAATCACAAACCCTTCATCGACTTGTCCACAAAGAATGACCCTAGATTTTTTATATCATCATTATTGCTTTTTAAAAAAACATCTTAATTCTATTTTATTGAAATTCACAAGACCATTTTCATAAAAAATCTTTATGACCCCTCTACAATTGCATGTCTTAATTGATTATTTTTTTTTTCCATAAATATCCTTAATTAGTTATACTAAATTTTAACTAAAAGGTTGAAGATTTATTTTCTTTCTCTTATTCATATCTAGTCGCTAATTACATAATCATTATTATCTCTACATATATTAATTAATTATACAATTTAACTAGAATGACAAAGATGATTAATTTATAGGTATTATAGAGTTTCTTTCTGTAAGAAAATATAAAAGCTATTTTATAAGAATAATATATGAATTGTTATAAAAAAATTTATACAAAGGGATGGAGTGACATTAAAGAAATGGTATGAACAACCATTAAAGAAAAATCCTTGCACCTTCTGTGAAAGCCAAAGAGGAAAAACCATAAGAGCACAAACAATTATGGACATAAAGAATTGACATGGTGATAAACAAGTACAAGAAAGTAGCCAGAAAACAGCGAGTTCTTAAATTCCTCTAACAGGGAATTGCATCGACGAGGCTGGGCGCTGTTTGAGTCCACTTACAATCCCATCATTTTTCTGTACAGTTTTCCTGCTCCTCAACGGTGAAAGTGAAACCAATCTGGAAGCAATTCTTGAAGGAGAGAAAGATCGACGGAATTTAGATGCAGTGGATGATGATGATGGTCTCTTGGGAGGACTCAATCTGCTCAATCTTACAGGTCTTGTGGGTGAAATAGACAGAGTTGGTGGGCCTTTGGAAGCTGACGATGGAGACTTGATCAAAAACTTGTGAGGCGTTCCACCCCTGTTTCTTGATACGCCAGGGGACTTGGTTTTGCAAGATTGTTGCTGTTTTTGTGGTGGTGAAGGTGGAGACTTGATAAGAAATTTGTGTGATGTAGTTGCTCTATTTCTTGAAATGATGGGTGACCTTGTCTTGCAAAACTGTTGCTGTTGTGACTGTGAAGAGGAGTGAGTGGAAAGGAACAGAGGGTTGGGGAAAAGAACTGTTTTTCTTGCCCATGGCCTATTCCTGGGAGACACCCTATTTGCCATATACCTGTTGCTTTCTTTATCAAATTCTCTGACCTTTGGAGGAGAAACCTTAAAGTTAATTCTGGAGCGAGCCCTTTGAAGTGGCGGGGTACCATCATTCTGAGCTCTTGTTTGCTTCTCTTTCTTCCTTCTGATCCTGAGCTGTGTGTTTTCAAGTTCTACTTTCTTGTTGCTTCGTTCAGACATTGGAGTTTTTGGGTCATCTGGGACAGTTTTCTTACCCACTGCTGAGACTATTTCCCTGGCAAACTGACTTGCCTGCAAAATTTCTCCGACAGTTTCGCCTACAAGCATTGCTGGCAGTGACATTCTTTTCCATTCACCTGCATAAGGGTTCACATAAACGATCACAATAATTAAAGATATCCATGTTGTCCTTCATCATGCCCAAGACCAAGTAAAGATTTCTCTTTGCAACTGAACAGAGAGAACAAACAAAACCTGTGTTTGCTGGAAACTTTCCCACTGGAGATTTCCTCGATGCACCATTCTTGATCCTTCATGACGGCAATAATACACAAAATTACAAATTGCAGCAACAAATGGCAAAACGTTTAAGAATAGTGATACATGTCATTCAAGCACAAAGTACCACATATGTGAAGTCTGTTAACTTAACACCGTTCACAGTGACTACCAAAGATGACTTTTTTTGATTGATTGTTACATGGAAACTAAAAATCAAAGTGTAAAGCTGCAATATGAAGAAAATCAAAAGCATACCTGAGTGACTCTTGCTTGCATCTGAGACTTGTTCTGAGATAACCTCTTGTGCTGCGAGGGCTGAGAGTCACCCCCGACACCACCTTCGTTCCACCGGTCACAGTGTACTGAAGTTCCTGCAGCCGAGCGACGCATTGATCCACCTTCAAACACCCACAACAATTTACTCACAAAGATTCAAAATTTATCTGGTGTCATCAGGGAACATCACTGGCATTAGCATGCATTACCTTGTTTAAGGTTTCTTTAATCAGAACAGGATTGAGAGCAGCCAAAAGCTTCTTCTGTTTTGGTGGGGTTCTTGCAACCATCTTCGGAATATCCGAGGAATGAAATCAAACACACACACAAGGTGGGTCTCAAGAATTTCACTCAGACAAACAATCTCTCCAACTTGTACCTAGTGCCCACCCAACCAAAGATTGGATCTCAATCTCTCTCTCACTCTATCACTCTCTCACTCTCTCTCTAATAGGAAGACACGGTCCCAAACCCTTTTGCTTTTGGTTGCAGGGTTTGGCTCCTAGGTGTTGTTGACGTTGAACAAACACGAACTCTCTGTAACGTTTGTTTTCCAACGGTCGACTAAATCTATGTATGTCTATCATTCTATCTAAGGAAGCTAATTCAACGCCAACGGCTATATGCAACTATTTTTTGTCCCTATTTTGGTTGGGCCCACGGGTGCTTACGTGGGACTGCTTCCATTAGTCAACAGTAAAGCTTCATAATACAACGTTATAAAGCTGACTCTAGAAAAAGTTTAAAAGTTAATTTCCTTTCGATACAAATTAAACAATATATATTGAAATATTAAATAAACTTTGAAATGTTACAGTTTTAAATTTCATATGCCGTGGGTAGAAAATTATTTACATTGTCAAGAAATGTTTTTAAAATTATTATTATTATACAATAATAATACTTAATTATGTCGTAATTTATTGTTATTAATAATAGTTTTTAAAATATAAATATGACTTGAAGTGTATTTTAATTAAATTCGATGTTAGAACTTTGCTTGATGGATCCACGTTTAAATGTGATAAAGATTTACTTATAATTAACAATTCTCCTTACAATACCCACACAGTACACATGTAAAAGTATGTGAATTACAAAATAGGATTATTTTTTATCGTAATTGGTTAAAAGTAAATGAATCTGATTGGATAAATAAAAAGGATATTTGGTAGAAGAATTCTCTTAGTTTATGGAGAATTCGAATTCAAAAAACATTGTTTCATGTTTTGTTTATCTTTTAAAAAATAACATTTAATTTAAAAAATGATTTTTAGTCATGCTTTTTTTTTTTGCAAATATAATTTCTTATGGAAGATGTGGGAACTTAACTTCGTAAGTTAAAAAGTTTTTTTGTTAGAAATAATACAAATTACTCTTGTCAAATTATTTAAGGTGATAACGAATTAAAGATTTTAGTAAAAATAGCCCTGCTTTCTTATTTCTAACAAAATTATAAGTATTATCCAAATAAAAATTGTTCAATAATTATCAGAAGATTTATGGGCATTAAACTAGTACCGTTATAAGATTATTGACATTTGACAATGATTAATTGTGTTTCATAATAAAAGTATATAAACGTGTTTATATAATTACTAATACATATTCGTAAACTTTTAATAATTAAATAAATCTCTGCACTGCAGACAATCCCTCCCATATCAATTCTAAACAAGTTAACTCATTAGGGCAAGTTAGTTAAATACCTTTAGATATTGGTAGTTCAGTTAATTTAAGGTTTAATAGTTTTTTTTCTAATATTTTTTAATTATTCAATACGATTATTTAATCTTTTTCCATCTTAATTCAATGTAATTTTTATTCTCCTTGTTAGGTTAGTGTTTATACTATTTTAAGAGTGGAAAAATTACAAAAAAAAAAAAGACTACGAGTAAAGAAAAGAATTTGACACTTAAACGGGGGATCACATGCACAACAAACACCACGAGCCATTTGGCTTGAAATAAGATCACATGCATTATAATTTGTTCAAAGAGCAAGAATTTGAAACTTAAATGTGAGATCAGAAATTTGATCGAACAACATACACAAGAGTATTGCATGACATGTTTTTGAGAAAAATTTAATTGAATCTCGGTTGATTCATAAACCAAACGCAGCACACTAATTTATACATGTTGGCTAAAAAACTCCACTGTTTCACATTGTTTGAGAAAACAATGTTACTGCATTTGGGTTGGGCGATACGGCAGGAGTGATGTCTTTCTGTTCATGGTTCTTAGCTTAAGAGGACTCCAGACCACAGGTTTACGTTGTAGAGCAAGACCAGGTTGATTCCTAGTGGGCCCCATCATTCTGGAACTTTCCTGTGTTGGACTGTTCATCATAAACTTGCTGCTGCTGCTCCTTACAGACATTGGTGTTGTCAAGACTGATTCTCTCAACTCTGGCAATGGGGCAAACAAACTTGAATACCTATCTTTCCTTTGGCCTCTTATCCGTGATTGCTGTGATTGCTGACTGTTTCCACCGGTAACTCGGAATGCTGAGGTACGAAGTGGAGTTGAAATGCCAGAAGTTGTGTGAGGAGGTAGTGTGGCAATGGAGACCCTCCTCCTTGGCTGAATGACCGGCGCTGTTGATGTTGAAGGTGGTGGTGGTCTCATGGCAATGGACACCCGCCTCCTTGCCTGAAAGAACTGCCCTGTTGTTGGTGGCGCAGCTTGCCTCACGGAATTGGTCGCCATTGAAGCCCTTCTCACAGAGTTTTCCTTCCCGTTCGTGAATGTGGTGTAATTCTTTGATCTTAGAGGAGACTGTGGAGGCAAGGAATTGGTTATTTTTCTCAGTGGTTGTCTGAATTTGGAAGGATTCAGTGGTGGCTTCTTGTCAGTCATTGTTTTCTGAGCTGTTGTATGTTGTGATGAAAATGAAGGTTGAGCCGAAGCAGCAGCAAGTGCTCTACTTTCTTGCTTTAGTCTGTGCTTTCTTTCTTCAGAGATCTGGTTCTCCAGGTCCCGAACCTGTCACGAAGTATATAAAATTATGAATCACTTTGAATAGAAAAAAGGCACTGATCATCTTGTCTGAGTAAACTTGCTTCTGAAGAATATACCTTTTCCTGAAGGGATCTACAATGGTGTTCTCTTGCAGCAAGCCTGAGTTGAACGATTTGCAAGTTATCCTGTAATTTCTTTGTTTCCTTCTCGTCTTGTTTGAGCTTTTCTACCTTTAATTATACAAAATTTCTGAGTTTCAGGAATTGAAAAATCACGGTTGTGTATATTAGAACAATTTCATGCTAGCTTACCATTTGTTTGTACTTAAACAGCTCAGTGTGGTCTACTTGCTTGCGAGCTGGGCCACCCTCGATTCCACGGACTCGGGTGGCGAAATTCAGTGAGCAAAGTGTCTCTCCCAAGTCTGCTGCGCTTGGACTTACCTGCACAAACATTAAGGTTTTGCAGTCTCCACCTGCATTTCAGCCACATATCAAACATTAACAGTCATATAAAACTGCAGGCATGAAAGAACATCGCAGTCATTTTCAAAGGATTGGATAAATTCTTGATGTTGAAGTCGAGTCTTACCTAACGAGCTTTGCAGCATATGAGTGAGTTTTGAGTTCCTGTCAAAACCAGAGTATACAGATAATAATTAGAAAAAGCATAATTCAGTTCTAGTTTATTTAAGAGAGGAAAAGAGACTTGCCTGTAAGGAATGTGGGCTGATTTAGAAGCAAGGGCAGAAATAACATCACCAAGCGCCGAAAGAGACTTATTTATGAATTGAGATTCCTTCAGTCTTTCTCCTTCAGCTTCAGTTTTTCCCACTCGCTCACTGCCAGCTAAGTCTACTAGCCAAAGGTGACTCTTTGTTCTCTGGCCATTAATTAAATTTTCCCCCATTACAGTTACTCGCAACAAGCTGCATGTAAAAGCACCTCATGATCATTTGTCTATAATTTTTAATAACTTCTGCCAAAATCGTGAGTGTCATTGACAAAATTATATTACACTCTACTGCAAAAAGAAAGTAACTGCCTCAGCTTAAAACATGATCTATTCACGGAAAATAGCTAATATTTAGTTTAATATGATTAAAATATTTAAGAATTAAGGTCTTCAAAGGTATAGAATACAAATAAGTTTAGAAGTAAATATGAAGTACAAGCAAGAATTAGTCTATCTGTAAGAATGTAGCTGTACCAGTGAGAACGGCTACTAAGCTCATTAGCGCTGGTGGATCCAACTGATCTGACTCGATTTCCAGTCTTAAGCATTTCCCACACATCTTCTGTTCCATAAACACGAGCTTCAATAAGTCCAGGGACATCTTGGGTTCCTTCGGCAGCTTGCTTTATCTCCAATCTAAAGTTTAGAAATTTGTTTTCTTCGTCAGTTACCAACATTTTATACAACAAAATTCTGTGCATCTAGTTGGGTAGAGTGTGAAGGAAAACTGGAAACTACATTAATTAGTTTATTAGCTAGTTTAAGATGGTTAGAAAACTATGCATATCAAAAGAGTGCCTTGTAGAACCACAAAACTACAGTGTCATTTTTCTATCCTTTCACACTCTTCATTCAGCACAGCAATGTGTCAAACGAATTCTCATATTAGCACATTAACATCATATACGAATTGACAGCTAAATTATTTTAAAGAGCAACAGACAACAACACTAATTACTCGGGGGATCTAAGCACTCACTTCTTTGTAGGTTGAGTTGAATTTTCCACCAACAGATCTCTTATCTTCTCATTGTAAACCTCCAGCATGCTGACAGATAATTCATACTTCATTGTGCCATTTCTCTCTTCAGTTATCCGAAATAACTCTTCCAGGGTTCGGTAGTTAACTCCCCTGTGTTCTGGTGTTCCTTCCATAGTGAATGTTTTCCCAGTTCCAGTTTGCCCATAGGCAAAGATGCAGACATTGTACCCATCCAATACTGATGTAACAATGGGTTTGGTCTGTTGAAAAACAGCCTCTGCATAACAAAAAAATGCATTCAGTTTCAATACTTTTTCATAAAAAAAAAAACTTTCTTCATTGCAAAACCAACAAAAGATGCAACTTCTCGTTACCTTGGTTATCTTCTGGCCCAAATACATGGTCGAATTTAAATTGCTTTTTAGAAGATTCTGCACAAATGACTTGAAGCTCATTATCTGAAGACGACTCAAAATTGACAACAGAAGCAGACCCATTAGCAATTTCACTCTCATTTAATGGTCTGCATCTGCAGAAAACTCTAATATTCCCCTTGAGTTCAATTACTTCATTGTAAAGCCGCCTTCGCTCAGAGGACTCGTCCAGGTACTTTCTTTTCAAGAGTTCATATTCAGCACCTGATACCATAAGAAAATCCCAAAACCTATTAAAATTATAATTAAATTAACCCTGGACAGAGAGAGTGAGAGAGAGTATTCAAATTTTCATGTATTTTTGTAGTTTTCTACTAGAAGCATACCGAGAAGCTGCACGGACTTCAAAACATCAGTGCCCGGAAAAGATTCAACCGTGAGCTTCACTTCATCAGACAGTGCTATATGATGCTTCTTCAAATCCTAATGCATGAACCATAAAACCCCGGTAAAATAAAGTTTGCGAAAGATAAACAGAATGCGAGCGAACAGTAAATCCAGAAATTTAAGGAAAAGAAAGAGACAGAATTCATTGTGGATTTTAAAGATTTACCTGAATTTTAGTGTCGAGATCAAGTATTTTCTTCAATATGGGAAGTGTGTGACCCTTATCCGGAGAAACTTCGTGGATTCCCTGTGAGATAGTGTTTTCATCCATGGAGTCTGAGTTCTCGTTCGCTTGCTTCGATACATCCTCTGTTGAAATTCCACAAATCGAAAAACCATCCAACGTCAGAATTAACAACGTATTTTTGGCTGAGATTAAGATCATTAATTTTCTTTTGGTCGATCCAAATCGAAAAGGGAAATTGAATAGAGAGTAAAGAATAGAAAAGGAACCTGGCTCAGAAGGAACGTAGTCAAGAACAAAGCGGTGGAATTTTTCAGCGAGCATTTGGATTTGAATGGATTGATCTGCAAGAACGGGTGCTTTGTGTTAAAGAAGAAGTGGTTAATTCAATTGGTTAGTAGAGAGAAAGTGAGATTACCGTTCATGGTTCTCTGATTCCAAGATCCAACTTCCTGAGCAACAGAGCAAGAGAGCAATGGAGCGCAAGAGAGTAACGTTTTTTTCTTTCTGAGATTTAGCAATACAGCGCAAGAGAGGAATAGAGTACTGTTTTTTTCTTTCTGAGATTTCAAAGTTTGAAATCACAACGGCTAAATGCCAATATCAAATTCTCAAGAGCGTCTACCACACCGTCTTCTATTTTGGGCCTTGAAATTTCAAAGCCCAACCTTTTCGTGGGAATGGGCTAGGCTGCTTTTATTAAACACCTGTTAAAATATATTAAAATATGTTTCAAATTTTCGTTATATATAAAAATTATGAACTGAAAATAGTATATATTAAATTTCGAAAACAGTTAAAGTATTAAAATATTAAATTCATAAATAAATGCAATAATTCGAAATATCTTCTTTCCTTTTAAATTTAGGGTTACAGAATCTCCTTTTGAGCGCGTCAATTTATCTAAAACATTTTTTCCTATAAAACCTCCACATTTACATGTCAAACTTCAACTTCAAACAAGTTAAAGATTTGGAGATTTGACGTTATATAACTCATAATTTGAAAATTGATAAAGTCTATGATGTGTTCCTTAAAAAATGTCTGAGGTATGACTTAATATTAATATCTTTTATCTTAAAACCTTGATTCCTCTTTTTGAAAATTTACAGATTTTAAAATAAGATATCACAATTGCCAATAAAAAACAGTAAATTTGTATTTTGAAATACATGTTACTATAAAACACATGTAATGTCCAAATTCTTATATATACACAAGCGAATACATAGACACGTATATGTGTTCGTATTTTTTAATTTTTAAGAAATTTAAGTTAAGATTAATAACAAATATATAATTTTTAAAATAGTTGTTAAATATAAAATTAAAAAAAAAATATGTAAAAAAAATTTAAATAATAATTTAAGATAAAAGAAATTTCTAGAAAAATGATTAAAAGTAAATTATTTATAAAATAATTAATTTTTAAAATAATTAAAGGTAAAACGGATATTATAAAATGTGGATACAAAAAGAGTAATCCTCTTTATTGTTAAACAGTTGGAAATCTTTTCTTTCTACTGGCGAATATACAGGCGCGACAGCGCCTGTTCGTATTTTTTAATTTTCAAAAAATTTAAGTTAAGATCAATAACAAATATATAATTTTTAAAATAGTGGTTAAATAATATATATATATATATATATATATATATATAAAATTAAATAATGATTTAAGACAAAAGAGATTTCTAGAAAAATAATTAAAAATAAATTATTTATAAAATAATTAATTTTTAAAATAATTAAGAGTAAAACGAGTATTATGAAATATGTACACAGAAATAGGAATCCTGTATATATTTTAGGTTAAAATACTTCATTGATCCATGTTTTTGTTGAAAAATCTCAAATAGGTCCTAAGATTTTTTTTAGTCTCAATTAGGTCCATATTTTTTAAAATGTGTAACAATTAGGCCCATTCGGTGTTAACGGTGTTAAGGATGTGCCACAGCTTCTCATTTTTTTAAATTTTTAATTTTTTTTTTTTTGAAAATTATTCATGCCACGTGTCACATCACTATTGTGCCATGTGTCAAGTCAGTAAGATGACACATGTCAAGTCATTGTTTGAATCTCAATTTGGTCCATATATTTGTTATTTTAATTATATTTCAATCCATTTTTTTTTTAATTTTCAATTTCATCCTCTCCAGATTGATATCAAATTTAACTTTTTTTATATACATTTTATAATGATATTTTTATTAAATATTTTAATAATATTAAGTTTATTTTATATTTTGTTTTAAAATTTTAAAATATTTATTTTAACTTGTTATAAAATTGTTTTAAATAATTTATATACAAATGTTAGAGTTTGGTTTAAAATTAACAATTTTATAAATTTAAATATAAAATTTTAAAACAATTTTTTAAAAGTTAAAATAAATATATTTAAAAAATTTTAAAAAAATGGACTGAAATGTAATAAAAATAACAAATATATGGACCAAATTGAGATTCAGACAATGATTTGACACGTGTCATCTTACTGACTTGACACGTGGTACAATACTCACGTGACATGTGGCATGAATAATTTTCAAAAAAAAAAATTAAAAAATTAAAAAAATTATTCAAAAATATTCAAAAAAATTTTAAAAAATATGGAGCTGACACGTGGCACATCTTTAACACCTTTAACTTTATACTAACGAAATGAGCCTAATTATTACACATTTTCAAAAATATGATTTAATTGTGACTAAAAAAAATCTTAAAACCTATTTGAGATCTTTTAACAAAAACACGAATAAGGTTGTATTTTAACCTATATTTTATTTAAACACCAATATTCTACTTACTGTTGCTTCTACAAGTGAAAAATAGGATTTAAAATGTAAAATGATCAGTCAAATAAATATCTGGTTTTGTAATGGAGTAAGGATGAGGCTATCGAGTCTGAAGGCATGGAGCAAAACTGTAATTGTGGTTGATCATACCAAGTTGGAAGCAATTTGCAATATTGATGAAATTATCCATGGCCTTTGGGCAATGAACGACACATAAATGGCTTCTTCAACCATAGCCTGCAACTTCCGCTGTAACTACCATCCTTCAATACCCCCTCAAACCTCAGCCACTCCTTTTTCCTTATCTTTTTCACACCCTCTACTTTGCTCTTACAATGGCCTTTCCCTTCGCCCTTCAACCTCCACCTTCAGAGTTTTTGCCAAGTTTGAGAAGTTCCAAACCGAATCCCCAGAGCCTGACCCACCATCCCCATTAGAAGAAAATACTGTGACTTCTGTTAAGGTTGATGAGGAAGATGACAGGTATTACTACTTTACAATTTGGACTGTGTAGATTATTATTTTTGTCGCAATTTATATTTTTTGTAAATCTCAGGCAACAGTGGATGGATACTGTCAATATTTTCCATACATAGGACTCTTGTCTTTGTGAAGGATGTTTTGTTTAGTTCTGGGTTGTGTTCTACCAACTCAGACAACATGTCTCCCATGCTTAGGCCATTTAAGTGTGTCCATCAATTTTGAGCCACACCATATTTTGAATCACATAGGGATATAGGAAAAAGGTAGGTTGATGAAGTTAGATATAAATTCCAATGGGTGTATAAAAGTTGTTCACTTTTTTGCTTTCTGTTTCAGTTGCTTGCCTTCAGACTTGGAGGGTGCAGTGAGGCAATCTGGCGAGGCCGCAGGCTTGTTTGTATCTACAGGAGGGATGAGAGCCACAGTATGTAGTAGAATTTTGTTTTTCTTCCTGTCTTTATTTCACAAAAGATTGTCATTTGTTCCAAATTCTGCTCTGATAGTTTAGGTCACGCAGCAGTTCCAAATTCAAAACATATTTCTTTTATATTTTTTTGGAGGATGAGGATTTTATATTTTTTTCATCACTTTTCATCTGATGTAACTAAATGTTTAAGCCGAGACAGCTTGAAAATGCTGCTATGGAGAATGCTGTTTACTGAGCTGTTGCTTTGTCAATCAAAGTTAATAATTGTTTTCTTTCAGTTTCTTAGCGCCATATGCATCTTGCTCTAAAAGTATTTTTAACTGTCTTACAGGTTGAACTTTTAATCCCGCAACTGCAATTTTTAGATGACGAAGGTGCGCAGGTTGAACTCTGGGACTTGTCAAAGATTTTTTTGGATACACTCATTGAGAAAACAAAATCCCAGGTTGGTGGAATGTATTCCGGTAGTTGCAAACTTATAACACATGAAATTATTAAGGAATGTTTGAATTTGAAATGTTTTTCTATTCTCTATTGTTGATTGCAGTATGACATATGGCTAAAATAGAATATTTTAGTGGTTATGAATTCAACAAAGTTTTATGGTATGTGTAGTATTTATTTTGGAAGTTGTAAACTAGGTTGATAAGCTTCACGAATTTGATTGTTAGAGAGTTAAAGCCATATTTCCAGATGCTGGTGCAGCAGCCCTTCTGAAGTTTCGGTGGAAAGATGCTATATTTAGATTTGCAAGGTAAGTTTCAGAGCTTAGATTAACGTTTTGTGTTTTTTTCTGCTGGAAAAATTTTCGTAGGGTGTACCATCATGTATAAGATTCTGACTTTTGCATTACACTTAGCTGCTAAAGTACTTGTTGGCTATGCGGTTGTAGTTTCGTCCATAACATTTGAGTTCTTTTGCTATTTATCCAGCTTGAGTGACCGGAAGCCTGTGGAAGGCGATGATGAGATTGTGGTTATGGTTGTTCCAGATTATCAGATGTTAGAGTATGTGGAGAGAATTGCATCCAATCTCTCAAATGATCCAGTAAATCCCTTGACTTTCATGATCTTTTGAAATTTAAACATCCAACTGCTGAAAAATTTGATAAACTTTCCTCATCATGAGGTGAAGCAGTATGTGAAAGCTGCTTTTATGACAAGGGTTTGGTACTTCTCATATATGCCTTTCTAGAGAGCTATCATAGACTGGGAGAAAGATAGCCACCTCACTGCCATTTCAGCAACTTGCATTTAGTTTAGAAATTGTCATGTATGTTTGTATTATTTACAATTTTCTTTCGAACTACACATATAATGGCAGCCTAGACCCCTCATCATGTGGAATCCACGCCTGATTAGTGAGGATGTTGGAGTTGGCTTTAATGTCCGGAAATTAAGGCGCTTCTTTCTAAGGTACCATTTCTGAACCATCACATGGTTCACTACTTAGGCTTCAAATAAACTGCAAATGGCATTTGCATCAACTTGGTTTTTTCTACTATTATGTGTATTAGGTTCCTTGAGTGCTTTTCATTCTTAATACAAGACTGCTAAGCCCTGGTCTTTTTATTGTACAGTACTTTTACAACTGTCTATTTTATGAGACCTATGCCATTTGGAGCAATCTTCAGGTGTTATCCAGGGTAAGGTCTTTCATCCCATCTCATAAGGCTATTGTTATATAAATATTGTTCTTGTTGACATTCTATCTCGATTTATAAAGAAATAACTTTTGAGTTTAGAAGTGGATTATCTGGTTCACTTGAAACCATACAATGTTAATTGGCTCCTTGACATATTAATTGGAAAGCTGAAATTATTTATGATTTTTTGTTTGCTTCCTGTTCTGTTGATGTACTCAGAGAGTGGAAAGTGTTCAGTGATGACAAGGAAAGGCCAAATAGATATTTGCTTGCCAAGGAATTCGAGAGCCGTCCTGATGCTGAAGACATTGAGGTTAATAGCTTCAATTCTAGACTACCTTACCTGATCCAACCATTTTCTAAAAAAAGAAATTGAATTGAATGAAAATATCATTGGAAAAAGGAAAGAGAGCATATTTGTTTGGTCCAACTCCTAGTGATAATCAATATAACAATATATTTTCCTTCATGTTGCAGATTCTATTTGCCGAAGAAGAACAGAAGTCAGAGCAAGGACAAGGTTTGCTTGACAAAGCTGCGGGCATATTCTCTTCAATTAGCCGGATGATGAAGTCTATATGATGATTGATGATCTTGCATGCTAGTTCTCTTCATACCACATCCACACCCATTCATTTCAATTACATGTTTGATCCTTCAAAGTTAATTTTAGAAACCTTGCAACTTTCATTACCATATACTATGATGCAAGTTTACATGTTGTGATGTATTCTAATTTGTGCCAGACCACCACTTTTGTAGCTCAAGTGTTTATCCATCCCTACTCTGTATAGAAGAAATGTTTTTGTTTTTCCTAGTTCTTTAACACGATTGGCTAGAAGCATAAGACAATTGCCAAATTTGAATCGTTATTAAATTACAAGCCATAAAATGATCGAGGCATAACCTTCACTCCATTCCGAGGAGCAGCCTTAGCTTTCAAAAGATTATTCTCATTGAGACAATTTCCCCTTTGCTTTTTATTGCAAAATTTAATAAACAAAGTACTAGAAATATTGATCTTAGCAACATAAGGTGGGAAATATGAATTCCCGAATGTTGTATTAGAATGCCAACTTTGGCAGGTTAAAGGAAGAAAGTGATAAGCTCATGAAGTTCTCTCGTCATGCATTTGAAATACTCAGAATTGATCAATTCACAAGGTTGCCTGTGACATCACTGAAAACCTTCAAGGATGGCTTGTCGTCAAAATTCCAGCCATGCAGAGAAACTCGAGGACTGACACCTGGAGGGACCTCAAAAGAAATTTTAACAGTCATGGTCTCTCCTGGCACAAGTGAAAAATAGTTATCTGAGTAATGAACAGGGAGAATTCGTGTGTCTTCCCCTTCCTTGTGGTCTTTATTCGAAGCATGGACAGAAAAATGTAGAAAGAATGCAACACCTATATCTTGCCCATTAATTTCAGAAACCTTCAAACCATCACTTTTCCCTGCAAAGCATTTGTGTATCCTTGTAAACCAACCAACTTCTTGCTCTTTTCCCTTCACATTGTCTACGGTTCCCGGTTTTTGTCTAGCCGTTGAACCGTGTTCCAATGTCAAACTGTTAGAGTCTGGTTTCTTAGATGTGTTTTGCACATGCATTCTAAGTTTGTAGGTAGATCCTTGAATGAAAACCTCGGATGTTATCTTGAGGGGTATTTTCTTCTCCCTATACGGCTCTAGTAGTTTATAATCTCCACCAGGAAGATGCAACCAATAAAAGTTTCTAGATAAAATTTTATTATCTGACATGTTGAAGAGTTTGAGAAGAAGAAAGTAGACTGGCTTAGGATTTTTTGACTTAGGATACTTCATCTCAACAATAGGTGTTACATTTTTTGGCAGTGCAGTGAGATTGTCATGAACTTTGTAGTGTGGACATGTGCCTTCGAGGTCCCACACTGAAACTTCCATAGCTACATTAGACAATTCTTCTGATGTAGTATTCACCACCTGTTTAAAGAAGAAAAGTAAAATGATATAAAACCTTGAAGAAACAATTCACCATTGGATCATCAAATAATTTGCAGAGGAAATTGTGATTATTCCAAGTTTCTCATTGTCAAATGATATTTCTATTTATATTCCCGATTCATAAAAATAGAAGTTCAATGTCGATGCTTACCTCTATAAAATATGTAGCCAGATTAAGCTGTACATGAATTGGCTCTGCAGCGGAACGACAACCAAAGAAACCTGCAGTTTGGTCAAGAAGATGATCATAAAATTGGCCTCTCAGACCAGTCCAAGGATTTTGTGTCTTCCAAATTAAGACTCCTGTATATTTTTTCCACATGTGAGAGGTCCATCCCTCCAGAAGAGCTCTATATTGTATGTAGTTAACTAGTTGAGCCTGGGAAGATTATAGTATAAAAAATAGAGTTAGCAACAGAACAACAAATGTAAGAGGATTGAAAGTGTATAAATAATGATCCACCTGGATAAAGTTTTCACACCTTCAAACAAAAATCATCAAGATCTTTCACATCACCATAAAGCTGAATTTGATCAGGAACCTTCTTGGTTGGATTTGAATATGGAATGTATTTATGGTATTTCCACAAGGGGTTAGGAACTTCTTCTACATAACCACTGGAAAGTTTCTTAAACAGTGGTATTTGCCATCCTTCTGAAGGCATTGTTGCTCTTATGGTAGCAGCAACTGGCATTCCTACAGAACCAACCTCAGGGTTGAATCCATACTTGTAAAAATCATCCTTGAAGAAATCTTCAGGATTTTGAATTTCATAAGGTCCATCAGTGAAGCCCCCTTTCCCATCTGCAAACCCATCCCATAATGATCCTTCTATGTAAATTCGTGTGCCATCAAGATATTGGCTAGGATCGCCCAACCTTTCGGACAAGCCACCGACAGGTTTTTCCTTTTCTTCTGCATGTCTGAAATAAGGATGAAGTTTCAGATCATTTTTCAGCGCTTTATTTATATCATCCGGTGGAGTTTGTTCATTTCCACCCACCCAGAGGGCAAGACTAGGATGATTTCTCAGAAGCTTGACCGTGTCCCTTGCACAAAACAAGAAAAGGTCATGATCCAGGGGACCATTTGGATTTGATACTGGGATACCACGTCCATCCACATCCCCGGTAATCCAGAATTCTTGCCATACCTACACGATTAGCAGCAATATGATCAATTATCAAAGCTAAAACTGCCACTGATGTAAGTCAAGTTGTATAGAACCAAACAGTGGTAGAGACTGTGATTTGTGTTTATTTCTCTTTCTTAATTATTATGCAAATTGATCTAGCAAAAGGAAAGAAACACAAATAAACTACATAGGCACACAGAAAAACAGCAGCAACGCAGTAAGGCATAAAAAGTATAGCAGAATATTAAGAAGCATATATAAAATAAGAATGAGTGTCTAGTATATCTTACCAGAATACCATAATAATCACAGTAATGATAAAACTCTGGCCTTTCAGTGAGGCCACCAGCCCAGCAACGAATCATGTTAAAATTCATATCTGCATGAAACTTGATATCTGTTTGGTATCGCTTTTTTGAAAGTCGCAATAGCCCATCAGACAATATCCAGTTCCCCCCTCGTATAAAAATTGGTTCTCCGTTAACTTTGAACAATCTATGAAACCATCCATAATACATATACAAAAGAAGTTTAAAGTGTGAAATAATCCCATTGAGGAAAAAGTAAAATATTACATTGAAGGAACAGCATGATACCTTCCACCAGTAGCACCATCAATATTGCTTTCAATTTTGCGGAATCCAAAGTGATGGCTCCATGAATCAGATTCACCATATCCTTTTACATCAATGTTAATAATAACGTTGTACAAAGATTGCTTCCCCATTCCATTTGGCCACCATAAATTGGGCTTGTAGAAGAAGAGCTGCAAAAGCAAATCATTAGCCCTTTAAAAGAAGAGATAAAGCTTAAACCCCAAATTATACGAGTTTAACAGAGTCAATAGAAAATGACCCTCCAAAATATTATCAATCCAGGACTGCAAATTTCCTCAACTTCGAAAGAAAAAGGAAATTTATCTACTTTTTTCTCCAAAAATGTTCATAGAGAAATTTATTGAAATAGACCTCATGCAAACAAGTTTGCACAAAAGCAGCCCAAGATCCACCAATACCAACGAATGATACACATAACTAGACAATAAGTCCACTTTTTTCTAAGTGTATCACTAATGAATGATTAAGTTTTAAGGACAGTGGATTAAACTGTCTAAGACTGACCTCAGGAAATGTATATTGAACCCTTGATGTTGGAGGAATCGAAAGATTTTGAGTTTGAAGCTGCTCTACTGAATGAATGCCCCCTTCGAGTTCTGTTGTCACATGGATACTCAAAGAACACTCTGCAGTCCCAGAGCTCTTGTTTTCCAACTCAGTTGTGGCATGTAGATATACTCTCTTATAGTTGTCAAAGAACGATGACACCAAGTGGGGATCAATTATTTTTACTGGCTGCAGCAAACACAGACTCTAAATCATGCTTACTCTGATTGACAAAAATGTTTACAATGCATAAAATGCAAAAAACTAATAAAGCAATTCTTATGATGTGTTTAGCTCATGTGTCTAATCTCAGTGACTGCCCAAAAATGTATCTAATCATTGCCATATTCGGTTGCATCTAGAGAAGTTCAGATGTATTTAATCATGAATTGAATAGTATATGATTGAATAGTATATGAAAGACAGAACTCTCTTTCTTTGGGGTTAAGAGCAAAGGACAAAGACAGTAAATTGAAAAATAGAAAAAAGACGAAGATGAAACACAGGCTTTCATAATTGGAAAATTTTAAGTGCATGGGAAAAAAAAACGACATGTTTTTAAAAGGATCCAAAGCAATTAATACAACTCACCCCAGTAATCGAGATGGAAACCTCATCCCATATTCCGGTGTTCCTATCTCTGCAATCATATTTAACACTTGCATTGGTTATTCATATACAGTTTGTTCACAACACAAGCAATACCAAACTGCTCCAAATTTTGTTTCACTTTCTTTTCTTTTTCAGTGCATAGGAGGACATCATAAAGTCATCAAAGGAAAATATAAACAACATATCCAAAGGAAATTTCAGTGTCATATTAGATAAACATGCTACTATTTTGATGCCTTATTTTGCCTTTTCAGTCTAAATGCTCTTTTACATTAACTTGAATTGTGAATGCAACTAAGTGACAAAGTAAAAGTGTCTCCAGCTGTCTAAAAAACATAAACATTCTGATAATTCAATCACACAAAAAAAATATCAAATTCACTGATTATTAATTGATATCAGAATGACAAGGATATTGCTAGTTCATTACCATAACCCAGCTAACCAAAAGGAACTCTGGTAGTTTCCAACGAAAAGAGTAAACGAATTATCACAAGAGTAGTAACAATTTCACCTTATGGGAGCCATCCAATCCCAACCTTGAACATATTGTGTGGCCACATCCTTCCCTATCTACACAAAAAGAACAAAATAAAAGATGAACTGTATATTCCGCATACATCATTCATTCTTCTTTCCTAGTCTTAGTCTCTTAAAAAAATTCAATAAACTTTAGAAGTTATCGACCACTACAATTTAAGTTTGACACTATTACATAACAGGAAGTTAAATAATCAAAAAGGACAAAATTAACCTGATTTATAAATTTAGTTTCTAACCTCGTGATCACCACCTTGTCCTCCCTGTGGAGGAATGCTCCCAGGATGATCCGGGGGGTGAACAAGAACTGCAAGCAGGTTACTACCATCAGAATGAACAACATCAGTGACATCAAGAGAATGTCTCCGAAACATTCCTTTCGGAAGTACCATCTTGTGCCCATTTAAATAAACATCAGCGGAGTAATTCACTCCTCGGAAGTTCAGATCGCAGTGCTGATTCCCTGACTGTAAAAAAAAAAAAGAATAATCAAAACAGAAAGCATCATATCTTAACAGCACATTAAAATTGAAATACACATCAAAGCAGTTCTGGAATTTGAAATATAAAATTGCGTTATATGAGAGAAAAGAATAATCCTCACCAGCTTACACTGAAAGGTTGTAAAAAACCAGAAGGTGTAATACTCTCTTCCAGAGTCAGCAATATCCAAGATTGCCTCATTTCCTAGTCCATAAAAAGGATCAGGAACCACTTTGTTTTTCACCAAGGTTGCCAGAACGCTGTCAATCAATTTAGAGTTAAGAATCAGTTCCAGCAAGAAAAGACAATGTGCATGCATTGCATCCACAAAGAGAGAGAGAGAGAGAGAGAGAGAGATTACGTTCCAGGGACAATGGCTTCCATCCACGGTTCTGTGGAAGCGGAGGGAGGGTGCGTGGTGGTGAGTTGAGCGCCTGTGAAATGAACCTCGGTGGACCTAGCTGCAAGCCATTCCGAATGAAGAGTGATCTTCGCCATTGTTAACAGAAAAGGTTGGAATGGAAAAACTGACAAATATCAACACAACTTGACTTGACTCTTATCTTCTCATGTCACTGTGCTCTCACTTTCTTTGCAAATAATGACCCATCACTTCTAACGAATCTTTATTAACAAAAAGACATACGTTAAAGATAGTTTCTAACTCAAAACAGTTATATAATTAACAAAATTATTGATATACAACAAAAAAGTTTAATCAACACTTATGTATAAAAAAATTAATGAATTTTTAAATTGTATAATATGAAAAGAATAAGAAAATGTAAGAAACGCAAAAAAATAAAATAAAATGTAGAATATCATTACATTATAATTAATTAATATATTATTTATTTATTACATTAAAATCAGGTAAAAAGCTAGAGTTCGAGCTCAAGCTAGAAGTACAATTAGAACTAGTAACTTGTAACTACAACTAGATCTCCTAACTACTAGTACTAACTACTAACTACTAGTTCTAACTACTAACTACAAGCTTTAGCTATTAGCTCTAACTACAGTTAGACCTACTCACTATTAGCACAAACTACTAACTACAAGCTCTAGTTACTAGCTCTAACTACTAGCTACTAGATACTAGCTCTAGCTACTAACTACTAGTTACTAGCTCTAGTTACTAGCAACTACATACTAACTACTAGCAACTAGCAACTAGCTACTAGCTCCTAGCTACTAGCTCTAGCTACTAGTTCTACCTACTAATTCTGGTTACTAAGTTTAACTACTAGCTCTAGTTACTAGCTACTAGTTACTAGCTCCTTACTACTAGCTACTAGATACTAGCTACTAAATACTAGCTACTAGTATTGAATGACTGACTTAAAAAAAAAAGGACAAATTAGATAGACAAATAAGTGAGGCACAATGAACACATAAGTAGGGAATTACGTATTACTTTTCCTACAATTTTTTAAAATTTATTGATCAATATATTTTTCTCATGCAATGGGATGCAGTTCATGTGTACCATGAATTTGATTATAAGTTACACAAATAAACCCTTATTAGGTGGATGGCTTGACAAAAAATAAAAAGGTAAAATCATATCTGCAACATGAGTGGGAAAATTGAACAAATGAGTGGGGAACTGAATATTACTTTTTGTACAATTCTTTTAAACTTACTAATCAATCTTTTGTTTGTTATCCAAGTGGATGTACTTCTTGTGTACCACATATTTGATAACAAGTCACAAAAATCAATCCTTATTACTTGCATTGAATGACTGAGTTGAAAAAAATTGGTCAAACCAGCTAGGCAAATAAGTGAGGCACAATGAACATAAAAGTGGGGAGTTGCATATTACTTTTCGTATAATTTTTTAAAATTTACTGATCAATATATTTTTGTCATGCAATGGGATGCACTTCTTGTGTACCACGAATTTGATTATAAGTTACAAATCAATCCTTATTGCTTGCACTAGGTGGTTGACTTGAAGGAAAAAATAGGTCAAATCATATCTGCAACATAAGTGGGGAAAAGTGAACAAAAAAGTGGGGAATTGCATATTACTTTTTGTACAATTCTTTTAAACTTACTATCAATCTTTTGTTTGTTATCCAATTGGATGTACTTCTTATGTACCACATGTTTGATAATACGTCACAAAAATCAACCCTTATTGCTTGCATTGAATGACTAAATTGAAAAAAAATAGGCCAAACCAGCTAGGCAAATAAGTGGGGCACAATGAACATATAAGTGGAGAGTTGTGTATTACTTTACTTACAATTTTTTAAAATTTACTGATCAATATATATTTGTTCATGCAATGGGATGCACTTCTTGTGTACCATGAATGTGATTATAAGTTACAAATCAATCCTTATTGCTTGCACTAGGTGGCTGACTTAAAGGAAAAAATAGGTCAAATCATATATGCAACATAAGTGGGGAAAAGTGAAGAAATGAGTGAAGAACTGCATATTACCTTTTGGACAATTCTTTTAAAATTACTAATCAATCTTTTGTTTGTTATCCAATTGGATCTACTTCTTATGTACCACACATTTGATAACAAGTCAAAAGTATCAACCCTTATTGCTTGTATTGAATGACTGACTTGAAAAAAAAAGGCCAAACCAGATATGCAAATAAGTGGGTCACAATGAACAAATAAGTGGGAAACTACGTATTACTTTTCGTACAATTTCTTAAAATTTACTGATCAATCTTTTTTTTTTATCATCCAAAGGGATGTACTACTTAAGTACCACAAATTTGATTATAAGTCACAAAAATCAACACTTATTGCTTGCATTGAATGACTGACTTAGAAAAAAAATGCCAAACAAGATAGGCCAATAAGTGGGGCACAATAAATAAATAAGTGGAGAGTTGTTTGATACTTCTCGTAGAACTTTTAAAATTCAATAATCAATCTTTTTTGGTCAGCCAATGAGATGTACTTCTTTCTTATGTACAAAGAATTTGATAACAAGTCACAAAAATCAACTCTCATTGCTTGCATTAAATGACTGACTTGAAAAATAAAATAGGCCAAATCAGATAGACAAATAAGTGGGGCACAATGAACAAATAAGTGAGGAGCTGCATATTACTTTTCGTAAAATTTTTTAAAATTTACTGATCAATCTTTTTTTGTCATCCAAAGAGATGTACTTCTTATGTACCACGAATTTGATTATAAGTTACACAAATTAACCCTTATTGCTTGCACTTGGCTTGAAGAAAGAAGTAGGTCAAATCATATTTGCACCATAAGTAGCGATCTTTTGTTTGTTATCCAATTGGATGTACTTCTTATGTACCATAAATTTGATAACAAGTCATAAAAATCAATATTTATTGCTTGCCTTTAATGACTAATTTGAAAGAAAAAAATAGGTCAAATCATATATGCAAGTAAGTGTGGCATAATGAACGAATACGTATGGAGCTATGTATTACTTTTCGTACAACTTTTTAAAATTTACTAATCAATCTTTTTTTTTTATCCTCTAGAGAGATGTCATTCTTATGTACCATAAATTTGATTACAAGTCATAAAAATCAACCCTTATTTCCTGCACTAGGTGGCTGGCTTGTAGAAAAAAATAGGTCAAACCAGATGGACAAATAAGTGGGGCGCATTGAACAAATATGTGGAAAGCTGCTTGTTGCGCTCAATTTTTTAAATTATACTAATCAATCTTTTTTTTATCATCCAAAGGGATGTACCACAAATTTTATAACAAGTTACAAAAATCAATTTACACTAGGTCAAACTAGATAGGCAAATAAGTGGGACATAATAAACAAATAAGTGGGGAGATGCATACTATTTTTCGTACAATTTTTTAAATTTTATTAATCAATCCTTTTTTTATCCTTCAAAGGGATGTCATTCTTATGTACCACAAATTTGATTACAAGTCACAAAAATCAATTCTTATTTTTTGCACTAGGTGACTATCATGAAAAAAAAAATAGGCCAAACCAGATAGACAAATAAGTGGGGCACATTAAACAAATATGTGGAAAGTTGTTTGTTACTTTGCATTAAATTTTTAATCAATCTTTTTTTATCATCCAAATGGATGTACTTCTTCTGTACTACAAATTTGATTACAAGTCACAAAAATCAACCCTTATTATTTGCACTAGGTGGTTGGCTTGAAGAAAAAAATAGGTCAAACCATATAAGCAAATAAGTGGGACAAAATAAACAAATAAGCGGGGAGATGCGTATTTCTTTTCGTACAATTTTTTAAATTTTATTAATCAATTTTGTTTTTTATCCTCTAGAGGGATGTCATTCTTATGTACCATCAATTTGATTACAAGTCACAAAAATGAACCCTTATTTCTTGAACTAGGTGGCTGGCTTTTAGAAAAAAATAGTTAAACTAGATAGATAAATAAGTGGGGCACAATGAACAAATACGTGGAAAGCTGCGTTCAATTTTTTAAATTATACTAATCAAGTTTTTTTAATAAACAAAAAAGATGTAATTCTTATGTACTACAAATTTGATTACAAATCACAAAAATCAACCCTTATTTTTTGGACTAAGTGGTTGACTTTAGAGTTGTCAAGACGGGTAACAAATGTTAATATTAGATGGCGATTTAATAGTTGTGAATACATCATTTAGATCTATTTAATGTTTTAATTGTAACAGATGTTAATATTAATAAAAAATTAATCATAATATTACCAGTTTATTGGTGTTCATTTTTTTAACTTAGTAATTTAAAAGTATTGAAACATTCGGTTATTTTAATTAAATAATAATTCAATAATTTATTTTATTTGTCTTTGGCCCATATATCTACAAATAAAAAGGTATATTCTGTTGTTATAAAAATAAAATTCAAAATTACAACTTTTTGCATGCAATTGCTTTGTTCTGTACAGTATAGTGCAGACATTTATACTTTTTTCATTATATTTTCCTATTTTTATGTTAATTTGGATTCTTAGTTACTATTTTTCTTTTTCATCTTTCCATTTTAACATGCTTATTCATTAATAGGACATGATGGGACGAAAACCGAATAAATTTATTTGAAAAAGACATAATGAGTACATGCTATAGTATATTAAAAATATTATGAAAAATAAAATTGCATGTGAAATCAGGATTAAGTGAGCCACATGGGCTGAGAAAAGTATTAACAATACCAGCACCTATAACATTGTTTAGTTTATACAAATATTTACCAACTAATTTAAATATATATATAAATATATATATATATATATATATATATATATATAATTAATAACAAAACAGATAAAATTATATTTGTGATCCATTAATCTCCTAGTTGGATATATGAAAGAATTTTACGCTTGAAACTTTATGACATTATATGTATCTTTCGTTAGTTTGCACCGAATGACGGACTTGAAAAAATGTAGGACAAATTAAATAGGTAAATGAGTGGGGAGCTGCGTGTTATTTTTTTACAATTTTTTAAAATTTATTAATCAATTTTTTTTTTACATTCAAATGATGTACTTTTTAGTACTACAAATTTGATTACAAGTAAAAAAAATCAAAATTTATTGTTTGCACGAGGTGGCTGGTTTGAATAAAAAAATAGGTCAAACTAGGCAAATAAGTGGGCTACATTAAATAAATATGTGGAAAGCTGTTTTTTACTTTACGTACAATTTTTTAGATTTTACTAATCAATCAATCCTTTTTTAGCGTCCAAAGGAATGTCCTTCTTATGTACCACAAATTTAATTACAAGTTACAAAAATCAACCTTATTGTTTGCTTGTTTGCACTAGATGGCTGGCATGAAGAAAAAAAAAATAGGTCACACAAAATAGACAAATAACTGGGAAGATGCATATTACTTTTCGTACAATTTTTCAAATTTTATTAATCAATATCTTTTTTATCCTCCATAGGAATACCATTTTGATGTACAACAAATTTTATTACAAATCAGTAAATTCAACCCTTATTGTTTGCATTAGGTGGCTGGCATGAAGAAACAAATAGGTCAAACCATATAGGCAAATAAGTATGGCACATCGAACAAATATGTGAAAAAAGTATTTGTTACTTTGCGTACAATTTTTAAATTTTACTTTTCAATCTTTTTTTTTATCATCCAAAGGGATATACATCTTTTGTACCACAAATTTGATTACAAGTAACAAAAATCAACCCTTATTATTTGCACTAGGTGGCTGGCTTGAAGAAAAAAATAAGCCAAACCCGACAGGCAAATAAGTGGGGAATAATAAACAAATAAGTGGAGAGATGCGTATTACTTTTCGTACAATTTTTTAAATTTTATTAATCAATCTTTTTTTTTTATCCTCTAAAGGGATGTCATTCTTATATACCATAAATTTGATTACAAGTCACAAAAATCGATCCTTATTTCTTGCACTCGGTGGCTAGTTTGAAGAAAAAAATAGACGAAAATAAGTGGGGCACATCGAACAAATATGTGAAAAGTTGTTTGTTACTTTGCGTTCAATTATTAAATTATACTAATCAATTTTTTTTTATCATCCAAATGGATGTACTTCTTGTGTACCACAAATTTGATTACAAGTCACAAAAATCAACCCTGATTGTTTGCATTAGGTGGCTGGCTTGAAGAAGAAAAATAGGCCAAACCAGATAGGCAAATCAGTGGGGCATAATAAACAAATAAGTGGACAGATGTGTATTACTTTTCGAACAATTTTTTAAATTGTATTAATCAATCTTTTTTTTATCCTCTAAAGGGATTTCATTCTTATGTACCACAAATTTGATTACAAGTCACAAAATTCAACCCTTATAGCTTGCACTAGGTGGCAGACTTGAAGAAAAGAATAGGCCAAACCATATAGACAATTAAGTGGGGCACATTGAACAAATATTTAGAAAACTACTTGTTACTTTGCGTTCAATTGTTTAAATTATACTAATCACTCTTTTCTTTTTATCATCCAAAGGGATGTACTTCTTATCTACCACAAATTTGATTAAGTCACAAAAATCAACCTTTATTGTTTGCACTATGTGGCTGACTTGAAGAAAAAAATAGGCCAAGCCAGATAAGCAAATAAATGGGGCACATTGAACAAATATGTAGAAAGCTGATTGTTATTTTGTGTACAATTTTTAAAATTTTACTAATCAATTTTTTTTATAATCAAAAGAGATGTATTTCTGATGTACCACAAATGTGATTAAAGTCACAAAAATCAACTCTTATTGTTTGCACTATTGGCTAGCTTGAAGAAAAAAATAGGCCAAACCAAATAGGAAAATAAGTGGGACATAATAAATAAATAAATAAGTGAGGAGATGCCCATTACTTTTGGTACAATTTTTTAAATTTTATTAATCAATCTTTTTTTTATACTCCAAAGGGATGTTATTCTCATGTACCACAAATTTGATTACAAGTCACAAAATTTAACATTTATTGTTTGCACTAGGTGGCTGATTGCTGACTTGAAGAAAAGAATAGGTCAAACCACATAGGCAAATAAGTGGTCACATTGAACAAATATATGAAAAAATGATTGTTACTTTGCGTTCTTATTTAAATTATACTAATCAATCTATTTTTATCATCCAAAGGATGTACTTCTTGTATACCACAAATTTGATTACAAGTCATAAAAATCAACCCTTATTGTTTGCACTAGGTGGCTGACTTGAAAAAAAAAAAGGGTCAAACAAGATAGGCAAATAAGTGGGGATAATAAACAAATAAGTGAGGAGATGGGTATTACTTTTCGTAATATTTTTTAAATTTTATTAATCAATATATTTTTTTTGTTATCCTCTAAAGGGATGTCATCCTTATGTACCATAAATTTGATTACAAGTCAAAAAAAATCAATCCTTATTTCCTGCACTAGGTGGCTGGCTTGAAGAAAAATTAGGCCAAACCATATAGACAAGTAAGTTTGGCACATTGAACAAATATGTGAAAAGTTGATTATTACCTTGCGTTCAATTTTTTAAATTATATTAATCAATCTTTTTTTTTATCATCCAAAGGGATGTACTTCTTATGTACCACAAAGTTGATTACAAGTCACAAAAATCAACCCTTATTGTTTGTACTAGGTGGCTGGCTTGAAGAAAAAAAATAGGTCAAACTAGATAGGCAAATAAGTGTGACACATTGAACAAATATGTGAAAAGTTTTTTGTTACTTTGAGTTCAATTTTTTAAATTATACTAATCAATCTTTTTTTATCATCCAAGGTAATGCACGGATTATTTTGGAAAAGATAAAATTTTCATTCATAATTCTAACATAATAAACTATCATACCATATGATGGTGGATACAAACACAAAAACATAAAAACAGAAACTGAATTGACAATATGAAGCTGGGTTAAATATATTTTTAGTTCTTAAACATTCACTTGTTGTCATATCCTAAACTTTGATATAATTTAATCTCAAACTTTAAAAATAAACAAATATAATCTTGAATACACAACTCCATTATTTTTTTTACATACTAAATGACATTTCAGATTGGTGTTTGAACTATTTATATCATTTGACATATTTTATTTGAAATGTCAGCTTACAAAGTTATTTAACACAAAAAAAGTTAACATCGTTAGGTTAGAAGAATTATATTCATTATTTCTAAAGTTTACAAGTCAAAATATATCAAAGTTTAAGATATAGATAAATTTCAATTTCTCATAATTTATAAAACTACAAACTTATTTAACCATTTAATAATTAGATAGCATTTTTTTCATAGATTTATAAAAATATTATATTGTAAGATGAAAACTCAATTTAAATATGATATGTAGATTTTTTTTTTTAATTTTACGAAATATTATATATTTGAAACTTTAGTTTTAATATTTGTTAAAGTAAAATATTATCATAATAGAATATTTATATATAAAATGTATGAATAAAAATTATAAAATAAATTTTATTTTCAATCTGGTCACGATGAAATAATTATAAAATATTTTTCAATATTATTTGCTAGATTCTTAAACTTCACATTCACAAAATATCGTTCATCATCTGAAAGTTTACAATTCTCTTTTATTGTATCGGAAGCTCAAATATTACTAATCTTTTCACTTCTGATTATATTCTTTACGTGACTCATGCAAATGAGTAATATTAGAGACAGAGCTGGATTTAAGTGTATTATTATTATTATTATTATTATTATTATTATTATTATTATTATTATTATTATTATTATTATTATTATTATATAAGAGACGTATTATAACAGTTTCACAATGTTACACTGATATTATCGCACACTTCTAGAGAAATTGTACACGTGTCACCTACTCTGCTCTTCATCTACATTAATTCCTTTCCCTCTTTTCACGTTTCAAGTCTTTCCTTTTGGTACCTCACCTTTCCTATTTGTATTTGGTTGATAATTTATGAGAATAATTTATTTATTTAATAAATTAAAGATATTTTTAGAAAATAAAATTTTTTATTTAAAGAATTAATAAAATATAAAATTAAATAATTTTAGGAACATGTTCTAAATTATTAAAATAATAAAATTTAATTTTCATAAAAGAAAGAAAAAGAAATTCAAATTTTACTCTTTTTTATACACATGTATGATGAAAAGAATAAACTATTGAATATCATTTGAATATTTAATTTTGAGTAATATTTTTCAGTAAAGTTTAATTTTAAAATCTACATTTTAAAATAAATATTTTTAAAAGAGAAATTCAATTATTTGATTCAAATAAAAAATTAATATAAATATTTTCTTTATTTTATTTAAAACGTTTAACGCAATTATTTAAATGTTTTAAATATTTGTATTTTAATTTTTTAAAATTACTGAAATTTATCTTCCAAACATAATATAACATATTACTAATTGCGAAGGAGAATCGGTTGATTCTGACTGGAACTAATGAGGAAGAATGATTCTTAAATTTCGCTACGGGTGTAACTTGCATATTTTTGTTACCTAAAATAGTAATATTTTATTTCCAGACAAAATGCATATATTTAATCTATAAATCATTATACTACTTACTTTACATAAATCGTTGCACTGATTTTGAGGGGAAAAAGCTGATTTGATAAAGCAACTATTCAATTAAAAATTAATAAAATTGGTAAATGACCAAAAAACACTAATTCCCAGCTGGGAATCAACAAAGAACAATGTAAAATATTTGTTATTTTTTTTTAACTAGTTTCGACGCGTGTGCAGGTTTTTGTTTTTTCAGATAATTTATTTATTTATAATATTTTTAATTAATTATTATTGTGTTGTTAGGTTAGGTTAATAGTCTTCGGTTCCTCTATTATTGTTTGGTTTTTTAAAATTAAATAAAAAATATGTCAAAATCAATATGTCTTTTCGGTTATCAGAATAAAAAATTTTCAGTTTTATAGACGTTTCCTTTCTCAATTTCACAAAGTAAAATAATATTTTTACTACTAGATTTTAACAATTTTTTCTTATAATTTTATATATCATTTTTTATGTTATTTTTATTTTTTATTTTGTCATTTTTAATATTCTAAAACTATTTAAAAGATACTACTTCATGTTGTGAAAAAAAATGTCAAAATATCATTGTCCTTTTATAAATACATTTATTAATATCCATTTTGGATATATTACACAGTAATAGTCTTTGTATTTCTTGGTTTTGATAGTTGATGTGAGAGAAATTAAAGTTGGTGTATTTTGTGCAACCCAAAAAAATTCGATTGATGAGATACATGTAGTGTGTTTGTTGACAGGTAATATTTTTTGAAATGCATAACACATATGTGTTTTTTTCGAAAAGATAGTTTATTTGTTTGGATGCATGTATACTTGTGTTTGTTTATATATGTGTGACAGGAGTTAATGGATTTTGAAGATTATATATGTGATCTTATTGTAATTTATTCACCAATATCTATTTATATTGTTAAAATTTAAATCCAAATAAAATTATACGTGTAATTTAAATTTGTGTATATTTAAATATTAAAGATATATAAAATCATATTATACTTTCAATTCTTAATATTATAAAATTATGAATTATCTTTTTTACATCAATGTATAGGTTATGTATATGTATATGTATATTTATTATTACTATTATAGTGATATTTGTTTAATCAAAGTTCAATTATTAAACTTTGTAATTATATCATAATTTGTTTACTTGGTTTAACCAGTTATCGGTGTTTGTCTTTTGTTTGTTTTCATCAATAGAAACACAAGACGCAAAGTCTGAAAAACGAGATGTTAAATAAGAAAATAAAAGAAAAATTTTATATTAGAAACTTTCTTTTCATATTAGAGTGGAATTGCGAAGGTAATTAATTACGATGAAAGTTGATTGTGTTAAATAAATAATTAATTATTTTAGAAATATTTTATTATCATATATGTTTACATATAAAAAATAGAATAATTATATTATTGACATTTTATGACATTATGTATTAAATATAAAAGTATAATTTTTTTTCTAATACTTTTATAATAAAATAAATATTAAAATAACATACTAAAGTAATAAATAAATTTAAATTTTTAATTTATTAAGATTTGATAATAATATTTTATTTTAATCTAAAGTTTAGTTTAACTATCTTTTATATTTTAAAAATTATTTTTTTAAATATATATATATTGTTAAAAAAACTCATCTTTTCTACCAATTTTGTTTTAAATTTTTTTTATAGAAAATACTTATAAATTTTGTTATAAAAATAAATTAGCAAGAAATTACTGTCAGTTAAAATTATTATAAAAAATAGTATGAAAAAATCTTTTCTTACAAATTGTTTTAACAAATTTACAAGAAAATTTTCGTATAATATAAGAATTTATATATATATATATATATATATATATATATATATATATATATATATATATATTTCATTAAAAACTTAATTACTTACGAATTATTTCCTTCTATTCAAACAATCTCATTTTTTACACTTTTTTTTTCTTAATCCAAACATCACATATTTACTGTTTTTTCCTTCCTTTTTTTTCTTTTTTTTTTCTCACCTTCTGACAAAGGTTTTTCTTTCCAAATATTTTATGATCTCTAATAACACCCACAATTCCAATATGACCAAATCCATGTTTACCTAATGCCCATCACATATCAAATTCCATTTTTCATATCAAATTCTATTTTTCATATAAAAGATGACATTGGAGCTCCGTCTCCGATACCACACACAAATTACAATTAACAAAATAGCATCTTTATGTATCAATTTATCTATTGTCATCTCCAATTCCAAATATGCACTAGTTAAGGCAGTTTTGTGCAAATATTCCTTTCCTCTAAATAATTAAAAGACTAAAAAGGATAACTTGTTTTACAATGTTGATTCAAACTCTTGATGTATTTACCATAAATATACTAATACATCAGAAAGACCTTTTTTTATGAGCAAATGTTTTTGTTGTTAGTATACTTTTTAGTGGAGAGAATTTTGAATTCACAATCTTTTCCATAATTTTTTTCAAATCCTTCAAAAACAATTTTACAGTGAGTAAGTCAAACTCACAACCTCTCTCAAATTTCCTTTCAAATATTTCAAATCAATTTTTTCAAATCAATTTTATAACTCTTGTAACTTCGTATTAGAAAGTTCCTTCTGGACAAAAAATTCATTGTTCTAGACAAATTTAACTAAACAAAGTAAATAAAATACGCAAAAGGAGATAAAAAAATAAAAGATGTAGCCATCAAAATAGAAAGAGCAGATAATCATCACATCAAATATAAAACTTAAATACAAAAATCAAAGGAATTTATAAAGAATTTCTCTCACCAAAACTAAACTTCACTAAAAGTATGTTTGGTTTGACGTCAATCTAACTCATAATTGGTTTCAATGAAAAGCAAATAATATTTACTTCTCCGTCTAGAAGGAGTCTAGAAGGAATCGATTCAGATTCCGTTTTTTTGAACACATTTCCAAACACACACTAAGCCAAACACACACTAACACTCACTAAGTAGGCTCAACTTTAAGCTAAGACTTAAAAACTAATTCACTAAGTAGGCTCGGCTTTAAATAGTTTCTAGCAATGAAGATTCGTACAAACAAATAAAATGCCCAATAAAAACACAACACAAGAAATTACAGAAAAAAATTTATAAATTTTAATTCTGCTCTTGACCCTTCATTCTCTAATCAAACTACCGAGATCTTGTTTTGCTTTTTGTTATTATTTAAACAATGCATCTCTTGAAACCGCATTGACACTGATTGCCAGCCTTTTTTCCCTCCGGCACCCCTTCGATTAAAGGGCCAGATTAAGATCAAAGGATTGTTAATTTTAAAACCTGAAATCTCCAGCATGCACAATTAACTGCTTCAGCATTGGTCATCACGTCGAATCTCTCCCCATATAGAGACATAATTAAATGAAATTATCAACACTTAAGAAAACCGACTGTAAATACTCGATTAAACTAGTAAAATGAATGAAGTCAACAGGAATGGAATCCATATATGGTAGGATATCCTTAGTTTCTGACATTCCCAGGAATGAGTATCTGAAATAAAAATAAATAAATAGACAAACAAAACAGTACACCAAATATGTCTACTCTGGTTTACTCAATAACTACAACATAAAGAAACTAATCATTTAGAAAAACGTCAAAAACATTGAAGTAGACATTTTTAAGAATCTTCAGTTGTCGATAAAGCTTATCAAGTTAACATAAATTCATCCAAAATATAAAATTAAACTAGATGAAAATTCCTAGGTTTCGGTCATTGGCTCTTCCGAGACATCACTTCCTCAATACAACAAAAAAACACTGCATTTACCTCTTTCTCTTCTTGTTTACAGCAGCAGCACCCTTATTGAATTTACCATAATCATTCGTGGTCTCAGCTGTATTCTGCTTTTTCAACCCCTTTTTGCCTCCAAAACCAAATCTAGAATTCTTACCATCTCTTTTCTTTTGTTTCTGTCCTTTACCAAAGGCTTTCTTTGCCTTACCTCCTGACCGATCCCATGGAGCCACTCCTGGCCTTTTCTTATTTGACCTCTCAAATACTTTTCCATCCTCAAAGTCAAAAGCCGTATCTGCATCATCGCCATTGTCAGCAAACCCACTCTGTTGCCTCTGCTTCCTCCATTTCTTAACAGATTCTATATCTTGCTTTTTCTGCTTAGCCCTTTCTTTTAGTTTCTGAGCCTGAATCTCTTTAGACAATCTCTTGGCCTCCCTCGCCTTTCTTCTCTCTTCAGCCTCTTCCATCTTTCGTTTCTCTGTTAATAGCCTACCTTTAACCTTTTCCATGTGGACATCTGTCTTTACCATTTCAGCATAATAGTCTGCAGGTCTCAGAAAAGGTAGACCCATTGACTGAAGTTTCTCAAAGGCCTGCCTAGTTCCCTCCAATGCCTGTGTGTAAAATGCAAGTTCTCGCGCCAAATCATCATTCACATCTACTTCTTGCTCTTGATCAACATCAATGGATAGTTTGTGTATCCATTCCACATTCTCGGGCCAACTGATATCTCCAAGTTTATCTAATAGAGCATCTCTGTTATACACTGCATTTTTTGATGGTTCAGCTAACTTCACATCTTCTTCCTGTTCTGATTCAGACGATGACATTTCTTCACTCGTATCTTCACTTTCATTCTCAATCATTGTATCTTCATTTTCCGACGTCATCGCCATTAAACCTATACAAGCATTTAAAAATGAAAAGAAAGTTTGCAGTACACCAACACACTGTAGTTAGCATTTATAATATAACCAAAACAGAACATCATTTAAGATTTTAGGGACAAAGCTTTCACAAACAATAGGTGGAAAGGAGGCAATAAACTCAATTTGGGCCAAATGAACCATATTTAGGATATAATGCTATAAGCAGATCCTTAACATAATCAACATAATTACATACATGATAACATAAATAACTCACATAACACTATATCAACAATAACAAAATCAAAATTTTCCTCTTTCAACTCAAATAACCTGACATAATTATATGTCTAATGACAAACAAATAATAACAGACAACAGACACATCGAGCCGAGAAAGGAAATTATATCTCAAATTCTTCCAGTACAGAAAATCTCAATGCTCAGTCAAATATAGGTAGCAAAAGAAGTTTTAACATTTAACATAGTATTGAAAGCAATCACCTAAATGCCATGTTGACTTAATCTTAATCTGCTTTCACCGGCCTCTCACAACACGACTACTAAAATACTTCGCAAATTTGTTTTACAGGAGAGATAGAAATATAAGAACTAAGAACTTGGTAACACAAAACAAATTTGTTTTACAGGAGAGATAGAAATATAAGAAGAACTAAGAACTTGGCAACACAAGACGCAAGAGGAAAAGAGAAACAATAGTCCCTAGCATGTAATGGCTCAATTCAGCTCAATTCATGAACAGTGCAGGGTGGGATGGATTAAATTTTAGTAAATAATCCAACGAAGTAAAGCCAAAGATTTTCAAAAATAAAATCTCAATCAAGAATTCAGAAAAAGACTCCATTAAAAAGCTGATCCTTAGAAAAGAAGAACTGATGAGCTTCCTTCAAACTCCAAAACTAAAATTCAGTAATCACAAGCCCTGACCCCTCAGAAGAGAAACAAGAACAATACTACTTTTGCCCCCCTCTCCCCCAAAGCCTGAACTTTACTAACCCAAAAACAATCAGAATAAAACAACTGTAACCTTAATCTTGCTTTTTCAACAGAAAACACGTGTAAGATTGTGCTTTTGATCATTTAACCAGAAAAAAATAAAATACACATAGTCTGGGGGAAAACCACTCTAACCTCGCCATTGTTTGGTAACAATCTGGAAAACAGGAATAAGTTGAAAATGAAAAAAGAACAAATCCAATCCAGCGCAGAACATCAAAAGAAGAAGTGAGGCTTATGAACCAAAAGCAGAATCAGAAAGTGAAAACAAACCTAGGGATGCTGTGGAGAGATTGGGACGGCGGAGGAACTGGCCGAAGGTGAAGTTGAGGGGTTTTAGTTCAGGGTTTAGGTTAAAGTTGTGAATCAATTTTTTTTTTTTTTTTTTTTTTTGTTCTTTTAAATACTGCGAGTCTGAAAAAAAAAACCGGGTCGGGTCAAACTTAACTGAACTCTCGGATCAGGCTTCATTCTTGTGGTATATGAATTCAGTTAACTGATTCTTCAAAATTTTAGATTTCAAATATTTTTAGTTCTGAAATATAACTATATTCAATTTTCTTTTTCTTCATTTTTTATTTATTTTTAACTCTTTCTATATAACCTTTTTTTAGCTTCTATAATATAAACCCTCTATTTTTAATTCTTATCAAATATTTAAAAATAATTTTGAAGAAACAAATCAGAAATCTTTCTTATGATAACAATAAGAAATAAAGAAATAAAAAACAATTATTTCATATAATAATTATTAAAATAAAATGAACTAATAAATTTATAAAAAATATTTGCGAACAAAAATTACAAAATAAATAATTTTATAATTATATCATACGATAATTTTTTATTGTATATAATTAATTAAGTTTAAAATAACAATCATCTAAAGATAAAATAGTAAGGATTTATTGTTCATTTGTGTACATTAAACAAACATAGATAACAAGGAGTATTTTTGTATCAGTATTATAGATTAATATAGTTACAAAATTAAATATTATAATAATTACTAAAATAAAAAATTATTATGAAACAAATTACAAACTAAATATTTTTGTTAATTTTATAATGTTATATTTATATAACATTTATTAATAGTTATTATTTATAATAAATAATGTTTATAAATAACGAAGTTAATAAATTAGTTATATTAATAAGAATGAGTATATTAAAATAACTAAATTTTGGAAAGAGGTCCTACATTTTATTTATTTTCCTCTTAATTTATATTTTTAAATGCATTTTGACAATATTTCCTATGTAACTAATATTTAAATATATTTCTAAAATCTAAATCTTGAGAATATTGTATTAATACATGTTCTTAAATAAAGTTTAAAAAGTGATATGCACATTTTCACATCTATTTTTCATATAATATATAAAAGTTAGATCATGCGGTTAATTCTTATAGATTCATCCAAATTTTTTTATCTTTTTGGAATGGAATAGTTATAGAATCTCCATGAATAGGATCAAACTTTATTATGTGGTATTTACATAAAACTCTTTTCTCTTTTTCATTTTTAAACAAGTTTCCGAGAATGCTTAATTGATTCATGATTTATGTTTTATTTTTTATTTTCTTTTCATTTGTTTCGAGAGATATATTCATGAATTCCGATTCTTTTTCGATTGAGATATATAAATTCATGGGTATATATATATATATATATATATATATATATATATATATATATATATATATATATAAACATAATATTTTAATAGAGGAAAATTTATACTTTTAATTGGTTTATGTCTAGTAGAGGAGTTATCTAACTGTCTGTCACTATCCGTCGTCCTTAATCATTACCATTTATCTTGAAGTTTTGTATTCCGACACTTGGACCTAGTGCACCTTGATGAGCGTGACTCAATATCATGGTTGCACATCCAAATCTTAATCGACACACTATCATGTGTCGTCCAATTGTCGTGTTGTCAAAGTATTATAAGTTTATTTTCGCCCCTAGTTCTTTGTTCGGAGAGTATTTTGTGAGTCTTCTAGTGCTGAACACAATTTCTCCCTAGATTACCTTATGCTCTTTGTAGCATTACATGATGTTTTCTCGCTTCGACCTATTTCAACATGTCTTTAGGGACTATCTCATTTATCATAGTTCTACTTGTAAAAAAGGATGTTGTAACCATAAAGGAGGGTACCCTAATGAACATATTATAAAAAAAATTGGTCATAGGTAAGGAATTTATTACTCTTTACATGACATTCTTAACAAAGATAATTGATTGAAACGTTTTTTTTATCATATTTCTTGTAATGCTTTATTATTTTTTTTTTCTATTTCTTGTCCAAAAAATCTTCATGTTATTACTCGATTCAATGGATCCAAAATTTTTTCTCTAGTAAAATCTTCATTTTTTTCTTCTTACACCTAAAGCATGTTGTTATTATCCTTAATTGTCCTTTTAACCTAGTTTATTCAAGTTGATTAACCAAACCAATGAATTGTTTCATAAACTTTGATGACAATTCTTTTTGTCATACAAATCATGGTACAACTCAATTAATGGGAGAAGGACACGAATCTAAAGGATTTTACTACCTTGGTATTATATTGTTGATGTCTGGTTTAAAATTCTTATCTATAAAGCTTTTGCATGATTGATAAATATTCAATTTACTTATTATAAACGTGGTATATTTTCAAAAACTCAAATCTATATAAACTTAAAAATACAAAAGGAGTGAATAAAGAAAATTATTTAAAGTTATTGAGTTAAATTAGTGTTTTAATGCAAACAAATATGAGGATAAGCTAACACAATAAAGTATCAAAAGCTAGAGTTAAACAATTAAACAAGTTCAAATTCTCACCCTCACAATTACAAATTGATCAAAATTTTGAATAAATATTTTAATAGCATATTACACATTAAATACGACTTATTTTGAAATAATTTTATTGAAAGAGTTTTTAAACAACGCATTTAAAATATGAAAAATTGATTTCTATTTAAATATACTCCTATGACATAAAATTTAAGATTATTTTAAATAAAACAATGAATTACTTAACAAAGATAACAAGTTGTTTTCAAAAAGTCGAAGTATAAATAAATAAAATTTAGTTGTGAATTTCATAAGAAATTTGTATTAAAAATTATAATAAAGTCTTACAAAGTAAAAATAGAAAGATACACCTGAAGTTAAATAAAACTTCATATTATAACATTTGTCTAGAAGAAAAAATAGCTCAAAAGTCTTAAAAGATGAACCTAAAATCTAATAATTTATTACAAAAGTAATAAGGTAAATTAATAATGTGAAAAATTACTCTTAGAGTAGTAAAAGAAATACAATAGAAAAATTGAATATTTGTATATAATTTAAAACAACTAATGTTTACCTATATTTAGAAACAAAATTTTCATAGTTAGAAAATTAGTAATTAATTTAAAACTTAAAATAAAAATCATTTAGTTTACGTGTGACTTCTAATTAATTCCAATTTTTTACAAGTATTTACTAACAAACTTATCCAAACTAACTAATTTCTTTTTTAGTAAGAAACAAATAGAAAAAGCCTCAACTAAATTTATGTATATATTATGCAAGAACTTAACACTTAACAAATTATTCTTTAATTCCAAGGTTAGAAGCCATGAGTTGGCATGCCTATACATTACAACATCAGCCTAAGAAATTGACAAAACCTAAGGAAGGGCATTGGTTGGTTCACAACGCATTATAATAAATCAAACTATAGCAATTTGAAAGGAATAAACTAAACTCACCTTTTAATGGTAAGTCTATTTACCTCCTTAATTCATTTTTTTCCCCGTATGAATGATTATTAAAAAAATAACCAAACTATTTCTGTTTTGTTTTTGGTAAATTTTACTTCTAATTTTTATTGTAATCGTTTTTACACTAAATGTACATACTGTGAACGATGATTACACCGATTATAACCATGATTTTAGAATATTTGACAGGACCTGAAAAAGATAATTGCTGGTTCATACCACACCGAAAGAAAAAATAATTTAGAATCCCTACTGCACGAAGTAAAAGGATCTCAATTGCAATCTTAATACAGGATGCTTTCATTTTTTTGAAGTTTCCAGTGTTTAACTGGACCTGACAGGATATTCCATTATTGTGTACGTTACTACCACGAAGCCCCTAAGAAATAAAAAAGAAGCATACCGTAATTTGTAGAAAAAATGCTAAATTCCACCTCGGCAAATAAAAATTAAAGATAGTGATTTCATAAAAAGTAAAATAAAATAGCAAACTCTACAACAGGTGGCATAAAAAAGCCAACTGAATGTTGAACTTGACAAATCTAACCAGGAGCAGGCTGCATTGATGAAGGTAAATGGACTGTCCTTCAACCAGACGCGTTCTTCCTCGCAGAATATACCCTGTAGGCTGCAAGCCCAACTACGACCACTGCAGCTCCAACTGCAGTATGATGAATGATGAAAAATCATTAAATATTGAAACAAATGGAGGATGCATATCCAAAGATGATTGCTTGCTTATCAAATCAAAGCTCAAAATAAAGTAGATTCTACTTCATTATTTATAAGCTTTCAATAGTACCAAAACAGAAATTGTCAAAACAAGCTGAAACCAGAATCACAAAAACACGAAAGGAGCTCCAAAGACAGGAGCTTGTCATGTATGGATTCAGCGACTCCTTCACTACCATTGATTTTGATGATTCATTGGCTAATTCATCCCTAAATTCCAAGCAAAATCTACCCGACAAGAAACCGCTAACGCAAGAAGCACAACGAGATGAAAAAATTATAGTAATGATAATGGAAAACTACGACGCTCACAGTGGCTACCATTTCATTCTGTTCAATGATAATAATTCATTGCCAAACTAATCCCAAAGTTCCAAGAAACATCCAACAAACAAGAGACACAAACAAAGTAATGGACCAACTCAGGTGAAGGACAGAAAAAATGGAAATAATAGTTCTTAAAAAGAAACAGTTAAGAGACAAGACAAGCTTACGGAATTATGAGAGAACATAGGGAACATTACAATGAACAACTACACAACCACCCGGACCAACAAAACCTAAGGCTAAAATCCTATTTTGGTCCTCTAATACTTATGCAAAATTCAATTAGATCCCTAATTTTTATTTCATTCAATTTAGTCTTTTAGTTTTTAAAAATATCTAATTAAGTCTTCTTCGTTAGATTGACATTACTCCACCTAGAAGATAAAATTAATGTGAATATTTAAGTTTTACTCCACCTAGAATATAAAATTAATGTGAATATTTAAGTTTTTTAGATTGAGTGATTTGATATATAAATTCTATCACAAATCTAACATCGATCTAACAGGAAGGACCTAATTGGATAATTTTAAAAATTAGAGATTAAATTAAACCAAATAAAAATTAGGGATCTAATTGAATTTTATATGAATAAAAGGACCAAAATAAGATTTTAACCAACCTAAAATGATAAAAATATATTTATATTTATAGGAAGCTACGTGCGCTGCAACGCTCACAAAAAAACCTATAATAAAAAGCATTATACTCTTCATTCATTGATTGATATTGGTACCGAGGAGTGCATTCATTACCTAAAATATGTCCAGAAGTTAATAATGACCTTAAGTGTCTTAATCTAATTTTAGGACATTAAACTAAAAACCAAATAATATTCTAATTATATCCAATAAAATTCTTTCTTGTGGGCCACCATATAGCTTTTCTTTTAGTTAGGAAACAAGATTGAAGTTCAAACAACCTTAAAACATACTGTACGGAATAAATCTAGTCAACCTAAAGCTGACATACCTGAAACAGCCATTAGAGATCGATTAATAAGCCTGTGGTACTGCTTGCGGCTTCTTCCAGCTTCAGTTTCAGGAATGCTTAAATGAGGATGCTCAGCAGCGGTTACAATCTTACGGAACAGACCATTAAAATCGCCTAACTTGACACTGATTGGTATAGGAGCCTCTACTCCCATATCTTGACTAACCTACAAAACACATTGACATGTCAAAAGTGCCATTGCAGTTGATAAATCTATTGCTTTAAAATTTCTCAGCATGAAGCACACTTGTCACAATTACACATGCTAAGATAAAAAGAATACAATATTGACTAGATAATATGTTCAAACACTCGTGACTATGCTTATCCATCCATTACTTATAAAATTGTTGCCCATAAATAGAAAAGTTGTGCACTTGAATTATTGATGATCAAAGGATACGTATACAAAAGCCTATGTGGCATTTATGTTGCTTTTCAGAGGTTTATTGAAATCATAATTTCACAACATCTCATATTCCCTTCAAAAGTTTCTTGTCTAATAATTATGTATTGTAATATGCACACAATAATGCAAACGAACAAGTCAATAAAAATACCCTAGTTGACTCCTGGATAGCCATTGGAAATGAATCCAGATCATCTTTAGCTGCAACTATCAGGCAGGGCACCTCAAAGCCGGTATCTTCTCCATGACTAGCAATTTCAACCAGGAGTTCAGATGACGTTCTCCAGGAGGATTCATCAGACCTGAAATGAATATCTAGTCAGCTATATATACATTTTTGCAAGCATGAACTGAGTTGTCCACACCACCTGATCACAAAATGATAGTTAATTTAAAATACAGTTGACGAGTTGCCATTTTAAAAAGTGGTATTTATTTCAATACATAACATGCAATCTTGAGCATCTTACTTCTAAGTTGTTTAAAACTTATGCTTGAAAATCGCAAATGTTAATCTATAATGGGTCACCCAGAAATTACTTCCTTTTCAGCATACAATCTCTTTCACAAAGCTCATCCAAATGCACAGCAGATTTATTAGAAGCGCTTACGAATTATGATGCTGAAATAGTATATAAGCTAAAAATATTCAAACATACTACACAATCAATTAAAACATCCATTCACAGAAACGTGTAATGCCTGCGAATCTTTATGAGGCCTCTTCTAAATTAGTTATTTAACAGTGAAATTGATCCTCCACCGATGCATATACTAAAAGAGAACAGGAAATAGATATGTGGATCCATGAAACTTCACAAAAGTGACCTAAATATTTTTCATACTAGTTATGTAGCAAAGTTAATCCATGAATTTGATCATACAATGATCTCTGATATTAGAGTCACCTGTCATGAACAAAAACTGCAATGTCACATGATGCCAAAGACTCCTTATTGGACAGGAGCTTCCTAACTCCATCTTCAGGTATCTCTCTCAGCACAAGATATTTTTTGTTTTCCTGCAAAAGATACAATTTGCCAAGAGACGAAACAAAAGTTAAGACTTATAAAATGAATAAAATAGAAGCAGGGGCAGGTACTGAAACAGGTGAGCAAGACAAACTTTCCGCTCTGTAAGTAGTAGCTATTGAAAAATGTCAACCAGGTATCACTTACCATAGAAACATCAACTACATTTACACCATAACGATCTTCATTGGTTGGATTGTAACCTTCGGAATATGGCCTACATTATTGATTCAACAACAAGGTATAAGGTGTTGGAAATTATAATATCAATAAGCTTAAAGGTAATACAGAAAAGGAAAAACCTTCCAATAAAAGAATTCAATAATGCAGATTTCCCAGCCTTCCTAGGCCCAAAAACAAAGCACTGCAAAACGTTTCTGTCTGAATGTTGCTTCTTCCGATCCAAACGCCTCCTCCTAGTCACACGGATAGTAGATGATGGATCACCAGGATAACCAATGTAAATCAGATTCTCCATACTAAGAGTTGGGTTTAGAAGTGTCATAAGTGCCCACTGTCCAGAAAAAGTTAATTTTTGTTAAAACAAACAACAATCAATGTCAATAATAAAATGCTATCAGCAACTGTAAGACACACACACACCAAATATATAGTCATAGAATACATGTTTAAATGATATAAATTAAGGGAAGATGTAACAATAATGGAGCAAGTAAAACTATGCAACCTTGATTCTCGATGCATACAAGTTCAATGTCAGAACAAACAAACAACAATCAATGTCAATGCAAATAAAATGCTATCAGCAATTGTAAGACACCCCCCAAATATGCATAGAATACATGTTTAAATTATATAAATTAAGGGAACATGTAACAATAATGGAGCAAGTAAAACTATGCAACCTTGATTCTCGATGCATACAAATTCATGAGTGATAAAACTCCCAAGAGCAGCCAACAATTTTTTAAAACTAACATTCAACAATATGCAAGGTAGACAGATAAAGATAAAAACACTGGCTCACCTCTGACAAAAATGCATCCAGTGATAGTCCTCCAAAGGCATTTTTTTCTGCAGCATCTTCATATGGAATTCCAGTCCAAGGACTGCAATTCGAAACAATAAAATATCATATAGCACTGGAAGACTTAAAGTCCAATTTCTCTCAAGACTCCTGACCTGGTTTAACTGACTACACAAGTTGTTTTGAACAGCATTTTTATCAATGTCAAGTTATATAACCTGATTGTTGAGTGTTATAAGGTAAGATAACAGGTTCAAGATCAAATTCACAGGAAGAACATTTAAAGGAGAAAATTTAAATCAAACTCAAACCATTGAGATAACAGAAATAGACAGTGAATCAGGTAGACTCCAAAGAGGGTTCATGGTTGAGAAGATTAGAAATTGAAAACAAAATCATACTATGAACAATTCAGAAGTCTTCAAAAGTTCTGAACTAAATCAAGAAAATTTAGATAAAACTCCAACCATTACGACAACAGAAATATATATATATATATATATATATATATATATATATATATATATATATATATATATATATATATATATCTCAAAATAAAATAAATAAATATATTTAGAAACAACATAATAACAACCTAAAACTTATAGCATTTATATAAGTCTTGTAATCTAATGATAGTCATCACGTATAATCTTTAACATAATTCATAAAAACACTAATATCTCACTTCTGTCATTTTCTTTGACAGTTGCATAACGTTTACGTTGAAACACTTTAATTTGCCCAAATAGGTTAACTTATCTTTTGATCAACTCTGGGAAGGCTAAAAAGCTGTCTGTATCTACTCATTGTATCTCTAATAACGTAAGAACTCATACACACAAACAAATAAGCTGAGAGATAATTTTCTCTAAAACATCATTGCTCGTGTTTTCATTCCCAAATTAGTATCAAGGAGGGTATATCACATTCAGTTTGTCACTGTCCGTTGAGAAAACTGCCACTTGCCACTGCATATGATAATTTCCTTTCCCAAACTTTACAATTTAATCCAGAGAAATATATTAACTATTTATTAGGTAGCTCTCCTTGCTTGCTTTTCTGTTTGTATCTTGATACAACATTACTCTAAAGTGTGGGCTGACAAGGCAAACTGTAGTTTGTGTACCAGTCAACTTCTAAGGAAAAGCCCCGCCTGGTAGGTGGGGGTTGAACATAGCTCAGGTGGACAAGGGAGACTCAATATTAAAATCTTATAAGTATCTATCTTGTAACCTTTACTCTTCGTTGATAGAAAGGATATGCTGATCTAATTTTCTTATATCTGAGATAATTTGAAAATATTTCAAAGATCTCCTACAACATTGATTCAACTAAAATGCTATGTTTCAGAAATTTTGTTCCTTGATCATATTGTATACATGTATCCTAGGGTTCAGACTATTATAAATAGTAAATATACCATTCTAATTCAAAAACCTAAGAAGACTCCCAGCTTCTCAGTACTTAAGGTTGCAAGAAGCATAATACAGTTCCAGGTTGCTAAATTTACCTAGAGATACAATTTAACCCCACTTGTGATCAGTTCTGCATCTTAAGTAAGATGATTAATTCCACATCACAGTGCCCCATTACAAATTCAAGAAGAAACTAATGCAAAATAATCTATAATAGAACGGTAGATAATATGACAAAAAGCTGTCTACCTTTCAGGGGCAGTAGAAAACAATTCTTCAAGTTCACGAGGTCGTAACATCCCATCCTGGGGTAACAAAAAATATTGTCAAAATAAAAATAGAATTAGGAAAGTTACTACTTGAAACCTACATCATAATAGAATCATCTGAAAATAATTGAAAAGAATTAACATACCCTATCACCATCAAATGCATCAAAAATTGCCTTTAAAAATTCAATCGCTTCATTTGTCAGCTCTACACTCTGCAGACATTAAAATCAATCTTAATCAAAACAGGATAAAAAATACCCAGTCATCCACAAATTGATTTCAGACAGGTAGAACAAATAAACCAGGGTCACAATTCATCTCCAAAGAAATACCTGATCAGGGGCACGTTTTACAGGTGGAATTAGATCATCAGCAAGTTTGATATCATCATTATATCCAAACTTCCTTAGCACAGTCCATGTTGTCTCCAGACGCCCTTTTTCTATGAAAAGGGCATGAAGAAATAGGAATCCAGTCAAAGTAAGCCCACGATCATTCACCCCTTCAGACATTTTTTCTTGTACAACCTTCTTTACACCCACAATTTCAGATGGTTGCAAAGGGGCGTTGAAACATTTAACCTGTTGAATGTTTTGTTAGTTTTTTGATAATTCAAATATATAAACTATCTTGTCATAACATAACGGAAAAATGCTAACCAAACTATAAGGTGCAAACTATAATACTTGATAATAAATGACTCAATTTGTGTGCTTAATATTGCCATCTTAAAAGGGGAATCCAACCTGAAAATCATTCAGCTCAGCATCACTAAGGGCACCATCTCTGTCATGGTCACAGAGGATAAAAATACGCTTCAAGGCTCGCACACATCTAGGCTTTAGAGTTTGCGACTCTTGATCAAATAATGGAGCTGTTGGATGAAGAACAGCCTTTTGTGCATAGTAGAAAACTTCGGGGACCTTCAATAAGGAAATTTAATAGGCAATGTATGAAACGAAATCCAAATACAATTGATGATCAGCACCTTAATAGTATGATGTCAAACCACAAACCAATGGTTGGTATAAAAGATAGATACCTGAATATGCCTACATGCTGAACACTCAATACAAGTTTCAATCTCTCGAAACTGTTGCATTATGGGCGACATCACCTGTTCTAAGCTCACCTGCTGATTTTCATCCCTTAAATCAAGCTTACAACCAACTACTATAACTGGAACTTTCACCTGTTCATTAAATTCAAATATCAACATTCATGCATATATACACCAAAACTGAAAAGACATAATTATTATTAAGCTGTGAAATGGATAGATGTATGCAAGCATGTACAAGTTATGTTCTTTTCACACGAGAAAAGAACATATCTGGTTTTAACAATTTGCAATACTCTAGTTGGGTCATTCCCCATCCGTTCTTTATGAATATTTACTTCTCGCCCCCCTTTTTCCTCTAAACTTCTAAGAAGATAAAAAAAAATAAAAAGATCAGAACCTCTAATTTGCGAAGATGTGGAAGCCAAAATGCACTCAGATTTTCAAGTGTCTCAGGTCGATCACATGCATATGTAAGGACTACTGTGTCAGCTCGCTGCAATTCTTCAGCAACTTTATCACTATCCTCAGCACTGAAATAACAACAACAATACTAAAAACAAATAATAGAATAAACCAATGAAGACATTCAGACTTAGGGTCGACATCTACTCAACAGTAAATGAATTGTGCATGTTTTGCTGGAAACTATGAAAAATAATTGTTCTTTTATCTCGCTGGCCAATGTAAAAAAGGATATTAATATTTTGAAATAAACTGAACCCAAGACAAATCTATAAGCATAAGAGTGCATTTATTTGGATCATTACAATATAGCTCTTCGGTTTCAAGGAAGAAAATACAACAAAATACTACCAAAAGGTTTAAAAAATTTAAGAAAAAAAAATCCAATTAGAACAATATCAAGAAAACCTAGCGCCGCTAATCAAAGCGTTCCACTTCAACCAGCTGTTATAAGGCCTATGAATCTTAAATTAAAAAGGAGAAAACATCACTTCAATAATCTCTATATGATTTTCGGCTCTTAACTAGAGAAAGAATCAAACGAATCACACATAGGCTATCCCAATCCAAAACCGCGTCATCAGTTTACTTAAGAGAAAATCTGAGAAACAAAAAAGAGAACGTACCGGGAGGAGGTGTCGATGATGGTGATAGGTACTCGATCCGGATAGAGATCTTCCGGCAAACGTGTGGGAGGCAAAACCGGCGGCACATTGACTGGAAAGTTATCCGCCGCCGCGGTGATGATGAGGCTAGATTTTCCGGTGCCTTGGTCTCCAGCGACGACAATACGAACTCCGGTGCGGCTGTGAGGATTGACGGTTCCAGAAGAGGGTTTTGCCATGGGTGATGTGAGGAGCAAGAGTCTAAAATGGAGAAGGGAAAGAGTGAGAGATTGGCGTTGGAGTGAAAATAAAAACCCTAAAGAAGGAAAGTATGGTGGTGTACCCTAGAGTAGACGGTGCTTGTAGGTGGCCACTTCTTCAGCGGTTAATATTTGTAGCACCTTTACTTTTCTTGCACCTCAGACTACTGTACCACACTACCAACAGAATTGGCCTTTTCCATAAACGACTGTCGTCTAATAACTTTGTAGTCCTTCTACGCTAACTCTAACGGCCCTCTTCTCTCAACCCAGCTTCTAAATATACTATTTTCTATAACTATTTATGGAATAATTTTTTAATTAAATTTTTTTTATTTTATTTTTTTACTTGTTTTCTACTCCAAATCAATCACATAATCTTTATACTCAAAATAATCACCCAAAACAACTTACTATAAAGTGAATGTAAATATTTCCCAATATTAAATCTTTTTATTTTTCCACACAATCCTTGCAACAAAAAATTCTTATTATTTTGATAAAAAAATAAATTGGTAAGAACACAACTTTTCTGGTGGGTAAAACCTTCTAACCATAGAGTATCCAATATAATCATTCCATTTTGAAGTTAACATGATATTTCGCAATATCTTTCAAAATATTTTTGTTACGTAAATTATAAATCATATGATTTATTGTATAATATATATATAATATATATATATATATATATATATATATATATATATATTTTGCACTTATTTGCCCAACAAACATGCTATAAAACATAATCCAACTAGGGATGACCATGGAAGAGAGCGGATATGAGTTTTGTTATCACATATCCACTTATGCAGGAAAAAAATTATCTTCATACATTAACGGATATCAAATTTTTGTCCCATCTCTATTCTCATCGAATAACGAGTATATTCTCGTACATGTTTTCTTATTATTTCAATATTAATTAATTAAATTTTATAAAATAATAAAAAATTATGGTAAAGGAAACATAATATTATCACATATTCAATATTAAGAGGAAGGTTGTTTATTCGGTATCAAATATTTAGAAAGAAATTATAATTGTATACATCTCAACTTAGAGTACCAAATCAAATTTTACGAGAACTAAAACATTTATTAAATCTGGAAACATTAATGAAACGTTGATAAAATTTTAAAATATCAAATATCGTTAAATATGTTATTGGTCTCTTAACTTTCAGTGAATTTTATAATTAGTCTATTTCGAAACTTTTGACCAATCTAGTCCTTCATCTTTTGAAATACTTTGAAATACGTGAATTTAGTCATTTTAATCAAATTTTGTTAGGTTTATTTGATGTTCCGTACGCATTTCAGGATTGTATTTGAGTTGTTTATATCGGTTGACATATTTTTGTTTTAATATTAAGTCAAATACTATTATGAAACGCGCTAAAGATGTCAGATAAATTAAAATGACTAAATCCACATATTTCAAAATATGGAAAACTAAATTGGTCTAAAGTTTCAAAATGGACTAATTTCAAAATTCACTGAAAGTTGAGAGACCAAAAACATATTTAACCCTTACAAATATTTTAAAAAATATATAAAAAGAAAACAAATAATCAAACAAAAATATATTTTAAATGTTTGTTTACTTCAATCTTTTAAATTCTAATGAATTTCTTGTTTATACATTGATAAAAGTTATAATACATCACTCGATCAAAATCACGCAAAGAACAAATATTAAACTAATAACAATAAAATTTTAACTTAGATCTTGTATCTTTTGAACTTCAATACATGTTGGATAATGATAAAAAATAATTTATAGCAGTTACATTAAATTTGTATATTATAGTAAATAAAATTTATTTATACAATTATAGTAACAAAATTACAGTATGACTAATAATAAGTAAGAAATAAAAAATAATTATGTAAAGTATATCAAAATAGTATTCTACATGATAAAAATAAACAACAAATAAAAATATTAAAAATTATAAAATGTGTGTCTTAAAAATAATTTAAGAAAATATTGAATAAAATCACACAAAGCAAGACAAACGTATAATTAAAGTTTTGATAAGATAAAAATACCTTAGAAATCTAAGAAAAATTTTCAAATATCACCACAGTCAATCGTTGAGAAATAACGAAAAAAAATTTAGCGAAACAAATAGTTATTCAAATGAAACAAAGAGTTTCTTTAAATGAAACAAAAATTAATAATAATAAAGTAAAGAAGATAATTTTTTTACATTACTTAGTAAATGAAATGTTTATGCTATTAAACACTTAAGTTGAGAGTGTTAAACATTTTCAAGTGAAAGACAAATATACAATAAATAAAAATATTAAAAAAAACAGAAATATTCTAATGTGAGACATAAAAAATATTAATTAATATACATCATTTGAACATAATTGCATAGAGATTATGATAAGATAAAAAATATATTGGAATTGCAAATGAATTTCACGACAAATCAAACAATTAAAAGGTTAAAATATATTTGAAAAAATGTGATATTTGACATATTGTTTCACATCTATAATATAAATAATCATTTAGGTTTGTTTGATGTTTCGTATACATATCAGGATTGTATTTCAATTGTTTATACTATTTGACACATTTTTGCTTTAATGTTAAGTCAAATACTATTATGAAACACGCTTGAAATGTCAAATAAACTTAACAAAATTTGATTAAAAGGACTAAATTCACGTATTTCAAAAGATGAATGACTAAATTGATACAAAGTTTCGAAATGAACTAATTTCAAAATTCACTGAAAGTTAAGAGACCAAAAACATATTTAACCCTTTGAGTTTAGTATTATTGTTTTTTTCAAATTTTCTTCTGGTGCTGCAACATGTAAAAAAACCTCCATTTGTGATCTTTTATTGTTTATATTATAGTTGTGAAATAATACGTCAAATATCACATATTACTCATGATAATAATACTTTTTTCAAACATTTACAAAATGAAAGAATTCAAACATATCACAAATATATTGAGAACAAAGGTCAAAAGATAAATAAAAAATATAATACATCAATTTATAATTATGGGTCATCATCTAAGACCAGGCTATTTGATGGCTTTGATTTCAAGTTGAAATCTTCATGATTTCTTTTGATGGTTGGAACCATCTTTTAATGCATAGGGATCCGGTGTATGGTAACATCTCTCCAAACATTTATATATTGTTGGAAGTCCTATATCGATTAAAAATAATATAATTTTATAACATATAAGTGGCTGCAAACCTAGTTGATTTTATGGGGTTGAGTTAGATTTAAAATTCACTTATTAACATATTATCTTATAACAGATCACCCATTAATTTCTAATCAATCAGAGATAAAATAATTTTATAATATATAAGTGGGTGCAAACCTCATCTTACATATCAATTTTGTGGGATTGAGTTAAACTTAAAATCTGCTTATTAACATATGTGTCATCTTTAATTGTCTTGTAGCTCTTACTCTTATTGTCTTGTAACTCAGCCTATGAGAGAAGTGTCAAAGTTTTTTTTAACCTCTCCAACCACTACAGCATTTAGTAGCTACTGCAACATTTACCTAGCTACATTTATTAAAAATGTTACTATTGATATAATATAGTTACATTTCCTTAAAATTATTACTATAAAGAATATTAATATTAATATTGTAACACCTTTTAAAAATGTTACTGTACATATTACACTTTTTTCTATTTTTATTAACATTTGCATAATCACATCTACTAAAAATGTTACTATATATATATATATCCTAATATTGCAACATGTTTCAAAAATGTTACTGTAAATAAATAAATATACTAAATAAATAAATATATTAAATATATTGTATAATATCAGTATTATCAGAAATTAA
>Ga0209589_1000389_pt1 | contig 59537 bp, 27 predicted proteins | sample CowpeawhiteBW_FD_187525 | JGI IMG/M metagenome (GOLD analysis project Ga0209589, IMG submission 187525) | Root nodule microbial communities of legume samples collected from California USA - Cow pea white BW (SPAdes) (version 2) | ecosystem: Host-associated > Plants > Roots > Nodule | place: USA... | reverse complement strand
TTTTTTATTTTTTTTTCATTTTTTTTTTTTTTTTTTTATGTATCTCCACTTTTTCCTTGTTGGAAAGAAGTATATGCAAAGGGATTGTATTATGTTCTTAAAATTTTTTAAGAGCTTCTTCCCATAAGTATTATTTGTAGTTTTTAAGTAAAGAAAAATTAAATTCAATCAATCAAATGTGTAAATGAATGGTAAAAACAACAAAGAGTAGTATTTAAAAACTATATTTTCATAAGCAAAAAATCACAATCTAAAGTTAATTTTGATAATAAAAAACACATGAAGAAAAGAAAATTTACAAATATATTTATATTAACTTATCTTAATGACAACTTCCATTCATGTGTTGACAAATTATTTAAGTTTCCCTAATGTGAAGATTATTCAAAAGTTACTTCCAGTTTAAACTTCTTTTAAGATTTTTACATACATATTCTTCACCGTAAAATTTACTTCTTAATTGTTGTAAATGTCTTCAGAAGAGAAACTTAGATCTAACATCCAGACAAATGACCGACAATTCGAACTTTAATTAAAGTCGTCGAATATCAATCTTTAATTCCAACTTAATATTTTGTATTTAAAAATTAATTAAAATATTATAATGGGATCAAACTTACTTTAAGTTTAATCATAACGCAATTGAAGAGAAATTTAGGAGTTGGGTTTTGTTGGGATTTTATAAACCCTTCATTTGTAGGTCAATAAAATATAGACTTTATTTAGGAATAGTTGGATTAATCCGTACATAAATCAAATTGACAGTTCTAATAAAAAAACATTAGTAGAATATTAGGAACAAAATTTATCTTTTAACATATTTTTACAATTTCTGCCTCGGTTATTAAAATAATTTTACCAATATTTTTATAATTTTTGTGAACTTTATTAAAAAAATAAAACTATTCTTTGGTTATCAAGAAACCGAACTATTCTTTCAAAATCGGTGCCTTCAGAATCTATGCTTATAATGATTTAGGCTTCGGTTCCCCTTTTATTATTAAAACTCAAAAATTCTTATTTAATTCTTTATTCTCGAAAATTGGATTATGCTTTTCTTAATCTAAGATTTATTCTTTTATTTTGTTTAACTAGTTAGAATCCTTTTAATGAATTTCTAAACCAAAAAAAACTCTATTTTATTTTTATTTAAAATTTGATTTTATTTTTATTAAGTAATTATATAACAAATTATATTATGTGAACTTGATAGTATTTGGACCTTTTGTTTATTTAGTAGTTTAAACAAGTTAATACGTTCGACAAAGAGTCATTATGAGTCATACAGATAGAGTCGTTAGAGACAAAGAATATGAAGACAATGTAGATATTAGGAAGTTTATTTGAGTTTGTTTTCAGTTTGTTTAGAACTACACTATGTTAAACTGCAATAGTTTTATAGTGTGGTCGATCATAAATGACGATTTATGATTAAAAGTTTGTTATTGAGTAGAAATGTAGCACTGAAATTACTAAACACTTCATAACTCCACCATTTGATTAATTCATCATTTGAGACTCGTGGATTATTGTAATATTGATTTTCCATTTTCAAAATATAATAATCGTCATAATACATAATACATACAATACCAGGATATTGTTTATTTATTGAAACGGAAGTGATACACAACGGTAAAGTACAGTGAAAACACTTTTACAGTAACCAGCAACAACACCCAATCCACTCTCCATGATAAAAATGGAGGGAGGGAAAAGGGAACAAACAAGAAAAGAAAAAAGAGCATGAACAAAAAAACAACTACACCGTTTTTATGCTGATAACTTTTGATGATATTATATAATCATCATCATTATTTAACTGTAAGTACCTCCAGTCCCATGGTGGAATCCCGTGGTATGACCATGCTCCCCGGTGGTGGAGTAGGGGGCCCCCTGTTTCGCCGCCGCATTATCCTCACGCGCTGCAGCGTTCTGATCACGCGCCGCCCGCTTGTCCAGCTCCGCCTGGTCTACCTTAGATTCCTTCTTCTGGGTTGCTAAATCCTTTTGCAACGGATCACGTGTTGTCATTCTTTCTGCCTGGTTATAGAAGAAGAAGATTTATAAGGTGACATTTGATGAATATTTTATGAGAAATATGATGGTATAGAAGATAGAATGATTGATACCTTCTCTTGGACAGTGGCCTTGGTCTTTTCCATGCCAGCTTTAGCAGATGCACCAATGTTGGAAGCCTTTTCCTTCATGGATTCTCCTGCATTCTTTCCTCCCTGCATTTTCAACTATTGATTCTATTCTTTTCTTTCTTTCTTTCTCAGATTAGGTTTTCTTCAGCACGCTGTATCACACTCTAACATCGCACACCCAATAAATAGATTTAGGTGCTACTCTATGTTTCCCACACCTGCACCTGTAGTAGTACGCGTGGCAGCTTTCTCGGCTTAGTTTCATTCATCTTCTTACACGTAATTGCCGCGTGTCAGTCAGCTACCACCTTCAACAGTGGTGGAGGTTTCCAGTGTTAGGGGCACGTGCCTGTCACTTTTCTATAATCTGTAATGAAATTCGATTTTATCCATTCACGATCCCTGTTTTATCTGTAGTTACTTTCTTCAAATAATTTGGATTTTTCTTAATTTATTTGAAAAATATTGATTTCTATTGTTTAATTTTTCTAAAATTTATTATTATTACATGCGAGCGATAATCGTGTCCGTGTCTATGTTCGGATTTTATAAATAGTTATATTATATTATAAGTTAATAATATACGTAAGTCGATTAAATTAATATATAAGAAAAGCATAATGAAAGTAATAAAAAGTATTTAAATGTCAGTAGTAAAAATTATAAATATAATAAAAATATATATATGTGACAATTTTGTATCAAATATTTCAAAACAATGGTATTTATATCAAAATAATGGCTATTTCTAAAAAAATCAGTTATAATTATATTTTTTTTAAAGTTAGTTTATAATTGTATAATAAAAGTAAAATTGAAATAAAAATTGTGTATATCAAAATATGTATATCATTATATATAGGTATATTATTTTTAGAAAATAATATAATATTCTCCATTCTTGTTAATAAATAGAATTTAAATCTAAGTCAATCCTACAAAATCAATTAATAAGGTAAACATACACATAGATTATAACAATGTTCTACTAGTCATTCAAACTTATATAGAGACAAATGGACTAAGGGTTAAAGAGTGGCCCAAGTCTTGGTGAAAGGAACTTTTTGAAGTCTTAATGACCTTATGAAATTAATCTTATGAGTGGAAGTTATCCATTATAAGTGCTAAAACTTCTTTGTAGTTCAACATTAATTTGTGTTATCTGAATGATTGAGTTTATAGAAGTCTTCTATTATGTTACTGGTTTTCTAAGATTGTATTATTGGATTGACTTATTTGTGAGACTCTATGACAAATTATTTGTACATTAAGCTTATCTTTTTTTTGTTTGAGTTTTTTTCTTGAAATTTTCTTCTTTCGCAATGATCACTTTAGGTTTACATATGGGGTTTCACTAGGAAGAACAAACATCAATGAGACATGAGTCCAACCACATATAAGGTATTGACACTAACTCAAATTTTTAAGACAATGGATTTATGGGTTTTCATCCTCATATGGTGGTACTTCACTTTCTCATTTCTATCGAATGTAGGACTTAAACTCACATATGAATTCTCAACAATGATGTGAACATATGATGGAATAAGAGTCGACCACCTTTGAAGGGAGGCAATAGTAAAGATGTATAATGTGGAATTTTTAGTTCTTCTGCTCATAACTTTTTTGAAAGATGTTTTGTTTGTTTAAAGTTTGTTTATCTTTGTAGGAAAATTCCAAATTACTAAAGATGTATAAAATAATTCTTAAAGTATTCTTAAACTTATGAATTATTTGCATTCGCTCTATCAATAATTTTTTATTTTACTTAATAATTATTTTGAAAAATATTCATCACATTAATAATAGTATAATAATTTATTTATTTATTTTTAAATTACATTAAATAATTTTGTCAATCTTACATAAATGGTTTAATTATATTTTAGATTCCTAATAAAATTGGAAACTTTCGGTTCATTTGAGTCTTTATTAAATTTTTGTGGTCTATTGAATCTTTAAAATTTTAGAATCTTTTCGTTGAATGTTAGATTTCCTTTTGTTACCTATATGACATGACAATTATCTTGTATTGTCATTCTGCTTATATATTGTCACATAACATATTATTGCAAACTAACTACCATAATAACACAGATCTCTCGAGGATTTGCTGCTATATTTACCTAAAATTATTATTAAAGCTAATAAAAATTATAAATTTATAAAATATAAAGTTAAAAAATATAAATTATAAAATTATAAAATTACGAAATATAAAATAAAATATATAATTTTATAATTTTATAATTTTATAATTATAAAATTTTATAAAATTTAAAAATATTTACAAAAAAATATAAAATTTATAAACATTTTAAATGTTTGTTTACTTTAATTTTTTTTAAAATTCTAATTAATTTTTTTATACATTAATAAAAATTATAATATATCACTCGATCAAAATGACACAAGAACAAATAATAAAACTTTAACATAAATCTTGTATTTTTGAACTTTAATATATGTTAGCCGGTGATAAAAAAACATTCATAACAATTACATTAAATTTTTGTATTGTAATAAATAAAAATTATTTATATAATATAATAAAAAATTAAAATATGATTGATAATAAGTTAAAAGATAAAAAGTAATTAAATAAAATATATCTAAATAATATTATATATGATAAAAATAAACAATAAATAAAAATATTAAAAAATTATGCATTATATAAATAATTTAAAAAATTATTGAAAAATATAAAAAAAATATAAAAAATTATTAAAAAAATAAAAAAAATGTATAATTAATGATATAATAAATAATAAAACAAATATAAATATTTTTCTATACTATTTAGTAAATGAAATATTTATATTATTAAGAAAATATATAATAAATAAAAATATTATAAAATAATAAAAATATAAAATATAAAATATAAATTTTTTTATTTGACGTACATCATTTCAACATTAATAAAAATATTTTAAAGATGCATGAGTTTTCTTACAAATTACATAACAAAAACTAAAATATATATATATAATATAAAATATATACAATTACTTATTATTTTAATAATTTAAAAAATATGGTAAGAATTAATTATAAATATTTTTATAGTTTAGATAGAAATAGAATATGAAAAGGATGAATATTATTGTAGGATATATACATCTCTATGCATATTCTTCTAAGTAAAAAAATTTTTATATATATATATATATATATATATATATATATATATATATATATGAATATTATATTAAGGATACGTGCATCTCTATACATATTCCATATCTTATAGATATTCCATATCAGATGATTCTCAAAAAACGAATTTATTTCTCATCTTAAATTAGTTTTTCAGATCTTAGTTAAAGTATGTCACCAAATTTTTTATGTTTTAGGGTCGAACGTAATTTACTTTTTAGGGTAAGATATTAGCGAGTTATAAACCAAAATAATGTCTATTTTATTTTTTATTTAGTATGTAAAATAAGATGTTGTCTTTAATTTTTCTCGTTTGTACAAAAATTTTATATTTAATTTTATTTTTATTAAGTAATTATATAACAAATGTATTTGATACTGACAAAGAGTCAGTATGGAAGAGTCATTACACACAAGTCATTATAGACGTAGAATATAGATATTAGGAAGTTTATTTGAGTTTAACTACTGTCTGTTGAAAAATATACTGTGATCACAAATGGCGGTTTATGATTGAAATTGATATGAAATTTGTTATTGAGTAGAAACGTACCACTGAGATAACTAAACACTTCATGACTTGATATCTTCATCTTGAAGAGATTTTGAAATTTGTTTACTCATTAGATAAAAAACATTGGAAATTTATATATGCCTTTTATTTTCTTCATTCTTTCATTCTTTGATTTTTCATTTTAAAAATATAATAATCGTCATAATACACCACCAGGATCTTGTTTATTTATTGAAACGGAAATAATACATAACGGTACAGTACAAGTGAAAGCACTTCTACAGTAACCAGTAACAACACCCCATCCACTCTCCACTCTCCATGATAAAAATGGAGGGAGGGAAAAGGGAACAAGCAAGAAAAAAAAAAGCATGAACAACAAAACAACTACACCGTTTTTATTAAACCGATGCTAATAACTATATGATATTATAATCATCATCATTATTTAACTGTAAGTACCGCCAGTCCCATACCCATAATCATTTGGGTTTCCACCCGCACGGGTATTATGGGCCGTAGCTGTCCCTCCCGGTCCTCGATTGGTCCCAACGGGATGGGAGCCCACCACTCCCTCAGTCACGTGGCCTGTGGGCTGCCCAGTTCCGTGACCTGGCATCGCCGACGTCTGGTGGAACCCCGTGGGATGACCATGCTCCCCAGTGGTGGAGTACGTGCTCGCCTGCTTCGCCGCCGAGTTATACTCACTCGCCGCTGCATTATGTTGACGCGCCGCCTGTTTGTCCAGTTCAGCCTGATTGATCTTAGATTCCTTCTTCTGGGTTGCTAATTCCTTTTGCACCGGATCACGTGCTGTCATTCTTTCTGCCTGGTTATAGCAGAAACACATTTATAAAGTGATAGTAGAAATAGTATTAATATAATGATTGAAAAATAAATGATGGATACCTTCTCTTGGAGAGTGGCCTTGGTCTTCTCCATGCCAGCTTTGGCAGAAGCACCAATGTTTGAAGCCGTTTCCTTCACGGATTCTCCTGCTTTCTTTCCTCCCTGCATTTTCAACGATTGATATTACTTTCTTTCTTCCTTTCTTTCTCAGATAAGTTTTTTCTTCAGCTCGCTATATCAGACTCGAACACCGCACACGTATAAATAGATTTAGGTGCTACGGTCTTTTTCCCACACCTGCACATGTAGTAGCACGCGTGGCACGTTTCTCGGCCTAGTTTGATTCATCTTCTCACACGTAATTGCCACGTGTAAGTTAGCTACGACCTTCAACACTGAGTTTCCAGTGTTAGGGACACGTGGCTGTATATTTTTATAATCTGTAATGAAATTCGATTTTATCCATAGGTAATCTCAGTTTTATCTTCACAAAATTAAATATGTTTTTTGCTCTTAATTTTTATAAAAAAGTAGAATAATTTTTCTTTAAATTTTCAGATTTTTTAAACTTTTATCTTAAAATATATTGGACTTTTCTTAATTTATTTTAAGAAGTATCTAGTTTCATTGTTTATTTTTTCTCAAATTTATTATTATAAATATTATTGTTATTTTTATTTTTAAAAATAATATAATATATCTTTATTTTTGTTAAGTTTTATTTTAAATCTGATTTAATGATTTAATCTTATTAAATATAATCATAAGTCAAATTATTTTTTAATATTATAAACTATAAATTAAATGAATATAAAAATATATAATATTAATTAATGTGATTTTTTTATTATAAATAGTATATTTTAAATCTTTAAAATGAAGTGTTAACCCAATTTATAGTTTATTTTGTTATAAATATAATTTTTTAAAATTTTACATAATTAATTTTTATTAAATAATATTTGTTTAATTTTAACATAATAAAAATATAAAGATATACAACAATAAAATTATTTATATAATACTTTAATCTAAAAATAATAAATATAACTTTGTATTGATAATGTTTTTCAATAAAATTATTATATAACAACTTTTATACAGAAAATAATTTATATTATTAACGGATATATATATATATATATATATATATATATTATTTTTAAATAATATTTCTTTAAGAAATAAAAACAAAATATATTTTTTAAATTTAATTTACGGTAAATCAGATCAAAAATAAATCCAATATGTTATGATGCACATATACGATACGTGTATCGGATACGACACATATCCGATACGTCGATAGATTAATTTTTAAAATAATAAGATATGATACGTGATAGATACGCATATATGAACAATGAAAAGTGTACAATAATTCTTACAAACATAATAAATATATGATTGTTAATGTATGAATCCAAATTTTCTAATTAGAAACCAATTATTTTAGTAGTCAAAACTTTGTAACTAATGTTAGTGACCAATTTAAAAACCAATTCATCATTGAAACTATTTTAATTATCAATTTAGAAACCAATTATAATTTGTTAGAACTATTTTAGTTGTCAATTTGGTCACTATATAGTGACTAATTATTTTTTGTCACTAATTTTTGTCATTATTCAAAGATTTTATTGTAGTGTAGTACTACTTTATAAATTAAATACTTCATTGATAAGTATCTTTAAAGTATCCTAAAGTATCACACACGATACATGTCGGATACAGATACGTGACTGAAGTTGAAGTATCGGTGCATTATAGCCAATAAGTAAAGAATAAAATAAATATTTATTGAGACAAATTTTATATGAATGTGTAAACAATTTGCATTGTTAATAAATATATATTATTATTTTTAATAATATTATTTTAATAAAAAAATAAATTATAAATTATGAAATTTTAAAATAATAAAATAATAAAATTATATGCGATGAAACTGAACAGGTGATACGTCAAGATAATACATCATCCATTAAAGAGAAAGTTAACAGTTGGAATTCAATTAAAAAAATTAATTTTATAATTGTTTAAATTATTTGAAGGGATAGTAATAAAGAAATATGAAAATTATAATGACTTAACAAATGTTTGTCTAATATTTTATTTTAGTTCTTTTATTATTATAATGTATTTATTTGTTGAAATGAATTAATGATATTAGTATTTTTTTCAAGGATGATGTCAAATTTAAGATGTGAGAGTGGAAAACTAGATAGATCTACCATATGTTTGTCCTAGTTAATTACACTATAAATTGTTAAGATCATAAGATTCTTTTTATGGTAAAGGTTTTTTTAACCAAATGGTGTAATTCGTATTTTTATTTACAAAATTGAGTAATCTTTAAATATATATATATATATATATATATATATATATATATATATATATATAAATATGTATAATAATTAATATTAATTTTAAAATTTTAATACTTTTAACTCATTTATTAATCATTTAATTTTTTTTCTTAAATTCATAAAAAAAATACATATATTTTCACTTAAATCAACTCAGATACATCTTAGGAGTCTCCCTTAAATCTATCTTGTCAAACGAATTTAGCCTACAGCTACAGCTAAATACTAAAAATATGTGTTTTAATCATTAAACAATATAGTACATGTGTTGTATTGGATGACAGTGCCTAGGTGCAAACGCCAGCACAATGTGACCTTAACATTACAAATACACTTAGGAAACACAGAGCATGTCACTTCACTTAAAACGTTAGACGTACTACATGTATGCTTCTAAAACATATTTTAGATTAATTGTACTGTAATGGAACTTAATTATATAGATACATACACTAAAACAAATGTTAGATTTGTTTTACTCCAATGGTACTTATAGATAGATAGATAAAAGTAAAGTAATAATATATGTAACGTCCCAATGTAATTAAAGAAATGCTACATACAAATGATACTATATAGTAAATTTTGGGGTCCTAAATCCAACTCCTACAAACTAGGTACACCACGATGCTAAAAGATTACAGGATAACGATTTGACTAAAAGTATATAAATCCAAAAATAACGAATACATGGGTCATAGCCCTAATGAAAAGTCCAACAGAAACTAAAGTCCAATCCACGCAGACTATGCAGCGGAATTACCATCTTCTTGTTGTCCACGGATGTTCCTCGTCTCTACTCACACCAACAAGTTGATAATCATTGCAAAAGAGAGTACCACACAACAGAACACACAACAACAAAAGTAGGGTAAGCTAGAGCATAAAATCATTTCATCAATGGATTCAGATACATTTCACAGTACAACATACATACGTCACACAAGCATGTTACGACCTTCCAAACAATACACTACGACTCGACTTGACTCATCCGGATATATATATAACTTGGTTGGATTCAGCGGACGCTTGCACTTGTGGTGGATACCTCTGCTCACCCCCGAGCTATGTGTTACAAGTGTTTCATTGAATCAATTTCCCTCACCACAAGGTTAGCCCTTAATGAATTTCAGGCCTCCTGCTACTCTCACCACAGGAGTCAGTCCGCTCTAAGTGAGACTAACTGGCCCCTTAGAGTGTCAAGATGCAGTCCTTACCTTGAATCCTTACCTAGTTATACAGATGGGGCACCACCATGGGCACCCACTAACAAGGACCATAGAATTACGTCCCGACCACTGAAGCGCAACCCCGGAAGTCTCACCTAGAGACCCCAAGGAATTACACGCTGACACGGACCAACATTCATAAATCAGCAATACGAGAACATTAAATCATATTTACAATTTCATACCAACCCTTGGGATTAATTCCTCATACGTATCACATTTTGAATCCATACCACTAGTCATCACCACCCCATGAGTCTAAGGCCTCATCTCATATCAATACCATGTTACTTTAGTTCCAATCCACTCATTCATTTCATATGTCAAGTTCCCACAATACCCATCATTCACCATTTATGAATCATGTCATGCATACATAGCACTCCATTAGGCATATATCCATACATATGTACATGTATCTCATCATACCAATCATACCCAAACAATTCCAATCATCCGAGAGTAAACACACAACCAAAACACAGCACTGTCTCGCCCAACCCCTCGCTCAGGTTGAAGGGTCTCGCTCAAGTGAGTCCCCTTCGCCTAGGCGAGGGCTCAAAAACACCAAGAAAGCAACGCGGGATCTCGCTTAGGTGAGACCCCTCTCGCCTGGGCGAGATGCTCGCTCGCTCAAAATAAAGAGCGGGTCGCCTGGGCGACCTCTCGCGAAAAAGGGTTTGGGTGAGTCCCTGTTCGTCTCGCCTAGGCGAGACTGGCTGGCTTGGGCGAGATTAGCAGGTCTCGCCACTGTTTTCCTGCAACAGTGATCCACGCCAGCCCATCCCACATATATTAACACATTCACAGCTTATCACAACATCATACCAGCCCCATAACTTCAAAACAACAGTTCATAACATAACAGAAACGAAATATGAAAGTGAGCTAGAGTTTCCCTACCTGGAAATGGGTTCGTACAGGACTTCCGACACACAACCAAGGAGCACAACAGCTCTACAAAAGCACTAAAGAGGTGGAGTAGGAACTGGTTCGGAGCTAGTTCGAGAAGGCTTGGGAAGGAACCCTAGCAGAGCGTCCTGTGAGAGTAAGGGGAAAAGACAACTGGTTTCTGAAAGTGAATGGAAATGGAAGTTAGGGCAACACGAATGGCTCTTATCTCATGGGTCAGCCTTTAGGCCCACTGCTGTAGGACAACCCTTAAAAGGAAGCACTTACAATATATATGTATATAATTTTACAAATTCAAATATTTAATAATGAACTATGCACATTTCAAATTAAAAAAAAAAAAAAGCATGTTGTACTCGGTGATTGAAGAATTTAGTAAGTTGTAGCAAAAGGTATATGGAAAGGAAACGTGTCGAATTTTATTTATTAATGCTTGTATGTTCTTCTGATTAGGCAGTTCTTTAAAGGAATTTGTTTTTTGAATTTTTTTTTTTTGGAAATTTGACAAATTTTTTATAAATAAAATTAAATAAATAAATTTTTTATTTTTTAATAAAAATAAAATAATAAAGTAGTATCTTTTTTATCTAAAAATGTAGTTTATCAAATTTTTTTAAAATTTTATATGTCAAAATATCGTTACTTTTTCTCTGAAAGAAAAGAAAAGGAAAACCTTTTTTGGGATTGGAATGAAAAAGGGCAAACACAATAGTTACAATATATGAAAAAAAAAAACTGTGTACTAATATTGCATCAACCATCATCAAAGGAACCAACTTGAGTAATACAAGAGTAGAAGACAAGTCCTCCAATTTTGTGTCCTTATCAACTAACTAATGCTTAAATAACTAGTCATAATTTAAAAATGAACGTGTTAGTTATACTTAAAGTCGCATTTTCAAGTTTTTCTCTTTTTTTTTTTTAATAAAAATGGAATGACTTGCTTTTCATGGAAATATATCTTGTTTTATTCACTATATGATAAGTATTTATATAAATAAGTATTACATACTAGATAACTGACTATTTTATACTAAAAAAAGCCTATAAAGTGTGTTTAGAGTTGTTTTTATTTATTGTTTTTGATTAATATTAAGAGCATCCAAAATTAGGTATTGATCGGTCATAATTACAAAAATACAATATATATATATATATATATATATATATATATATATATATATATATATATATATATTTATTTGAATCAAATTTAAATTATAAATTGGAGTTTAATACTGTATAGTTTGTGTTTTAGATGTAATATATAAAAACAATATTTTATTTTAATATTTTTCTATTTGCAAGAAAAATAAATTTACCAGAGGGTGGGTAATTTTATAAAACTTGACAATAATTTTCTGTAAAATAATTTTTTTACAAGAAAAAAGGCATATATTTATTTGCTGTGGAAAACAATTCACAAAAATATGCATGTATGATAGAAAATATTTCACATAAAAAACGTAAATATTTTCTACTGGAAAATTTTACATAAAGTATGCAAGAAAAAAGTGTTTTGTATAGTAGTATACGAGTTAAAAGAAAATTCTTACTTAAAATTGGATTTATTTAGGTAATAGCTATTAAGATAGTTTCTTTTTATTTATTTACACAATTAACATGTACAGGCTTAAATACATTTTTGGTCATCATTCTCATAATGTTTACTAATGTTTGCTGCGGATGGTCCTCATTTTGACATAATGTTTAAAATGATCATCATTTTTACCGAATGTTTAAAATGGTCCTCATTTTCGCAATTTGTGTTTTATTTGGTCATTTTCTGTGACGCGGTTTAAATCATTAACGAAGCATTGTCTAGGTGACACGGTTGGTATTAGGGTGTGTTAGGTGTACTGTATATGTGTGGTAATTAGATATTTAGAGATAAATAAGTGAGCTAGGGTGAGTTTAGTAAGGAATGTTTGGGAAGTTGGTGAGTTTTGACAATGTTATTCCTCCATTCCCAATTAGTGTTGCTGCAATATTCTTTTTCCTACAATTCCATTATATAGGTATGTTACGGTCCCAACCTTCTTCCTTTACCTATGACTGTAATCGTTGGAGGCAACCGTGTTGGTGGTTCAACGAGAAATGGATGTTCATACCTATATAATGGGATTGCAGGAATAAGAAGATTACAGCAACACCAATTGGAAATGGAGGAACAAGATTGTCAAAACTTACCAACTGCCCAAACATTCCTTACCAAAACCCTAGCTCACTTCGTGCAACTGTACAATGTTCCGTTAATGATTTAAACCGCGTTACAGAAAATAACCAAATAAAACACGAATTGCGAAAATGAGGACGATTTTAAACATTCGATAAAAATGACGATCATTTTAAACATTATGTCAAAGTAAAAATCATCCACAACAAACACTACGAAAATTAGAATAAAAACGTATTTAAGCCAATAATTTAATTCAAATATAAGTAATATTAATAAGTTATAAAAAGTACCAACTTTTAGCCTGAATACATTTAAATGTGTACCACTGTTATTTATGACAATGAAGAACGCTTTGTCAAAATGATGTGAATTTAACCTAATTTTGTTTGACCAAATCTTTACATGATGCTGTTTTTATATATTTATTTATTGTTCATGCCGACTGGGAGAGACGAAAAGTCGTTGTGCGAGAAAGAGAAGAATAGGTCCTTGAATTTGTTTCATTCAATTTTTCTTATTCTTTTACCGTTTACCGTGTAACAAAATTCTCACCGAATAAAATTATGTATTTCAAATTTGCATTTCTTATTAATGGGGTATCATTTTATTTTATTATTATTCAACAATATTTATTTATTGTTATTATATTTTATTTTTTTTAACAAAAATCAATCCTACTGTTATAGAATTGGTCAATACAAAAATTATTAATATTTCATGTTAATATTATAACCTTTTATTTTTATGTTAATAACAGTTTTAAATTTTGATATTTTTTAATATTGTAGTATTAAGTTTTAATATATGGTTTTAAATTTCTGAAGCTAGAAAATAAGCATAAATTAGAATATATAAAATTTAATAATTATATATGCTATCATTTCTGGTGAAAATGAAAACAAAACTAGAGAAATCAAGTTTTGCACACTAATCTCATTCATGAAAAAAAAAATAACATTACTCAGTGTTTGAAACATAACATAATTAACTATAGTTGAGAATATAATTATGTTTGACTTTATAATTATGTACTCAAAGCATGTGTTTCAGTTTTGTGGTAAAAATATTTTACTATTTATCCTTTTGTTTTACGGCGAGTAAAAATAAATCAAATTTCATGAATATTACTTTTTTATTAAATAATAATAAAATTAATAAATCAACACATTTTATTTTAAATTTAAATTTAGTAAATTATTTAGAATAATAACATATATAAATATAAATAATTATTTAAAAATATATTTTTCACAAAAATATTTAAATAAGATTGTCTAAATAATAATAATAATTATTAAATTTTAAGTAACATTTTTGTAAGGACATGAAAAATACTAAATGTAAGAGTAAGTATTAGGTTTAGACAAAGATAAAATATATGATATGTGTAAATGAGATATAATAGAGTATATGAGTGAGACTTGATAATTTTATTGTTAAAAAACTCGAGTTATAAAAAACTAAATAATTAAATTTCATATAAACGTTATTGTTGTTTAAACATATTTATTTTCTTTATCTCTAGAGTTTTGTCTGAATTATTCGTCTGATTATAGTGGATCATAAGAGTTTTGGTATAGAAAGCTATTATTGAAACTAATCAATTATTGAATTATAGTAAGTTCGTCTTTCACTATTCTTTTGAATCACTTTAGTTATATGTCTCCATTTTGGAAAGACTTACTTGCATGTGAATCTTTCAAATTCAAAATGAGTTTGGATATGATTAAATAATCTTTAAGGCATGTTCAAATTGATGATTTTAAGATTTTTTCTTGGGTATAATAGAACATCTTGCGAGAGTCCTAATTGGTGAAGTTTGAAAAGCAAGGAGCTTAAGTCCATGTAAGAAAATTTAAATGTTTAATTGTCATTTGTGAGCTTGATTGTATTAATGTTGTGTGATTCTTATGTTTGTGATGAGATGTGATGATGCTGCATGTTGGTTGTTGTGGTTGATTTGGTGAAAGTCATGACTTAGTTTGAAGGTTTATTGTCAACAAAATAATTTTTATGAGATTTTTGAACTATTTTGAGTTCAAGTTCATAAAGTATATCAGTTGAATCAATTGAATATATTGTAGATGTATTTTTTAAAATCGAATAAATTCAATTTAAGTATAAAGAATTGATAAAAACACATAAATAGACCATAAGAATCAATTGATATAGTTAAAGAATTTTCTTTAATTGTGCAAAGGAAACTCTAAATGATAGATGTTTCTTGTGTATAGTAGAACTTCTTGTGAGAGTCCTAATTGGTGGAGTTTGAAAAGAAATAAGTTTAAGTTCATGTAAAGAAAGTTAATTGTTTAATTGTTATTTATGAGTTTGATTCTCTTGATGTTGTGTGATTTTTATTTTTGTGATGAGATGTGATAATGTTGCATGTTTGTTGTTGTGGTTGATTTGACGAAATAGATGATTTGGTTTGAAAGTTTCTTGTCTAAAAATTAATTTTTAGGAGATTTTTAAACTATTTTGAGTTTAAGTTATTAAAATATATATATTAGTTGATCCAATTGATTATGTTATATATATATATATATATATATATATATATTATAAACTGAATGAATTTTTTTTTATAAAGAATGGATAAAAATACCTAAATGTATCATATGAACCAATTGATAGTTAAAGAATTTTTTGTAATTGTGTAAAGGAAGCTCTAAATGATGGTCTAGATGATATGACAATTGTGAGTTTGAAATTATTTGACTTAAAATAAGTAATTTTAGAAATAGGCAATATCTATATAGAAAAGTTAAAAGGAGAATAATATAAGTAGAATCTAATAATACCAAATTGATATATTTATTAATTTATACAAATTAAGTATATGATGTAATTGTTGCAAAAGTTATTTCAGCGAGTGAGTAAAATAAAATAAAAATAGAAAAATCATTGGATAAGTAATATTATCACTAAAAATCTAAAATAAAAATGAGTTATTGAGTGACGTACAAATTTATTACTCTAGACAAGTCTATAAACAAGAATGAAAAAAATTCTTTTCAAAATATTAAAAACTTTTAAAATAATATATGTATTTATTTTTATATCATTACAACTAATTTAAAATTTGCATTTATTTTATTCATAGTAGAAATAACTTTTTTTCTTACTTTTTTTTTTCTTGTATCCATCCAATCTAGTCAATCACATTGAAAATTTTTGGTAGAACAATTAGCTGGTCTCCCAGGTCAGGATTTGGGTTCATCCATCAATGTCAAAACACTCTGGACCAGATCTACTAGACACTTCTAAAACAAAAGTTAATGATAAAGATGTCTTCTTCAAAAACTCGGTTTTCAAAAGAAGTTTGAAAATTTATTTTTTTTTATTTATATTAAAAAGATTTTAATATATTAATTTTTTTCTCTGCCTTACTTAATTATATTATATAAATATAGTTTCTTTGTATTTTTTCTATCTAAACTCTTAAAGTTCCATTCTGTATTAGTTTTTGTATTAAATAAACTAGTTTATCAAGCTAAAATTTTCGACCAACTATCATATTTTGTTTTTCTTAAACTATTTTTTATCATCATCAAACCAATTGCAAGATCTTATACATTATGATGAAAAAAAAAAAGTGAATTCAAAAGGTTTAAATAAAGAAGATTTCTTAGAACAAACTTAGCTTCTTTTCACTCTCTTATGGAACATTGATGTTTGTTCAGAAGTTGACGTAGTTATGTAGAGTGATTTTCACCGGGGATACAATATTAATAGATTTGAGTTACTATTCATTTTAATGTTTATTAGGAAGACTTTAAATACATCAATCTACAATGTTTATCTAAATCAATTTTAATCATCAACGTTAATATCGTTTATGTATATAAAAAGAGTTTTATTAAAGATATAATATCAATTAAATCTGAGTTTAACCATATAAAATATTAACATCACTCTTAATTCAAAATATTAAATTAATGGATTCACATGTCTTTATATTTATATAATTTTCTATTTTATGAAACCTAAACTACCAGCTCATATTTTAACTATTACGATTCTCAGTGTATTCCAAAATCATGTTATTTTGCAGATTTTTACTGTTGGTATATTTTTAAATTTATCTCGGAAAAATTCTTGATTAAAAATTGTCCACACATGACTTGTCTCATTTAACTCAAGCCGTATCGAAACAAGTGGTTTAAGAGAAACACGGAGACTGTACCATAGGGTTCTAAATCATGTGGCTGATAATTATATATATTCTGTGACTGACTAAAAACGATTCTGAATCGTTTGGTCATAGTTAAATCGGTTGGTGACTCGTTGGAACATGGATGACCATAAGATAAGGGTAGCCACGTGAGAGTCCCAGATATTTTGGGTAGGAAAAGGTAGAATATGCGGTAGAGAGGGTAAACATGTGAATGCATAGATTGGTTAAAGAAAGGACTAAGTTTATTGAATGTAGGTATTATTAAACAATGAAGATATCTATTGCAAGTTGAAAAGTCACTTGTATTACATTAAAGTTGGTAAAGCTATTTTATATCTTTTATCAAAACGGGTTTAACATTTTTATATGGTACTAACCATATATTATAAGCATCAACAAGGGGGTCACCGTCCATTCATCCAAAAGACTTCATTAATGACAAACAAACGTGTTATCAACATATTCTTTTTGTACACAATCTCTTAAATGCATTATTTATTTATTTATTATCATATTTATAATAGCAAAAAAACTTGTGAATTGAAAATCAATATTTGTTTCTATTTAAGTTCAAGAATGATTTTTTTTTTTAAATTTAGAAAAAAAGGTAAGTATAGTATTAACATTTTTACTATCTTGGTATATCAAATATAAATATAAAAATATATTGATATCGAATATTCAAATAAAGCTCACCTATTTTTAAATATAATGACATTATTTTATAAAACATTCTTATTTACTTGGGATTCTACTTTCAACTGCATTCTTTTTTCATATCAAATTTTAAGGAAGGATAATTCAAGAATTGAAAGATATATTTAGTTAGTTTCCCGTATAAAATTTTCAATTTTATTTGTACAAATAAAAACTTATAAAACAAGACTTTATCATATAAATTTTAATAATTTGGTCATCGTTATTTATTTATAACCTTTTTAATTTGGTTATTATATATATAAAAATATAAATCAAAATAAAATAATGCACGTAAAAGTATAGTGATAAAGATAGGATGAAAGAAATTTTACGTCTAACAACTAATTTAATAAGCTTTTATTTTATGCGTAATAGTGATCTTAATAATTTCTTATATATGTATAAGAACCATATTTTAAATTTTAAAATATAAATTTAAATGAGATGGATAAAACTAGATAATATCAATTAATTAATTGTTTAATTTATAAGATGGTGTTAATTTTCTCACATGCACATTCATCCTTCTCAACATGAACTTCAGACACATGTTAAAAAAAAATAATATTTTTTACACATTTCTATAACAGCTCTTGAACCCTTGCATCACACTCTTAAAATAATATCACAAAATATTCACATGAAAGTATGTGTATTTGTGCCATACATATTGTGAGACCTTATCCTCTCATTCTTAATTGAACGGTCATCACCAGCTTAAAAAACATCGGAAAATCCGACTTTTCAATGCAATATTTTAATTTTTTTTTAAATCACGTTTCAAAAAAAAATACAAAACATATTCATAAATCACAAATCACGTTTAAAATTTATATCTATCCTATTTTTAAATACATTCAAACCAGTGGCGGAGGTACAATTAAAATTTAGTGAACATGGGAGTGGTGCAAAATTTTCACCGTAACCATCTTGTACCATTTTTTTACAAGAATATTAAACATGATAGATGCAATAGGCCGTGGGCCTTAAAAAGATGAAGGAGGAAAGAGGTAAGGTGAGCCATAAACAAGCTTTGGCATTAGCAGAAGAACGTGTAAAAAAATCCAGTGGGCCCTACCTTCATTGGACGGAGGCCGCACCTCCACTGTTACTCGGTGCCAAACACACTTTAAATACAGCACCCCGCATTCTTCTAACCCTTGCCCCCTTTCTCACTCCCTCCTCTTCACACATTCTTCACCGCACCAACAAACCTTCTCCCTCACACCTTCAGGTAACTTTCTCTCTCGTTATCTCTTTCTTCTCATATTCTTTCCCAATGCTATCTATCTATGTAAGTTTCTCTCTCCTATTCTTACTTTCCTTTCCCTATTCTCGCTCGATCTAACTGTTTCCGCTCTCCGCGCTTCGATTCACTCTAAACTACTCCACGCTTATTTTATTTTACGTGATTTTCGTACAACGTGATTTGATTGTGGCCAATTCTTACATGTCCTGCTTGATTTTCTCACTCTATTTCTCTGCTATCTATATGTATATATAAATCCCTCTCTATACCTCTGTTTTACGACGCATCTTTATCGGATCTAAGGAGGAATCCTCTTTTACCTCTCTGTCGCTTGTCGTATTTCTGGTTTGTGTTAATACTCCGGAAAACGACAGCATTGTGTTTTTTCTCTTCTGTAATAAGCCTGACTATAGTGAATCTGGAACAAATTTTGCGCGAGGTAACCGGCCACCTCTGTTTTCTTTCAGATCTCGTTTATTCGCTTGTGTTAATCTGTGTGTTTGTTGTTGTCGAGCTGGATACACACGGCTTATCAGGAGTTAGGATTTCACTGGTTGTTCCTCTTTGATTTTTTCTTGGTGTCTGCGCTTATTTACTGTTGTGCTTAATGAATAGTTTGGTTGACCAATTGGATGGTTGGTGAGTTAGAATATTCCGATTCGTTGCCCAACTTGGGTTAAAAAATCTCTGCAACTCTCGAAGACGATAAATTTTGCTGTTGTTTGGAGGAAGGAAATTTCTTCTTCATGTTCTTTTCTTAAATTGCACTTTTCTTTCCTTTATTTTAAATATATACCAAACCTCCCAAAAGTTATATTACTTTCAAATAATTAATAGTTATGAATGCTTGGACAATGTCTATTTGCCTGTATATGTTGCTAGTTATTTAATTTAAAACGTGTTATTGATGGTAGAGTTCACTATTCATTCAATCTTATATCTCTTCGTCTTGGCTTTGGTTTTAGTACCGTACAAGGAAGAATAAAATTTGAGTTATTATCAATTTTAAAATTTCGTTTAACCTTTCTACTTAGTTTTGATTTTTTTTCTCTGTATTTCAAATAATTTTAATTTACATAGATTATTATTATTATTATTATTATTATTATTATTATTGAATTGATAAGTTTATTAAGTTTTATTTCACATGTGTTAACTGATAATGTAAAAATTCATAGCGTTTTTGTGTTCCAGTCCTATTAGGCCTATTTATTTATGTAGGATCATTATTTAGTACTCTGTTATATAAGACGGACTTTTTCTGATATTATTTAATAATTTTTTGATTAAAATATGTAATATTTGTATATTTTTCTTCATTTAAATTTTGTTAATCATTTGTTTTGAGTAATATGTACTAGTAATTTCTTTTCGAGATTTTGGATTTGATTGTCTATGCTTCTTGTTTGAGTGTAATTATGTATGGATATGCGATCTTAACAAAGTAGGAGTCGCTTTATCTTAATTTCAATGGGTAAACATATCATTATAAAATTGGAATCCTCACTTCCATTGATTATTTATAGTACTAGGGAACCTGATTTAATAAATATTATGTTTATGAAAATTAAATAGACTACGTTTCAATGTGACTTATTCATTATGCTTCTTTTTTTTTTCCTATTTATTTGAAGAAAATAATAAAAGTATAGCTAGACAGGTCTTATTTTTTATTTTTATTAACTGCTATTTGGAAGTTGAATTGAAAATCATATCGATTACAATATTATATTTTATATGTTTAAATTTTTATCAATTTATGTCTATGTATACATTTATTTATTTTGATGAAGAAAAAAAAAAGTGTAAATTAAAGTCTTATAAATATTTTAATAAAACTGAAATAATTTATTGTATACTTTGCTATATAGAAAATTTCTTAAATCAAATCTCAAAAAAAAAAACATGGGGGAAATTTATGTTTTTATATGATATCGGTTTATTGCATACTTTCTCTATCATAATTAAATTTAACGCCTATGAAGAGGGGTGTATCTATGTTTTCAAAGACTGTAGTCGTTTATTGCTATGTAATATATATAATTGTTTTTAATGTATTAGTATTAAGTGTGAATATTATTTTCTTATTAATTGCTATATTAGTTATATATATATGCGTATATAACTAGTATAAGTTTTTAATATTACAAAAACTCGAGAAAGTGATTTTTTAAAACATTTTCCTCGCTATAAGCTTTCTCGTTTTTATTTAAATTAATCTCCTTTTGGAACGACAAAATGAAGAGACAAATAGAATTTATTAGAGCTGAATGAAAGTTGGTTCGATAAATTTTATTATGATTTTTTACCAAGTTTTTATTTTCAGATATTTTGAAATTAATAAATAGTATATATTAAAGAATTATGTACGTGTTACTATGTTACTCGGTTATTTATTGTTTATTATGATTTTAATTAATGTTAAATAATTGTAAACTTCAATTTTTATATTTAGCTTAAATTGTTAGTTAATATATTATGTTTATATTTTGCTTTTGTATTAAGTTTTTAAACTTTTTAATGAACAAGTTGTTATTATGTTTAATTTGACCTTATAAAAGAATAAGAACTTAGTAAAAATATTTTCTTTTGGACTTACAATGATTTTTGTTATGAAATTTTTAAACATGTCGTATTAGTAATTTTTATTTCAAATGATTTTTCTTGCATTCAATGTTCATTAATGTCTATATAGTGAAAGCGACTGGAATAATTAAATCCCATTTGTCCACGATACTTTATTCGCGACCGCATTTATCATTTATACATATATTGCCATGTTTATGGTGGGTCCCCCCTGACTCATCGTTGTTGTAGATAATACCAACAAAATGTATACATCAGTTAGATTGATTGACGATTTTGCAAATTGTATTTGTCTTAATAATTTTGTTTAAAGATGGGACAACTTGAAGCCGGTTGAGTTGTATTTATTTATGATAAATTCTTTTGATGCAATGTACACAACTTGTAATCAAAACTCCTACAGTAAATAAGTTTCTCTGGTTGAGATATAAACACCTGTTTTGTTTAATGGTTGAAAATCTGACCTACCTAACTTACGTCGAACTTCCTTGAAGGATGGCGGCCGCTCGTTTTTCTTAAGCTAATATGTATAGAAAGTGATATATGGCCTTTTATATTTTTTTAATTTATATCATTAGACTTGGTATTTTTTTACAGGAAGCTCAGGATTATGATTATAGAAAATAACTGTATTTCGTTTTCGATTGCAATATTTTCACTCTAAAACAAACAGTAAAGCATGACACACTCTACAAATCAATTTGAGTTTCTGTATCATTTGCTTAGTAGTTGACACGGTTCTACCTTTTGTCACGATGATCATCACTAGTGAGACATAGGGGGAAAGTTATGGAAAGCTAATGTAGTGTCATATCTAGCTATTTATGCTTATTGTTTCTCATTGGAAAAGTCTTCCCATTTGTTTATAGATTTGAATAATGTTGCATGTTTATTCTTCTGAATTGTGAATGAATCTTTTTTACGTTTACTTTTGCGTGTGGATTGCTTTTTCTCTTTTAATTATAAAATCATAGCTTAGACATCACCCTGCCCATTTCATTTTTGTTTTGTGTCCATGGTGTACATCTATACCATGGTTGGTCCATGCTGAAGTCCATTGTAAGAAGAAAATAAAAATATAACAGGGTGATTAGTGGTTTCAACATACTCTGTTAGCATGTTTTATCTACCACATCTTCTGTTACTAAAAGTATTAGAGTGTATTGCCAGCAATCTCTATTCCTGTATAGGTAAGTGCGTGTTTCTCTATTCGCTTTTAATCTGCATATTATTATTAGTATTAGAAGTAGGATTATCTCCCCCCATATCAAATAGGAGTATAGAGATGAAACGTATGAAATACAAACGATAATGAGAGGAACATGTTACCTACTTTTGTTGAAATGTTCACTATGCACTATTTTAATAATGCATGTTTTTGCTCTGAAGATCACACATTTTATCCATTCTAATGCTGTGTGCTTTTAGAACCCACTAGGTAGGTATTGCCGATAATTCTTGGCTTGAGATATGAGTCTCGTTCATGTTCATGGAAAGTGTTGTAAGAATATGCCCTGATGTTGACTTTTGCAGGTTGTGTGAAGATGGGGGCTGGTGGCCGAACCTTTGTTCCTCCTTCCAACAGGAAATCAGAAGTCGACCCTCTAAAGCGGGTGCCATGTGAAAAACCTCCTTTTAGCCTCAGCCAGATCAAGAAGGCCATCCCACCTCACTGTTTCCAGCGCTCTGTTCTCCGCTCATTCTCCTATGTGATTTACGATCTAACCATAGCCTTCTGCCTCTATTATGTTGCCACCCATTACTTTCACACCCTTCCCCATCCTCTGTCTTTCCTTGCATGGCCAATCTACTGGGCTTTCCAAGGTTGTATCCTCACTGGCGTTTGGGTCATTGCTCATGAGTGTGGCCACCATGCATTCAGTGACTACCAGCTGCTTGATGATATCGTTGGCCTTGTTCTCCATTCTGCTCTCCTAGTCCCATACTTTTCATGGAAATACAGCCATCGCCGTCATCACTCCAACACCGGTTCTCTTGAGCGGGATGAAGTATTTGTGCCAAAGCAGAAGTCCGGTATGCAGTGGTTCTCTAAATACCTTAACAATCCACCAGGCAGAGTCCTCACACTACTCGTCACCCTCACTCTTGGTTGGCCCATGTACCTGGCTTTTAATGTGTCAGGCAGGCCTTATCCAAGGTTTGCTTGCCACTATGATCCTTATGGTCCTATTTACACCGATCGTGAACGACTTCAAATTTATATATCAGATGCTGGAATAGTTGCAGTATGCTATGGCCTTTACCATCTTGCCATGACAAAAGGGTTTGCCTGGGTGGTGTGTGTTTATGGAGTTCCTTTGCTAATTGTCAATGGATTTCTGGTGTTGATTACATTCTTGCAGCACACTCACCCTGCATTGCCGCACTACAATTCCTCTGAGTGGGACTGGTTGAGAGGAGCTTTGGCAACAATTGACAGAGATTATGGAATTCTGAACAAGGTCTTCCATAATATTACAGACACTCATGTGGCACATCACTTGTTCTCCACAATGCCGCATTATCATGCAATGGAGGCTACAAAAGCAATTAGGCCCATTTTGGGAGAGTATTATCGACTTGACGAGACTCCATTTGTGAAGGCAATGTGGAGAGAGGCAAGAGAGTGTCTTTACGTGGAGCCAGATCACGGTACTGAGAACAAAGGTGTATTTTGGTACAACAATAAGTTGTGATGATTAGTGCTGCCGCGTTTTAAGTTTCCTTTGTGTCGGTTAAGTATGCAAACCTGCTTATTGGGAATAATTTTGTTGAACCCTAATGTTGGTGGTAGTAGTGTCTAAAAAGTAGTGTAGCGGTTTTTGTTTGCAGAATAAGATATGGCGTCCCAGAACAGTTTAATTATTGCACCAAGGTTTGAATCAGTGCATGTACACCATGTCTCTTACGCTGTTGAGGAAAGCTTATTCTTGTTCTAGTTTTTTATTGCAAGCAATTCGCTTATTCTGTTCCCATTTAGAAGTTCTAAAATCATTATTTGTTTTTCTAAATGTTGAGAAGCATGAATAATGATTCTTTTTTTAATTCACTGAACTCGTCTTGCTATTGAAGTTATTTCTAATGTGAGATTCACATTAAACTTATAACCTTGATTGGTAGATTAAGGAACTGGTAATTAAAGAAGAGAGATCACTGCATAATATTTTGTATTATCACATCATATCATACGAAAAAGAAAGCAAAATACAATATTATCATATATATATATATATATATATATATATGATAATAACCGTCATCCTTAAACTCAATGTGATCGATTCTTTTCAATCACGAGTTTGTGTCTTAGAGAAGAAAATAAGACTTGAGAGAGGGATTTGGTCACTATTTGTAACTTGTTCAGCAACATGGACATGACAAACAAGTCAGGAGTGATTTAGCATTCTTTCTCGAACAAAAATATTGTCAAGTTCCATGTCTTTTGTTTTAGAGCGTAGAACTGGATTATGACTAAAAGCTACGACACTTTGATTGTCACAGTAAACAATAGGGGTATTGCACTTGAGTTCAAGTTCTTGAAGAAGAGATCACAACCACACAGTTTCAGCAACATTACTCCCAAGGTTGTGGTATTTGGCTTCAGGACTTGAAGAAGAGATTGCAACCGCACAGCTTCACCACACAATTTGCATCACAATATGCGTGGATAGTGTATCTGTTGAGAACAATTGAAATATGTTGAATGTGCAAACCATAAGAGATAGATCTTTTGGATAGAGTAGAATACCCTAGACTGCCTTCCAATGTTCAATGAGAGATTGAGCCATAAATTGACAAACTTTATGCACACTATGGCATGGTAATAATGATATACTATAAAGCACCAACTATGGATTGATAAAGGGATGGATCATCCATATAATAAGCATCATCTCACATATATCACGCAACAAATCATTCAATAACAGACCTGCCCAACCCGTAACGGTCTTAAAAACCAGTCCAATTAGTAGTAGTCATGGTGACTTGCCAAATCAATAGCAGTCATGGGAACCAGCGCCATCAGTAACAATCATGGGAACCTGCGTAGATTGTACCAATCATAGGGGTTTATTCAAAACGTAGCAATCATGAGGACCTGTCCGATCCATAACAGTCATGAGAATTTGTCCAATTTATAACAGTTATGGAAACTACTCAAACCGTAGTAGTTATGGGGACCTACCCAAACCTTAGCAATCATGGGAACCTGTCCAAACTGTAACAGTCATGAAGACTTGCAAAAACGGTAACAGTCATGGGGACATATTCAAACATTTAGGAGTACCCATTGATATATACTCAAACTTGTCTAATCATTATAACACAAAACATGACAATACACATCGATACTCATCCCACAATCACATGAAAATTAACTTTCTTAACTTGGATTTTGTAATTAAAACTTCAAAACTTCTTCCTATGTTTAAATCTTACTCTTACTTTTCCTTCAATCTACTCAACCTCTCGTTTTTTCTCACCAAACATAACACTCACTCACTTGTTTTGTATGTATGTTTATGCACTCCACTCTTACCCTTCAAATCCTAAATAATTTTAAAAATATTTTATGTAATAAATTTTATGTGATCTTCTTAATAACTACAAAATATTATATATACCTTTTCCTATATTTATATTTCTGTTTCTTAAAAACCATTTTTAAATCTCTTATATATAATCAAAATCATACATGATAAATTTTGTTAATAAATATGTTTAAAGAATAACTGTAATATACAATTTGCTTATATTATAATAATAATCTTATATATCTTTCGAAAAATCCTTTTATTATCTTCTTAATAATTATTTACCAAACATTTTATTTCTTATAAATATTTTAAATAAAATAAATATTTTAAATTAATAAACCATTTATCTCCTATCATATAATAAAATAAATAATTAATAATAATTCATTATATCACATATAATAACCTTTTAATAAATATTTAAAAATAATAAATTGTCACTTATTATTAAAATCTAACTGTTATGAATTAATGATTGTCCATTGATTTGATACATTTACTTGTATGATTTCATATGATTGATACTCATATGATTCATTTTCATTACTCTTTATGTAAATATTTGTATTAAGTTTGTTGATTTGTTATTACATGTTGTATCTATAAATAGGTCTCTTCCTATCAATAATAATACAAAGAATGAGTTGCTCCCTATTCTCTCATTCTCTATTCTCTATTGTTTCTTCTCTTATCTATTATCTATTATTTTCTCTTTTATTCATTTTATTTCATAACACGTTATCAGCACGAAGCTCCAACCAACTGAGGACTAGTGAAAGCTTTTTCTCTATAACAACAGTGCTCTGCGTGTCTCAATCCAGGCTTTTTCTAATCCTTTCTCAAATTATAATTTTACCTTACATTCTTCCTCTTGTGATAAGAAGTGTTTAACTTTATCAATTTTCATCTCCGTCTTATTATTTTTATTTTTATTATGATGGTGATTATTATTATTAATATTATTATTCTATGTGCTAGTTCTAAACACACAAAATGTTGCCAAAATTTGGATTTGTGACCCTTGATATTACAAGGAAGAATTCCTTATATTGGATTTTAAATGTTGAAATATATTTAGATGCAATGGATATTGGAATACCATTAAATAAAGAAATAAAGCATCTAAGCAACATGACAAAAATATTGTGAAAAAAGATTTCACAAATATTGTGAATTTATTTAATGCCTATGTATGGCTGACTAGACAAAGCAATAAAGCTTTTGATGAAAAAAAAAAATGAGTTGCTCCCTATTCTCTCATTCTCTATTCTCTATTGTTTCTTCTCTTCTCTATTATCTATTATTTCTTCTCTTCTCTATTATCTATTATTTTCTCTGTTATTCGTTTTATTTCATAACACGTTATCAGCACGAGATCCGCCTAATCTGCTCCATTCTCAGAAGTGAATGCAGCAATAAATATCATGAATTTATTTTTGATAGAAAATCAAGAAATCTGTCCAAATTGGTTCTGCTCCATTCCCAGAAGTGAATGTCGCAACATTTGATTTATATTTTCATGATCATGATCGTGATCGTGATATTGATTATGAACATGGTTATAAAGAAAATTTCAAAGACACATTTTGTCATCAGAAGTGGCACAATAATGTGAAAAAAGGAAAAGGAAAATGTGAAAATGCTGACAAAAAGATGAAAGTATATATTATCATTACGGTGGTAAAGGCCATTTGAGTTGTACTTATTGTACACCAAAGCATCTTACAAATAATGAAAAACATAGAAACATACTTTGCTTATGAAGGTGGTGATTCTGATTATGGCCATATGGATGTTACTCATCTTGATATTATTATTTTCCTTGCTAAAGCAAATGGAAGCATTGATCACCTCATTGATTATGAGAGTGTTAAAAAAATAAATCTCATATTGATATTTACGTTTATATGAAAAACGAATGTTTGCATTAGTACAAAAAGATATATGTCTTATTGATAGTGCAACAACTTATACAATTCTCAAGAGTAATAAATTTTTCTCTTGTTTGATAATGCGAGACATCAATGTTAGTATTATTTATAGTACTACAAATATATTTAAAGACTCTAGAAGAACTATTATACTTCTACCAAGAAGTTGAATAGAAACTTATTAAGTTTCAATGATATTTGTCTAAATGGATATTATATTGAGACAAACAATGAAAAAGCTATGAAATATCTTTATACCTCTATGATTGAGTTGAAAAAGAAAGTGTGTTGGAGAAATTATCAACATTCTCTTATAGTTTGTACTACAAGTTTATTAGTACAATTAAAATGCATGTCATGGTAAACCAGAAGTTTACAAATCAAAATGATTGTCTTGTTTGACATGATCAGTTATTATGATGCGAAAAAGAAAAAAAAAAGGTTGAAAAACTCATGTGGACACGTTTGAAGCATGATAGACCTATTGGTTCCAAATATAAAAACTCTTGAATGAGAAAGGGAGCTAAAATGCAAAATGACCTAATAAAAAAGGTTGAAATCCCAAAAGATTCATTTGACATAATTAATGGTTCGGTTCCAGAAGAACCTCAGGTACCTGAAATTGTTGAAAATGATAAGATTTCAATAAATTATGTTATGAATCATATAATATGGAGCCAAAATAAAGTTAACATTGACGAAACTTTTACTTATAACATAGCGATGAATGCTCTGAATGACAATGAGGATCAATAAACAATAATCATTGAAGATTGTCGGCAAAGAAAAGATTTGCCAAAATGAAAATATGCAAAGAAGCATAATTATATTTGTTTGCTAAACGAAAGGTTTTTGAACATATAGTTCGCACACCTGAAGTTATGAAACTCGTTGGGTACATATAGATTTTTGCGCAAAAATCAAATTAAAAATGATGAAATTGTTAGATACAAAGCATAATTGGTTGCTCAAGGTTATTCACCAAACCTTGTATTGATTAGTGAAAAAACATGTTCACTAGTATTGGATGCAACAACATTGCAATATTCGATTATCCTAGTTGCACAACAAGGTTTGCATTTACATCTAATGGATGATGTTACAACTTATTCGTACGGTTCTTTTGAGAATCATATTTATATGAAAATCCCAAAAGGATTTTATTTGCCCAACAAAACAAATTCTAAAGAGGGTTATTTAATAAAATTGAACATGCTCTTTTATTTAAAGAAATCAAGACGTGTGTGGCATAACCGTCTTATTGAGTACTTATTAAAAGAAGGATATAAAAATGATCTTATTTGTTGTTGTATTTATATGAAAAGATCCAAATAATGAATTTGCCATAATTATTGTTTATGTAGATGACATAAACATCTTTGGAATTCCTAATGAGCTCACAAAGGCAATTGATTACTCAAAGAAATAATTTGAGATGAATGATCTTTGAAGGGCAAAGTCTTATTTGAAATTATAAATTGAGTATTTAAATAAAGGTGTTTTTATACGTCAAGAAGCTTATATAATTAAGGTGCTTAAAATACTCTAAATGGACAAGTCATGTCCATTATGCACTTCAATAGTTGTGAGGTCGTTAGATGTTGATAAAGATTCTTCTTAGACCTCAAGAAAATGATGAAGATCTTCTTGGTCTAGAAGCATCATATCTTAGTGTCATAAAAACACTAATGTATCTTGCTAATTATACTCGATCTAATATTGCATTTGCTGTAAATTTGTTAAGCAATATATAGTTCTTCAACTACAAGAAGAAAATGGTTTGGAGTAAAACATATACTTCGTTACTTTAAGGGTACTACGAATATGAGCTTATTCCATCCAAATGATTCAGATTCAGACCAATGGGTTATGGATATGCATGTTATTTTACATATTCTTACAATGTCACAATGGTTGATCACAAACAAGATGTTTGTTCACATGTGGTAGTACAATGGTTTCATGAAGGTATATGAAACAAACCATAGTAGCAATATCGTCTAATCATAGAGAATTATGAGGAAAGTTGTCAATGTTTGGTTAAGGTCTATTATTCAACATATGCAAGAAACTTGTGGCTATCCCCAACAAAGATGACCATATATGAAGACAATAATGTATTGAAAGGATGATATAGATATCCAAAAGATTCATTTATGTAAACATTTGGCAGGTTTATTTATAAAGTCTTTGTCAAGAAGAACTTTTGAGCAATTGGTCCACAAGATTGGACTTCGTCATCTTAATTATGTAAGTTTACATGAGGGGGAGAAATAGAAGATGTAAAGAACATTATTATATAGAATGATGTACTCTTTTTCCTTCACTAGGTTTTTATCCCAAAGGGTTTTTTCTAGTAAGGTTTTAACGAGGCACATTCTTGTCAATGGACACTCAAGGGGGAGTGTTATGAATTAATGATTGTTCATTGATTTGATACATTTACTCATATGATTTCACATGATTGAACTCATATGATTCATTACTCTCTATGTAAATATTTGTATTAACTTTGTTTATTTGTTTACTTTATGGATTACATGTTGTATTTATAAATAGGTCTCTTCCTATCAATAATAATACAAAAAATGAGTTGCTTCCTATTCTCTCATTCTCTATTGTTTCTTCTCTTCTCTATTATCTATTATTTTCTCTGTTATTCGTTTTATTTCATATCACATAAAAAAATATCATGTAACAATATCTAATATCTTTTTAACAAAATAATTACTAAAGTATTTTATCTTTTATTTAAAATAACAATATAATCTCATTTATTTATTTTGTAATTATTATAATTTTTGAGGGTGTCACATATAATGTTTGATATTATCTCATCGTATGAAAATAGAACATAATACAATATTATATAAAACATAAGATGTACATTTAACACCCTAATAAATTTTTATATTTATTGAGTTTTTAAACTTTTTAAATTTTTCGATGAAGTCAATATTGTTGTTAATTTTGTAATATAACAACAGTTATCTTGTAGTAGTGTCATCCTTTATCTCTTTGAATCTGGTCACATAATGGTTTTTTACAAAGGACTATGATGACCAAATTGTTTCCAAATATTTATGGTATTTAAATATTTTTTAAAATTTAATTAAAATTATGAAATTAAAAATAATAAAATAAAAAATAAAAATTTATAAAAAAAATAAAAATGCAATTACAAAATTATGAAATACAAAGTTATAAAATAAAAAAAAATATTAAATTGCAAAAATTAACAAATTATAAAATTATCAAAATATATAATTTCATAATTATGAAATTATAAAATATATAAATATAAAATTATATGACTACAAAACTATAAAATTATAAAATTTTGAAATTGTGAAATTATGAAAATACAAAATTATGATATTATGATATTATCAAATTGTAATTTTTTTATTTTTTTATTTTATAATTCATAATTTTATTGTTAAATATTTAATATTTTTGTCATTATTTTTGAATTTTATAATTTTAATTAAAGTTAAATAATTTTCGTTAAATACAAAAAATATTTGGAAAAATTTTCATCAAACAAAACATTAACAATATTTAAAGGTGACTCAAAATATAATTAAGTCTTTAAAAATTATTTTTCAAGACACCAAAACAGGTTGTTTTGCCATGGTACCACACCAACCAATTTACTAAAATTATAATTGTACCTTGCTCAATAAATGCACTATTCAACAAGGTCCATTCTATATAATTAGTTTAAAGTGACCAAATAATATTAGCAAACATATTTATTATATTTATTGATGTAATTATTGTATATTAACAAAATATATGGTTGAATTTCGATAGTTTGATTACATCATAAATATCCTTTTATACCATATATCAATTGCAAAATATATGGTGAAGTTAATTAGTAGGTTTAAATATTGCTTTACTCCTATTTTTGTCCAGTTTGTTCAATGTGATTCTTTGTGTGTGTGTGTTCAAGAAGCTCTCAAATTTCGTCAATTTGGTCATTTTTTGTAACGATGTTTAAATTGTTAACGAAATGTGAACAATATATGTCAAGTGTGAGATTGTTATTTTTAAATTTTTCTTAATTAAAAAATTGTCCCTGTGTAAAGTCAACATCATCCCACATGATAATGTCAATGTCACGTGTCAAGCTAATATCAGTGTCCTATGTTAGTGTCTTATATTTAATTTAGTTCCTATTTTCGTTAATTATGTTCAATTCGATCCCAATTTTCGTTAATTTTGTTTAGTTTAGTTTTTCTCTAAATTAAAACAAAATTTAACTTTTGTATAAATGTTATGCTTAAAATTTTATTAAAATCACATTTATTCAATATTTTTTTTTCATTTTTTTAAACCAATCATAACTACATTATTGAAATATGACTTTTAGATTTATGTTGTATGGTTAGTACACGTAAAAGTAGGATTAGAGTTGATTTAAAATTAGAAGAAAAATTATTATCTTATACCATCACATTCTTACACTTATTATTTATCTGAGCACGAGATACTCTTTTGTTGCGTATGAATCTCTTCCCTCTAGACAAAATGAAGAATAATTCCATCCCAACCACTACAAACATTAAAGCCACATAAATCTCGTCACTGCTTAAGCAACTTACGTTTCAACGTCCCAGAAAGAACGAGTATTATCTATATTTTCAAAATTTGAAAAAAATTAAATTATTATTTTTTATTTAACAACATAATTTGAATGAACTAATGTAGTTAAATAATCTAAAATACTGTAATAAATTATTTTATGATTAATATTAATTTCATTTTCATATTGTAAAAATTAAGTTAATTTAAATCATGTTTAAACCAACTTCTTTTCGGACTTTTTCGAGTCCAGATTCTTTATTATTTTTTTTATGTATTATTCTTTATTGAACATTAAAAATACACTAAAATGTCAAATTAGTGGTAATCAATTTATTATAAAGAGACAATTGAAAAATAACATAAAAAAATCCAGCAAAAAATCCAAATTCAAAATTTTCTCATATGGTTTCTCAAAAAAAAAATAAAAATAAAAAATTAACCTGTGCATGTTATAGGATGCTTGACTCGTCCTCTTATACACTCGCACAAATAATTATCCAAAAAGGTTTAGTGTTCCTATTTAATGGATTGAATGTTTTTATATGCTTTCATTTTGCTTTGGTATTGAAATGTTTTAAATGTTGTCTTCCATTTTACTTATGCTCGAGACAATTAAGACTAAAACTGTTAATGCCTTTTATTTAGTGAAATCTACAACATTAATAAAAGATATTAGGTTTCAGTTATAATTATTTAGGTTTAGATAATTAGTATGCCATAGCATATAAATAATACTACCAGTGTACAATTATTTTAAATTTAGTTTTTATTCGTATAAAATTAATCAGTTACATTTAAAAATATTCGAAGTAATGTTGTTTTTTTTTTTTAAATTTCGCACTCGATTATCCCGTTTTTCACGGATTTAACTAAATTAGTTATTAGTTATCATTTATCATATATAAAAAATTAAACGGGTCATCAAAGATCTTCCACATACGTTTCATCACCACACTATTTGACCTCGCTTTTGTAGATTTTAAAATTATAAAGCATTAAAAAAATTGAGAGTATTTATATGTTGTTTTCTGCAGGGTTGAAAGAAAGAAAGAAAGAACTGAAGCGAGGGAAGTGTTCCCGCCATGGGAATAGAGCGCGTGCAGTGTGGCTATGTCTCTCTGGTCAATGTTCTTTCTCTCTGCTTCATTTGTGTTGTGAATTTTTTATTTTTGATGATGAATGTGTTAATTTGATTTCTATGTGGAAGCAGGACGAAACCTTCGAAATTAGAAAAGAGAAGTATCACGGTCAACAGTACTGCCATATTTACTTCGCACGCCTTCATTTGATGCGAACTCTCTTGTATTCACTCGTTCCTCACTGGAAACCTAATTATCCCGGTACTATACTCATTGTTTTTCTACTATCACATCCACTTAGGGTTATATAATACTATCATAATCCTGTGTGTTGTGGTGTTTCATTTGTTTTGAGGTTTCAATTAACTGTTTACGATTTCTGTTTCGCACAGTGTGTACGGTGCTGGAATTGGAAGAGGGCAAGGAATGTGTCATTGTTGGAACCCTCTACAAACACATGAAGCTCAAGCCTCGCATACTTGATGAGTATTCTAAGCAGGTTCCTCTCTGTTTATACTTCATGGGTATCCCCATCAATATTGCACGTATGCTTTTAAAGTTTAATTAAATTGTAAAAATATAATTAAGAAAATATTACAGAGGACATTAAGAATGAACAGTGTGTACATTGACAGTGTAAATGTTTTTTACACGTTTATTCAATCTCGGATTGACTTGTATGATAATTTGCTGATCTTTTAAACTGCCGGTATTAAAAGTCGGATCAATGTCGATATCTGGTTATTTCACAACGTCAACATATATATTAAGTCTGAAGATTAGTTTAGTTATTGTAAAATTATTTTAGTGATGATGAAAACGTTGAAATGCTGGCATTTGAAACCCTGTTTTCGGAAAATCTAAAAAATTAGTTTACTCGTGTTGTCAATTATTTGTAAATATATCGATTATGCGTAATGTAAACTGTAGGATTCGGGTATTTTTTAAGGAGATGCAGAGAAACCAAAGTGTTTTTTGGTTGAATTACTAATTAAAGTGGAGAAAAAATGTTTGCTTGGTTAAATATGGAAGCTTTTGAGTTGTGTTGTGTTATGGGACTGTGAAGAGTATACATGTCAGTCATCCTACTATCGAGACTAAGGACTTGAACTTGTTATATAAGGATGAATTCTGTGCTTTCTTTTATGAAATGTTATAATAATGTGCAGAGGTGCTATATTTCACTATTTTTCTGCTGATAATATACAGAAATCAGTGGTTCCACTTGTCAAGCCACATAACTTCATGCACTCGGATGATTACCTAGTTTTGGAAGATGAAAGTGGGCGGGTTAAGCTCAATGGAAATATCATTCCGCCGTCTGAATATGTAACAGGTCTATATGATGAACAACTTATCTTGATTTCGTAAAATAGATTTTGTTATAAGAAGGCAATTATGAAACAGGTGTATGTTAATTCCAATTTCTTTCTGTTTGGATTGCTTTGTTTTCAGATTTGTTTAATATATCTGAGGTATCTAGAAATAACATATGTAGCTATGCAACATGCCTGCCGTACAAATGGCTGTCATTTGGAACATGACAATTTTATACTTACATTGTCTGCAACAGGAATTGTGGTCGCTTTACTCGGAAAGGAAAGTGGGGCAGGTGACTTTTTGGTTCAGGATGTACTAGATACTGGCTTACCCCCACAGATAGAATTCCCCCTTAAATCAGGTACCTCCTGTATATCCTTTGCATTTTATAACCCAATAAAGCATACCCATGACATTTGTATGGGATTTTTTGCCCAGACCTTAGCTACACATGGTAGATTAGGATTTCCCATTTGAGGACGGAAGGATATTTGGTGAATTGGCATCCCACTTTCCTGCATTGATGTTTCTGTTATCTGTTTAGTATTTGGCCAGAAGGATTTGTGCTGTTTGAAAATTTTATTATTCATAGTCAGCGATCATAAATTGTCTTCTGTTTCCCATTTCTTATTTGATTTGATTGCAATTGTATTTGCTGGAGTTAAAGAAACTAGTTTCTTATCTTTTTATATGATCAAACTTTGAAAAGTTATCCAATTTAAATATGCTGCTTGTTTTATGCTTCATTTCCTCCTGCTTGTATTAATGCACAGATAATGAGCAGCAAACTTTTAACTTTACATTTTTGATCCTCCTCACTTCAATATTTGTTATTAAAATTTATAGTTTTAGTAAAAATATTATCTTGAATTTTCTTTCATTTGGATTCTACAGGGGAAGACAAATACGTTGTTCTTGTGTCAGGTTTAAGTGTTGGTAGCAGCACCTCTAATCCTCTTCAGTTTCAGCTTCTCATTGACCAGATTACGGGACATTTAGGAGATGAGAAGGTTTGTCCTGTTTTTCTCTCAACTTCACGAGCTGATAATTATTCACCATTAAGTTTTCACTAATGAAAAGTGACAAATTACACAGGCTCAACGTTTTGCATCAAAAATTGTTCAAGTTGTCTTTGCTGGAAATTTAGTTGAGATACCTCAGAGAATTCTTAACGGACAGGTATTTATGTTCCCGTATAGGGAGAGAGATAGGAAAACTAGAGAGAAACAGTTAGTTTTGCATGCCATTTACTGGTTACGTTAGCTTTTTACTGTGTAAGGAGAGATCTGAATTACTACAGGGAAATAATAGTATAAGTATGCGACAATGTGTGGTAGTACAAAAGTAATATAATAGAGCAATATCAAGCACTTATATCTTAACAATTTCAATGACGAGTTTCTTTAATGATATTGCATTTGTTTTCTACTATTTGGTTTCCTAGTACACTAATATCTCTTTGCTTAACAAGTTTAAACAATGCACTCAATATAAGTCAATAGTTTTACCTTTTTTTTATTCTATAATAAAGTAAACACCCTAACATATGATCACATACTCTTCTCTTGTAATTTGTACTGTATCATCACCAATTAATTTTCTCTGGTATCTGAATTCCTTGATTGCACTTGCTCTCTATTATTTGATTTAGTTGCCGTAGTAATTCACTTTTTTTGAGGAATATTGCAGAATCATCTGATTTGTGTTAATGAATAATTAGACGAGAAGAACTAAGTGATCCCGCTACTTGTTAACATCTCAGAGTTGCATTTAAGATTTACGCACTTGGTTTATTATATAAAGTCTTGCTTGACAGCTGGTTGCTAGACAGCGCCCATTGTTTGCGATTGCTGATTTCAGTTAATAATACAACCAATTTTATGGTATTTAATCTGTAATTCCTAATGTGATTTATTGGCCTGTTGATCAATATTTGAAGAATTTGGCTTCAGAGGATTTTGCAAGAATGTCTGAGCCAATAAGGGAGCTAGACATTATGTTGAGTCAGGTTCGTTTCATTACAGTCATTCTCAAATTGTACTCCTTGTTTTTCTTAATAATTTGCTTAACTTTTACTTGCTTTTCAGATAGCTGCTGGTTTGCCTTTGGATATCATGCCAGGACCCAGTGACCCTGCGAATTTCTCATTGCCACAACAGGTTCTTATTTTTTTTCTTTCAAGGGTTATATATGTCATATTAACATGTGCTGTTTTCCTTTGTTACTAAAGTTATCACTTTCAGTCATTGCATGGATGCCTTTTCCCTGGGTCTTCAACATATAATACTTTCAGATCTTGTACAAATCCTCATTGTTTTGAGCTTGATAATGTCAGGTAAATAGTCTATTCTCAATATTATTGTCTTTGTTGCTAAATGCATTATACGTTGAACATGATCTCACACTGCTTCCAGGTTTCTTGGGACATCGGGTCAAAATGTAGATGATCTTGATAAATATTCGGATGCAAAAGATAAACTTGAATTCATGGAAAGGACATTAAGATGGAGGCATTTAGCACCCACTGCACCTAATACTCTTGGTATGCTCATTATATATTCCTCAATACTTTACACTTCCTTTATTATCAATAATCCTTTCTTCTTCTGCTTAGCTCAGCCAATTTTTTCTGGAGGGTTGAACATTTGTTAAATTGTTATACTACCTGCTATTTTTGAAGAAATATATTGCTCTTCCAAAATATAAAAATGATTTATTCTCACTTCTGATACTAACTATTGTCTTCCAGGGTGCTTTCCTTTCACTGAGAGGGATCCTTTCTTCCTTGAGAGTTGTCCTCACGTTTACTTTGTTGGAAATCAAGATAAATTTGAAACTCGTATCATAAATGGTATTTTTGTTCTAAAATCTATACTGTAGTTGCAGAAATAAAAGTTACTTTGTTTCTGTTTGCGTTTACTATAATACCCCTTCTCTAAAACTTAAAACTAATTTTGCATGTTGCTTGCAGGATCAGAAGGGCAGTTGGTGAGACTCATATGTGTTCCTAAATTCAGTGAAACTGGAGTTGCTGTTATGGTGAGCTCCAAATCGTGTGCACTTCATTTTAACTTAGATATGGCCTTTTTTTATACTTGTATAAATATATTATTCCATTAGCACATCAGTAACATGTCTCTGGTTTGTTGTTTAAGGTAATGGATTGTTGTCCCTGTGAACGTACTAATGAGACTCACTTTAGGCATTTCATTGCAGTCTATTTAAAATTTAAAATGGGTTTCTATAAATGATTAAAAGCTAAAATTATGGTTCTTAGCTAGAATTTCAATGTTATCTTTCCTGCTGCTATTCTCTCTTCTATTATATAATGGAGCAATTTGAAAAAGTTCAATTAAAAGAACGAACATCTGAAAATTATGTTGTTACTCTTTTGACAACTTTCTATACGTGATAACTGGGTGTTTCCAATTATTTGGGTTACGGATTGGTCACGTGAGAAAATTAAGTTTTGGTATGTTGATTGTCTTTTTCTACTATTATGGATAGCGGCAATATTTCCTCCAAGCTCTCCTAGCCTCAACTGTACGATGGTTGATATGGTTTCCAGTTTGTTTGAAGGCGATGCTTGTAAATATGTAATTTTGAAATTTAATGAATAGAATAATAAAAGCCCTGTTGCAAATTTTTAGCTGCTGGTGTCATTGACTCTGTTAATATGCCCAAGAACTTTACTGACCTAACTAGTAATCTCTCGCCTTCCCCTCTAAGAAAGTAGAAGTTTTAGTTCGATCCTAAATGGCTGTCACTGGTGCTATGCTATTCTGGAATTATCTATATTTGATGAAAATGTAGTAAAGAGCAATATTCGTTGTAGGATTACTACTGCTGAAGGTTGTTTTCTTTGCTTAATGTCTAGCTGTCATATAAAGCTGGTTTCATCTGATGTAATTCTTTCAGACTTGTAATTCTTCTTTCCCTTTTTGCAGATTAACCTAAGGGACCTCGAATGTCATGCTCTTAGTTTTACCGTTGATCTATAAAATGGGTGAAGTCTATGAGGTATTTCTGACCCTTTTTTTACTAGACACATTTTCTCACTTTTAAGAGCCTAATTGGCATCTTAGGCAACTAATTAAAAACTAAACGACAAAGTAATAATCTAAAACACAACAAAGCCACTACTGAAGTCATTTTGGTGTAATGGTTAGTTTTTTATAGTGCCTAATAGCAACACGCTCATGTAAAAATTGCTCTTAAGTTGTATCAGTGGTTAGTGTGGCTTCTCCACTATAATAGTTACAAATACAATTTATTTAAATTTATCTGATATCTATGTCTGGTGTTATGGAGTTTGATCTTCAATGGTTTTGGCATTTCACGTGAACAATGAACATGTATGTTTCATAACATTCTGAAACTTTAATTTTATTTTTTGGTTTAACGGGAGCTTTGAGAAACAGTGTGGTTTATCCGTTATACTAAGCACAGATACTAATGTATCTGAATTAGTTTTGATTCCTGAAGGCTATGTCAATTTCCCCTTAAATGGGTTTGAAGCTTAAAAGTGTCATCCATTTATATATGTAGACAGATGATTTTCATTTACATCCAATGCAGGTTATTCAAAGTTTGTTTATTGTGCTGTCAGGTAAAGCGCAGAACTGAAAATTGAAGCTTGAAGTTGACAGAGGCTACCTGTGTTTTTTTAGTGTAATATTTTATAGTATCTGATATATTGACACCCATGACCATTTTCCTTAGTAGTTTTCATGTAATATAGTATTTACACTTGTGTATTTGTTTGACAATGGATATATAACATTTCAATTCAGAAACTGTCAAGTTTTCTCTCTTTTTTTTTTCTTCTGGGTATCGTGTCGGGTACCTTAATAATTCGTCTGCTATAGCCTATTATCAATAACTGGGAACATTCAGTATTAACGATGAAAAATTGTATAATATTTTTAAAACAAATAAATGTGTAGAAAGCAATTGTTATGTGTAAAAGCATAGATATTTTGTATTATTTTTAATATTATGTATTTTGTATAAGTCGGTAGTAATTTACGAAAACATTACAAATTACTTTCTTACTATATTTTTTTTTTTTTGAATTCGTCTAATATCGATTTATGAATATTTTGAAATACTTAAAAGCCGAACACAATTGTATAATGTTACTAATATTTTACAACTTTGAATTCATACGTTGGCCCTTGGTCATTTTGCACACAAAATTTTAATTGGATAATTTTATAATTTAAAAATGCATAAAATTAGTAAAATACACGTAAGTAACCCCTCCTCGCATAAACTCTTGTACTACCTTGAAATATTAGTTTATTATATCATGAATAATGATATTTTTACTTAGTATTTTTTATTCATTATTAACTCATTATTTTTATATTTTTTAATTATTTATTTTAATTTTTAAATAATATAATGTAATGATTTAAAAATAATAAAAAATAAATAATTAATAATTAATAATAAAAAAAGTTAAAATATCATTATTTTATATTATACTTAAAAAGTAAAGATTGTTTATTATCTTTGAACTGAAAGTGAAGGTAGGTAGGTAGTAGTATGTCAGAAAGTAGCACTGAAACTGAAGAAGGAGAGCGCAATTGTGGGTCCTTTCAACTTTAGTATTGTATTGTTCCCATCACAACATTCACATGCCACTCCCATCCTTAAACCACCACACCACACAAAAATCCAAAAACCAGACAAAAATAAGAAAAATCTTAGGATAATTAAGCCAATCACAGTTCACTATCCCAACCCAACGGCTATATTTTCTTCCCTCTCTAATTCATTATTCAACCATTATCTCTTACCACTTTTGCATCTCCTAACGGTCCTCACCACACAACATATATAGTGTTGTTAATATTACCTCACATAACATAAATAGTGCATCTATAACATACACCACATGCTATACCATCATGTCAATTATTGTTTCACTTCCAATGGACACTGCAAAGGTTCAACATGTAACCAAAAAATCTTCGGATGAGCTTCTCAAGAAGTTTGCCGAAGTGGGTTGCGACGACGGCGGAAAAAGGAGAAGGAAGAAGAGGAAGGAACACGAATTGGTTGACTGTGACAGTCCTTCAAGAGGTGGCGCCGCCGTGGTGGAAAGGAGGTCCCTTCTGCCGCCCAAGTTGACACGGAGGTCGGTGGTGCTCCGGCAGCTCAGGGTCAGAAACAAGTCATCACTCTTTGGAAACATTCATAAGGTGAGGCCAATTTATTTCATTTTGTTTTAATTTGTTCTCGTGAGTTGAAAATGTGTTTTTTCTTCTGTACATAATTTTTTCTTTGTTCAGTTAATTATGTTAATGCAACAAATTATGAAGCAATTATACAGAGATTTGTTATGTCAGCAAAAGAAAAAAACAATATTGTTCAAGAATTTTTTTCTTTTTTCACTTTGCTTTTGGGGCTAAAATTCCTGAACTCGGGGATAAAATAATAATGTACAAAAAAAACTGTATTTATAAAATGCTTTAGAAGGGAGAATATTTAAGCCTGATTATGGCTTAACTTGAAGCTTCAAACTTTATACCAAGAATATTCATGAATTAGTTTAAGAGGTAATTTTATTAATTTTGATCACTAATCAATCTTATCTGAATGTTTATTTGTTTCATGACTTGTTGCAGACATGGCGTAGAACCATTGAAGGTGCCTCCAGAGTTTTCTTGGAAAAGCATTATCATCGTCATAAGCGTTTGATCAATGACAGTGTTTAGGCTCTGTCCAATAATCTGCAACTTCTCTTTGAGGCTGCATGTGTGTATATTTTTCCATTGCAATTTTTTCTCCCTGTTTATCATTCTTTGACTTCAAGTAATAAAATTCATGTCCACATTCTCCATTTTCTTATATTATCTATCTCCTGTTGTAAAGGGAAATATAACTTATAAATCTATGTTTATGCCTATTCTAATATATATATATATATATATATATATATATATATATATATATATATATATATATATATTTTTATATATATATATATATATATATATATATATATATATATATATATATATATATATATATATAATGTATTTCTAAATATTATTTGATAATTAATGTACTTTGATAGTGTTTTTATTTATTAGTTTTTATAAATCTATGACTTTTAAAATCCATAAAGATTGATAAAAAATAAAGAGCATGCACTTACTTTTAAAACAAAATAAAGATAAACTAAATGATTTACTTTTTCAATTTTGGAATTAATTATAATGGTAAGTTATTAGTGTGTTTTGAGATCCTAGACAAGATGTCTTAGTACATATTAATGTGGAATATCAATTTTGTGAAGAATATTAAAATTAATTGATAAATGAAAATTGAAATGATTCCAAATTTTAAGTCAAGTTACTTCCATCATATATTAAATCATAATGTTAAATTATTTTTGAACTTATATCGAAAATGAGTTTGAAAAATAAACTAATAAAACAAAAAATAAATAAATAAATAAACTTTATTTGGAAATAATTTCTCTGAAAAGCTTTTTAAATGATAAGTTATGCTACAAATATAAAAATTTGTCCAAAATGTATGAGTTTCGTGTGATTTGGGTTATACTTCATATATATATATAAGTTTGTATTTTTCATTATTACTTATTTATTTAAATAAGAATCCATTTTAAGATATAGAAGAGTTAATTTTTTTACAATCATGAAATAAATATTTATTAATTTTTATTTTTTAGGAATGACAAAAGATGTTAACTTGATTCATGTGAGTGTAGTTCGTCATAATTGGGCAGAAGAATCAAATGAGACAAATTTATAAGTTAACTGTCAAATTGTAACGGATTGACAAACTAACGCAGAAGTCTAAATTTATTGTCATATTTATTGTTATTTATTTATTTAATCAATTTATATTATTCATTTATTTAATCTAGCCTTGTCTTAATTTATCTTTATTTTATTTTCAATAGAAGGAAGAATTAAAAAGTAACAAATGACCAAATGCAGTGGAAGAGTGGAATGTGACACATTATTTAGATTTTTCTCTTTAAAAGAGTTTATATGCCAAGACTTTATTTGAGTTTTTTGTGCACATTTTAGTTCATTCTTACCCCATTTCCTTCCTCCACCTCCATGTAAAATGAAGAGGTATAGGTCATTTTTATTATTTATTTATTACATTTGGTTAATATAAAACCTTATCCAAACTCCTTATTTTGGATATGTAAATGTTGGGGACCCTTGTCCTCATTGTCTCTCCATCGGACATTACATGAAAATTATGGTCGTTGCATGTTTTATATGAACATTAGTTCTTCCTTCTTTAACAAAATTCTTCCATCATTTAACCTATTTGGGATCATGAGAATATATTATGTTTTCTTCTCTATAAATAGATGTCTCTTCTCTCCTCTCTTCTAAAACTCCCACTACTCTTCTCTCTTCTCTTATCTAAATCTCATTATCTTGTGCCTGCTAGTTTTTTTTATCTTTAACATACCATCCAAAAAGTTCATGTTGTATCTTGAGAATAGATAAGTTCGTAAGGAAAATTCTCGCCCATACCTCATGAAATCATCTTGCCCACGATCTTAGTTGACTTTTCCTATAAAATTAGTTGATGAATTAATGGATATACTACTTACAAGTTATGAAGTGCAAACTCAAATATATACATGAATATGACACAAACATAAATGTAAAATTATAATTAAAAAATATATAAGACATTGGAACATGATGAAAAGTCTATTAAAATGTATTAATCATGTTTCATAATATAAAAAATCATAAAAATGATTATAGAAAGAAGTTTAACAAAAAGAAAATTTTGTATATTATTATGTTTGATTATCACATTTGATTATCCTCGTTGAAAAATACAAATTCTAAGTCAAGTTCATCAAAAAGATTAACTAGCAATCTTTATAATCTCATTGTCATCCAATAAAAATTCGTCTATATCGTGTCACAATTTAATTTTCTCTTAATTATATTTTAAAGAGTTTCTTTAGAGAAGACAAAAATTGTTATGGACAAATACTATATCCTACACTCTTTGACATGTTATTTTATTTATTTCTACATAATGTATAAATGATTCTACATGATGTATAAATGAGTAAATACTCCAATTTCTTTCACAATAGGAAGAAGAACATAGTTATCTTAACAAATTAAGTGTTATTCTTTGAAATCTTAGTGCACAATTTTCATGAATAATTCACCATGACTTTACAAATGGTGAATATGTAAGGAGACAAGTAAATATAAAATCTTTTTTTTTGTTTGAAAACTTTTCAAACTTTATATTTACCTGTCTCCTTACATATACATTATTAAAGTATCTTTTAAAACACTTATTCTTTTCACAACTAAGTTTCATATCTTGATATGTGAAAAATCTTTATTAATCTTCACTTAACCATTCGTGACTATATTATCTAAAACATTGTTATGAGTTTTTTATACATTCAAATGTCCCTACCTATAAAGAAATAATATTTTAGTTAATTATAGTTTATAATGAGATTTATGTGCATGTTTATTCATGACATATGTACATAATTTCAATCGGTCTTTCATGTTAATAACAGTGTTCGGTGAATTTGTAAGATAAACTCTTTATTATTTATATAGGTTGGAGTCATTTTTTTCTCTTGGAATATTAAGATGTTTTGTTATTGCTTGAATTTTTTTGTTAGTCATATGAACTAGGCCAGTGGTGAAATGAACTTAATTACAAGAGTTTGTGACTTGAGGTGAGATATCCAATACATATAAATCTTGTTGTAACTAACCATTATTAACTATGATAGATAATTGATTGCATGATGATCGAAATTGAAAATAGTGATAAAATATTTCATATTCGAATTTTAGAAGTAGACAGAGTATAGATACCGGTCTAAAGTTTTTCATTAGAATTTATCTTTTACTTTTGAAAATTTTGAAATATTGTTATCCTTTTTTTACCTTTTTTATCTTACTCTTTAAATAATTGCAATTCGAGTATCTTTGCTTCTAAATAATCCGAGTCTTTTAGTTAATTACAAATCACAATAGAGGACATCAATGATGGTAACATTTGGCATTCTCAAACAAATCTGATGAGCATCAATTATAACCTTGTCTTCGAGGAATTTCAACAATTCTTAAAACTTTATAATATATGATGTTTGAATTATTTGTAACTAAATTCTATTTATTTTATAAATATTTTGTTTGGACAGAGTAATTCAAATATTTTATATTTTAATTTTTTTATTTGGATAAAGTGATTGAATTATTTTTTTAAGAAAAACTTTCATTTTAAAATATGTATTTTAAAATTAAAATTTATAAAAATATTAGTTAAAATTAAATATTAAAATAATATTAAACAAATTTGTTTCAATATGTATATATGTATAAAGAGTAAAGCTTTCAATTTGACCTAGTGTACAAAGCTTAGTCATGATCAACATTAGTTGAAGAAAAAAAGAGAGCCTATAGGGCGAAAAAATTCACATAAAAAAGCCCACATACTCAAAAGAGTAATAAAAGCTAAGATTGTAACCTCGTATCGTAGCTTGACATGAGTCAACTTAGGCCAAAGATCGAGTCAACACTGCCCAGACCAAGGTTGAGCCAACTCAATCAAGTCGAAGAATTGAGTTGAAACAAATTGGTTAGAAGATCAAATCAAGCCGGCTCGAGCCAAAGGAGCTAAAGGTCAAACTGAGTTTGCCTTGTTCGAAGGTTGAATAGTGTCGACTCGACCGAAGGTCTAGTCAAGTTGGCCTAGTTGAACGTTGAGTTGAGTCGACTTGGGCTTAAGGTTGACCTAAGTTGATCGGGCCAAAGAATTTAGTCGAGTCGGTCTGTGTTGAAGGTTAAGCCGAGTCGATTAGCATAGGAAGTTGAGACAAGTCGATTTGGGTCGAATGTTGACCTGAGTCAGCACTTGCAAAGGTCAACTCGGGTCAAAGGTCGACTCAAGTTAGGCAAGTCAAAGCATTGAGTTGAGTTAGTTCAGGCTAAAAGTCGACTTGAGTCGACCCAAGTCAAAAACCAACTCGAGTCGAGTCAGGTCAAATTGAAAGTAAAGACAAGTCGATCATGTCGAAGGTCAATATGAATCAACCTAGGCAAAAGTTTACATGAGTCAGCCTAAGCGAAAGTTGACATGAGTCGTTCTTGACCAAAGATTGACTCGAGTCAGTTGAACTGAAAAATTGAATCGAGTTGATATGGATTGAAGATTGAACCAAATTGACTTAAACTCAAACCAAAAGTTGAATCAAACTAAATTAGATTAATTTCTATATTATTTTTCACAAATTTTCATATTTTAGTCATTTTCATCTACTAGTGAGTTTAACTTTGTGACTTTTTAATTTGAGATGGATATTGTTTCTGATAAACAATTTATCTTCTAATAGAAACTAAAAATAATGAGCTTGAGAGCAATTTTGAAAGTTGGACAAGGAAAAATGTTTAGATTTTCCTTTTGAAAATTCAATACATTGTATTATATTTCTTTATCTTTCTATCTTCAACTTTATCAACAATTATTCCAGGATTTATTTTCTACATAGACAAAGTCCTTCAGTTATTTAAATTTTATAATTAGAGTTCTCAAAATGAAAGCACATCTCATCATGAGCATGAATATCAAGTCCTTTTGTTGTTATAAAAGTGCAAGAAGTACACTTATTATAACATCATACATAGTGATTAATCTCAACTATTTGTATCTTTTATTTATTTTAAGTAGTCCTTTGTTTTTATTTTGATCTTAATGAGCTTTTATTTTAGTTTTTCCTTTTAGAATTTAGTTATTAAGAGTTCAAAATAATTGCTCTTAAAATACAAACAAATCTTATTAGACATCAACACCATGATGGTACCAATAGCAATCTTCAAAAAAGGAATACCATTCTGTTTTTGTTGTTATTCTTAATTAATTTAGTATATATATATATATATATATATATATATATATATATATATATATATATATATATATATATATATATATATACTCATTTATGGTACGCTCTTAGATAAAATTTTAATGGATCTTTTAGATAGTATATAATAATATAAGATGAATTTGTAAGACTTTCACATTTTATTATTTGTTGACGACCAAAATAACTTCACTTTTTTTTTCTACTTCTCCATGTATCATATTATGATGCTTTGTTAGTGTGTATGGTTTTGGGTCATCAAAACTTTCTTATTTACATAAAGTTTAGAAGGATCACACTAAATAAAAAAAATATCATAAATCACCATGGTTATAACAATTTTCTGTTATATTAATGAAAATCCCAGTATCGAATAATAAAATATAATTATATTTATTATTGATTTAAAAAAAATGAGTATACCAAAAGCAATTTCATCAATGTTTCACTAAAAATACTGTAACATTATATTTGTTTCAATTATGATTTTTCAAAACAAAAAGGAAAATTATTAATTTCAGTATTTAAATTAACAAAACAAATTGGACTAAATATTTGCAATAAAAGTATGGAAAATAGTTATATTTAATTTAATAAAATGTTTTACTGAAAAGATAGAGTTTTTACGAAAGACTAAAATAGTCATTCTATGTTTTATATTTTAATTATATATCTAATAAAAATTATCTAAAAGAGATTTTTTATGAAAAATTAATTATAAAAAATTGTCTTTAATATGTTTACAACATTTTTTATCAATTTTTAAAATTTATTTTTATTTATAATCAACAAAAATATCATCTCATTTGTAATATTTATTAATTAATTAATATGAAAAAAAATAATTCTTTCAAATCATACAAAAATTACTTTTTATAATGTAGAAAAAATTGCCATTTAATATGTATACAGATTATTATGTTTAAAATATTTTATTGTTATAATAGTTTTATTTGAAATATTTTTTTATAACTTTTTTACAATATATAATACACGTATATATGACAGACATTTTTTCATAAAAAAAAATTAGAGTCAAATTTAAGCTAAATTTATTTTATTTAAGTTTATTATATAATTAAAATTATAATTTTTTACTAATTATATAGGACGAATACTATATATACAAAAATATATAAAAGAAAAAATATACTTATTTAATACATAAACAATTGATTTAAAATATCTTGATATCCAATTTATATACTTTTCATTACAATACTTTAATTCTAATTTATTTACTTATACAGTTGGTTAAGTGTTGTTTTAGAGTAAATTTTATGAGATTATAAAGTGAAATTTAAAATAATTATAAAAAATGATATTACTCCAATGCACCTTATTTTAATAAAATTCAGTAAAATATTTATATTTAACTCACTTGAAAGAATAAGCTATTAATTAAAGTATTAATCCATTAATATATTTTAAATTTCGTTTCAAAATAGATCGAGGTTAACACTAACACCGTCATCTTCTAAAATTAGTTTATAAAATTAAATTTAAAAATAAAATGAATTATATATATTTTTTATTGATTATTACGAGTATTTAAATTTTTATTTGAGAGAAACAAGTTATATACATATTAAAAATAAAATTATCTATTAAATATAGTACGGTCTTAAAAAAATACATAGAAAAATCTCCAAGATTTAATCTATTACATAAAATATTTTAAATATGCAACAGAATGAGTTTTACAAAAGGAAGTAAGAAATTACACTAATAGGACTTTCTATTAAAAATCTCTGTTAGAAAAAAAAAATTGAATGCATATTTTATGAATTTAATTATATACTTCTTAGAAAATGGTCTATATAAAAAAATGTGTGTAGAAAATAAGTAGAAAATTTGTTAATCAAATATAAATATAAGTTTATAATATTTGTTAACATTTATTAAAATTATTTTGTAAATATAATCAAATATATTAATATTTAATGTATAATATATATTATTAACTTTGAGTGTGTAGGAAAAAAAATCATTTTCATATAATAATTTGTGGATGAATATTTTTACTAAAACCTTTACGTTAAATCTTCGGTAATTTTTTTTTTATATTTCATGTTTTCAATTATCTATTTGGAAAAACGGTCTAGGTGAGAAAATGTTTAGGAAAAAGTGAAAAAAATTCCAAAAAATTATGTAAATTAAATATAAATATAATATTTATAATATGTATTAATAATTATTAATACTAGTTTCTTATTTATATATGTAGACTAGTTGTAAAATAACACGAAAAATCATTATATCCTAAAAGAATGAAAGAAATTTATAATGATAAATTTATTTTTCTTAGTTAATAATAAAATAACTAAATTTATAATTCTGTAGTTAAATTTTAGAATAGATAAAAGTCAGTTCATTTATTATAATATATTATTTATTTGTACAATGCTGTTATACAAATATTAGATATAAACATTCGATATATACTTGTATTTTATCATTTATTTTTTTTATTACAAAAATTATTTTAAGTTATTCATTAATAATGAGCAAATATATTTTCATCTTGCTTAATAATAGGTTTAATTTTATTATTTCTGTAATTATATTTTTATTTTTGTTTTGTCTTGAAACTACATTTTGTGAATATCTTTAAAACAAAAACACATTTGATACTGTGCAAAATGTACTTACTTAAAAAGAAGTAAATATGATATAAAGTTATATCACATTCTAAATATCTACTATCTTCCAAAATTTATCATATGCATCATTAATATAAATTTTTTAAAACATTAACTGCTCTACTTAAATGTGTATTTTTTAATATATTTTATAGTTTGTAATAAATGTATAAATTCAATTTATTATTATTTTCATAACTATATATTTTACTTTATTTCATCAATTATGAAAAAGAAAAGTGCAGTGTAATGCACGGAAACAGATACTAGCTCTCTATAAAAGAAACAGTGGTTTCTTCTATAATTTCATCCTTTCTTTCACAATCACTGTATCTCTTACAAATTTTTCGTTCTTGGTTTGGAATTTCAATCTTCATTAGCAAGTTCTTTCTCTTTGACTTCGCTGAAAGCGGAGAGGTTAGTCCAATTATGGTGATCTTGGCATTCTTTTTCAAAATTTGTCATTGCAATTCCTCATTTTTTCATTCTTCTTTATCTTTCTTGAAGAGTTAAATTTTTCGTGAACAATTCCTCAATCTTTCTTTACACCCTTCTTTCACCTTCAATTCTTGCTTCCAATGCTATTTTAATCACAATTTGCTTTTTCTGGGTAGTGATTTTAGATTTAGAAGGAACCGTAGTTGGATCTTTTTCAGCCTCACCTTGAAAGATTTCCCGCCAAGAAAAAATGCGGGTTCCTGCGTGGATTTCATGTATGGTTTCTTCATGTCTAAGGCCTTGGAAGCCACATACCAACATCAGCAGTGATGATGAAGATGATCCTAGTACATCCACTACAAGCACACTGGTTCAATGGCGTAGAGATCTTCTGAGGCATTCTCATGGTGAATTCTCCTATGCTGTGGTTCAGGGCAATGTAGAAATTGAAGATCATAGCCAAGTTGAGATTGGATCTAAGGGCATATTTGTCGGGGTTTATGATGGTCACGGTGGTGCTACTTGTTCCCATTTCCTTAAAACTCGTCTCTTCCCGATCGTAATAAGTGAGTCTTGTTCTGTTCTTGGAATTCTTTTGGGTGCTGTGTGTTGTTATTTACTATTTTACACTTTCTTCTTGTTATTTGAAGTGCTTCTTGCGGGTTTTTGCTGTTGCATGGAGTTCAATTTGCCTTCCGATGCTTTCTTTTTGTACTTCCTATTCTCTATGCTAATTTTCGTTCTGTTCTTTGACTGGTGTGAAAAAATTGGGGGTGAAAAATGGAATGAAAGCACAAACCTGAACTTCAAAGAACTGTGCTATACTTTCTTGTGTATATTTATAATTATGTGTATGGGATATGGAAACAGTAACTTGTGCACTTTAAGATGATAGAAAAAGAATTGGTAAATTGGTGTTTGTATAGAGACATGTAAATCGTAAATCATGGTGGTGTTGATGCTTCATTGGTGTTGATTACAGACAGTGCTAGGGATCATGGAACTATCAGCGATGACACGCTGAGGGAATCTGTTTGTGCTGTAGAGAGTGCTTTTATGGAAAATATAGGGGTGGGAACTCCAGCAGTACAAATGTGTAATACTAGAGTAGGTTCCTGTTGTCTGGCTGCTGTTATCTGGGAAGGAGTTCTACATATCGCCAATCTTGGAGACTCTCGTGCCGTGGTTGGAACTTTAGGTAGATGTAGAAGCATCACTGCTGTACAGTTGACAACAGATCACAATTGCTGTAGGGAGGAAATTAGACAAGAACTTCAGGCTGCCCATCCAACTGATCCAGAGATTGTAGTCATTGATCGTGGAGCATGGCGTGTTAAAGGCTTCATCCAGGTTTTCTTTTTGCTTTTACACTTCAAAACATTGCAAAACTACTAAATGTTGAGTTGTATCAAACGTAGCAGGTTCTGTTACAACTCACTATATTTTGTTTCATGATTATGTTTAAAAGGTGTCCAGAACCATAGGAGATGCACATCTGAAGATTCCAGGGCTTTTGAGGTCACCTCTCACTGTACCTGTGCTGTCTGCAGAACCCAGTGTAACTTCAAGAACTCTGAGTTCCAATGACAAATTTCTTATATTTGCATCCGATGGACTTTGGGATCTCTTGACAAATCAGCATGCTGCTGAGATTGTTCATCTGAATCCACGGAGAGTACGTTTTTTTTAACTTGTCCTGCATTTGGATGAACAAGTATATAAATGAAAATGCTGTAACTTGATTCTTATGCTCCAGGGGATTGCAAGAAAGCTTATTAAGGCTGCTCTAAAGGCGGCAGCTAGAAGAGCGAAGGTAGAATATTCAACGCTTATGGAGGTGCCGGCAGAGGGCAGACGGATGATTCATGATGACATTACTGTGGTGGTTGTCTTCCTCGACGGTACCTCGCATCACCATGTCACAGAGTTGTCCGTAAGAGGCTTCGAAGAAGCAGCTGGACCATCTAATTTTCGAAGTGTACGCAATTTCGGGTGATGCGAGGATTATTCTTTCTACAACTGTTGCAAATAAAGCTCACTGCCTCTGCCTAATTCTGGTTCAAAAGGAAAACTAGAAAAAATAACAATACACTTAGACACAGTTTTGTGGCATACTGTAAAAGTGTACTATCGAGGTTCTTCTACTGTTGGCCTCACTTTCAAAGTGTACTTTCTGTTTCTGAAACTCAATAACTAAAGCTGAAATTGAATTTCGAAGGCTTTTTCTATTCTGCGGTGCATAACTCTAATGGTGTGTGGATAAGAGGTTTTAGAGTTTCCTTCTTTTTTTTTACCGAAGTAAACGTTAGGTGCAATGTTATTTGCAGTTAGGGAATTAAGCATGCCCCACTCCCAAGGTTTCGTTAAATTTTAAACGGGATAAAAGATAAACAAGTGGTAGTTAATTATTAAAGTAATAATGCGCTACTGTTTCATTTAATAAAGTTTTTTCTTTCTGATTCTTTTTCATAAAAGAATTTCTTACGATATCAACCTAAAACGAAAGGGATCTTACATCATCACCCCGTGAATCAATTATCTGATTTGTAGTAAGTGTTTCTCCTTTCGGCTTAAATCAATTCTGAACTTTTTAATTTGGTCCCTTTTTAGTTTCTAAAACAATCCCTTAAAAAACATTTTTCTTTGGCGAATGGTCTCTATTCATTTTTCATTTCTCACTTGATTTATTAAACACTACGGACTTTTCTAAGAGGACTTTTATTCGATATAATGTGAGTTTTTCTTCATTTTGAACTGCTCAGAGGGCTTGAATTGAAAAACTATAAACAAAATGAATAAAGAAGTATATTTTATGAATAGATTCTTTGAAAAAAAATGAAAAAAGAAGAACCAAATGATAAAATTACATTTTATGGATTAAAATATTGATTAAATCCTGTAATAATGGAATTATGGCCATGTGAAGTGTACAATTTTTTTTTCTTATAATAATAGTGGAATTATAGTCGTGTAAACATGCAGTCCAAAAAGGGGAATTATTCTTTGGTTCCAATAGAAAGAAAATTTCAAACAACCACGGAGTGCAGCAATAACCACTCAGTTTTCAAGTTTCAGGCACTCTAAAGCTGGATAAAATGATAAAGTTAAAATGTTTACAAATTTAAAGTTAAAAAATTTACAAACTTTTAAGTTAAAGTGAAAAAAAAGTACGAAAAGCAGAGTGTTAGAATGAAGAACAAAGTAAAATATACCCATTTTGAAATACTCAAAAACACACTAACGCAAATATTCATCTCTGCGTACATAACTATCCGAAAAAGATAAATTATTTTAATCTGATGTTATACATTATTTTTTGAAAAAATAAAAAACTAGTTTCTCCACAGTGTTGTAATGTAAAGGACATGTTCTTCATAAGAAGTTACCTGATCTAAAATACAGACCATCAGTAGAAGGTTGCACACGTCCTCCTTTGAGAGTGGCATTCACAGGATTTTACTATTTCGTTAATATGCAGAACTAAAATAAAAACAAGAATGACGAAATGGATTCAAGTTTGTGTTTTTTTCTGTTTAACACACTAAACGAGATAATTTGAATTAGGGTTTCCAAATTTCACTCAAATGATGTTCAACCGAATATAATTGGGAGGGAGCCATTGGCCATCAGAGAGACAGACTCGACAATAATATCCTTAAAACCACTTGTTACTGCAATGGGCAGGCCAAGACAAATCAAAAACTGCTGTGCTGACACACTCCATTGTGATAAAGCAGAACTCCCCCGAGTAAAAAAAACCTACAATAGAAGAAGCTCCCCATTTTGATTGAAAAATGAAGTGCAGTATTTCTTACGCTAAATAATACACCAGCATAATTTTAACAAACTGATATGGAACCATAGGGAACAAGCAAGACCGAGCTGGCAAATTCACAGATGAACCGTGAGATAAAACATTGGAAGACTGAGATCAACAATGATTCTTTGGTTGCAGAGAATTATAAATCAAGCAAGTACCATACCACTGCTTTAATCAGAATACTTAAAAAGAATTTGTCGATTCAACCAAACCAAATCGGTAACAATGCACATCTCTTCTACTACAACAAAACGGGGAAAAATGTGAATCTTACATATCTTGCCAGCCTTCATGCTCTTATCTCAACATATCAAAGAAAGGAAAACACAAAAACATGATAAAAGGAATGGTAAAGAGTAGGAAATGCAAGTCCTCAACCACTTGATGGTATTTTTGTAGTATTCGTATAAATAGTAATTTCCCTGGTCCAGCTTTCATAATCCATGATTATAACTTAGAAGCATTTCCTGTGTACGATTGATGGTCCAGATTCATCATACTCCGCCTTCGCAATCCACATCTGCACAGGGGAGAGAAAACATAAAAAAGGAGTACACTATATTTGCTTGTTTCAATGGTTTGAGTTGGCTTCAGCAAGTACTTACTCTATTTCCAAACAAAACAAGCACAACGAAAAAGAATGTACTTTAAACTAATCCTATCCCCTTGATCTAGCTAAGTACTTTCTGATAATACTCATTTTATTACACTTTCTACTTATTATTCAAACAATTTCCCAAGTTAATTTATGTATTGACATTCCAAATTCAACAGCTTCACTCATGCAACTATGGTCATGCATGCAGTTTACCTGTTGGAAGGTGCTGAGGGAAGCCAAGATGGAGCCTCCAATCCAGACACTGTACTTCCTCTCTGGTGGTGCGACAACCTTAATTTTCATGCTACTTGGTGCCAATGCTGTAATCTCCTTGCTCATCCTATCAGCAATACCGGGGAACATTGTGGAACCTCCACTCAAGACAATGTTACCATATAGATCCTTCCTAATGTCGACATCACACTTCATGATAGAGTTATATGTTGTCTCGTGGATGCCAGGAGATTCCATCCCAATCATGGATGGCTGGAACAGAACTTCGGGGCACCGGAATCGCTCAGCACCAATAGTGATCACCTGCCCATCAGGAAGCTCGTAGCTCTTTTCGACGGCCGAGCTGGTCTTGGAAGTTTCCAATTCCTGCTCGTAATCAAGAGCAATATAGGCCAGTTTCTCCTTCATGTCCCTCACAATTTCCCGCTCTGCAGATGTGGTGAAAGAGTAACCACGCTCAGTCAGGATTTTCATGAGGGCATCGGTGAGATCACGCCCTGCAAGGTCCAAACGCAAGATCGCATGTGGAAGGGCATATCCTTCGTAAATAGGAACCGTGTGACTGACACCATCTCCGGAGTCCAGAACAATACCTACACAAACATTGTAGAAAAACCGCATAAACTCACTTCATTCAATACCAAGTCATGTCATTAAGTGGCTGCTAGACTTCCAAATCTCATTAAACATTCATGATACAACAATTGAAACTCTTTTAGGCTTCAAGGGTTAGTTCGTATTCATTTTTTATTTTATTACAACAACAAGGAATCCTTGCAGCTTCAGTTTAGTTAAATGATAGTGTGATCCATGTAACCGATCTCTATTCTCACCGGCGTAAGAAAAAAGTAAGGATCAATTTGGTACCATGTCATGATCCGAAAAATCCAAAAGCTTAAACTAACTTGCAAAGACACACAGACCCAGTTCGGATAAGTTTGGAGCACATGCAAGCCCTTTCAATTGAGATAAACACATGATCGGTAACTTACAAAACACCAAGTTAGTTGACAAAGACAGATCAACAGTTTCACATCATATCTACAAAGCTTACAACCCCGACATGCATGTTATACCAAATAAACAAGAATCAAGAAAGATGGATGAAGATCGGTTACCAGTTGTACGGCCACTAGCATAAAGCGAAAGCACAGCTTGGATGGCGACATACATAGCAGGGGTGTTGAAGGTCTCAAACATGATCTGAGTCATTTTCTCACGATTAGCCTTAGGATTAAGCGGCGCCTCGGTGAGAAGTACAGGGTGTTCTTCAGGAGCCACACGAAGCTCGTTGTAGAAAGTGTGATGCCAGATCTTCTCCATGTCGTCCCAATTACTCACAATCCCATGCTCAATAGGGTATTTCAGAGTCAAAATACCCCTCTTCGATTGAGCCTCGTCCCCAACATACGCATCCTTCTGCCCCATTCCAACCATCACCCCAGTGTGACGTGGACGCCCCACAATGCTAGGGAACACCGCCCTCGGAGCATCATCTCCGGCAAAACCAGCCTATCAGACAAATTTCAACAACATTCACGTGATCAATAAAGAAAATTCAATTTTCTAACAGATCCTCAACAACATTCCGTTGATCTGAGCGAAACTGAGTTCCGATCTCGATTTCAAGTTTTGTTAATGAAGAAAATGATCGAATAAGACCAAACCAAAGATGATCGGTTAGGTTTCAATTTCAGTAAACCATCTATAAAAACCGGTAGAAGTTAAAGTAACAAAAAACACTGATCTCATTTACTCATACCTTGACCATTCCAGTTCCATTATCGCAAACGAGGGGTTGAATATCCTCGGCATCGGCCATTGTAGTTTATGGTGAGGATGCTTGCTGCTGCAAAAACACACAAAAATTGCGTTAATCGGTGGGTGGTTGTTCTTATCGGGTGAGCGAAAGAGCAAGAGAGAACGTGGCGGTACCTACGGAAAGAAGGAATGTGTGTGCGACAACGTGTGTGTATGAGAGTGTGTCGTGTTTTTTCGAAGTTTGTGAAATTTGTGTGTGTATGTGTGTGGCTGAGGTACCCGCCCTGTGGTTTAAAAAAGGAAGGTGTGGTCAAATGAAATTCGCCTCAAATGAAGCGCAAATTGCATGTCCTTCCATCCTGACCGTCCGTTGCGAATATCGCATCCACGGGCCACATTTGTTGTTGGAAATAGCTGGCACTCTTGCGCTTTTTCTCACTTTCCAGTTACACCCCTTTCGCTTCTCCAATAACCTCATCTCTCTATTATTCATTTTCATTATTCCACTTTTGTTGTTTTCAAATTTCATTATTCATTCTATTTTTCTTTTCTCCTATGTCTCTTCTTATTTCAAATCCCATGATATCTTTTCAGTTTATTCAACTTTTGTGCTATTAAACCATGTAAATATAAAATATACATATAAATAATCTGTAAATGGATTCAGTATTATTTTAAAAAAATATTAGCTTAAATTCCCAATTATAGAGAAAATAACATCAAAATTACTCTTATTTACATAATACCTCTACTAAATGAACAGTTAATAAGAGAATAAATCAATATTACTTTTCAGGCCATATCATCTATCCCATCACTGAATAATTATAGTAAGTTTAATATTTTTTTTATAATAATTATACTAAAATTCAGATATACCACAGTAATTTATGATTGAATAAAGACACTTTAAACCTGCTTTAAAATCTGAATTCATTAACATTAAACAGGTAAAAATGTTAAACTCGTTACATTTTACGAATTTAATGAATGTAAATTAGTTTTAATTATTAATTAAACACAAATTTTATTACATGATAAAATAATTAAATTTTATAGTAACTGTTTAATATGGGTGACCCTTGGGCCTTCTTTTATAATGATTAAAAGTAAGTTACATTTAAAGATAATTAATTTTTTTAGTATTATTTCTTTTTCATTTTTAGTCCTCTTTTTCATTATTTCTAATTTATAATAATTTTAAATTAATTTACTGTTTAAAAATGAAAAAAATATTTAAAGTTTAAATTTTACAAAAATAGATTAAATTTGTATATAGATATTTTGTATTAAAAAATTGCTCTAATCTTTAAATTGTAAGAAACGTTATATATGGTTACCTTATTATCGATTAAAAGTGATATACTAATTTTTTTTTATTAAAGAAAACATTAATATATTTTCTATACGTTGAATATTATATATTAAATGATAAAAATTATAATGTACATACTAAAAGTTACATATACAAACTTTCTCGTCCTCATTTTCGTAGTGATTGTGGTGGATGGTTCTCATATTGACAGAATGTTTAAAATGGTATTTATTTTTATCGAATGTTTAAAATGATCCTCATTTTTGCAATTCGTACTTTATTTGGTCATTCTCTGTGACGTCGTTTAAGTCAGAAACGGAGCACTGGTGACACTGTTTGTATTATGTTATATTGGGGTGTGTTATGTGTACTATAATTCTGTAACTGATTTAAACGGCGTCACAGAAAATGACCAAATAAAATACGAATTGCGAAAATGAGGATCATTGTAAACATTCGGTAAAAATGATAACCATTTTAAAAATTATGTCAAAATGAGGATCATCCGCAACAAACACTATGAAAATGATGACGAAAAAGGTATTTAAGCCATAAACTTTTTAACTTTATCAAGATCTTAAAAACAGTCTATCACCATAATTTTTTTTTTTATTATCAACCTTTTCTTGCGACGAATTTCTTATTATATTATCAACCTTTTTTAATATGTTAGTGTAATTATAATTGCATCAAATATATGTTTTGTGATATTTATTTATAATATTAAAAACTTTGTTTACGATATTTATTTCTAATATTAAATATTGTAAAAAGGTATGAATTTTGACCACTTATATAATTTATAACTTTGAAATAAAAAGTATAATTATTCATTATATTTTGTTACAAGTTTGATTATTTCAAAAATTATATTGATATTTATGTATATATAACCAATGCTAGTTTATTTTTAAATAATAAAAGTGTTTATATTATCATTTAATTATAAAAACATAATATTTTCCTTTTGGCGATAAGGCATAAGAGACTATATACAATTTAAAGATGACATATAGTGTAAAAACTATTTTTATCATCAATAAATATATATTATTTTAAAAATTATTAATTTGAGAAATAAAAGTAAAATGCATACTTAATTAAATCTATTTTATACATGTTTTTATATTTTTAAATAGTCAATTAAATGAAAATCATAACAAGAAAAAGGCTAGTTAATAGATTTTATATATATATATATATATATATATATATATATATATATATATATATATATATATATATATATATATTTTTT